>Ga0116181_1001184_pt1 | contig 22886 bp, 22 predicted proteins | sample AD_UKC075_MetaG_FD_89752 | JGI IMG/M metagenome (GOLD analysis project Ga0116181, IMG submission 89752) | Active sludge microbial communities of municipal wastewater-treating anaerobic digesters from USA - AD_UKC075_MetaG | ecosystem: Engineered > Bioreactor > Anaerobic > Digestate | place: USA... | reverse complement strand
GAGGAGGAAGAAAATGAACGTAGCAGAAGGGTGGAATATGTATTTAGAAATCCAAGATTTAAAGGAAATGCATTTTAACGTAAGCCAGATATCCCGGCGTCTAGACCTATCTCGGACCACGGTCTATAAATATTTGGATATGACCCTAGAAGAAATGGAACAGATTTTAGAAAAACGAAAAACCCGGACCAAGAAACTAGATAAGCACCGGGAGCTAATTAAATCCTGGTTAATACAATATCAGGATATGACCAGCGCACAGTTGTTTGACTGGCTGCAAGAAAGAAAACTTGATGGAAGTGTTAGCGAAGGAATCGTTAGAAACTATGTCAGACAATTACGAGAGGAGTGTGGTATTCCCCAGGTTAAGTACGTGCGTCAATACGAAGCTGTTGATGAATTACCAGCCGGAGAGCAAATGCAGATGGATTTTGGTCAAATTGCTCTACATAGCAGCATTGGCAGAAAGGTATCCCTTTACTTTGCAACCTTCGTGTTGGCCCACTCCCGGCATAAATATGTGGAGTGGCTAGATCGTCCGTTTACAACCCGAGATTTAATAAAGGTTCACGAAAACGCATTTGAATACTATGGAGGGATGACTAAGGAAATTGTATACGATCAGGATCATCTTATACTGGTCAGCGAGAACGGCGGGGATCTATTGCTCACCAAAGAGTTTGCAGAATACCAAAAGACCCGAAAATTCAAGATTTACATGTGCAGAAAAGCGGATCCAGAATCCAAGGGAAAGGTTGAAAATGTGGTGAAATTTGTAAAAGGGAACTTTGCCAGGAACCGTACCTTCCATAACCTCGAAAAGCTGAACGAAGATTGTTTAGCCTGGTTAGAACGAACCGGAAACGGAAAAGTTCACAATACCACAAAAAAGATACCGGCAGAAGTGTTCGTCCTCGAAAAACAACACCTCATCCCGGTACCCCACAAGATAAATATTTCAACTACTAAGATTATAACTAGAGTAATCCGCAAAGACAATACCATCGTCTATCAGGGTAACCGTTATGCCCTACCATTAGGAACTTATGCACCCGACCGAAGGGTTGTTATCAAGGAAGATGAGGGGATATTAATTATTGTAGACCCCGATAACGAGCTAGAGATTATCCGCTATCCCGTATGCCTTGAAAAAGGTCGACTCATTAAGAGCAATGATTGCCGCAGAGAAAAAGACAAGGGCATTGAATCCTATATGCAAGAAGTGGCACAGCTCCTTAATGATTCCCCAGAAGCCAATGATTTTCTAGGGCTGGTAAGGCGGGAAAAACCCCGCTACATAAGGGATCAGTTAAAGATAATCAAAGATCACAGCCTGGATAAATCTCCTGAGATTATCACCAAGGCACTTAATTACTGCTTAAAAAACAGGCTTTACGGAGCAACTGATTTTGTGGATTCATTAAATCATTTTAACCATATTCGTTGCCTGGTAGAAGAAAAGCCAAGCGCTGAAAATCATATTCAACCACTTTACGAGGTAGATCGTTTTGTATTTAAAACCCATGTAGAAGTGCGAGATATGAACATCTATATACAAGAATTACAGGGAGTGAGAGAGTGTCAGCAGAACTTGAACAACTCAAAAACGATATGAAACGCTTAAAGATAACAGAAGCAGCTGCTGTGGTAGAAGAAAGACTGCTTGAGGCCCAGGTGACGGAACCCAGTTACCAAGTGTTTCTAACGAACCTGGTGCAGCATGAGATAAAAAAAAGAGAGGAAAAACAGTTAGGGAGGCTCTACAAGCTAGCAGCTTTTCCCGAATACAAACCCCTGGATGATTTTGACCTTTCAGAGCAACAGTCCCTAAGTAAAAAGCAATTAAAACAGCTACAGGAGCTTATCTGGCTGGAACAGGCCTACAATCTAATTCTATTAGGCCCTCCCGGGGTTGGCAAAACATGTTTGTCCATTGGGCTAGGGATTGAAGCCATTAGCCGGGGTTACCGGGTAACTTTTGTTCAGATGGATGAACTAATTCGTCTCCTCAAAACGGAGGAAATCAGCCGTAACTCCAGGGCAAAGGTAAAAAGAATGGTCAGTTCTGACCTAGTGATTATTGATGATTTAATGTTCATGGCTATTGACCGACACGAGGCAAACCTCTTTTTTCAACTAATCAACAAGCTTTACGGCCAGACTTCCATCATCATTACATCAAACAAGGGGCCAGAAGACTGGGGAGATATTCTGGGTGATCCGGCGATTACAACTGCTATTTTGGATCGCTTAATCCACAAAAGTGAGGTCATCCACTTAAGCGGCGACAGCTATCGTTTGAAACATCGTCAAACCATTTTTGGCAATAACTAGGTGTCCAAAGTTATTTATCATTTTTTGTTCATTTTTACTTGACAGTTACAGGCTGCCGGATATATAGTGACAGATAGTAAAAATAAAGAAAAAATAGCTAAGCTGCAAGATGAAATAAAGGAACTCCAAAAGTATCTTCAAGCCAGTCATAACCGTGAGCGGTTACTTCAAATAGAGATGCAACGGATATTGGCAGAGATAAAGGGCATGACTGAAGAAAATATAAATTTGACAAGGCAAATTGAAGACCAGGAAAGAAGAATGCAGGTTATAGATGAACAAATTAAGAAGCAGAACTCTAAATGGAAACGAATTATTGCCCGGTTGTTGTTTAGAATGAAAAAACTGGAAGAACAAAACCGGAAACTTCAGCAACAACTTCTGACAGATGGACAGCAGATGGATAATAACAGAAGCAAATTATCCTCTAATAATTTTCGCTTGTATTCATTGAAAAATAGTAAGGACAATATTATCTGTGGTATGGAACGGGAAAATGTATATATTCAAAACCTAGAGACCCAAATATGTTTGAAAAAAACTGAGATTCTTGAACTGGAGCAAGTATAATGAGCAGTTTCATTAGAACCATCGATGATCTAAATAAATTGTATGGGATTGCGCCATATCATCCTGACGATTCGGATTCAATATGCCTTACAGACGAATTGGTTCAGCAGATTTTACAGGAAACCCCTGTTCATAATCAGCGGGAGCAGCAGGTAATTGATTTTATTTGCCTTCATGAAAAGCTTCATCGAAAAGTTTTATATGGTCAAATCGCTAAAGAAAATGCTGATAAAATCATTGATAAATTATCTGATGATTTTGGAAAACAGTATGATGCATGGATTCACCTAGAGGATATCTACAACCGGTTTTACCTGATAATCAACGGTGGTAAGTGGAGACAATAACTGTTTGATTGAGATTGACATAAGAAAATGAAATAATGTGATTTTAAAAGTAATCAAAAGAAAATGAAAGTTTATTAAGGGAGGGTATATAAATGGGTCTATTAAATGAAATTTTTAGATCTTTAAAAAAATCTAAAAAACTAAGAAACATTTCATTAGTTCTCGGGAAAGAAATGGATATATCAGATATAAGGAATAGTATGTTGGGTATAGATAATTCCAGAAGGAAAGCAGAGGAAGATCTTTATAATCTTGTTGCGTCTGACCCTAATTTGAAAATTATTATGCAAAAACATGGGGCAAATAAAGAAACATTAAAAGAAATTTTCGAAGCTGTCGAAGCTTTAGGTGCAGGTCAATGGGTTAAAGGACACTATGTTGCTGCTTCCGCTTTGGCTTTTAGAGAAACACTTGATTACTTGTTGAGTAATAAAAATAAATTAACTTCTAGTAAGGATAATATGGAAATTTGTTATAGGCTAATTACATATTTTGACTGAGGTGAAACAAATATCTTTGCTGGAGTTGTCAAATGAGATTACAGCTAGGTTAACGGGTATAGAACTTGCCCCGTTTGTAAATATCAAGGGGACGGTTCCAGTGATATATGAATTTGCATTGCGGATCTAATTGATAAAGGATAATTTTTGCAAATGAATTGAGCAAACGCTAAAAAGAGATTTTATTAAAGTAGCCTAAGTAAATATATAGTCATGGTCTATTGTGATTCTTGCTGGGAACCAAGGTATTGAGGCTTTCTAACACTTTTTGTATGAGTTTAATGGGTGAGCCTATTCAGCAATGCAGTTGTCAGCTGTGTGTCTAATAACACTTCCGTCCACTTAGGAAAATATATCATCAGAACCGTCCCCTTGATATCCCCCTGCCGATGAAGGGGACCAAACCTGCAGTTAAACTGAGGAGAGAGCATAAAAACTTATTCTAATCATTACATTTCAATTTTTACAGCAGAATCTTCAGCAAAAGAGATAAATATATTATCTCCTTTTTCCCATTTCAGGTTCCGGGTATCAGGAAGGTCGGCCTGGATGACCTTGCTGTCTATATCAATGAAATAAGTTACATAAGCCCCAGTAAACTGCTTTTGTATTACCTGACCGGGCATAGAGCCTACCGCTTCTGTATCGGAAATAATAATGTGCTCGGGGCGTACTGCCAACAGCTTACCCTCAGTGTTAGTAATAAAATTGGTTCTGCCAATAAAATCTGCTACAAAGATATTTTTGGGATTCTTATATATCTCTTGGGGCTCGCCAATCTGCTCTACTGTTCCTTCGTTCATAAGCACTAACCGGTCTGATATACTCAAAGCCTCTTCCTGGTCATGGGTTACATAAAGAGTAGTTATCTTCAACGCAGATTGTAAGTCCTTTATTTCTTTACGCATTTTTATCCTCAGCTTGGCATCCAGATTACTCAGGGGTTCGTCCAATAGAAGCACTTTGGGATTCATTACCAGAGCCCTGGCTAGAGCAATCCTTTGCTGTTCGCCTCCTGATAGCTGGTTTATACTCTGATAGCGATAATGCTTAAGCCCAACCATCTCCAACATTTCTTCGCCTTTCTTTAGCATTTGTTTTCTTTTCATACCCTTGAACTTCAGACTATAAATAACATTTTCTAAAACATTCATATGGGGGAATAGAGCATAGCTTTGAAAAACAGTAGCTGTAGGTCTCAAATTTGGTGGCATTTGCGTAATATCTTGTCCCTGGATAATTACCCTACCATGATCAGGTGCAATAAAACCTCCCACCATTCTAAGAGTGGTAGTTTTTCCACAACCCGATGGGCCTAAAATAGATAACAGTTCACCTTTATCAATCTCCAGATTTAAATATTTTACTGCCTGGATATGTTTATACGATTTACTTAATTCCTTCAATTGCAGGAACATAGGCCATCTCCTTCTCCATAGTATCCTTATGTCTAGCCGGTCTTAATATGAAATAAGAAAAAGCCAAATTAATACCTAGTGTTGCGATAATGATCATGTTGGCTATAACCGCGCTAAGTCCTATGTCACCAGTTTTGATTGCGTTAAACATTTGTACTGTTGCCACTTCTGAACCCGGTACCATAAGGAAAATAATAGCTCCTATAGTAATCATGGTAGTAGTAAAAGTGTTTATAAAACTAATGAGAAATGCCGGTTTTAATGCGGGTAAGACCACATCCTTGAATGCATGGATTTCACTGGCTCCCAAATCCCGTGCTCCGTATTCTATTTCCGGATTCAATTGAGTTAAAACAGTGGTTGCTGCTTTGGTGCCGATAGGTAACTGCCGGTAAATACAATTCACTACCACAATAAAAGCGGTACCTGTTAATAGCAGGGGATAATCATGAAATGCCAGCACATAGGCAATACCTAAAAACGGTCCGGGTATCATATACGGCAGGGTAACCATAAAATCCAAAATCTGGTAGCCCGGAAATTTCTTGCGCTCTATCATATAGGCCAGTATTAAACCTATTAGACTGCCTATCAGAGCAGCCAGAAAAGAATATTCCAGGCTGCGGACAAAGCTGGCTATCTGGCTTGAGCCCAGAGCATTTATGTGTTTTAAACTCAATGAGAAGTCTACACCCCAGGTTCTGGCGAAAGCCCCCCAGAGAATGGTGATATACTGTATTAGCTGAAAAGCAACAAAGCTCCAGGTTATCACTCCCAGGATGATATTAAGCCATTTTGATAAAACCAGAGTGCTTTCATTACTTTGCCGAACGGAAAAATACTGTGAGTTTTTAACTACATTACGGTAAATTATAAACATGATCAAGGCAGGTATAAGCAATAAGGTACCCATGGCTGCAGCGCGGGGCAGATTATATAATCCAATAACATTCAGATAGGCTTCAGTAGCCAGAACAGTAAAATTACCTCCAATAATAACCGGGGTACCGAAATCAGCCAGGGACTGCACGAAACATATAAGAGCAGCAGCAACTATTCCGGGTTTGGCTAAGGGAATAGTTATCTTTAATAGGGTCTGGAGGCTGTTAGCCCCCAGATCCAGTGATGCCTGTTCCAGGCTTTTATCTATACCCCTTAAAACCCCCAGTATGATTAATGCAGCTATGGAGGCATGTCCGATTGACTGCAGGAGAACAACGCCATGCCAGCCATAGGGATTAATATTCAAACCCAGTAAATTGTAGGTGATGATGCCTCTCCTGCCGAATAGCATTATATAGGACAAAGCCGAGACAAAGGGAGGAGAAATCAGAGTTAACAATAAAACAGCAAAAACCGTTTTCTTCCCCCGGTTGGCAGAATGACTGATAAATAGTGCTACAATTAATCCTAATACTACCGCCAAAAAAGTTGAAAGTGTAGAAACCCAGATACTGTTTAACAAAAGCTGTTGGTTCTCGGTAAAAAGACTTATATATTGGGTTAGGGTAAATTGGCCATCATAATATACACTTTCCATCAGAATAGCTATTGTAGGCCAAATTATAAAAACCGCCACACTGACAGCCAGAGTTATATATACAGATGAAGCTATTAAATTGGAAAATGAGATGTCTCTAGTAAATATCCCTTTTTGCAGAGGCATTAATTTATTGGGCGTATTTTTCCTGCCATTGTTCAACTGTAGTATCCCTCTCATTACCAGCTACTTCGAAATCAATATCCTGAAGCTTGGCTTCCTTTATTCCGGCCAGGCATTCTGGGGGTTCGATCCCTTTACGTACAGGTACCCGAGGACAATTATCTCTTAATATTTTCTGCCCTTTCTCACTTAAGCACCAGTCGACAAAGACTTTGGCACCCTCCAGATTTTCAGCACCCTTTAGAATGGCTACAGGAGAGGGCCACCAGGGAGTTCCATCTTGTGGAAATACTGATACTATAGGATAACCTTCTGCTTTTAAAGCTTCACCGGTATCCGGTGCCAGACCTACTGTTACTTCGCCCATGGCAGCTTTCTGGGGTGGTTCACTGCCCCGCTTGGCATAAAATGGTATCTGCTCATTCAATTTATCCATATAAGCCCAGCCTTCTTCTTCGCCCATAGACTGTAATAATCCTGATAATATTGTATAGGCCGTACCGGAAATAGAAGGATTGGACATTAATATTTCACCTTTGAATTGTGGGGCTAGTAAATCTGTCCAGGTCTGGGGAATATCCACTCCCAGTTCTTTACAACGGTCAGTATTAACGATGAAGTTAACTGTTACTAAAGAAATTCCAGTCCAGTATCCCTCTTTGTCTTTGTACTGTGCCGGTATAAATTCAGCTTCAGGTGAAACATAAGCTTCCAATAGTCCGTCATTTTTAGCAGCGATGAAGCTGTCAACTCCTCCGCCAAACCATATATCTCCCAGTGGTTTGCCTTGTTCAGCTCTTATCCGTGCCAAAACTTCCCCAGAAGACATATCCAGGTATTCTATCTTTATTCCGGTATCTTCTGTAAAGGCTTTAAATATCTCATCTTCTCCATCATAAGCAACAAAAAGCTTCAGGGTAGTTCCTTCCAGCTTGGGCTGTTCAGAAGTTGGCTGAGTATCAGCGGTATTATCTTCGCCGCAGCCAACCACCGTAAACGCAAGCATTAAAATCATCAAAAATATTAGTGCCTTCTTTTTCATCATATACCTCCCAACAAAGTTCATTAATTAACAAAATCCTTAATGTCCTTTAGTTGTATTAGAAGCCATAATATCTTAAGTTTCGATCCCCCCCTTTTTATTAGAAGTTTTTTGATAGAAAGCCTATGTTTTGTTTTTGATCTCAATTATCCTTCTGAAAGTTTTCTTTTGGGGACTAGACTACTTAGGTTCCTTTACCATGTCACCGATTGTTTTAAAACCGGTGGTAGTATACTGGACGGGATAAACTCGTCCTTGCTTAACTGCTTCAATCAGGTCTTGCTCATCTCTCAAGCCATCTGGAAATACCGTAGCAAATCTTCCCAATGCCTCCCGTCGATGAGCATCGCTGGCTCCAAGCATCGGAAGTGTTAATTTATCAGCGAGTTCAACAGCTTTCAGGTTGTCTTCGCAATCGGTACTGCCGTTAAATACCTCTATACCGTTAAGTTCCGGTACCTGTTTAATGAAATCACCCATCCCTCTAAAATTCTTCCTATAGGGATGGGCACTAATTGCTACTCCACCTGCCTGCGAAACCAGGTACAAAAGATAATCTACATGTACTCTATGAGGAGGCAGTTCATTAAGGCCAAAAACTATTACGTCTCCTTCAAAAGTCCAAACTTCAGCGCCGACAAAAATTGGAAAATTTACCTTTTGGCTATACTCATGGGCTTTATCTCTTATTTCCAGGTTATCATGGTCTGTTATACATACACCGTCCAAACCTATAATCTGCGCCTGCTCAACAATCTCTTCCAGGGTGATAAGGCTGTCATTTGATGTGGGATATGCATGTACGTGGGTATCAATTATCATAAAGAATCATCCTTCAATTTATTCATCCATTCAGGCTATTTACCTATAGTCTAGTCTATTTTTCCATATATGGAAAGAATAAAATTAATAACATTTTATTATATTTATCCAAGCCGCTGGGGTTAAAATGTCTCTTAAAATAATGAGGTGAGGCTCCCTTAAAAAGTTGGACAGTTTGTCCTGATCTGTTATGGTGATACAAAGGGAGCTGACTTATGAAACAGATAGGGAACAAGCTAGCAAAAAAGCGTTTGAAGTTGCCCGTCTGTTTATGAGCCGTTTTCGCATCCAATATAGTACGACAAATTCATAATCACTATTGAAGTAAGGTGAGAAACTCAAGCGGATTAAAGGTTTCAAGACAGTTGGTCTGCCCCTTGATATCTTACTTACAAAGGGATGTTTACATTACAGAGGATATAGTTTTTATTCAGATATGAGGAGTCGATGAAATGGGAAATAAACGAAGAGCCACCAGGGTAATATCAGGTTTAATTATTATCATCGTAATCTGGAGCGGTATTACCATTCTTGATTATTGGCGGATTTGTCATGGTTTTGAAAGGCCTGTTTTTGCTGTGCCGGCTGAAACTGCAGATGATGGTGGTTCTGGTACATATAAAGGATTAGGTTATTCGTTTGATATAGAAGGGAACTTTATGCCGGAGGACGAATTCCCAGGTGTGACTAAAGCTCGGTTTTATTTGTTGGGAAAAATGCTCAAGGAAGCAATAAGAGATTAATTAGTAAAACTAGGGCTTATGCCTGTTGAAGCAAGAATGCTTAGTAATAATTATTATCAACAGTATCACTGACAAGAAGCAAGACGGTCTATAAAGCTACCACAGGAAATGAAGGAAGCAGAATTAAACAGATAGCCGGGCTACTGGTATTTGTTACTGAATTACATCCGAACGTGATATATCATGAGAACCGTCCCCTTGATATATGGGGAACAGTGCCAGGAGTAATAATATGACTGCCAAAGCACTCAGAGATAATCCGAGCCAGCCAGACATTATCGGAAATACCGAAGAGATAAAAGAATAATCCTGGCATTTCCACCAGATTAGACCTCCCGTTAAAAATGCGAAGCATACAAACAATAGCCCCCGTAGCATCCTGGATTGCTTGGCTAGCGGGGCGAAACGGCGTGTTTTTCTTGCAAATACCCCAGTTAGCTGCATTATTTGAATAAGTATGAATAACCAGAGGAGACCTATGAAGCTGCACAAAACATATTTACCTGCGATAATAGCGCTCATACCTACAGAATTATACCCGCTCCACTGCGCCCAGTCGCTTAATATGTAAGCAATGAACGGCCAACTGCGCTGGCTGTTTGTTAAGATGACGATGCCGTCTCCTGTGTCCGGAACATAGTGAAGATGCGTCATGATTCCGGTTCCCTGACCGCCGTGCGAAACCGCCATGTGATTACCTGGCAGGTACTCAACATAGTAGCCCAAACCGTATCCGTCAAACACAAGACTGTAGAAACCAAGTTCTGTGGATATCGGAGTATACAGCTCTTTGATGCTTTCTGCTCCGAGTATCTGTTGCTGCTGATGGTTCATGCCACCCCGGGCAAAGGCAGCGATATCTCCAACGCTTGCAAAAAGCCCGCCTGAAGCCTTCGCGGGACACACATAAGGAGGGACCGCTTGCCCTTCCAAACCATATCCGACAGGAACAGTAAGATCCGGTCTCCAGTTAAAGCTGGCTGTTTGCATGCCAAGCGGATACAGAATTTCATTTTCCATATACTCTGCAAAATCGCGGCCGGTCACTTCTTCGATTAACAGCTCCAGCAGGTTATAGCCCGTATTTGAGTAGCAAAACTTAGTTCCTGGCTCATTTAATAGAACGGCTTCTTCCGTCAAGTTGTCTTCAAGAGAGGGCATTTTTCCCCGGGGAGAGTATATGGTGAGCACATCGCCCAACGGCATACCTGAGGTATGGCTGAGTAGCTGCCTGATTGTTATGTTTTCAGTTTGATACGAAGACGGGGGGAATTCCCAATTCGTTATATAGCTGACAACAGGCTTGTCGAGATCAATCAAGCCTCGCTCCGCAAGCTTCATTACTCCCCATGCAGTAATAGGCTTTGATATAGATTGAACACGAAATTGCGTATCGGTTGTCATCACCCTGTCGTTTTTCAGATTCGCATAACCGTAGGCTTTGGTCCAAATGGTGTTTCCCCCTTTTATGAGCGCAATACTGACTCCAGGAATTTCATATGCCTCCATCAGGGTGGAGATACGATTATCCAGGTGTACTATGAACTCAGATGTTAAAGCATCTTCTCCAATTTTTTCAGGTGCATATATTCTGACAAAGGAGATTACAAGAATAAACGATGCGAGGAGAGCGACCAGTACCCATAGCCAAAGCTTATTAATTTTGATATTACTCATATCTATCACCACTATTTACTGGAAATGTTCTCGGGCAGATAACTCAGAATATGTTGACGCAACTGCTTTGAAGCCAGGGCCCCGGTGATATGCCCCTTTTTGATAATGGCTATCGGATGCCCTTCATAACACCGTTTCTGAACGTCAAAGACAATGAACTGATCATACAGCGCTAACAGAGGAAATACGTTGTTATCCTCAATTCGTGCAAACTCTTCTTCAAAGTTCAAGCAGACTCTTACCTTTTGCTGGTTTTCTTTAACTAGGTCACTTGCCAGCTTTTTATAGCTTGAGGTCAGAAACAGCTCGTCCAATGACGCGCCGGCAAATATGGGTATATAAATATCTGCAGTGTTATAAAAGCTTCGGTGAAGATTTGTCACCCAACCACCCAGGCTAAGACCCGTTATGATAATCTGGCTGCAACCGCGACGCTTAAGTGACTGAACCAATGTTTCTATCAGCTTTACAGAAGCAGTCAGCATGCCCGTAAAATTAGACAGCCTGCTCATTTTATCTGAATAGAACTTAAGACCGTCGTTGTGAAAAGCAGCGCGCAGTGAGATTAAATTAGCGTTTATGTCTTCCATGTTATTGTAAAGAACAGATTTAAAAGTGTTTTTGCTGCCAAACCCGTAATTAAACGGGCTTTCATTATTCCCGTGATGATAAATGATTGTTGGGTATCCTGGCCCCCGCCATTTCGCAACATGATATGCCGGGTCAAGCGTCCCTGCAGGAGAGTTCGCTTTAACTTCATAGAACCCTTCGCTGTCAATATCAGTCTGGTTGAGGGTAGTTTTGCTTAGCTGTTCTTCAAATCCCGGGCTGTCAACACTGTTTTTAAACCACTTGTTGTTTCTCATAAATAGTGCTGTCATCGCCACGGTGTAACTGTCAACAAAAGAATGCATTTTGTGTACCTCCTTGGTTAATTCCATTCTAACAAACTGACGAGAATAAGGGGACCGAGAATAAGGGGACGGTTCTTGTGATATATAAAACCTAAATTGTGTTCAGGGGTGACTCCACCGAACCGTCCCCTTGATTAAGCCCCCTAGATTGATACTTGGTTTCAGAAGTGTCCCAGTTACCTCCAGCAGTTCCAGGCTTCTACCCCGAGAAGGTAAAGCCCATATATTACTGATCCCCAAAGGGTCAGGGCAATGAAATGCAGGAAGATGCTACGCCGTGCCGTGAAACCTGAGACTGATGCTATGATAGAAGAAACATAGACGCCCACGGTTAGAGGAGCCAGGAGGATCAAACCGGGTATACCGTAGCGGATAATATACTTGCCGGCCTTGTACTGACGTTTTTCATACCAGCTACTTAGCCGGTTTCTTATTTTGTCCCCCAGCACCGTAATAACGAGCACGGGGATTAGATTGCCAGCAAAGGCTGCAGCAACGGTAAGGCCAAAAGGTAATTGCATTAACAGTCCAGCTGGAATCGCAATGGCCCACTCTCCCCAGGGAGTAGTGGAGAGAAGGGCTACCACTATAATTTTCATAAACATATGATATAGTTCTGCCAAATAAAACGAATTCCTGTAGAGTTAATCAAAATATATCAAGGGGACGGTTCTGACGATAGAATATATCAAGGGGACGGTTCTGACGATATATAAATCCATAACATAAAATATGGTATTATAAAAGAAAAAAAGAGAGTACCCAAATATGCCAAGAAATGCCAGAAAAAAGAGTGAGACCGGAATCTACCATGTAGTTGTTAGAGGAATCAATCGACAAATGATATTTCACGATGAAGAGGATTATCAAAGATATCTGGAAACATTAGCGCGGATAAAAAAAGTAAGTGACTGTGAGATATATGGCTATTGCTTAATGGGAAACCATGTGCATTTACTAATCAAAGAAAATGAAGAACCCATAGGGGTGGTAATGAAAAGACTGGGAACAAGTTATGCGTACTGGTATAACAGCAAATATGAACATATAGGACACGTTTTTCAGGATCGATATAAAAGCGAATGCGTTGAAGAAGATGCTTATTTAATGGTGGTCATCAGATATATACACAATAACCCAGTCAAAGCCGGAATAGAGAAAAAACCTGAAGACTATAGGTGGAGTAGCTGCCAAGTATATTATGGGGGCAAAGAATATCCGCAGCACTTAACCAAAGTAGATTTGGTGCTAGGTATGTTTTCAGATGATGCCGAAACAAGCAAAAAACTATTCCGGGAATTCATGGAGCAGGATAATAGCGATAACTGTCTTGAAGATGAAAAACGTAAAAGGGCTAGTGATAAAGAAGTACGTGAGGCAATTCAAATACTATTGCAAGGTGAATCAATCGATAAATTAAAAGAAATGGAAAAAGAGAAGCGAGATAGCATTTTATCTAAGATGAAAGAAATTGAAGGAAGCAGCATTAGACAGATAGCTAGGATAACGGGGATTGGGTACAATATCATTATCCGAGCGTAATATATCATGAGAACCGTCCCCTTGATATGCGTCCCCTTGATATGCTTCCATATAGAATGCCGGCAGCTAGAGACGTAATGGGAACGGCTATGATTAAACCTATGCTGCCGCTTAATGCTCGTACGATTTCGGTGGCTATAAGGTCAAGGTTAATAATTTTGATTAAAGGGGTATTATATGCCAGAAAACTCAGCATAAGTGGAACAGCTCCACCTGTATAAGCAAATATCAATGTATTAGCCATAGTGCCCATGATATCACGTCCTACATTCATACCTGCTCTGATTAAAGCCATTACACCTAGAGAAGGATTAGCCAACTTTATTTCTTCAACTGCCGAGGCGACTGACATACCTACATCCATGACTGCCCCAAGAGCCCCGATGATCATACCGGAAAACAGTATACCGCGATAGTCATAATTTATCTGCTGGGGAATAAATAACAATGACTGCATTTCTTCATCACTAAACCCGGTTATCTGCATAGCCGACCCAGCTACAATCGCCAGAGTTCCTGCTATTACTACCCCTCCGGTCGTTCCGATAATTGCTGCTAATGATTTTACATTTTTCCCTCCAATAATCAAAAGGGAAATAATCGATGCAACTGCGGCAATGAGAATAGTTGTCAGAATAGGATCATGACCTTTAAAAATCATGGGAAGCATTACAAAAAAGATGAATCCTCCACTGATTATAAGAGATATAACAGCTTTTATCCCTTTTTTACCACCCATAAGAATTAAAATAAATATAAAAGTCAGGGCTAGGTATAGCAACTTCTGGTCACGAACATATTCTGATACATGTGCCTTGATATTTTCTCTGTTTTTTGCCAGTTGCACCAGCACTTCATCACCAGGGCGTATTTCAATTCTGGTGTCTGGATGCGTCTGTACATAAGGAAGCTTGATTACCTGTCCATCATAACTGCCACCTGTGATCTCTAAAGTGAGAAGGAAATTGTATCCCTCTTCTTCCTTACTCTCAATAACTCGAGCTCTGACTAGTTCAATTGAATCGTTGTTAACTTCCTGTTCGTCCTGAGCATATACAGTCTCCGTAACAAAAAGACAAAATGCTAGGAATGCTACCAGAAAAAAACAGTAAATTCTTAGCATAATTTCCTCCAGAAATTAATTTTATGATTAGAACTTTTAAATTCTATGCCTTGTCCAAACTTGTAATTACTGAAATAAATGCCTAATTTAAGCATTTCGGGCAACAAGTATTTACTCCTGATTTTGATATTAAAAAAACTAAAATGGGTGTATCTTTAACTCATTGTTAGGAAGGGATAAGGGAATATTTGGTTATTTAATATCCTTCTAATTATTGTTAGAATAATTCGAGGTGAATAAAATTTGCCAAACTGTCTTTGGGCGTTTTCCTGCCGGATTATGAATACTGTTATGATTTCGGTTTCGATAACGGGGCTTACTATAAGTAACGACAGCGTATTTTGCTAATACGTTCCATACGATGGGAAATACCTGCTTATGTAACGTAGCTGGGTGTAACCAGTGGGATGTATTAAATCTGCAGGATATATGCTCTATGATAAAAACATATGAAGCTTATTGGGGCCAGAGGGTGATATGTGCGTTACTTCTGTTTGTGCTCTCCTTTTTGTTTGTGATGTTGTTAACTGGTAGCCCGCAGCTCAAGCGTAACGTGCCTCCAAACAGTTCCTTTGCTACATTCATGTATCATATGAACGAACGTATTCCCGAATTAATGAAACAGTACCGGATTCCTGGTTGCAGTATCGCTTAAAAAGCAGGAGCTTTCCCGGCATATCAAGCTGAGGAAATAACAGTTCGCCAGCTATTGAGCCATACTGCCGATCTGTCGCTGGGTGATGTATTCACCATCTATTCACCTGGAACGGAAATGCCTTCTCTCAGGGAAAAGCTTACGATGGAAGCAATTCCTGTAAGGAAGCCGGCAGAGTTTTCTTATTCCAATAAAGGATATAAACTGCTTGAGCTTGTCATTGAAGAGGTTACCGGACAGAGTTTTTCCGAGTATATGCAGATGGAAGTATTGAGTCCGCTGGGTATGAAAAATTCTTCCTTTAACTGGAGTAACACCATGAATCCAGCTTCTCCTACGGGATATGATTTGAGCGGAAAACCGGTGCCTGTATATGTTTATCCTGAAAAGGCATCGGGTGGCCTATTTTCCACAGCAGAGGATATCGCCAGGTTTGCATTAGGGAGGATATTTCATATGAGCGCAAATGACTTTGATTTCGACCGGAAGATAATCGACCATCGCAGTGAACTGTACCCTTCGGAAGAGGAAATACGCAATATGAATCCATGGAGTAAACCGATCGGGTTGATCATCTGGGGGTTTATACTGACAACGCTGCATCTGAATTTCCTGTATCTGCAGTATATAATGCCTACCATTGGCGTTATACTGCTTTTTCTGGGATTTCAGAGCCTGAAACATGAAAATAAATATTTCAGGGCCGCATGGATATTATCCATTTTAAAACTGATCTTGCAGCTGGGAAATCTTATCAAGGTCACCACGCCGCTTAATGTAGCTGATTATCCGGAGTTGGTCATGGGCATTGCGATGCTCGCTTTTCAGATAATCATGTTTATGGTTTTCAGAACAGCTTTACATCAAGTCTATGAAAATGCGGGCACAGTGTCTCACAGCGACCCGCTGCTGTGGGCGTCGCTGTGGACAATCGCGGCATTTCTCATTGCTTTGTCTCCGCTGTCCCACAGTTGGCTGGTCTTTATTCCTATGGTGATCTGTTATGTCTTTATTGTCCGCTCTCTGTATCACCTTGGATCAGAGATGGATGATGCGGGATATGTTTTGACAAACGCACCGGTAACAATCAGTAACCGAACCTTCGGATGGGCATATTTCACAGTTGCCCTGGCAATGGTTATAACCTGTTGTACCGTTTATAACCATCTGAGACTGGAACCGGAGGAGTATCATCCGCCGCAAAGCACCGCAGCCAGGCAGCATTTGCTTGACATGAGCTTTCCGGAACAGGCCCTGCAGCATCTCAGCGATGAAGACATATCTATGATAAGTGGCGCTGTTAATATCGAGGTGTTCCGAGAACTTCTGATGTTTGATGCCAGAGAAGTCGAGCATCAGGAAACTGAAGGCGGCAGTGTGCAGGTTACTGTTACCCGTGAACCGGGTGTCAAGAATATCGAGGCTCTAACTGTTTACATGGAAATGCCGGAAGATATGATCTATATATTGCAATATTTTACCTGGCAAGGCGGGCAGCCGATCTGGCAGGATGCCATCCAGATTTTAGGGGAGCATAATGCCAAAGACTGGAGGATAGTGAGCAGTGGTTTGTTCTACACCAGAAAAGGGGTTGATTATATAGCGGATTTCCCGCGCCTGGTGTGTGAGAAGAGGACACAAACCGGTATCTTTGGCACTTCCGATCTGGTGCAAATTGCAGGTGCGCTGAGTTATCCCTTTGGTTCCCAGCATCAGGGCGGTTATGTGCTTTATGGATACAGGCTTCTGGCTGACAGCGATAAATACATGACCGCTGCCACGCTGAACTATGTACATCTTTCAAGCCCGTTGCATATTCCGTATGCTTATACAGAAGAGCGTATTTTAAGCGGGGAATACTTTTTCAGCGATACTAAGCAACAGCATTATACAATCTATGAATCTCTGGCAGCCAGGTAAGTATCAAACCGTACCCCTGACAGGTCGGTTTTATGTTACAATTTTGGATAAGAATGATGCACGAAGTATTGGGATTCCAAGGGGGAAGAAAATGAAGATTCTTTTTGTTAACGGGAGCGGCAGCGATTCCAAAATAAATAGCTATATTAAGCTGGCAACAGAATCTCTTTGCGCATGCGGGCACAGCGTCAAGGAGCTGGTACTCCGTGACATGAAATATTCTCCGTGCAGGGGATGCTTCAACTGCTGGGTAAAGACCCCCGGTACCTGCGTGTTCAAAGATGATGGTGACATCATCTGCGGAGAGTTTATCACATCAGACCATGTGGTGCTTTCCTCACCCATCATCCTGGGCTATCCGTCCGCTCTTGCGAAAAATGCGCTTGACAGGGTAATACCGCTGATTCATCCATACCTTGAGGATTACGGTGGAGAGGTACATCATATGAAGAGATATAAAAAATATCCGGTCTTGTCACTTCTTCTGGAAAAAATGGACGATACAGATGACGAGGATATTGAGATCATACATGACCTGTTCAAGAGAGCTGCACTGAACATCCAAAGCTCTTTGAAATTCTTGAAATTTACCGATTCACCGGTAGAGGAGGTAGTCAATGCGATTATCACTCATTAATGGATCGCCAAGAGGGAAAACGGGCAACACTGAAAAACTTCTGGAGCATTTCATAAAGGGATTTCTCGAAACCGATGGAAACAGTGTGGAAATTCTGCACTCCATAAAACACAGACCCGATTTTGCTCCGGAGAGGGAACTCTTTCAAAATGCTGAAAGACTGCTCATTGCCTTTCCCCTTTACGTTGATGCGATGCCCGGATCTGTCAAGGAACTCTTTGAATCCTTTGCTCCGCTGAAAGGTAAGAACCCCGGATTGAAACTGATGTTCATGATCCAGTGCGGCTTCCCTGAGACGCACCATACGAGGTTCGTGGCGCGTTACTGTGAAAAATTTGCGAAAAAACTCGGATGTGAACCAGCCGGATTAATATGCAAGGGCGGCTGTGAAGGCCTCACGGTGCAACCTCCGACTTTGGTTGACAAGGTATTTAAACGATTTTACCAACTGGGGAAGGCCTATGGCGAAAAAGGTGAGCTTGATGACACAATCCTTGCCAAACTCGCCTATCCTGAACATCTCACTGCTGAAAACCTAAAGCAGGTTATACCTATGGTGAATAGTTTTCTGTGGGATGACTGGATGAAGAAAAACAATGCTACCGAAAAAAGTTTTGACAAGCCATACGGGATAGATCTCTGAAATTAATAGGGTTATGGCAGTCTGGTGTTTGCAGTAGCTAAGGTAGAAGAAATAGCATATTAGCATTTCTTCTGCCTTTCATTTTTCGATAAAGGAAGTAGAGTTTCCGTTTTCAGTCTGTGATGGAAAGAGCAAAAGCACCAGTTTTTATACATCCGGTTATGGGCGTGATAACTGTAATTTAACAATTGGCTACAGCACAGTTAAATCCAGTTGCCTGTTATTAAAATACATAAGCGATTATTAGCCATTTTTCCCTATACCTTTCCTGTGGCGGAAGTATATATCAGATTAAATTAAGGGGATAGCCCTTTTGTTTTTGGCGCACAAAAGAACCGTCCCCCTGTTTTCTTAAAGAACCGTCCCCCTGTTTTCTTGATCAGGCGTTTACTCCCGCCAGAAAACCTTCTCTGGTAGCCTCCAGAGCATTGCGTGGTTCTACGGCATCACCTATAACGGTGACTTTTGCTTTGCCGGAAAGGGCTTGTTGAAGTGGATTGTAAGACTCCATACCCAAAGCTATGATTACGGTATCAGCTGGGTATTCGCAAACTTCACCATTCTTGTCCAAGACCACGGAGGTCTTCTTAATTTCAACAATGCGGGTTTCGGTCATGATATCAACTTTCCTATCTGCCAGGAGTTTTAGCAAGTATTCGCGCCGGGTAACATCCTCCTCCAGGGCAATAGCCGAAAGTTGCTCCACAATACCCACTTTTACCCCCTGTTCGGTACAATAGGCTGCAGTTTCAGCACCAATTAATCCACCACCCAAAACTAACACTGCTTTGCCAATGGTAGCCTTGCCCTTTAGTACATCCCGGGCAAATACCACATGGGGGTAGTCCATGCCTGGAATTTTAGGCCGGGAAGGTATGGCACCGGTGGCTAAAATAATAGTATCGGGGGCAATTTTACCAGCCATTTCGGGGGTGAATTCGGTTCCTAAATGGACATCGACTCCCTTTTTTTGCAATTGTTTTTGTTGCCAAGCAAGTAAAAATGCCATATCGCCTTTAGAGGGGGGAACAGGAGCCAGGGCAAATTCCCCTCCAAGATACTCTTCTTTTTCATAAAGGCTGACCTGGTGACCGGCTTCTGCAGCAGCAATAGCCGCTTCCATTCCTCCAGGTCCACCTCCAACTACCACAACCCGCTTGGATTTATTTGTCTTACCCTTTGCTCTTTCTTGGAGATATTCAAATCCACACGTCGGGTTTACTAGGCAGCGAATGGGCTCATTGCGAAACAATATTTGCACACAGCCCTGCTGGCAGCCAATGCATTGACGAATGTCTTCACAGTCACCAGCCGCAAATTTATTAGGTAAATCTGGATCAGCCAGGGAACCACGTGCCATGGCAACCATATCAGCTTTGCCTGAGGCAATTGCGTTTTCTGCCAGATGAGGATCATTAATGCGGCCTACCGTTATTACCGGGATATCAACTACTTTTTTAACCTCTTCGGCAAAGTGCACTATCCAGCCATGGGGTACATTCAGCGGTGGAATAATGGCTGATGTGCTACCATACACTCCAACTGATATATGAATAGCATCAATACCAGCGTTCCCTGCATTTTGAAGCATTTTAGCTATGACTTTGGTATCTTCTATCTGTCTTCCTCCCGGCACGAATTCGTCAGCAGACATCCTAAATATTATGGGGAAATCATCGCCGCATTTTCGCCGAATATCTGCAATGATTTCCAGAGGAAAGCGTATGCGGTTATGCAGAGGGCCGCCATATTCGTCACTACGTTTATTAGAGTAATTGGACATAAACTGAGCTATCAGATATCCATGGGCACCGTGTACTTCAACACCATCAAATCCAGCCATTTTGGCTCGGTAAGCCGTATCCCCAAACTGACATACTATTTTCTTTATTTCAGGAATGGTGAGTTCTCGTGGCATACATCCCATGGCGGGACAGGGAATAGGCGAGGCGGAAACTGGCTGACAGCCGATTATGTCTGGTGAAGTCTGTCGTCCGCAATGGTAGATCTGAGCTATAATCTTACTTCCGTGTTGATGAACTCTCTGGGTTAATTCCCGATGACTTTCGATTTGTTCGTCTTTCCAAAGTCCAGCTGTCCAAAATCCACGACCCGCAGGATCTACAGCGTAGTCTTCAGTGATAATAAGCCCCCAACCACCTTTAGCGCGAGCCTCATGATAAGCAATGTAACGCTCTGTAGCCATTCCATCAGGGTCACAGTAAACGGTTACCATAGCAGCCACTGCTAGGCGGTTTTTGATCTGTAATGTTCCTATATCAATTGGATTCAATAGAGGGCTGCAATTTTTAAGTGTTTTGGACAATCTTCTACCTCCTTTTCTATGCAATAATCAGTAGAAGTATTCCCTGCCCAGTTAATTAATATGTATCAGTGCAAGTTAGGGGATATAAGCAAAAAGGCCAAATACAGCCTTCTTTGCCTGAATTCTGTCAGCAAAATAGGAAGTGCAGCTTAAAAAGCAAATAACCACATAGTATATGGACTATTACGTAAATTACCATAAAAAAACTTGGAGATGTCCACCCAAGTTCATAAAAAAGATTCCTTTGACTGCATAAAAAACACATCAATTCTAACGGTACCCAAATGGTCTGCAATTAATTAGGAGCTCACTCCAAAAACAATCCCATTGTGACCTCTAGTATAGCAAAATATATCAGAAGAACTGTCCCCCTGTATCGTATAGCAAAATATATCAGAAGAACCGTCCCCCTGTATCACCGTCCCCCTGTATCACCCCTGTATCAAAGAACTCTATAGCCTTTTGAGTAAAAGCTTCTGGTGCAGTCTGAAAGCACTTTGTGTGCGAAGCCTCAGGAACAACCCACAACTCCGATGGTACAGGAGAAGCTTTTTGGAATCTGCATCCCATCCTGACAGGTGTATCGGTATCCATATCTCCGTATACCCAGAGAATCTTCTTCAAACCGTGAATTTTCTCAAGCTTGTCTATAGGCCGCATTTCTTTCATGATTTGCGGAAGGAGGATATTACCAGCCTTTATGAACAGATAAGGTATTCGGTATTTGCGCCAAAACTCATCCAAGGTTGTAAAAGGAGATTCCAACAAAGCCGCCTGATAAGGATGACCGGGAAGAGCACAAGCACAGATTCCCATCGCAGCTCCAAAGGAAATGCCGTATAATCCGGTTGAATACCCTGGAAAAAGTTCGGTCATTACTTGACCCGCAGCAAGTATATCAGCAGGTAAATTGTAATCTCCCTCCTCGCTTTCGCCAAAGCCGTTAAAATCAAAGAGTAGTACATTAAAGCCATTCTGGCGAAATATATTTGCCTGCCCATGTTTCAAAAAGAATGCTTTAGCACCAACGCCCATAGGATGAGCACAGACAATATTCCCCCTGACAGTTTCAGCTTCTGCTACTCCGAATAATCCTTTGAGTGTTGCGCCTGAAGCGCTTTTAATTGTTATTTGTTGCCAGCGCTCGATCTTGTCATATGCAGTCGGCCACTGCCAGGGCTGTCTGAACTGCCCGAAAAAGGGTGCTTTTACTATGGACCAAAAATTCATTATGAAACCCTCCTCTAAATTGTTCCTTAATATAAATACCTACTAGTAGGTAGATTAAAAATAAAAAAATAATCTAGCTTTGCAAAATTAATTGTAAGGAAAGATTGATTACCGTGCTTCGCAGATCCTCTTTTAAGACTCGTGAGTATTGAATAGCACCTTTGAGTGTAGTTAAAAACAAGCTGGCGTAATCTCTTGCCGTTCCCTTGAAATTGAATACGCCTTCATCCAGTCCTTGCTGCAGAATATTGGTCAGTCGGTCCAACTCAGCTGCGGAGAGTTTTTGCAGTTCCTGTTTCATGGACTCAGGAATAACATTGTATTCGGCTTGCAATGAAGAAATTGGACAGATAAGTCCCTCACCATTAGTGGAAATGATAGCCTGAATATACAGATTCAGCTTCGTCACAGCATCTTCCTGTTTATCTATAATAGACATTAATAGCTCTGTCCGCTGATTGATCAACTTTAGGACTTCTACTCCGAGGTCTTCCTTGCTAGGAAAATAATAATGAATACTTGCCTTAGTGATACCTACAGCTGCAGACAAGTCCTGATAACTAAAGCTGTCGAAGCCTGACTTTTGTATAAATTCAATTGCTTTCTCAAGAATTTGTTGCCGTTTATTTTCCATATTCGTAATTTAACCTACTAGTAGGTCGGTGTCAAGCCCACGTACAGGGCCGATTCTTTTGTGTTAACAAAAAAGTATGGCTATGAACTGAGTGTAGAGGGGGCGGTTGCCTTGACACCTTTTTTACAAAAAAATAATCTGATAGT
>Ga0116181_1001182_pt1 | contig 22909 bp, 15 predicted proteins | sample AD_UKC075_MetaG_FD_89752 | JGI IMG/M metagenome (GOLD analysis project Ga0116181, IMG submission 89752) | Active sludge microbial communities of municipal wastewater-treating anaerobic digesters from USA - AD_UKC075_MetaG | ecosystem: Engineered > Bioreactor > Anaerobic > Digestate | place: USA... | reverse complement strand
CCTCGTGCCAAACTGGAAAGTAAATTTGCTACCGCTCATTATGTGGAGCAGGTTTGCGCGGTAGGAGATGATCGGCCTTTCGTATCGGCTATTGTGGTGCCCAAGTTTGAAGCCCTGCTGGCGCGTCTGCAGGGTCAGGGAATTACTTTTGATGAGAGCCAGATAGTATATGAAGGAGAAGGTGTAGAACGAATCTGTGTTCAAGTGGGGGATGACTTCACGTCTCATCCGGAAGTAAGAAAGCTTATTGATCAAGACATAGCAGAGGCCAATGAGCAGTTGGAAGACTACGAAAAAATTAAGCAATATCATATTTCTAATCGACGCTTTTTAGAAAGCCTGGATGAAATCACCCCTACTCTGAAAAACAAATACCGCAATATTATTAAAAACTTTAACGAAGAAATCGATGCTCTTTATACGAAATAATAGTTACCTGATAAGAGCACCTGCCTGTACCCCAGGCAGGTGCTTTTTACATGCTTCCAGCACAACTAATACATTGGCGAAGATTAATGGTACCTAAAAATGTTGAATATTGGGGTAGGCTTGATCGATATATACCATGAGGCATTCGCTAGAGGTTGTCTCTTTTGAAGGAAATGAAAAAAATTGGGCGAAATAATAGCTAATGGTGAAAGGGGGCATTTCGTAAGTGGGTGAAAAAAGAAATCAAATAAATAAGGTTACAGTTAATATTTTTAACGAAGAATATGTGGTAAAGGGAGACGAAGAACCCGACTACATAGAAATGCTCGCTTCCTATGTTGACCGGCGCATGCGTATGGTGCAGCAGCGTAATGTAAATTTGTCCACCAGCAAAGTAGCAGTTTTGACTGCCTTAAATCTGGCCGATGAATTGAACAAATTACAGGAAGATTACGATGAACTGGTCAAGACTCTGGAAGAGGAGCGCATCAATAGGATGGGATGAGATGACCAATCGTGAAATTGCACGTACTCTAGACAGAATAGCTGATTTGCTGGAAATTAAGGACGAAAACCCATTCAAAATTGCAGCGTACCGTAAGGCTGCTAAATCTGTTTATCATCTTGATGAGGACCTGAATGTTTATTACCGGCATGATCGAATCGCCCATATCCCAGGTATTGGCAAAGGTATCAAGAGTATTATTGAAGAACTCCTGGAAAAGGGTAGCAGTGATTATTACCAGTCTTTGCTCAAGGATATTCCCGAAGGAGTCCTTGAATTTCTTAGGATACCAGGGATAGGCCATAAGACAGCTCGCTTAATATATGAACATCTAGGCATCGACAATTTGGATGACCTTCAAAAAGCTGCTCAGAAAAGAAAAATCAGAACCATACCCGGTTTAGGCAGTAAAACGGAGTACAATATCAAAAAGGGTATGGATTTATTGAGCCAGAGCAAGGAAAAAATAACTTTAGGTCTGGCTCTGCCTATGGTCCAACAATTACTAGACTACTTGGCTGAGTCTCCTTTTGTCCACTCCATTTCCCCAGTGGGAAGTGTCCGCCGGGGTAAACCATTAGTCAGTGACATAGATATTCTAGTAGCCGCCCGTGATTTTGGGGCAGTTAAAAATTTATTCAAAAACTATCGAGAACTTCAAGAAGTACTGGATGAAGGTTCCGACTATATCGCAGGACAAATCAGTTTGGGCATCAAGGTTGAACTAATACTGGTAGAACCCGAGGATTATTTTACAGCGTTAGTTTGGACCACTGGTTCCAAAGAGTTTCGCCACCGGGTCTTTGGGGACGTAAAACCCGCTCAGTTGACGAAGGCGGGTAGTGAAGAAGAAGTGTTCAAGAATCTGCAAATGTCTTTTGTCCCTCCGGAGATGCGAGAGGATAAAGGTGAAATTGAAATGGCGCGGGAGGGAGCTATACCAGAACTAGTAAAACCTTCTGATATTAAGGGTGATTTGCATGTTCATTCTGATTGGAGCGATGGAGGAGCTACCATACAGGAAATTGTTGCTCAAGCCAGGTCAATGGGCTATTCCTATGTTGCTGTCACTGACCACTCTAAATCTCTGGCTATTAGCGGCGGATTGAATGAAGAAAGGCTATCACATCAGGGGAAAATCATCGATGCTCTCAACCAGGAGATGGAAGATTTCCATGTTCTCAAAGGCATAGAAGTGGATATCTTAAGAAATGGGAGCTTGGACTTTGAGGATGAAGTTTTAGAAAAAGCGGATGTGGTTATTGCCTCTATTCATAGCCATTTCAACCTGGATAAGGAAAAGCAAACGGATCGGATTATTCAGGCTATAAAAAACCAGCATGTTCACATAATCGGTCATTTGACCGGACGTCTTCTCAATCGTCGCAGTGGATATGAGCTAAACCTGGAACCCATTCTGGAAGCGGCAGCAAAATTCCAGGTGGCTTTAGAAATAAACTCTCACCCTGATCGTTTGGACATTGATGAAGATACAGCCCGACAAGCCAAGGATATGGGTATTAAGGTAGCCATTAACAGCGATGCCCATCACCGGGAAGACTTAAAACTAATTTATTACGGCTTACTCAATGCTCGACGGGGGTGGCTGCAGCCGGAAGATGTGTTAAATACCCTGGAATATGATAGCTTGATTGCTCATCTAAAGAATAAAGGGCGCCGGTGACGAAAAATACTAAAGCAGGGAATCTCGTTCAAAAGCGAGGGTTTTACCATGCTTGATTTTGTCATACGAGCTGCTGTAATGTACTTTATGGCCCTGGTTATGATACGCCTCCTAGGGAAGAGAGCCCTGGGTGAACTGGGGCCATTTGATTTCGTAGTGATGACCGGGGTAGGACATACTGTGGTTTCCGTAGCTCTTGACCGGACTATCCCTTATTATGAAGGTATAATTATTCTGGCCACTTTGGCTGGATTAGAATACTTGATGGGTATTATGGCATTGAAAAACCAGACCCTGTCCAACCTGATAGTGGGTAAACCAGTTGTTCTAATTGACAATGGCCGCATCCTCAGAGAAAACCTAGCCCGGGAGAAATGTAATGTTGATGATCTTATGCAGGAACTGCGCAAACAAGGGATCAGGGACATTGATGAGGTAGAAAAGGGTATACTGGAGTCTTGCGGGGGGTTCAGTGTAGTTTTGAAAGAAGGCGATGAGCCAGTTACCCGCCGTGATCTGGGCCTGCAAGAGCTAGGGAGAACCCGTATTCGAACCTTTGATATGGTGGGAAGGGGAGAGATCTTGGCCCAACAGCAAGAATCTTGTCAGGAAGAAACAGGCTTTAATTTGCCGGAGGTTTTAAGGGAAATAAGTGATAAGCTGCAGGCTATTGATAACCGGCTAAAGTGTCTAGAAAACTTGCCAGTGATTAAAGGGGGAAACGAAGATGAAATTAGGTGATATCTATCAACTTGCGGTGGATTTGGGTAAAAGCTATGATATCAGAGGAGATGAACTGGAGCGACTGCTCCAGGAAGAAGCTAAGCAGTTTGATAAGCTGTCCGAGGCCGATAAGGAATACTACGATCTGCAGAAACTGGAGCATCCTTTTAGTGATACCCGTATTTTAACAGGAGATCCTTCCCTAGAGGTCGAGACGGTATTATGCGGTATTGATATAGAGACCCCAGAAATCCTGCTGGCGGACCGGCTTAGGCAAAAAGGCCATAAGATTGATTTAGTTATAGCTCATCACCCAGAGGGCATTGCTGCAGCAGGTTTGTATGAGGTAATGAGGGTACAGGCGGACATGCTGGGAAAAGCAGGAGTACCAATAAATGTGGGTGAAGGAATAATGGCCTCACGCATCAGCGAGGTCAGGCGCCGCTATATGCCTATGAATCACCAAAGAGCGGTAGATGCTGCTCGTTTATTGGATATACCTTTTATGTGTGTTCATTCTCCCGCTGATAATTTAGTTCAGAACTACCTGGAGAACACCTTGAATAACACTGATTATTCAACTCTAGAGGATATACTCCAAGTTCTACGGTCAATTCCTGAGTATCACCAGGCCCAACTGTTGAAAGCAGGACCTAAAATTATAGTGGGAAACCGGCAGCGTCGAGCGGGTAAAGTCTTTATCAAAATGACTGGGGGAACAGCAGGAGCGGAAAAAGCCTATGAGAAACTAGTTCAGGCAGGAGTGGGGACTATTGTCTGTATGCATATGTCAGATAATCATCGTAATTTGGCCAAAGAACACAACTTAAATGTTATAATATCTGGGCATATGGCCAGTGATTCCTTGGGTATGAATCTGTTTTTAGATGAGTTGGAAAAATGTGGGCTAAAGATCATACCTTGTTCAGGATTAATACGTGTTTCACGGGTTGATGGATACGAACCGCACTAGGTTTTATGAGATTAATACTTATGAAAGGACGGAACCAAGAACTCCGTCCTTATCACTGTAGAACCGCTTTACTGAATAGGTTATGGCTATTTTAGGAGGTTGGGTCTAGTTGGAATTATTGGCCCCAGCTGGGAACTGGTCTGCATTGGTTGCTGCTATTGAAAATGGCGCTGACGCTGTTTATCTGGGAGGACCAACTTTCAATGCGCGTCAGTCAGCCGATAACTTCACGATGGATATGATAAGGAAGGCTGTTGAATACGCACACCTGCGCGATGCAAAAGTGTATGTAACCGTCAACACTTTAGTGCACAACCAGGAAATCAATCCCGTATTAGACTATGTGTTCGAACTCTATAACTTAGATATTGACGCCGTTATTCTGCAGGATATTGGGTTATTAAATTCACTTAGAGCTCTGCTGCCTGATCTGAGCATCCATGCCAGCACCCAGATGACAGTCCATAATGCGGACGGGGTTAAACTCCTGGAAGAGCAGGGCGTAGGAAGGGTAGTTCTTGCCCGGGAATTATCTCTTAAAGAGATTAAAATCATCGCCGATAGTGTTTCAGCGGAATTAGAAGTGTTTGTACACGGAGCGCTGTGTTATTCTTATTCAGGCCAGTGCCTTTTTAGCAGTTTAGTAGGGGGACGGAGCGGCAACCGGGGAAGATGTGCCCAGCCCTGCCGTCTGCCTTATGCTCTTTATTCAGACCGCCAAGGCAAGCATGCTCTAGAGGGTAGATACCTGCTGAGTCCTTCTGACCTGGCTTTGATTGACTATTTACCGGCTTTAAACGATATAGGTGTTCACTCACTAAAAATTGAAGGACGCATGAAAAGGCCGGAATATGTAGCTATTGTTACTCGAGCTTACCGGCAAATTATGGATTCCATCAGTGAACTGGAAAGAAAAAGTGATCCAGAAGTCTTAAAACAAGAAATGGCTAAGATTTTTAACCGGAACTTTACTCCCGGTTATCTGGATGCCGGGGTTTTAAGAAGGTTGAGTACCCAGCGCCCCAACAATCGGGGAGTTTACATCGGTAGAGTTGTATCTCAATATCCTGATGGGCGTACCGCGGTTCGTTTAAACCAACCCGTGTCTTTGGGGGATGGTGTGGAGATTTGGGTATCCCATGGGAAAAATCCAGCTTTCACGGTGGAACAGATGGAGGTAAACGGACGTCCGGTAACTAATGCTAATGCGGGTGAAACGGTTATTTGGCAGGTGGAACAAAAAGTATCTGCACATGACCGGGTGTTTAAAATTCATGATGAGATGCTTATGAGGTCGGCGCGGGCTAGTTTCGAAAACATTTATTTCCCGCAGATTCCGGTTGATGTTTATGTGTATTTAACCAAAGGAAAACCGCTGCGGGTGGTATTCCGAACTGACGAAGGCCATGAAGCCATTGCCGAAACTGCTAGTTTGGCGGAAGCCGCCCGGCAAAAGCCCCTGGACGAAACCACCTTGACTGAAAAATTAGGCCGGCTGGGAAACACTCCTTACCAACTGCGTCACCTAACTATGCAGACCGAAGACAGTTTAATAGTGCCATTTAGTGAACTGAATCAGGTACGTCGTGAGGCAGTGCGACAGCTTAATGAATTAATCATCATCAAAAACCCACGCCAGGTAGGGGAGTCAGAGTTTAACCACCATAAGAAGAGTTATTTAGCAGCAGCATTAAACAACAAAACGCGTAAACGAAAAAAGGAGATGCCCCAGCTAAGGGTGATGGTCAGCAATACCGAAGCTGCTGAGCATGCGGTGGCGGCAGGTGCTGACCGGGTATACCTGGCTTTAGAAGGTCTGGGGACGCAAAAACGACCTGATCCTGATAAAATTAAGGAATTAGAAAAACAAGCCCGTCTTAGAGGCTGCGAGATCGTGCCCGCTTTCCCCCGGATTCACAAACCTGGCGACAGTTTTGACTATACCAGATTGGTAGAAAAGGCCGGTTGTTCACAGGTAATGATTGGTGATTCGGGAGGTATAAACTGGTGTCGTAACCACGGACTCCCCTTTTGGGCTGATTACAGTCTCAATGCGGTAAACCCCTTAAGTCTAAAACAGTTAAAGGCTTGGGGGGCCAAAGGGGTATGTGCTTCTCCCGAGTTAAACTTAAACCAGCTTCGAGAATTTCCCGACCTATCTGCTGTGGAACTGCTTGTTTATGGAGAAATAGTATTGATGGTTTCTCAAACCTGTGTATTATATGAAGTGGTGGAAAACCAGGATAAGTGCTCTCATTGGTGTCTACGTGATAAGTACTATCTAAAGGATGAGAAAGGGTATACTTTTCCGGTCCTGACAGACGCCGACTGCCGTTTTTATGTTTTTAATTCCCGTACTTTATCGATGCTCGATGATTTGCCCAAACTTACGGCTTTGGCTCCCGGGGCTATTCGCCTGGAAATGAGAAGGGCTTCTGCCAAACAGGTTAGCCAAGTAGTAAGTATTTTTAGGGAAGCCTTGAAAAACATTGCTGCTAACCGCAAAGAGAATAACGAGAGATTAAAGCTCCAACTCGAACAATGTAGTCCCTCGCCTTTTACTAAATGTCATTATTATCGTGGGGTTGAATAAGTGAACCATAAAACATTAGACAAGCTCGAATTTAATAAAATTACCAGAGAACTGGCTGGTTTTGCTTATTTTGAAGGAGGTCAGAACCTCTGCCTGAACTTAAAACCCAACCCCGATTTGCAATTGGTACAACAGCGGTTGGATGAAACCAGCGAAGCTATGGAAATGTTACGCTTTGCTGATCCAGCTTATCTGTCGGGGTTGGCTGTTATAACTCCTTATTTGCATAAGGTTAAAGCTGGTGGCATATTAACACCGCCTGAACTGAGGGATATTTACCGGGTTTTATCAGCCTCGCGACTAGCTAAACAAGATATTGATACAGATAAATACCCCCGCATGCAGGTTATGGTGACAGAATTATTTACTGATATAGAGCTGGAAAAACATATTGATCGCATCATCGATGAAGAGGGCGAAATAAGGGATGATGCTACTGCTGAGCTAAAAAAAATCCGCGGTCAGATTCAGACTCTCCGGTTCAGAATTAGGGATTATCTTCAGGACTTTATCCGTTCCGGCCATAATCAACGGGTTTTACAGGATGCCATAGTAACGGAGAGGGATGGACGCTATGTAGTACCAGTAAAACAAGAGTACCGTCAAGAAGTCAGGGGTATTGTTCATGATGAATCAGCCAGTGGTGCTACTGTTTTTATTGAGCCCATGGCAGTGGTAGAGCAGAACAATCGCATTCGTTCCCTGCAGGCTGAAGAAAAAAGAGAGATGGAAAAAATACTTCGGGAAGCCAGCCTGCAGGTAGCAGCTTACCAGGAGGAACTGAGGCATAATGAAAGAATTCTCAGCGAAATCGATTTTGTTTTTGCTCGTGCGCGCCTGGCCTATCAGATGAATGCTTTTCGGCCTGTACTGGATGAATCGGGGATTATTGAATTAAACCGGGCCCGTCACCCCTTATTGGGCGAGCAGGCTGTTCCAATTGATGTGCATCTGGGAAAAGATTTTGACATTCTGGTTATAACTGGCCCTAATACGGGTGGTAAAACAGTAGCGCTTAAAACAGTGGGTTTGCTTGTTTTGATGACCATGGCCGGACTGTTTATACCCGCCCAGGAAAGCAGTCGGGTTTCCATATTTAACAGTGTGTTTGTAGATATAGGTGATGAGCAAAGCATTGAACAGTCATTAAGTACCTTTTCATCTCATATGAGCAATATAATACAGATACTGAACCAGTGTACTTCCACTTCATTAGTCTTAATTGACGAACTAGGTGCTGGCACTGATCCTGCTGAGGGAGCTTCTCTGGCACGGGTGATTCTGGAGGAGTTTAAGGACAAAAAATGCCGGGTTATGGTTACCACCCATCAAAGTGAATTGAAGTACTTTGCCTATCAAACGGAGCGGGTGGAAAATGCCTCTGTGGAGTTCGATCCGGTTAGCTTGAAACCTACCTATAGGTTAACCATTGGCACCCCCGGGCAGAGCAACGCTTTTGAAATTGCGGCTCGGCTAGGATTAGATAAGCAGCTAGTGGAGAAAGCTCGCAGTCTGATGCCTGTTCAGGAAAGAGAACTGAGCAACATGATCCGTGATTTGAAAGAAAAGACCTATTTTCTTGAACAGAGCTACCGGGAGGCGGAACGCTTGCGGGCGGAACTGACCAAACAACAAGAGGCGTTTAGAGAGGAAAAGGAGCATTTTGAGCAGCAAAGGGAAGACATTCTAGCTCGGGCTCGCCGTGAAGCTGACAGTTATGTGCGAAGTGTAAAAAGAGAAGCTGATGAGGCGGTTCAAGAGTTGAAAAGCCTTCTTAAGGAAAAGGGAAAACCTCCCAAGTGGCACGAAGTAGAACATAAGCGTCAACGGATAAGAAAACTGCATGTGGAACAGCCCTGGGATGATAACTCAACCGGAGAGGCACCGGCCAATATTAAACCCGGTGACTATGTGTTAATTAGGAATATCAATCAACGGGGCTATGTTATAGAAGGTCCCAATGCCCAGGGCGAGGTCACCGTACAGGTGGGTATTCTTAAGCTCAATGTTAAAGGGGACCAGCTACTGCCCTGTCAATCACCCGAGGAAAAGGCCTATTATCGAATGAATCAGGGTTTTTTGGAAAAGGCGAAGAGTATTTCCAAAGAAATTGATGTGCGGGGCCGGTTAGCTGACGAAGCTATTCATGAAATTGATAAATACTTGGAAGATGCCAATCTGATCGGGGTTGACTCTGTTCGAATAATTCATGGAAAAGGAACCGGTGCACTGCGCAAGGCTATTCGCAGCTACCTGCAAAATCACCGTTACGTAGATTCATTTCAGGATGGGGCCAGAGAAGAAGGTGGCTATGGAGTAACGGTAGTGAAATTAAAATAAAGCCCAAGAAAGATAGAGCGGCTGTCTTAGATAAAACAGCCGCTTTCCTAATTAATCATCAAGTAAGTCATCAATCACATCGCGGGCTTTCTTGCGCTTAGTCTGGTGGTCGTCCAAATCGCATTTTGGTAAAGGCTGATCTTTTTCCACAGTAATCCTTTGCATATACTCAGGTGGGCAGCCTCCGGTCTCTAAAGGCCCGGGAGTCTGGGCGCGCTTTAATTCCCCTTTATGACGCGGATCCATGCATATCCATACTTCATTGTCTAAAAGACCCTGCAGGGGGCCGCCAGTATGAATATCACATTGCTCGGTAGGTATCCTGTCCGGAGTGGCACTGCCATCAGTGGTAATAACCACGGGACGCATTTCCGGACTGGGACAGTACCTGCCTGCTAATTTTCCTGATTCAGGACAAATTAACAAGTACTCATGGATTTCGCAAGTATCTGTTGGTACAGCATCAGCTCTGGCATATTCAGTAATGATTTGGTCTGGAGGACAATTATCACCTGGCAATAGGCCAGAACGCGAGCAGACTGAGACCTGTACAATGTCACTTGGCATACCCTTAAGGGCAGGATTGTTTTTACTGTGAGCCTTCTGCAGCATATTCTTAAAAATCTTAGCCGGAAAACCTCCACCGTAGACATAGTTCATAGTGTGTTCCTGATCATAACCCATCCAAACAGCCACTGAATAACCAGGCGTAAAACCGCAAAACCAGGAGTCTTTATACTCTTCTGAAGTTCCGGTTTTGCCCGCGGTAAAAACATTGGGTACCTGGGCATTGGTGCCAGTTCCAGATGTTACCACTGTTCGCATCATATTGCCCATCAGCCAGGCTGTTTGGGCAGACATTACTCGCTGATCTTCTTTGGCGAATTCATATATTACCGTTCCATTATCATCCTCAATTCGCTTAATAAAATGGGGCTTCATATAAATACCACCGTTACCAATAGCGCCATAGGCACCTGCCATTTGTACCGGAGTAGCTCCGTGGGTTAGGCCACCTAAAGATAAGGGAGCTAAACCCAGATCATTTGTGCCAGGAGTATCCAACAGTTCAAGACCAAGAGAACGTCCAAAGTCAAAAGAAGTACGTATGCCTACCTGGTCCAGCATTTGAACCGCATAGGTATTGATGGAATACTGTACAGCTGTGCGCATAGTTATGAGTCCCCGGTATTGCCCATCATAGTTTTGAGGATTCCATACCGAACCGTCCCCTGATTTATAAGAAATCGGTGAATCGTCCAGGACATAGTAAGGCATAAAACCATTTTCCAGTGCTGGACAGTAAACGGTAATAGGCTTAATTGCTGATCCTGGCTGGCGGTAAGCACTGGTTGCCCGGTTAAAACCCCGTCTGGCTTCGTAGTTTCTGCCTCCCATAATGGCTTTTATTTGACCGTTGGAGTGATCCATTAGAACCATGGCCGATTGAAGCAGCTGTCCGCCTTTACTTTCCGATGGGAAGTTCGCGTCATTGGCGTATAGCTCTTCGGCATAAGCCTGTAGCTCAGAGTCCATATTAGTATAGATTTTGAATCCGGAGCGATAAATAAGATCATCCGGGTCTCCTTCAATATTGTGTTCTTTGAAAATAGCCCGAGCTTCTTCAATTACCGCGTCAATATAGTATCCATAACGTTTATCGGTAGCCTGTAGCTTATTGAATTCAAGAGGAGTTTCATAGGCTTGATCGGCAGTTGCCTTATCAATGTACCCGCAGGTTACCATACGGTCTAAAACCAGGCGCTGTCGGGATTTAGCCCGCTCTAGATACTGAAAGGGATTGTAGGCATTGGGACTTTGGGGAAGACCCGCTATAAGGCTGGCTTCGGGGAGCGTTAATTCACTAACGTCTTTACCAAAATAGGTGCGTGCAGCGGCTTGCACTCCGTAAGCACCTGCTCCAAAATTAATCTTATTCAGGTACATGGTTAAGATTTCATCTTTAGAGTAGTTAGATTCCAGCTTAAAGGCTAGAATTATCTCCTTAACCTTTCTTTCCCACTGTTTATCAAAACTGAGAAAGGCGTTTCGTGCTAACTGTTGGGTAATAGTACTAGCTCCCTGGCCGGTAAGATCACCGGAAGTTAAGTTAGTGTATACAGCTCGGGCAATGCCCTTAAAGTTTACTCCATGATGCTCATAAAAGTCTTCATCTTCGGTAGCTATGAAAGCATTAATTAAATCCTGGGGGATTTTGTCTAAGGTGATTTCTGTTCGGTTTTCTCCTGCATGCAAGCCGGTAATCATATTGCCTGCATCATCATATATTAAGGTTGTTTTATCTCCAGTTAGTTGCTGAGGATCCCAGACCGGCAAACTAGTAGCAGCATATACTAAAACACCTACCATACACCCGGCACCTATCAGGGCTAAAAGCACAGCTACCTTAACCAAACGCTTCCAGAAGGAGGATTGGCTTTGCCTGGAGTACGTAGTATTATTCTTGGCCATACTTCAATGATGCCTCCCTAAAACATTGTTACTAAGTTATACTGTTTAGTTAACATTACACAGAAGGGAACTCTTTTCCTTCCCCAAGCTCTATTAACGTTTACGCCTCTATAGGTCACATTATTGCACATATCACATTATTGCACATACTAGAACAGATGTGCTAAAATTTTTTTGGTAGGGAGGTTATTATATGGTAGATTCTATAAAAGCAATAGTCGAGCAACAGATGCAAATAATCCGCAGGGGAGCAGCGGAAATAATCCCTGAGGATGAATTGAAGCAAAAACTATATGATTCTATTGAAAACAACCAACCATTGCGTATTAAGCTGGGCTTAGACCCAACCGCTCCAGATATACACCTGGGACATACGGTGGTATTAAATAAATTAAGGCAATTTCAAGACCTCGGACATGAGGTTCATTTAATTATTGGGGATTTTACCGGAAGGATAGGTGACCCCAGTGGCAAGTCGGAAACCCGCAAGCAATTAACTGAGGAAGAGGTTATGGCTAACGCTGCCACTTACCAGGAACAAATTTTCAAGGTCTTGGACCCCCAAAAAACGGTTATACATTTTAACAGTGAATGGTTAATGAAGATGAACCTGGTTGACGTCTTGAACCTAGCTGGTAAATATACAGTAGCTAGAATGTTGGAAAGAGATGATTTTGCCAAACGCTACCGGGAAAACCTTCCTATTGGCATTCACGAATTCATGTATCCACTAATGCAAGGATATGATTCAGTGGTGTTAGAGGCTGATGTGGAACTGGGAGGAACTGATCAGAAATTTAATCTGCTGGTAGGCCGGAATCTACAAAAAGAATATGGAGGTCAGCCTCAGGTAGCTTTAATGATGCCTATTTTAGAAGGAACTGACGGAGTCCAAAAAATGAGCAAGAGTTTGGGCAATTACATCGGTGTTCATGAAGATGCCCATGAAATGTTCGGTAAAACTATGTCTATTCCTGATGAGTTAATTGTACGCTATTTTGAACTGGTTACCCAGGTGCCCTTGGACGAAATCAGAGACATGCAAAAGGGCATGGACGACGGCAGCCTGAACCCTCGAGACGCTAAAATTAGGCTAGCCCGGGAAATAATAACTATGTACCACGACTCTGCAGCAGCTGACCAAGCGGAAGAAAGATTTAAACTAGTATTTTCTCAGGGCAGTATTCCCCAGGATATTCCCGAAGTTCAGGTGGATGAAGCCCAGGTGTGGCTACCCAAATTTTTACATAAAAACAAACTGGTGTCATCTACTAGCGATGGCAGGCGTATGTTGCATCAAGCAGCGGTACGGGTAAATGGTGAAAAATATAGTGAGGAAAATCTGAGTATCCAGGATGGCATGGTCATTCAAGTAGGCAAACGGAAATTTGTACGTATAAAAAGATCCTAATTCAAATGTGAATTAAAAAAACAATATCGCTGCGAATCACCACTGCAGGTACTCGTAGTCAATAAATTGACTGGCAATTCAGAAATGCATTAAAATTAATACACTTATGAATTATTTATATGGACCATCTCAGGATCCAAATGTCCCGAGAAGGTCCATTTTTCAATATATCCAGCGCTTTCTGACCATTAATAAAAAACTTGGTACAGTTTTTGCTTAATATAATAGGCGAAGCGGTCTTAATTTTTTACATCCCCCTTACATGATTCTGCTGATATATAGAAATCTGCTCGTATGCTTTGCCTGGGGTTTTCCATATATCAGCAGAGCATCTTTTCAGTCTGCCAGGGGGGAAACCTAGCAGAGATATATAATATTATTCAGATAATTAAGTAAAGGAGGAATGGCTAGTAATATCGGATTATTGCTGAAAGGAGTGGGAGAATGGGTTATGAGAATCTAATAGTGGATAAGTCGGAAAGAACCGCTATTGTGACGATCAACAGACCCAAAGTATTGAATGCCCTGAATAAAGATACCCTTGTAGAGATGCTGGAAGTTGTACAGGTATTGGAACAGGATAACGAGGTGGATGTAGTCGTTATTACCGGTGCAGGCGATAGGGCTTTTGTGGCCGGTGCGGACATTGCCTATATGCAAAACCTTTCTGCTATGGAAGGGCGTGCTTTTGGAATACTTGGTAACAGAGTATTCCGCAGTATTGAACAAATGTCTAAACCGGTTATTGCAGCTGTCAATGGATTTGCTTTGGGAGGCGGTTGCGAACTAGCTATGTGCTGTGATTTCCGCTTAGCCTCCAATAATGCTCGCTTTGGGCAGCCTGAGGTCGGGTTGGGTATCACTCCTGGATTTGGAGGAACTCAGCGTTTACCGAGATTAGTAGGCCCAGGTATGGCCAAGCAACTTCTATTTACCGGACAGACTATCGATGCAGAGGAAGCATTGCGTATTGGCTTGGTTAACATGGTTACCGAACCGGAGGCATTGATGGACCAAGTTATGTCTATTGCCAAAAAAATATGCCAACAAGCGCAACTAGCAGTGAGGTTATGCAAGTCTGCTGTGAACGAGGGAATGCAATCTGATATCGACCGGGGCATTACCATTGAAGCTGATGCTTTTGGGTTATGCTTCTCTACACAGGATCAAAAAGAAGGCATGCAAGCTTTTATTGAAAAGCGGAAACCCCAGTTCACAGTAAGATAAATAGATAGAGGAGGATTGTAGAGTTGATTAAGAAAGTAGGAGTTGTCGGTGCGGGCACCATGGGCGCTGGCATAGCGCAGGTTACAGCAGAAGCAGGTTACGAAGTTATTCTGATAGACCTGGAAGATAAAATTGTCAACCGGGGAATGGAGAACATCCTCAAGAATTGGAGCAAGGCAATTAAAAAAGGCACCCTTACGGCTAAAGAGGTTGACCAGATAAAAGTAAGATTAACTGGTACAACTAATTATGATAACCTCAATGATTGCCAACTGGTTATAGAGGCTGTAGTAGAAAAAATGAGCATCAAAAAAGAACTCTTTGCTAAATTGGACGACATTTGTCCGGCAGAAACACTTTTCGCCAGTAATACCTCTGCTTTGAGCATAACTGAACTAGCAGCGGCCACCAAACGGCCTAACCAAGTTATCGGTGTTCATTTCTTCAACCCGGTCCCAGTAATGAAGCTGGTTGAGTTGATTCCTGGGGCTGAAACCACAGCCGAAACGGTGACAGCCATGAAAGAATACTGCAGTGCTATAGGTAAAGAGGCTATTGTGGTAAAAGAGTCACCAGGTTTCATTGTGAACCGCCTGCTTATTCCCTATATCAATGAGGCTGCTATCATTTATGACCAGGGTGTGGCCTCCCCGGCCGAGATTGATCAGGCTATGAAGCTGGGAGCTAACATGCCCATGGGGCCCCTTGCTTTAGCTGATTTAATCGGAATTGATGTATGTCTTATGATAATGGAATACTTTTTCGATGAAATGGCGGACTCCAAGTATCGTCCGGCCTTAGCCTTTAAGCAAAAGGTGCGCGCTGGCCACCTGGGACGTAAAACTGGCAAAGGATTTTTTGACTACAACTAATAAAAAACCAGGGGGAGGGTAGATTAATATGTCACGTGAAGTTGTATTAGTAGGGGCTTGCCGCACACCAATTGGTACTTTTGGCGGAGCCCTCAAAGACCAGCCGGCTGTTGAACTGGGTCGCATTGTTATGGAAGAGGTCTTAAAAAGAAGTGGGATAGCCGGTGAAATGCTGGATGAAGTTATTTTTGGGTGTGTTTTACAGGCGGCTCAAGGACAAAACGTATGCCGCCAGGCAGCCATCCACGCAGGTATTCCCAATGAGGTCCCAGCCTTTACTCTTAATAAGGTTTGTGGCTCAGGGTTAAGAGCGGTTAGTTTGGCAGCACAAATAATAAGAGCTGGTGATGCTGATATCATTCTGGCGGGTGGTATGGAAAACATGTCTTATGCTCCCTATGCAGTAGAGAAAGCTCGCTACGGATATCGGATGAACAATGGTACACTGGTTGACTGCATGATAAAGGACGGATTATGGGAAGCCTTCAACGACTACCATATGGGAATAACCGCAGAGAATGTTGCTGCTCAATGGAACATAAGCCGGGAAGACCAGGATGAATTTGGATTCCGGAGTCAGGAAAGAGCTGCCGAAGCAATTGCATCAGGACGGTTTAAGGATGAAATCGTTCCAGTAGTGATAAAGGGCAAAAAGGGTGATACCGTATTTGATACTGACGAACACCCTCGTCGCACCACCTTGGAAAAAATGGCTGGACTAAAACCGGCTTTTAAGAAGGATGGCACAGTTACCGCTGGTAATGCTTCCGGCATTAACGATGGAGCTGCTGCCGTTTTGGTAGTGTCAAAAGAAAAGGCAGATGAACTGGGACTACGGCCTATGGCCCGTGTAGTAAGTTATGCTTCGGGAGGAGTGGACCCATCTATCATGGGGGTAGGTCCAATTCCTGCGACTAAAAAAGCATTGGCTAAAGCAGGCCTAACTGTTGATGATCTAGACTTGATAGAGGCTAATGAAGCTTTTGCTTCACAGTCCCTGGCAGTTGGACGTGAATTAGGTTGGGCTGATCACATGGAAAAAGTAAATGTCAATGGAGGAGCTATTGCCCTTGGCCATCCTATCGGTGCCTCAGGAGCGCGGATTCTGGTAACCCTGCTTCATGAGATGCAGAAAAGAAAATCCCGCTACGGCTTGGCTACCCTGTGTATTGGCGGTGGTATGGGGACCGCATTAATTGTGGAAAACCTTAGCAAATAAATAATCAAAAAACTAGGGGGGAATTTTAATGGATTTTGGTCTTACTGAGGAACAGAAACTCTTTAAGCGAACTTTTGCGGATTTTTCTGATGAGGTGGTTGCTCCCGGAGCAGCAGAAAGAGACGAAAAGGAAGAATTCGATCTGGATTGCTGGAAAAAGATGGCCGAGCTTGGCCTGGCAGGCTTGATTGTACCTGAAGAGTACGGTGGCACTAATGCTGGGGCTCTGATCTATGCCATGGCCGTAGAAGAAATATCCCGCAACTGTGCTTCCATGGGAGTGACTTTGTCAGCACACACCTCACTGTGTATCTGGCCAATTTTACATCTTGCCAGCGAAGAACAGAAACAGCGCTGGCTGCCCCGGTTGGCTTCCGGAGAAAGCTTGGGGGCACTGGGCCTTACTGAACCGGGTGCTGGATCTGATGTGGGAGCTACAGCCATGACAGCAGTTCGGGATGGAGATTCCTATATATTGAACGGTACCAAAATTTTTATTACTAATGCATACTATGCAGATATCTATGTTATTTTAGTCCGTACCGGTGATAAAGATCAAAAACATGGCAACAGCAGTTACTTTGTGGTAGAAAAAGGCACGCCCGGATTTACTTTTGGCAAGAAGGAAAAGAAACTGGGGATACGCTCATCAGCCACATATGAATTAGTATTTGAAGACTGTCGCGTACCAGCGGAAAACCTGATCGGTAAGGAAGGGGACGGTTTCAAACAGACCATGCATGTCTTAAATGGAGGCCGGGTAGGCATTGCTGCTCAGGCCTTAGGTATAGCCGAAGGAGCCTACCGCCATGCCCTGGCATTTGCCCTGGAACGCCAGCAATTTGGCAAACCCATATTTGCCAATCAGGCTATTTCTTTCAAACTAGCTAACATGGCCATGAAGATACAAGCAGCCCGCAACCTGGTTTATGAGGTAGCCTGGCGAGAAGATCAAGGTCTCTCCTATCAAAGACAAGGTGCATTTGCTAAATGTTTTGCCGGTGACGTAGCTATGGAAGTTACCACTGAAGCAGTACAGGTGTTGGGCGGATATGGCTATACTCGTGAGTATCCTGTAGAACGTATGATGCGTGATGCAAAAATAACTCAGATTTATGAAGGAACCAATGAAATACAGCGTCTGACCATAGCTAATTGTCTGAGAAGAGGCGATGTATCCAACTACGAATATTAGAAATCAAAACCTGCATCACATCTGGGGCCTAGCCAGAGGATGTGATGGAATTCAGCTGGCAGGGGTCGGGATATCCGGGGGGAAGGAAGGGCAAAAATCCGACTTCTGCCAGCGGGCTACCAAAGGCCCCTGGTTGTTACCTAAAGATGGTTATTGATATTTTAGTTAGGTTGGAGTGCTTTTGGGAAAAGAGTACAGCTTAAGAGGAGTGGTTGGATAGCATGTACAGACGATGGATGGAGGCATATAAAAGCAAATTAGTCACGGCGGATGAAGCCGTCAAAGTAGTTGAATCTGGTGATTGGATAGAATATGCTTTTGGAATAAATGGCCCCAATGAATTAGATGAAGCTCTAGCTCGTAGGGCTGATGAGTTATGGAATGTTAACATTCGTTGTGATATCGGAGTATGGCCCCACTATACTAATGAGGCTGATCCGACAGGAGAACATTTTTATTGGAATAGCTGGCATTTTGGTGCACTGGATCGGAAGTATTATAATGAAGGGCTTTTGTCGTATGTTCCTATGAAATTCCACGAATGTCCCACCATGACACGTAATGACTGTGTACCTGCCCGTGTTTTTATGGCCACAGTAGCTCCCATGGACAAACATGGATATTTTAGCTTTGGGGCTGGATGTTCCTCGGCAATGGCGGCAGTTGAAAATGCCGAATATGTTTTAGTAGAAGTTAATAGTAACATGCCTAGGGTTTTAGGGGGGAACCAGGAAAGCATTCATATAAGCCAAGTTGATTTTGTAGTCGAGAGTTCTAACCAGCCTTTACCTACCATACCTGATGCTCAACCCAGTGAAACCGATAAAAAAATAGCTGGCTATATATTAAACAGACTATATGATGGATGCTGTATCCAACTAGGTATTGGTGGTATACCCAATGCTATTGGCAATATGATCGCCGACTCCGACTTAAAGGACCTGGGAGTTCACACCGAAATGTATGTGGATGCTTACTTAAAAATGAGCATGGCTGGAAAGATTACCGGCGCTCGTAAACGAATTGATCGTTATAAACAGGTCTTTTCCTTTGCTATGGGTAGTCGGGAATTATACGACTTTATTGATGACAATCCTGGAGTAATTGCTTATTCGGTTGACTATACCAATAACCCCACGGTAGTGGCGAGCATTGATGATTTTGTTTCCGTTAACGCCTGCATTGAAGTGGATTTGTTTGGTCAGGTATGTGCGGAAAGTGTCGGAGTCAGACATATAAGTGGCACCGGTGGACAGTTGGACTTTGTGGAAGGAGCCTATAAATCTCGTGGAGGGCAGAGTTTCATCTGCATGACCTCGACCTTTGAAGGAAAAAATGGTTTAGTATCCCGCATTAAACCAACTCTAACCCCGGGATCTATTGTAACGGACCCCCGTACAGCGGTGCATATGATAGTGACTGAATATGGCATAGCCAATATGAAAGGGAAAAGCACTTGGGAGAGAGCCGAGGAGCTTATCAAGATTGCTCATCCTGATTTTCGGGATGAATTGATAAAAGAAGCTCAAAAAATGAAAATTTGGCGCCAAAGCAGCAAAATTATCACCGCCTAGCGACCGAGATAGGTGGTATACTGGCCCATATAAACTCAAAGGCAACCTGGGGGTTGCCTTTTGAGTGCTTATTTACGGTTTTTCCTTAAAATGTTGAATTTTTTAGCTTTCCTCACTACGCTGGCTTGACTTATACCCAGCAGTTCGGCTACCTCATAAGTAGTTTTACACCGCTGAAAAGCGGATACTAACAGTTTCCGTTCGGTGGCTTCGAGGGCCTCTTTCAAGGTGGGCATTTTATCGTCTGGAGTCCGATTAGGTATAGTCTTGGTCCAATTAGATAGATCGTTGAGGGTAATTAAATCATGCATAGTAGTAACTACCAAACGTTCTATTAAATTACGTAGTTCTCGGACGTTGCCAGGCCAATCATACTGAATAAAGGCCTGCTGCACTTCAGGTGCTATCCTTTTATTTAACTTATACTTTTTGTTAAATATATCCAGAAAATGAGCAGTCAAAACGGGGATATCGTCAATTCGCTCTCGTAGTGGGGGCACATATATAGGAACCACATTACAGCGGTAATACAGATCAGCGCGGAAGAGTTTTTTCTGTACCATTTCCCATAAGTTAACATTTGAGCCAGTGATAATACGAACGTCTACTTGAATGGGTTGAGTACCGCCAATACGCATTACTGTTTGATCTTGTAGCACCCTAAGCAGTTTAGCTTGTAAATCTAGTGGTAGTTCGGAAATTTCATCCAGAAACAGAGTACCGTTGTTGGAGAGTTCAAAAATACCTGGTTTGCCTCGACGGTCAGCACCAGAAAACGCTCCTGGTTCATAACCAAATAATTCAGATTCTAATAAGTTTGGAGGAATAGCCGCACAGTTTATCTTTATGAAAGGCATATCCCGACGGGGGCTATGATAATGAAGTAGATCAGCTGCCACCTCTTTTCCAGATCCTGACTCACCTTGAATCAATACCGTAGATTCAACTGAAGCCACATGTATTAGAGTACGCATTAAATCTCTCATGGGAGGAGAATGAAATACATACTTGGCACTTGATTCCATGCGGAGTTGTTGTAGTTCCACATGGTATGCTTTACTGAGGGTCTCTAGGTCATCAACTTTTTGCTTCAACTGATTGAGTTCTGTTAAATCACGTACATTGGTTACTACCATGACAATATTGTCGTTATCGTCAAAGACAGGAGTACTGGTAACCAAAGCATTTTTACCGGTTTTGGCCTGTAAGGGTACTGTTACCGACTGCTTCTGTTCCAAGGCTAAGAGGGTACCCGAACGAGAAAAATACCCCTCTGCCACTAGTTCCCGCATGTTTTTACCTACACATTCTTGGGCGGTCACTCCGGTTATACGTTCAAAAGCCTGGTTTAAGCGGATAGTATTTCCCTGCCAATCGGTTATGTACAGACCGTCATATGAAGATTCAAATATAGCAGCCAGTTCTTTTTGACGTAGTCCTTCAACTCTCTCCAACTTTTCTTCCAGGTCCAACAACTCAGTCATATCGCGGACATTGGTAACCACTAAAGCGATATTCCCTTCGCTATCAAAAATGGGGGTACTGGTAACTAGTGCATTTTTACCGGTTCTAGCCTGAAGAGGAACAGTTACCGCACATCTCTTCTCCAGCGCCAGTAAGGTACCAGAGCGGGAGAAATAGCCCTCTGCTACCAAGTCGCGCATATTTCTGCCGACACACTCTTGGGCAGTTATTCCAGTTATTCGTTCAAAAGCCTCATTTAAGCGTAGAGTGTTCCCGTGGCCATCAGTAATATACAATCCGTCATAGGACGAGTCGAAAATAGCATCTAATTCCTTCTGACGCAGGCCCTCAACCTGCTCCAGTCTTTGCTCCAACTCCACCAGTTCTGTCATATCACGTACATTAGTAACCACCAGGACAGTATTACCTTGGTCATCAAAAATGGGAGTACTTGTGACTAGAGCGTTCTTACCCGTTTTAGCTTGTAGGGGTACTGTTACCCTGGCACGTTTTTCTAAGGCTAGCAAGGTGCCCGAACGAGAAAAATATCCCTCTGCCACTAATTCTCGCACGTTTCGGCCTAAACATTCTGGGGCGGTTACCCCGGTTATCCGTTCAAAAGCCTTGTTTAAGCGCAGGGTTACGCCTTTTCCGTCAGTAATATATAAGCCATCAAAGGAAGCGTTGATAATGCGATCTAATTGCTTATTTAATCCCTTGACATGGGCCAATTCCAGGAAAATTCTTTCTACCTGGCTCATATCGCGCAGCATTAGTATGTAGCCAAGTTTTTCGCCGTTGTGACTGATACCAATGTCAATTACGCGCGACCAATATACTTTACCCTTATAAACCACCTTAAAATCTTCGTTGCGTTGAGGTATAGCCGCAGATCGGACTTGATTAATGAAAGAATGGATATTGTCATTGCCGTCCTGAGGAAATTTGTTCTGAAAAGAAGTATTAGATCCGAGAACATTTCCTTCTGCATCCAGCAGTATGGCTGGATAGGGCAAAGCATTAAACAAAGTTGACCCAGTAATGCCTAGTCTCATAAATATACTATTACCGGGATTTTTAGGCAGGAGAGAATCAGGCGTGGAGTCGATTCCTTTGCCCATAATTGAGTGAATAATATTATCTTCAGCCATGACCTGGTTTTCCCCCCAAGTGGATACTTAATTCAATTATAACACTCCCAGGTCTTTATAGCTTATTTTAGCAAATCTTCTGCTAAGTCTGATAATGAAAAGTTTTTCATAGAAGCTTACTATCGCAAGCCCTTTTCAAGTAACTTCAAAGTCTTAACCATCTCATCATAATGTCCCTCAAAAAAAATTGCATAACCCTTAACATTGGGATATTCCAGTGACAGCATCTTGATAAACGTAAACCCCTCTTCTTCTAAGCGATGTCTGGGTATACTGCGGATTACTCTTATTTGCTGGTCGGTAACTTTACGAGCTGTGCAAAAAATATCTTTACCCTTGGCGTTGGAAAGGGCTGTAGCCACTAGAGTACGCATATCTTCACTCCTATTCCTAAAAACAGCTAATCTTCTTGATGATAGCACATTCCATACTGCTATATATAGTTTTTTCTCATAAGGTGCAGCCAAATATCAGTTTGGATTCCTAATGCTGGGCAGATGTTTAAAGATATACCAGTTTGCGTGAATCACTTTAGTCCTAAACGTTTTTTCAAATACTCCTGGTTTTGTATGACGCTGGAATGATTAGGAACATACTTGGCAGCCATTTCATTGTGATGGTAAGCTAGTTCGTATTGTCCCAGGCGATCATAGCATACACACAGCTGCAGATGGGGAAGCCAGGTCCAGGCAGCATGATTAACAAATCCCTGGTTTTCAGGAGGCCTTTGCAGTTTTGTGGCCAGATCATACCAGAAGGCTGCCTGCTTATATTGATGGTTTGACAGGAAATGATAGCCCAGCCTGCAGCAAAACTCTGCGCGAGGAGTATCGTACAAAAAGGATTTGATAATATACGCTTCAACCTTTTCCAGGTCGCCCAAGTGGTAATAGCAGTCCACCAGTTTGTTGCAGGCAGAAAGATTATCTTCTACCCATCCTTTTTTTCCCGCCAGGAATTTTTCATACCATTCGATAGCTTGTTCATATTTCTGATGATCATACAACTCATTGGCATAATAGAATTGATCCCGGGGAGAAAATTCTTCTCCGGCAGCTAATCGCTTCTCGTAAATCT
>Ga0116181_1001179_pt1 | contig 22945 bp, 16 predicted proteins | sample AD_UKC075_MetaG_FD_89752 | JGI IMG/M metagenome (GOLD analysis project Ga0116181, IMG submission 89752) | Active sludge microbial communities of municipal wastewater-treating anaerobic digesters from USA - AD_UKC075_MetaG | ecosystem: Engineered > Bioreactor > Anaerobic > Digestate | place: USA... | reverse complement strand
CATCAAGCCAAGAGCCAGCAAGGAAGCGACCAGTGCGTTCATAGAATCCGTGTTCGAATCGGCAGGAGAGGGGGCAGATGGCGCGGGCGGGTAGATCGCCGCCCGCGCCTCTTGTGTTGACACAGGTTATGATTTTAGCGGTTCGATGGCGGGAGTGCTCGCAGTGCGCTGTCTCCGGGAAGGCATTCGGCGTCGTCGGCCGCTCGGCGCGGTATAGCTCGGCGCGGTATAGCGTCAGCGGATCGACTGCAGCAGGCGATTGGCTTCCTGGAAGAAATCGGGCTGTGGCAGCAGGTCGGCGCTGGGAAAGCGGACCAGCAGCGCGGTGACCCGGCGCTCATCGCTCAGCACGATATCTTGAAAAGTCATGGTGTTGGCGACGCGCCCCGCGTCGGCGGAAACTTTGGTGTTGGTGTGATCCAGGGTGAATTCGACCGTTTCCAGCCGCAGCAGCGCTTCCGGTTCGTTCAGGGTCGCGGCCACCTTGGCCAGATGGTCGTCGAGCGTCGCCGAATCGGCGCGCAGCTGGTTCAATTCGGTTTCGAGATCTTGCAACTGCTGTTCGAGGGCAGCCAGGTCATGCGGCGTGGCGTCGGTCGCTGTGGTATCGGTGAGGGCTTCGAAACCAACTTGCGCCTGGTGCAATAAACCGGCTTTCCGCTGAAGCAGTTGGCGTTGCTGCTGTTCCAGCTGGGTTTTCTGGATGCGGGTGGCGGTCAGGCGCTGCAGGGCGGTTTCGACCAGGTAATCGAAGCCGCGTCGCATCAGTTCCCGGCGGGTGTCCTGTTCCTGGCCGGTCAGGAAACCCAGCCGGTGGTTGCAGAAGTTGACGACGACCTGCGCCACGTCACGGCGCAGGATATCGCCATCCATTTCGATGCCGAGGACATTCTTTTCCACCCGGATCGCGCCGAGTCCGCCGTACAGTTCCGTCGGCAGGGGCGCGGACCTCTGTTGCAGATAATGACGGACGCCGTCGCTGAAGCTCAGGATGTCTCGCAGGCTGTCCGGAGAGGCGAACAGGGCGCGCAGTCGCGGATCGCTCATGTAGCCCTGGCGGTCGGCGGTGACGGGGCCGGGCAGGGCGTTGACGAAGTTCACCACGAAATCGATGGCGCGTTCCACCGGCGTCCACAGCTTGCGCCGGTAGTGGCTCACCGCCCGCAGGCGGGGATCGGTGCCGTCCACCACCCGTTCGATGCCGCGCAGCATCAAGTCCTTGTCGAATTTGCTGGGCGATTTGGCGCTGGTAAAGATGGAATGCAGCAAGCGAAACGCCATGATCGTTCTCCTTCAGGTGGGTTTGCGCGCGAGCGATGCGCGGCGGCTACGGTCGGCGGCGAACCCATTTCCGTCATCACGCCATGATGTTGACCCCACCGTCGACGTAGATCGTATCGCCGGTCAGACGCCGGGCGTAGGGGGTGGCGAGGAAGGCGCAGGTGAATCCGACGTCCATGATGTCCACCAGTTCGCCGAGCGGGGCGCGCACCGCAGCTTCGTTGAGCATCAGACCGAAGTCCTTCAACCCCGACGCGGCGCGGGTCTTGAGCGGTCCCGGCGAGATGGCGTGCACCCGGATCTTCTGCGGCCCGAGCTCATAGGCCAGATAGCGGCAACAGGCTTCCAGCGCCGCTTTCACCGGCCCCATCACATTATAGTTGGGCGCGACTTCGTTGGCGCCGTGGTAGCTCATGGCGAACAGCGTGCCGCCATCGGTCATCAGCGGCGCGGCCAGCTTGGCCATACGCACGAAGGAATGGCAGGAGATGTCCATGGCCTTGGCGAAGCCGGCCGCCGAGCAGTTCAGCAGGCCGCCCTGCAAGTCTTCCTTGGGGGCGAAGGCGATGGAATGAACCAGGATGTCGAGCTGGCCCCATTGTTGGGTGATGGCGTCGAACAGAGCTTCGAGCTGGCCGGGTTGACTGACGTCGAGCGGCATGAAGATCGGAGCTTCCAGTTGCTGCGCCAGCGGTTCCACGTACGGCTTGGATTTTTCGTTGAGATAGGTGATCGCTAGATCGGCTTCCAGTTCGCGGAAAGCCTTGGCGCAGCCGTAGGCGATCGAATGTTCGTTGGCGATGCCGACGACCAGCGCTTTCTTGCCCTTGAGCAGGGGACGGGGGATTTCGACGGTCATGGATCGTATTCTCCGGGGTCGGTGATGGTTGCAGGGTTGGAAGCTGCCTCTCCTGGGCGCAGGACAGGCGGCGCGGCATCGGCGTGCAAAAAGCCCGAAAGCGGGTGCAGGGGCAGTCGTTGGCCTGGGTGACCCGGCTGCCCCTGCCAGGAACTAGCTTATCGCTCCATGGTGACCGTGATGCCGCTGGCCGACCCGACGTCCAGCTGCAGACCCTTGGTCCGCGACTCCAGGCGCATGATCACGCCGTTCTGGTTCTTGAGCCGCAAGCCGCCGACGCCGCCACCCAGCGCGACGCTGGCGGCCAGCTTGGTGTAGGTGCCGGGGAATTGCGACACGTCCTGCAAGTCGTAGACTTCGCCCGCCGCACTCATCTTGGAGATGCCGACATTGACGCCCATGCTCAGACCGCCGACCTTGAAGGGATATTGCCGGCCCTGAAAGGTCAGCACGCCGCCGCCGGTGCTGCCGCCCACGATCAGGGCGAACTGGGTTTCGTCGATCGAGACCATCCCGGACGGCTGTTTGCTATCGGCCGCCAGGGTCAGACCACCTACCAGCAACGTCGCGGCCAGCATGGCCGAACCCATCATCTTGAAGGGCTTCATCGTCTTTATTGCTCCTCAGGTTATCGAATCGGAATAGTGGGCCATATCCTGGCCGAATTCCGCTGCGGTCGACCAATCATCGCCGCAACGGATCGGTGCGATCCTGCGCACCGGCTTCGGTATATTACGGCTCCGCAGTAGGGATTTCATCGGGACGTTCGCGCCGCGCTCACGCGGGATCGCCGACCGGACCGGTGGAGCCGATGACCGGATCGACCGGACCTGGGGTCGGATCGGCCGGGCCGGGGACGGGATCGACTGGGGGTTGCGTACTGGCGGCGGGAGCTACGGGGCTCTGCACGCTCTGGAACAACTGCTCGATCTGCGCCAGCCGCCCGACCCGCTCGGCTGAAGGATCGCCGGCGGCGGAAACGATCTGCCGAATCTTGGCGATGATTTCGTCCCGGATCGCCGCATCGGCCGACAGCATCTTCGGGATCGCGGCCAGTGCCTCGTCGCGATCGAGCAACAGGGCGAAGAACTGTTCGCGAATCAGTTTCTTGAACTCCTCCAGGGTGATCCCGCCATGCGCGGCGCGCATGTTGCGCAGCGCCTCGAAAGAGCGCTCGTCCACGCCCGGCCCTTCCATGCCGATGTAGACCAGACTGCGGAGGGCCGCCTCACGCCAACTACCCTCGGCGATCCGGGCCTTGAGTTCGGCGATCCGTTGCCGGATGAAATCGATCTGTTCCGGCTCCAGGCCGGGATGCCGCCGTGGGGGCGCATCGGTAGCGCGCATGCCGACCAGGGCTTGCAACAGCGGCGAGCTGTAGAGCGCAAGGAAAATCTGTTCCATGCTGCGATCGCGCAGATCGCGCCAGCCGTCGAGCGCGGCGATGATGCTGTCCGACAGGATGGCCTGCATCTGGATCAAGGGGTTGTCGGTCGCTGTCGGTTGGCGCTGGCCGCGCACCTGCTCGGCCAGCTGGGCGATTTGCTTCATCAGTGGGTTGCGATCTGAGAACAGCTCGTAGGGCAGCTCGGACGGATTCAGCTTGTGCAGCCATTCGGCGGTCTTGGCGCTGGCGCAGGACTGGACGAAGGGTTGGAACAGGGTGCGATACAGCCCGAGGTTGATTTCCGAGATGCGCCGCGCGGTGGCGAAACGGCGCTCGTTCTCGGGATCGGGCTGGACGATGGCGCGCAGATGCTCCAGCGAGCGCGGCTCGAAGCGCACGATCCAGTCGCCGCTGACCAGATCCGGATTGGCCGCATCGGCGGTCTTGGGGATCATGACCGCTTCGTACAGGCCGGGTGGCAACACGTCGATCAGGTCGATGTTGGAGGCGAACTCCTGATGTTCCTTCCGGGCCACGCCGCCCGAGACGAAGATGCCGAGATGGCCGATGGTTTCGTGAATGGCGTAGATGATAGTCTGGCCACAGGCGCGGATGTCGTCGTCCTTTTCGTACAGATCGGTGATCCAGCCCAGCGCCTGCTGCGGCGGGGTGATGTTGTCGCCCTTGGAGCAGAAGCAGATGATAGGAGATCTGATGTTGCGCAGATCGATCCGCACCCCATCGCTAGTGACGATTTCGGCGGTGGCCAGCCGATTGCCGATGAACAGTTGATCGACGATCCACTGCATCTCTTCAGCATTGAGATTGACGTGGCCGCCCCACCATTTCTCGAATTCCAAGAAGCGTGGTGCTTCGGTGTCGACCTTCGACCACAGCTCGTAGTTCTTGGTCCAGAGGGTGTTGGCTGGATTGAGATGCTCGAAGTTGCCGACCAGATAAGCGCCGTCGAACTTGCCGGCCCCCAGGTCGCTGGTCAACGCGGTCAGCCAGCTGCCACCCAGCAGGCCACCGGTGTAGCGCATCGGGTTGCGCCCTTCCACCCCAGCCCAGTAGGACAGCGGCGAGCCGGGAATGATGATCGGGCCGAACAGTTCCGGGCGGGTCGCCGCCAGCATCATCACCGCCCAACCGGCTTGGCAGTTGCCGATCACGCAGGGTTTGCCCTCGGTATCGGGATGCAGTTCGATCACCTTCTCCAGGAATCTGCCTTCGGCGTGCATGATGTCTTCGATGGTCTGTCCCGGCATCGGGTTGGGGGTGAAACCGACGAAGTAGCAGGGATGACCGGCCCGCATGGCCACGCCCAGTTCGCTGTCGGCCTTGAAGCCGCCGATGCCCGGTCCATGTCCGGCGCGCGGATCGACCACCACGAAGGGGCGCTTTTTCGGATCGATTTCTACCCCGACCGGCGGCTTGACCCGCACCAGACCGTAGTTGACCGGCCGATCGAAAGTCCGGCCATCGAGCACCAGTTCGGCGTCGAAGCTGAGGACGTTCGGCACCACCTTGGCCCGTTGCTGGAAGTAGGTGTCGCTGCGCTGGCGCAGCACATCCCAGAACAGGATGGTGCGCTGCCAACCATCGACCCAGTAATCGACCACTTCCTGGGTCAACGCAGGCAGGGCCTGCTGAGTGGAGAACGTGGTGAGGGATGGCGTTTGGTCGGTCATGGGGGAGGCTCCTCGGGGATTTAGGTTGGCCGCTGTCCAGGCGGGGATGATTGGAGACCGCAATCGGGCTTGGATCATCCCTGTCGCTTCATCGTTATTCTAGCGTTGTTATAGAGGTTATTCTAAAGTTTTGGGTTGCGGTTTTGTGACAAGAAGCGCCGGATAGCGCACATGGCTCCAGCCGGAAGCAAGGTGCTCCAGGCCGGGTGGGCCGAGTCGGGTCAGGTGGCGGCGGGATTTCAACCCGCTGTCGGTGGGTCGTTTTCCGCTGGAATTTGGGCGGTTTCCGGATTGGCTGCGACCCAGCCCATGAACAGCTGATAGCCCAACGCCAGCAGGGTAGCGCCGACGAACATGCCCAGAATACCGCCGGTCGCCATGCCGCCCAGCGCGCCCAGCAGGATGACCGGCATCGGCGCATCGACCCCGCGGCCCAGCATCAGCGGTTTCAGCACATTGTCCGCCATGCCCGATAGCAACAGCAGCACGGTATAGACGATCGCTGCCCCATGGCTGTAATCGCCGCTCGACCAGAGGTAGATGATGGCCGGCACGGTGATGAGCAACGCCGGCACCTGCGCGATGCCGAGCACCAGCATCACGCCCGCCAGCGCGCCGGCCCAGGGCACGCCGGCGACCATCAAGGCCAGACCAACCAGGATAGCTTGGATGAAAGCCACGCCGATGACACCCTGGGCCACGGCCCGGATGGTGGCGATAGACAGGCGGAGCAGTGCGCCGCCACGGGCTGCGCCGGCGATACGGGCGGAAATCGCCTGGCTGCCGCGCCCGCCCGACTGTCCGAAGGCCATGATGATGCCGGCGATGATGAAAGCGCCGAGGAATTGCAAGATACCGCCGCCGATGCTGGCGACGAAAGCAAGCGCCGATTTGGCCAGTTCACCGATTTTCGGCTGCAGGGTCCGCACCAGTTCCGGCAGGTTGGCGTGGGCCTCCTGCCATACGGTGTGGACTCTCTCGCCAATGACGGGCCAATGAGCGATCTCCGGTCGCGGCGGCGGAATCTTGAGCGTATTGTTCTGTACGCTCAGGATCAGCTGCTGCACCGAATCGCCCAGCGAACTCATCAGCAGCGCTGTCGGCGTCACGATCAGGGTCAGCCCGACGAGCACCAGCAGAGTCGCGGCCAGTCCCTGTTTGCCGCCGATCTTGTTGGCCAGGGTTTGGTGAAGGGGATACAGGGTGACCGCCAGGATCAGGGCCCAGATCATCAGCGGCAGGAACGGAGCGAAGATTCGATAACACAGCAACGTCATGGCAAGCAGCAGACCGGCGCGGATCAGGACATCCATCAGTCGGGTCGCGATCCGTTGTTCGAGCGTTGGATCGGGTGGCGTGGGGAGGTTCATGGTCATCTCCAGGGTAGGGGATCGGCTCTGCCAGCGTTGCCTGGCGCGGGATGTGATGCGGCAGCGCGCTGATCGGGTCGAGCGGAATCGTCTCCGCGATGGTATGGAAAACGCGACAGGTTGCAAGATGGCGACCCAGACCCGCTCGAAACTCGGTGGGGCAGGGGAGAGCCGATCGCTTATACTCTCGGCGACGAGGCTGACCTGCGCAGTCGCAGGACGGTTGACCCGTCGCATCGGATTCATCCTGCCGCGCAAGTCATGTTTCTGCGTAGGCTACGAGACATCACTGCGGAGAAGTACCCATGGGCGAGAAAACCATCCCATCCAAGACCGGCCTCGACGGCGCGGTCATGGCGTTGCGCCTCCACCTGTTGGAAAAAGGCAACCGTTTCGAACACGGTCCGGATTACGAGGGCAACATCAAAGCCCTGACCGATGTCAGGCAGACCGTGCGGATGTACGAGGGCATGGGTTATACCAAGCTGGTCGAATTGGGCGATCCACCGGTTTACGCCATGCTGCAACGCGGCCATCGGGAACTGCACGTCTTCCAGCCGCAAGATCCGCAAATCCGGCAATGGCTGGCGGATGAGAAGGCTGACCCCAACGATCCCGCCATCCGGGCGATGCTGCTTAGCAAGACCGGGGTGAGCGAAAACCAGGTCGCGGCGGCAGCTAAACCCCGACGCTATCACATCAACGAGGTGGATGACGTATTCCTCGTCACCACCGATGACGACGATTGACCTTTCGCGGACGCCGCTGATCGGGCAGTGTGGACGTCGTTCCGCAACCTGACTGAGGCACTGCAGGCGCCGCCAGAGTTCATGGCGGTGTTTACCGGGAAGCGTCCGGTCGATATTCGATCTCGGGGAGTACCAACTCCCAGCTTTCGCAGGGCAGTGTTGTACGCTCGGCGACGTTTGCATGGCGCACCAGGATGGCCGCGACGCGTACGGCCACGATTTCTCCATCGGGCAGCCGGAACTTGGACGACATGCGCCCAACGGCTTGGCCCGATGCATCAGCCAGTTCCCAACCCGTACCGCCTTTGGCGCGTGGTTGCAGTTGCAGCGGGCTGCCTATCTCCAGTGCGGCGATGGCGTGGTGGATAGGGGCGTCAGGTCGGAAATAACCGGGCCAGGAGAGGACGATCTTTTCGGGATCGGCGACCCAGGTACGATGGTTGACGCCGGGTTCCGGCGGATGAGCTTCCGGACGGGAATGTATGGCCAGCTGCTGCAGTTCGCCGATAAAAGGATGGTCTTCGCCAAGCGTTGCGCACAGGGTGAGCGATTGTCGGGCGCGGGTCATCGCCACGTAGAATAGACGCCGTTCCTCATCACCACACCCTTGCCAGCCACCACCGTCGAGAATCAGGACGTGGTCGAATTCCAGGCCCTTGGCGCGGTGAGCTGTCGTTAGAAGGAGCGGTGCGTTGGGTCGGTTGCCGCCACTGACTGGATTGGCGGAGCCAAAGTCATAGAGAGCTTCGACGAGGTCGGCGACGAGTCGCTCGCCGCTCGGATGGGCCTGCTCGGTTTCGTGAATGAACTGGCCGAGGGCTGCGTGGAAGGGATGTTCGATGGCACCGTCCGGTGTGACATGGAAGCGATAGCGGAACCAGCGGCTCAGTGCACCGGCCCGAACCAACAGGCGCTTGCGTTTCACTTGCCGCTGTTGTCCGTTCAGGAGCTTGAGCAAGATATGGCCTTCGCGCGTCAGATACAGGTTGATCTGGACCCCATCGCGCAGCATCGTGACGGGGATGCCGCGCAGGCGACAAAGCGCATGCATGGGTTCGAGATCTTGCCAGCGGCGGGCGATCACCGCGAAGTGGCCCCAGTGTTGCCCGCCTCCACGACTGCTGCCTATCAGGGCGTGCAGCCGCGACAGCGCGTCGAACGCCGTCTGAACCGCCTGGTTAGGATTGCGCGATACCTCGAGTATATGGGTTCGGCCCCGTAGCAGGGGGTCAAGCACCGCCAGTTCGCCGCCAGTCGCTTGCTCACGGCGGGCGTGATCGATGCGGATGACCTGTCCCGCCTTCATGCGCTCGCTGGCCCGTTCGATAATGCGGTTGGCGCAGTCGATGATCTGCTGCGTGGAGCGATAGTTTTCGACCAACGCGTAGCGGCGCGCGCTGTAGTCGCGTTCGAACTGGCGGATGTAGCGGACGCTGGCACCGTCGAAGGCGTAGATGTTCTGGTCGTCGTCGCCGACCACCATCAGCGAGACCCGATCCTCTTCCTCTTGCAAGGTGCGACCGGCGACCGCGCTGATCAGGTCGTAGTGGTCGCCATTGATGTCCTGGTATTCATCGACGAGCAGGAAGCGTAGTCCTGCCAGCATGCGCTCGCGCACGGTCGAAAGGCCGATGCCTTCGTCCCGGTCCTCTTCCGCGCCACGCAGTTGGCGTGTCGCTTGGCGGATGACAGCCCCAAAATCCACGGCCTCGCCGCGCTCGATGGCCACGGCATAGCTGGTGCCCGTCAGTCGCATGGCCAGGCCATGCAGGGTTTGCACAGCGACACCGGCCGCATCAGCGCCGACCAATGCCCACAGACGCCGCCGGATCTCGTTCGCCGCTGAACGATTGTAGGCTAGCACCATGATGGCTTGAGGCAGAACCATGCATTCGCGTAGCAGCCACGCCACGCGATGCACGATGACACGGGTCTTGCCGGAGCCCGGTCCGGCCAGCACGAGATGGCTGCCGTCGGGCGACGCCGCGACGATCGCTTGTTGGTCCGGATTGGCAAGGTCGGTGAGGATGCGGCGATGAGCGGTTTCGGTGGTGGCCAGGTCGAGCACCTCTTTACGTCCGGCAAAGTAGCGCCGGATGAACTCGTTCCGCTCCAGGCGAAAGTAGTCGAGGATGAAGTCCATTGCCGCCTGGATCTTGCCGATGGCGAGTCGTGCGTATTCGGCCATGACGTGCACTTGGACGATCTTGTCCTTGTAATGCAGGGCTAGTTCGGCATAGTCGGATTTCTTGAACTGGCGGCGGCGCGCATCCGGGTTGAGCTCGATCTTCATGGCGGAACGGAACACGGTCTTGCCACGCGCCAGATGCAGGACCTCGTTGGCGTCCAGGTAAAGCAACGCGGCAGACAGCGCGACATCCCAGCGCTGGATGTCCAGATCGGCCAGCGTAGTGTCAGCCTGTAGCGCAGCTTCGAGCTCTCCTTGCTTGCAGGTGACGAGCGCCGCGTGGTTCTTGCGGCGGCGCAGGAATTCCGCGATCAGTGCATGCGCCATCCGCATGCGTCGTGTGCGGATGGCTTCGATGTCCTGCCAGTTCCGCAGCAGTTTCAGGTAGCGGCTGTCCGTCGATTGGGGGCGCAGCGCGAAAATACCCCTATTCGTGGTGCCGGAGCCGAACGGTTCGGCGAAGGATTTGAGCAGCCGCGTGAGACGTTCCGGGCTGAAGTCCACATCGACATCCCGTCTCAGGGTGTCGCACAGGCGGCGGATGTTGATGACCTGCCAGTCGCCCTGATCGGCATCCGGTGCTGCTTCGCGCAGGTTGGCAAGCAGCGCATCCTCGATGCGGACGAGGTTGGCGAGCCGGGTTGAGGTGTCCGGATCGCGATAGAAGGTCACGCCGATCTCTGTGTCGTTGGAGAGCAACTTCCAGTGATCGAGCTCGCGTAGCATCTGCTGCAATCTGGGCGAATCCACGCCGGTGGCCATCAAGAGCTCGTCGGTGGAAAGACCTTGAGCGTCGTCCGCCTGCATGAGCGCCGAGAGGATCGTCATGTAGGGCTCAATGTGGGTGTTGGGAGCGAGCTTCTTGCGCAAGCGGGCGCAGGCTTCTTCGAGACTCGCGACCAGCAGGCTGCCGGGAAAGATGCGTGTGTAGTTCTCATGGCGCTTGAGCAGTCGCGCTTCTTCAAGCCAGGCGATGGCGATGCGCACCTTGGTGTCGGCATCGTTCGCGTCCGGATCAATCCGTTGGGTTTCCGGAATTTCGAGCAGGATCTCGCCGCTGGTGACGACGACTTCGCCCTCGTTGCGATCCTTGCGTTCGATCGAACGCAGGGCTTTGAGGATGGCGTAAATGTCGTGTTGCGAGAGACGGGCGTTCTTCAGAAGGCGAAACTGGACATCCAGGTCGGAATCGTCGTAGAGCAGCACGCAGCGCGCCGGGGCTTGATCGCGACCGGCGCGACCTGCCTCCTGCAAGTAGTTCTCCAGCGATCCTGGGGTATCGAGATGAATCACCAGGCGGATATCGGGCTTGTCCACCCCCATCCCGAAAGCGTTGGTCGCGGCGATCACGCGCAGCGCGCCGGCGAGGAAGGCTTCCTGTACGGCGCGCTTCTCGGTGGGTTGCATGCCACCGTGGAAACAACCGCATTCGATCTCGGCATTCTTGAGAAAATTGCTCAGATCTTCCACGCTCTTTTGCCGCGCGCAGAATACGATGGCGCTGCCTTCTTCGCGCAAGGCGTCTCGCAACAGATGTAGGACCTCGCCATACTTGGCCGCCGCCGCGACCTCCTGCACCTCGTAGTGGAGGTTTTGACGCTCCACGCCGCCTTCGAGCCGTTGGAGAGTGATGCCAAGCCGTTGCTGGAAGTGATTGCAGATATCGTCGACCACGTCAGGCTTGGCCGTGGCGGTAAAGCAGAAGACAGGCGAGGGTTTGTCTTTCTGCTGGGCCTTGATGAAGCGGGACACGTAAAGGTAGTCCGGGCGGAAGTCATGACCCCATTTGGAGAGGCAGTGTGCTTCGTCGAACACCCAGGCAGCCATCTCGCGATATTTCAAGGCATGGGCGAACGCGGTGCTGCGGAATTGCTCCGGGGCGACGAAGATCAGACCCAGGTCGCCGAGCCTCAGCTTGTCGAGCATCACCCGCCGCTCCATCGGATTGAGCAGACTGTTGAGATAGCCGGCGCAGGTGATGCCGCGTGCCTCGAGACTATCCACTTGATCCTTCATGAGCGACTGCAGCGGCGAGATCACTACGGTCAGGCTACCGTTGCGATAGTAGCGCGCCAACGCCGGGAGCTGAAAGCAGAGGGATTTGCCACCACCCGTCGGCAGGATGGCAAGGAACGGGTGATCGGAAAAGCCGCTTTCGACGATGGCGCGTTGCAAAGAATGCCCATCGGGCGTTGCCGGGCTGCTGCGGAATTGGGTGATGCCCGGAAAATAGCAAGGCAACAATGTTGCAAGGTCGTGTTGCTCGCGGCACCAGTGGCAGGCCGGATCCGCACAGGGCGTATCCCGCAGGAGGGTAATGGCTTCGCGCGTCCTGGGAAAGTTCAGACGCACCCAGGGTGGCAGGACGGAATGACCACCGGCTACCCGCAACCAGGCCAGGACATAGGCCAAGGCTTTGTGCCATTGCGGATCGGGCAGGTGGTGTCTGAGTAAATCGCGTTGGCCGGTGATGCACACCTTACCCGCCGTGGCTCGCTGCCAAGCGAGGGTTGTTTCAGCCAGCGAAGGCTTGAGGGCCCGCCGCAGGGTCGCAAACAGATCCGCGATGCCTCCAGCATTTTCAGACGCGAGCAGAAAATGCAGGCATAGCATCTCGTCGGGATACGCCTCGACCCGACAGCGCAGCGCTTCACGTTGATCGTTGAAGAGTTCGTAGGCCAGTTCCGCATCGCGTACCGGGTCGTTGCGCGTGGTTGTGCACAGTTTGTAGTCCTTGACCAAGCGGTGGTACGGATTCTTGGGAAAGGCGATCGGTGAGAGCTCCAGGGTATCGATGAGCGGGAGGCGATGCAGGGCGAGACTGGGATGCAGCACGGCCAAAGCTGGCTGATCGAATGCGACGACATTGTGCCCGAGGACGAAGACAGCCCCTTCGGCGATCTTGTCGAGCCTCGCGATCAGCGTATTTGCCTTGCCGGAGATGCGGTCGTGAACATCAAGGTCGGGGCGGTAGGCGCCGACCTCGTGCAGGATCATGCGATCCGTACGTGCGGTTTCGATATCGAGGCAAAGACACCGATCCTTGGGCGCGGTGGGTAAATCCGCCATTTGGGCGATTCCAGAGAAAGTGATCGTATCGTCAAGTTGTACCCAAACATGATCGCAATCTTGACGATATTGGCAAGTCATTGAATGAAGGATTGCAGGAGCAATGACACACTTATCTGGATTTGTGTCAGATATTCTGACTGAACGTCATATCATCTATCCTATTTTAATAATGTTTAGATGATACTCAAGTGCGATGATTGAGGCTAGATAGCCTATCGATCGTCCAGCCACTTCTGACTGTGCTCGGTAGTCGATCCGATCGATTGGGCTGTTTTTTGGGTGACGCTGATGCTTACATCGATGCTCAGCCGGGCAATAGCGAGGCATCGGTGCGCTTCAAACGCTTGTCGGAATGTCTTTCCAGCACTTGTGACAACAGCAGAATCGAGCCGATGTGAAACAGCAGGAGCAGGCAACACCCATACGCTGGAATGTTGTAAAGCTCGATGAAGCCGATGAGCAACAATCCTAGACAGATATGCACACAGAATAGCGGCAAGATATGGCGACCCAGCGCTGCCAATGGTTTGAGCCACAGCAATGCTTTGGTGATGTACGACCGTAGCCATAGACTGACGCCCAGTAAAGCGAGGAAATTGACCAGGCGCAACGGTCCCAATCGCCACTTGTTGATCAGCCAATAGTAGTTGCTGGAGTCGGCCAGTCCGGGAACCAGCCGCCAGCGCCAGCAAAAGAAAAAAAGCGCGATGGCGGCCAGAAAAGGCCCGACGGATTTGAACAAGGCGGTGGTATTGGCTTGACCTTGTCTGATCCAGTATCCCAACGACAAACCGATCACCCATAGCAGTTGCCAGGCGAACAGATTGAAAGCGCCTGGAGAAATCACCAGCCAGTTGCTTGTCAGTGCGCCGATCAACCATTCGTTGATTCCGAATTGCGCCGCCAGCCATATCGACAGGCTAAGCGACAGGACTAGTAGCCATCCGGATTGTGCGATACTTTTGACGATCGAGGGCGTAAAAAACAGGAACACCAGATACATGGGCAGGATGTCCAATAACGGCGGCTGGTAAAGCAACAACAAAGCGGAAAGACCCGCCTGGAACGGTTGCTCCAGATAATGGTGAACCATGTTATGAAAGGGCGGCAGCTGACCCAGTACCCGCCCGACCACGGTCAGGCAGAATAACAGCGTCACGAAGTGCGCCAGATAGATTTGGCGAGTCCGCCGATAGGCCAGTTGTCTCAGCGCCAACTCGCCGTGAGTCTGAAATTTATGGCTGAAAACAAGACCTGCCAGGAATGCGGAGATGAAGACGAACGCCTCGGCCGCCGAAACGAAACCCAGGGGTTGAGTGGTGAATTCCCGGGCTGGGCTTGGCGTATGGTTGATCACGATGATCAACAGCAGCAAGCCCCGAAAGATGTCGATCTCCGGCAAGCGTCGCATGGGTGGGGAGGGCGGTGGGCGGCGTTGAATAGCCTATGGTATGAACATGGATTCTGAACGACGAATGAATGGAAGGTTCGCCAAGGCATCAGGGAAACCAGGCTGGCCAAAGCCGCTTTGGAAAGGAGAGGAGGCCGGCGGGGCCGGTCGATGCGGAGTCGGAGCGAGCGGGGCGCTTATCCGGGAATGGGATTTCTGGGTTCGGTGGACATGGCGACGGTGAAGGGCAGACAGAACCGGAACCGGGAGCCAACTCCCGGTTGGCTGTCCACGCTCATTTTTCCGCCCATCAGTTCCGTCAACTGACGGGAAATGGACAAGCCGAGCCCTGTGCCGCCGAATCGTCGACTGTGGCTTCCATCGCCCTGCACGAACGGCTGAAACAGCAGCGATTGCTTGTCGGCGGGGATGCCGATGCCGGTGTCCCTGACCTCGAAATGCAGCAGGACGCGAGCCGTTGCCAAGGGCTCGGCCGTTACGCTGAGCACCACTTCGCCCTGCTCGGTGAACTTGAGCGCATTGTCCATCAGCGTGGTCAGAATCTGTTGCAGGCAGCGCGGATCGCCCTGCAGCCGGTCCGGTGCGGTCGGCGCGATGAAGCAGGCCAGCTCCAGATGCCGGGCGCTGGCGCGCTGGCTGAACAACGCAGCGACATCTTCCACGGTGCGGCGCAATTCGAAGATCTCGCTATGGACCTGCAGCTTGCCGGCCTTCAGCTGGGAAAAACTCAGCACCTCGTCGATGAGGGTCTGCAGAGCTGTCGCCGAGCTGTGAGCCGCTTCCAGATAGGGTTGCTGTTGCGGGCTCAGCGGGGTGTCGCGCAGGATTTCCAGCGCGCCCAGCACGCCGTGCAGCGGCGTGCGCAGTTCGTGGCTGATGTTGGCCAGAAACTGCGCCTTGGTCTCGTCCGCCGCCCTGGCGGCGTCCAGCGCGCGCTCCAGCGCCTGGCGGCTGGCCTCCCGTTCCGATATCAGACGCTCTACCGTGGTCGACAGTCTGGCCGGTTCGTCGCGATGCATCTCGGGAGCCTGCTCGGGAGTTGTGCTGCGTTGAGCCTGCAACGTCTGATCCCGCGCGCTCAGCCAGCGTCCGAGAGGAAGCCAGAGCAGTAGCAGAGCACCGATCAGGGCAGTCAGGGCCAGGATCATGAGCGGCTGGGCCAAACGCCACAGCTCGGCGGCTAGCGGGCCGGCGTCGAACCTCAGGCGCAGCAGACCATAGTCGCGCCCGCCCACGCTGATAACCCGATCGACTTCGTGTAAATGGGTGGTGAGCAGCGTTATCAGCCAGGCGGGGGCCGAGTCGCGCCGACCGGTCGGCGCGATCGCCTGCAGGGTCGCTCCATCGGCGGCCATGAACGAGGCACTGCTGAAGGGGTATTGGGCGATCAGCTGTTGCAGGATGTCCTGGATGGTGTCGTAGTCGCCGACCACCGCGCTCTCGGTGACGGTCTGGGCGGTGGCGTCGGTCAACATCGACGCGGCGTGTCGAGCCCCTGCCAGAGTCTGCTCGAACTGGTAGTGGCAGAACAGTCCGACGCCCAGGCCAATCAATGTCGCCAGGGTCGCCGCCTGGAGCAGGACGATGCGCCCTGTCAGCGCTCGAGGCAACCAGCGGAAGCGAAACAGACGCATGTCCGGACGTGTCTCAGCGCAGGGCAGCCGGAGCTGTCTGATAGAAGCGATAATAGGGGGCGTAGTCGGCGGCCGTGGCCGGAATGAAGTGGGTGTCGGCGTTCAAGCCCGCCGCTTCGGAAGCTTGGCGCAGAATCTCCCGGCCGGTTGGGTCCTGGTGCATTCCGAGCAGGGCCAGCGCTACGGCCCGCAGATCTTCGGCCGGCACCTTGCCGGACGCCATCAAGGCCAGGTCCGGATAGCTTTCGGAGGTCCACAGGATGCGGAATTTTCTGTGCTCGCGCTTGGCGTAGTTTTCCAGCAGTAGCGAGACGCTCCCTACGGCATCGGCCTTGCCGGAGAACATCTGGGCAAAGGCCGCGTTCTGACTGCCGCTGAAGTCGGTTTTGACCCGAATGCCGCGGGAGAGCAGTTCCGCATAGGTGACTTTGTAGCCGATGAAGGTCTCGGGTCCGGAAAACAGCACGGTCTTGCCGTGCAGCTCTTCCAGTTTGTGAATCGATGAATCCTCGGGTACAGCGATTTGTCCGTACAGCGCGGGCAGGTTGCGCCGCCCGAACACCTTCCAGCCCAGGGCGTCGCGTTCCGGGGCGAAGAAGTGGTTGGAGAAGACGAACTCAGCATTGCCGGCCAACACGTAGCCGATGGTTTCGGTCAGGGTGCGGCCGAGCTTCAGTTCTAGGTGGATGCCGCTGCGCTCTTCGACGTAGCGGATGATCGGGTTCCAATAGGACGCTGTTTGGGTGATGTCCCACTGGTTGATGGGAGAAAACCGGTAGTTTGCCTTGGCGGCGAGCGCTGCCGATGATATCAACGCCATCGCGGCCAGAATCATCAATGATTTCTTCATCCAGTCTGCTCCAGATTCCCTGCCTAAAAATTATGACGGCATGATCGAACAATGCGTAATTAATGTATCAAATATAAATAATTATGATAAAAATACAATTTTATCGCATAAGTATAGCAGCGGATTTGGGGATATGAACGGGCTAGGGCGTCGGCCGCCACGCCCGGCGGGTGAACAGCGCACCCAGCCCTTGCAGTAGATAGCGTAGATCCTGGGCGGCGCTGCGGCGGCGGGCGTAGAAGGCGTCGCTCAATAACCGTTCCTCGCGCGGGGCGTCGGGCGGCAGGGTCAACTGAGTCGGACCGATCAGGCCGGCCGGGGCCTGATCGGCGACTTGCTCCCATTCCTCCAGCCGTTCTTCGGCCTGTTCGGGCGTCGGTGGCTCCACCCCCACCAGCCGCAGGTCGCCGCTGACCACCGCTAGCAGACGCGGCAAATGGCGCAAGACCGGAATGGCAGTGCCCCATTCCCAGACCGTGAACACTCGGCGACCGCGCCGGCCGAATTCGTCGAATTCCAGACGGTTGCCGCGCAGTATGACTTCGCGCAGCGGCGCATTGGCGTCGTGGAGCAACGAAGCGGCCAGGGCCAGCGGCAGCAGCGGCAGGGCGCACATCAGCACCAGCGCGCCCAGCGCCCGGTTGAGGGGATCGGCCAGGGTATTGCCCAGGGTGACTTCCTGCAGGTCGGCCAGCAGAAAGGTCTCGACCACCGGCAACACCACGCCGGTATCCACCCGGATCAGCCGGTTGCCTTGAACGATGGCATTCTGAACCTCCACCAGCTCACCGACATAGGTCTCCGGCAAGATCACGCTGTCGCGCAGAATGGTGTAGCGATCGACGATGACGTTATTGGAGATCACCACCTCGCCGTATAGCTCGACGCTAGCCTCGATCCGGCATTGTGCGCCGACGAAGGCGATGCCCTGACGCAGGCTGCGCGGCGAAGTCTTGGAATGAACCCCCACCCGCAATCCCAATGCCGCTTCACGACCCGGCACGATCAGACCTGGAAACCGGCCGGCGGCGGCATCGAGATTGGCCCGGTGATAGATCGCCAGGGATTCCAGCCGGCTCGCGGCGCCGGTCGGCAATTCCACCACCGGCCAGCTCGAAGCGGTCGCAAGCGCCTGATTGCTCCAGCGCAGCGGCTCCAAACCACCCTGGCCAGCGGCACGATTCAGACACAGGCTGATCGGCGCGTCCACCGCGCGTCCTAGCACCACCGGCCCATCGATGGCGGCGGCCCGTTGCAGAAACTCGTCCAGCACCGCGCCACGCAACACGTCACCGCGCAGCGCCAATACATCCGACTGCAAGCGACTCTGACAGCGTTCCACCACGGTATCGGGGTCTTCTTCGCCCTGGGTCAGCACATAGTCCAGCTGCATGCCCCAGCGGCTGCCGTCGCCGAGGACCGAGCGCACCTGATCGGCGAACGGCGAGATGACGATCACCGCCTCGCGCACCCCGGCTGCGACCAGCGCTTCCAGGGTATGCTCCAGCACCGGCTTGCCCACCACCGGCAGCAAGGCCACGCAGGTGCGTTCGGTCAGCGGTTCCAGTTCCCGGCCCAGCCGGTCGGCGAAAATCAGCGCTTGCATGATGTCAATAAGCCCCCCGCCCCAGCAGGACCGCCGGTACGGTCTTGAGCAAAATCAGGATATCGTTGCCGAATGAGGACGATTCGATGTATTGCACGTCGAGCTTGACCTGTTCTGGGAAGGGAATGTCGGAACGGCCGGAGACTTGCCAAATGCAGGTGATGCCGGGAATGACTTCCAAGCGACGGCGATCGGCCAACGAATACTGATCCACTTCGCTGGGCAGGGCCGGACGCGGCCCGACCAAGGACATGTCGCCGACCAGCACGTTCCACAGTTGCGGCAATTCGTCGATCGAGGCTTTGCGGATGAAACGGCCGACCTTGGTGATGCGCGGATCGCGTTTCATCTTGAAGATCACCCCGCCCCCCGACTCGTTGGTGGCCAGCAGCGCCGCCTTGCGCGCCTCGGCATCCACGTACATCGAACGGAACTTCCACATGGTGAACAGCTGGCCCCAACGCCCTACCCGTACCTGCTTGAAGAAGATCGGTCCCGGCGATTCCAGCCGGATCAACAGCATGATGGTCAGCAACAGCGGGGCCAGCAACACCAGCAGAATGGACGAGGCCACGATGTCGAGCAGGCGCTTGAACACGTAGGTCGCGCCCACCACCGCCTTCCAGGTCAAACGTTTGCCCTGAAAAGCCAGCCGCTGCCAGAAGCCGTCGGGCCGCACTCGGCCATAGCGACGCAACAGCGCCTCGCGTAGAGCCGCATCCGGCTCGACCCAGCGATCTGCGGGATCATTCACGGGTTTTGCCCTCCTGACGGGTCTGTTGCCAGACGCGGTAGAGAAACAGGGGATTGCCGAGCAGGTAACGGCGCCACATCCGGCCTGGCTCCTGCAGCAAGCGCCAGACCCATTCCAGCCCGATCTCGCGCAACCACAATGGCGCACGCGGGATGCGGCCGGAGTAGAAATCGAACAATCCGCCCACGCCCATCCGCACTGGTGGGGTCAGAGTGGCGTGATGGGCGGCCAGCCACAATTCCTGGCGAGGCACGCCGAAGGCCACCAACAGCACCGCCGCGCCGGAGTCGTTGATGCGAGCGACGATGGCAGCCTCCTCGTCCGACCCGAAATAGCCGTGGTGGACGCCGGCGATGGTCAGGCCCGGATAGCGCTGGCGCATGTTCTCGGCCACCAATTCGGCGATGCCGGGCCGCGCCCCCAGCAGAAACAGCGAGAAGCTGTCCTGGGCGGCGCGTTGGCACAGCCGGGGGAACAGATCGGTGCCATTGACGTTGGCCGCCAGCCCCAGGCCGCGCATCCGGCAACCGATCTTGATGCCGATGCCGTCCGGCAATACCCGCGCCGCCTGTTGCAAAATCGGGCGATACGGCGCATGGCGATAGGCGATGTTGAGGCAGTCGGGATTGACGAAGGCCAGCAGAAATTTCCCGTCATGCTCAGTGGCGGCGGTGGGAGTGGATACGGCCCGCGCTGCGATCCAGTCGACCGCCGCGTCCATGGTGGTGTTGACGATGGGCACGCCGAAGAAATCCAGCTGCGGCGGAATCGGCAACGCCGCGCCACCGCCCATCAGCCCGGCCACGACCGAACGCAGTATGAGCCCCAGGTTGCTGCGCACGCTCAGTTGCTCGATCAAACGGTGATCCAGCTCGCTTTCCGCATCGTAGGCGATGCCGGTGCGCTGCTGGAGCTGGTACAGCGAGAACAGACCCGGCCGCACGCTGAAGCGCCTATCCGCCGCGGGCAGCGTCGCCGCTTCCGTCACCGATAAGGGACGCGGTCCGACCAGGGCCAGGTCGCCGCGCAGCAGATTGAACAGCAGCGCCAACTCGCGACCCGGTCCCGCTCCGGCAAAGGCCAGTTGGGCGAAAGGGCGGCGGTCACGACCCAACAGCGGGGTGCGCTCGAACAAGCGCCCGCTGCGGATCAGTGCCAACAGGCCACGGGCCAGCCAGAACGGGGCCAACAGTAACAACCCGCTCAGGGTGAAGCTCAGATCGAAGACGCGCAACGCGCACGGCGCTGACCGCTTCACGCGATCCGTCCCCCGGCCGAGAACGGCTTGCGCCGTGGCCGGATCTGCGCTGGCACCCCAACCGCCAGCGAATGGGGCGGCACGTCCTGCAACACCACGGCGTTGGCGCCGATCGCCACATCGTCGCCGATGCGGATCGCACCGAGAATCTTGGCGCCGGCGCCGATATCCACCCGGTTGCCGATGATCGGCGCGCCGCGTTGGCCGGTGCGTTTCAGGCCGACGGTCACCCCGTTACGGATCACCACGTCGTCACCGAACACGCTATCGCCGCTGATGATGATGCCGCCGAAATGCTCGATACGGAACCGGCGCCCCACGGTCACCTCGCACGGCAGATCGATGCCGGTCAGAATTTGCGACAGCAACTTGAGGATCTTGTAAAGCAAAGAGAACGGCAGGCGCAGCCAGCGATTTTGAATCCCATAGCGCCAGCGCCCGAAGCGATAGACCGCCATCACCCACAATCCCTGCCGGGTGAGATCGCGTTCGTAGGTCTGCCAGTCTTCGCGCAGATGGTCGAACATGTCCGTCTCCTACCACGGCCGGGGCGGTGAAACCCGGCCACCGTCGGTTTCCCGCCACGCCTGTGTCACCAGGGTCACGATAGCGCGCGATTCCTCGGCCTTGGCGCGGCTGTCGCCGTCCTGGCGGCGGGCGTTCTTCCAGGCACGCAGGGCATGCCACTGCTTTTCGAGCTGCATCGCCAGCCAGGCGGTCAACCGGCCATGCTGTTTGCGATAGTACAGATAGGCGCTGCGCAAGCGCCACAGGGTCAGTTGCGCGCCGGAGGACGACAGGGTCAGATGTTGCAGCGTCTTGGACGACTCGCCGCCCAGATGCACTACCACCACATCGGGCCAGTAGCGCACCGCATAACCCGCCGCCTTGATCCGTCGGCACAGGTCCACTTCTTCGTAGTACAGGAAAAATGCCTCGTCGAAATAGCCGATGCGTTCCAGCAAGTCACGGCGGACGATCGAAAACGCGCCCGGCACCCAGTCCACATCCGCCGTCTGATTCGGATCGGCCCAGGTTCGATCCATCCGGCCGCAAAACCGATTGTGCGGGAAACGCGCCGCCAGGCCGGACAGGGTCAGAAAGTCGTTGAGCGGCGAAGGGAACAAGCGCGCCGCCGGTTGCCAGGCGTCGTCCCGTCCGATCAGTCGCGCGCCGCCCAACCCGATGTGCGGATCGGCGTCCATGTAGGCCACGGCTCTGGATAAAGCCAGCGGTCGCGGGAAGGCGTCGGAGTTGAGCAACACCAGGTAGCGGCCACGAGCGATGGCGAAGCCGCGATTATTGGCCGCGCCGAAGCCGAGATTAACCGTGCTGCGGATCAAGCGCACATCGGGAAATTCGGCGGCCACCCTATCCGCCGAGCCGTCGCGCGAGGCATTGTCCACCACGATGGTTTCGTAGCGGATGGCTCCGGCCTCGGCGGCCAGGGTGTTCAGGCACTCCCGCAGCAGGTCACGGGTGTTGAACGAGACGATGACCACGGAAACATCGAAGGCTTCAGCGCTCATGGTCGGCAGACTCGCGATCGGTGCGGACCCAGGCGGCGTCCTTGCGCGCGCCGCGTAGCAGCGCCTTGAACAAGGTCAGTTTCCACAGGATGTAGAACGGCGCAGCGGCCACCGCCAGCAACTCGCGCCAGCCGCCACCGCCGACCCGGATCGCCGCCAGAACGTGCAGGCCGACCAGCGCCAGACCGGATAAGGCATAGAGTCGGCTAGGGGCGAAGGGCGGAATCAGCGCCAACAACAGCAGCAAAACGTGGAAGGCCAGCGGCAACAGCCACAGTTCCAGCAGCGGTTCCGCCTCGCGCCAGCGCCCGGTCAGGACACCGCGCAGCAGGATCGGGGTTTGTTCGCGGATCATGCGGAAGCGACCGCCTTCCCAACGGGCGCGCTGGCCGCTGGCGGCTCGTTCGCCGCTGGGCATGGCCGACCAGACCGTGGTGGCGTCCATGAATCGCACCCGCCGACCGTGTTGGACCAGGCGGATGTGGTATTCCAGATCCTCGGCCACCGACGCGGCATCGTAGGGCACCGCTTCCAGGGTGGCGCGACTCAGACCGAAGCCGTTGCCGTGCAAGCCGACCGACAGCCCCCAGAACTCGCGCCCGCGTGGCCGCAACACGTTGAAAGCCAGCAGGGCCACGTTCATCAGCCGGGTGCGCAGCGAAGCGTCGGGATTGTCCACCCGATAACGGCACTGCACCGCATCGGCCCCGGCCTGGAACCTGCGCTGCGCTTCGGCGCACAGGTTCGGTTCGACCCGGGTGTCGGCATCCACTACCAGGAATGCGGCGAAAGGCTCGGTCAGCAGTTGGCGAAAGGCGAAATCCAGCGCATAACCCTTACCTCGGCGCGCGGGATCGTGCCGCACCAGTACCCGCGCGCCGGCAGCAGCGGCCTGCGCGGCGGTGTCGTCCTCGCAGTTGTCGGCCACCACCACCACGGTCACCGTGCCGTCGCCAGGATCGCAAGCGCGCAGACTGGCGATGCAGCTTGCAATCCCGTCGGCCTCGTTATGGGCGGGCACCACGATGGCCAGATCGAGCGGCGCATGGCTGGCCTGGCGTTTCGGCGTGATGCGGCGCGGCGGCAGTACCCCGCCCACCGTCAGTAGCAGCAACTCGAAGCTTCCCGGCGCGCTCAGCAGCGCCAGCCCGATACCCAGCACCGCCCACAATTCAGCCATGGCCGTCCTCCTTGCGCAGTCGGCGCCGGAAGATTGCCGCCAGCCGCTCGATATTGCGTTGCAGATGGTATTTGTCCTCGACCCGCGCCCGCCCGGCCACACCCAGGCGTTGCCGCAAGTCCGCGT
>Ga0116181_1001178_pt1 | contig 22959 bp, 26 predicted proteins | sample AD_UKC075_MetaG_FD_89752 | JGI IMG/M metagenome (GOLD analysis project Ga0116181, IMG submission 89752) | Active sludge microbial communities of municipal wastewater-treating anaerobic digesters from USA - AD_UKC075_MetaG | ecosystem: Engineered > Bioreactor > Anaerobic > Digestate | place: USA... | reverse complement strand
CTGTCCGAGGTGGTTTGATCGACGAACAGCTGGACGGTGTCCAAATGACGGTCGATGGCTTCCTGCGAACGTGGCACGATCGTCCACACCAGAATGCTTTGAGGGGGCATCCGGTCCCAGGGACAGGCCCGCACTTCGGTACCGGTCTGCTGATCCAGGGTTAAGATGCCGTCATCCGGGGGGTATTCGATACCCTGGAACGTGAGATAGCGGGTATATATCGGGCCGAAGCGCCAGACACCGCGATCCCGTTCTTCATTGCGATCGGAAATGGGCTGGGGAGGCACCTGCGCTACATGCTGGGCCAAATGCCAGGCCGCGCCCCGCGCCTCCGGCGGCGGCAACGACCCGGACGCGGCCAGATAATCCAGTGGGCTGTCGAATCCGGCCATCGCTGGGGAGAGCCAAGGCAACAGCCAGCGCCGCAGTCCCTCTTCGTCCACCCGCTGGACGCGCACCCCTGCCGCCTCCAGGCTCGACAAGAACGGAGCGATCATCTGATTGAAGCGCTGGGCGGGTGTGTAATAGCGGTGCCGCCATACCCCGGATGGCGCCTTGCGAAACAGGCAGCAATGAATCTGCTGTTCGATCGCGCGCCAACCCTTGGCGCGTTCGCCGGAGAGACGCACCCGCTCATCGTCGAAGATGCCGCGCGGTGAGCACATCATCGAAAAATGTTCGCGCTGGGCGGCAAACCAGGTTTGCGAGTAATCCGTCTCCCGGACCGCTGGAGGGGTCGCCGCCGCCAGCGTATCGGCGATATTGGGCGGTTCCCGCGACTCCAAATAGAGCTGTACCACGACAGGAAACTGCTCGTCATCGTTGGGCAGCAATTGCAGGGCATGATCGATCTGGTGGTTGAAATCGGCCAGGCGCTCCGGTGAGCGCCCGTCGAGATCCGCCGCTGACAACCGCACCACCGCGCCGACCGAAACCCCATCGTCCAACTGGAACACGCCCGCTTCGGCGTCATACCCTACAAACGGGAGGTAGTCGGCGAACGACGGCCGTGGCTTGAACAACCCGGCAAAGGCGTCGCGGCTGAGCGGGATCGTGGACCCGACCAACGGCCAGTCGCCCAGCAGGCGATTGGCGAGTTGCATCAACAGCCCGGGTCGCCGGAAAAACGCGGCAGTGGAGGCATTGAGGGTGTTCACGGCGCGGCTCCGGGATAGAACCCTTCGCCCGGTTCGGCGTACGGCGTCTCAGCACGCAAAGGAAAAGCGGTGTAATACCCTGGGACCGGCAGGTCACCGGCCAGATGTGGGTAGACATAGCCCAAGATCTCGGGATTGGGCACCCGCTGGAAATCCTGTTGGAGATAGTCCAGTGCCTGCCGGCCACCACGAGTCTCGCTGTCGGCGCTTGGCGCAATCGGCGTGCCGGGCATCAGCACCGGGGATAGAGGCGACGACGCTCCTTCTGTCGCCGGGGGCTCGCCATTCGGCGACTCCCCCGCCATGTGCCGTTCGTAGACCTGCCGTGTGGTCGGTCCCTCATCCGGCAGCCTCTCGCTTTCGCTCGGCCCCGAGGCGCATCCGACCATCCCCAGCAGGATCGCCCCGCCGACCAGCAGGCGCACAGACCGCATCGGATCAATCGAGCGGATCATCAGAAACCCTCTGCAGGTAGGAGTACTGGAGCATGCGTCCGTCCGTGTTGTAGTCGATCGGAATCTCGGACTCGACGAAGATCTGCACCTCGATTCCAGACGGGACGTAGATCACGTCAAAGGCGTCTTGGGCCCGCTCGGCGACGTACTTGGAAAGATCACTGGTGGAGTTGGCAAGCCCTTTGGCCGCTGCGTATTGATAGGTGTTGCCGGACACGTAGGCCGAAAGCAAGTCTCCAGAGGTGTCGTAGGTGATCTGGGCGTTCGCGTAGGCGTTGGCCAGGCCATCTAGGAATGCAGCGATACTGCGATCCCGTAGATAGGCGCCTGCATTGTTGAAATACTGACCCCGGATACAGGGTTTACCCCAGCGATCAGTGAGATACCCCAGGTTGTCCTGTACGGAGACATTGAGACTGGCTTCGCCTTTGTTCTTGTGGACAGTGGTGATCCGTCCATCCTCGAAGGTAAACGTGACGGTGTCGATGTAAGCGCGCACGCAAGATTGCTCTCGCACTCCGACCGCGTAACCGGTCCAGACGGCATTGGCGATGCCGGGCACATGATGGCCATTGCTCGCCAGATTGGTGGCGCCGGTGATCAGCTTGAAGCGGAAGGGATCGCGCAATTTGCCCATGAAGGGCACCCGACCCACCAAGGGGGTCATCGTCGCGTTCTGCACCAGCGTGGCCGCATCGGGAATGGTGTAGACCGGGATAATCGCCGAGGCGCCGTCGGGACCTGCTTTGACGGTAAAGGGGTATGGCTTGGGGGCATAGGACACTTGAGCGCCGGTGGCGGTACCCGCACCGGTACGGGGGGTACCCGCAAACGGACTCAGCGCCACATAGTCATCGGGCAAGCCGGCGATGCTCTTGGAGGGCCTTCCCTCCGATCCCCCCGATGCCCGGCGCTCGGTGTTCGCTTGTGCCTCCAGCCGGTCGGCAAACCCCGCCATGCCCGGTAGTTGCCGGAGTGATTCCAGCGCACCCGGCGCCAGTTGTATCCCACCCGGCGTCGTGGCATTCGATGACGTCGGGTTTGCAGGGGCTTTGGGATTGAGAACCCGATTGGCTTCAGGTTGATGGGCACTGGGACTGCCTGGCGTCCCCGGAGCGCCCGGACCGCCTGGATTGACGTCCGACGCCAGCTGTTTCCGCAACGCCTCCTGTTCGGTTCTGAGCCGATCGATTTCGGCGCGCCAGGCCACGTCCGTCGGCGTGGCGGCGGCATTCTTGAGCTTCTGATCCAAAGCGGCTTTGGCTTCGTCGAGTGATTTTTTCAGGCCCTCGATTTCCGCCTTGGACTGCTGCTCGAGATCGTGGGCGGCAGCGCGCGACTGTTGGGCGAGTTGATCGCGATCGATGATGCGCTGGTTTTCAGCCTGATTGAACTGATAGCGCATGTCTTGAAGCAGCGCCGTCATTTTTCGCAATTCGTCAGCGTAGGTCGGATCGTCGCCGCGCCGAACCGACGCTTCCACCGTTTTGGACGCCGGAGGAGAGAGACGGGGACGTTCGAGCGACGCCACCAGAAAAACACCACTCACAGTGGCGACCGCGAGCCCGATGACGGCCAGCTTAGCGATCGAGAGAGAGGGCAGTCCCATGATCGAATGCTCGGTTGAAAGGTTGAGAGGTGATCACGACCCAAACGCTTTGGTTGTGGCCGCTGCCGCGCGGCCCGAGCGTCGGATGGAGCGCAGCGGCAAAGAGCACATCGCCGCGAAAGGCGCGCGGATCGAACGCGACCTCTGCCGCACTGCGATTGAGCGCACCCAGGACCGTCACATACCGATCGCCCGCTTTCCATTGCGCCAAGGGTTGCAGGGTCAGCGCGCTGGATTGCACGCGTAGCCAGGCTTGGGTCTTCATGGGCCGCACGGCGACCCGTATCGCATCCAGCTGGGGAATCAAGCGCCTGGGGCCGGTAAAATGCGCCAACGCAAATCGCGACAGGGTGACGTAACTGGGCTTATCCGAGGACGGGGCACCCGCGCCCTGTTGCAAAAATTTGGGAATCAGTTGGGCGGCGGCCTGTTCTCGCTTGGCGCGATCATCGGGTGTGTGGGCCTTGGCCAGGGCGGCCGCATCCAGCACCGGATCGGTCAAGACGATCCGCCCCGACGCGACCCCATCGGGCCGTGCGGTCACATCGAGTTGATAGAGCGAGCCGCTGACCGACGTGGCCAACACTCGGGTGGATGCGAACGGCGTGTTGGCAGTCCAGTGCAGATGGCCGGTGGGGGTCAAAACGATGCGGGAATGCTGCTCGATCTCGCGCGGCACACTGATCTCAGCGATGGGCTCAGGGAAATCAATGCGCTGCTCAACCTGCACTTTTAATCCGATCGGGATCGGATCGCCCTGCCACATGATCCGCGTATCCGATGCGGCATCTGTCGCAGAGGTCGGGACCGGGTCCGGTGGTGAAGCCGGGGCCGGTCCCGGGTCCACGCTGGATGCTGAGGTCGGGGTCACCGCTGCGGCAACCTCGGCAGCCGATACCTGCCCGTCGCCCGCCTGGACCGCGAAGGGGCACAGGGCGATAACGACGGACCAGGCGATCATTTGCGAACAGACCCAAGTTTTCATCAAAATGCCCTCACTTGGAGCTCGCTGGCGACAGATTCGGTGGGAGCCGCGGTTCACGCCCCCCATTCGGGGTCTGGGTATCCTGATCGGAACCTACCGGGCGCGGACCGGGCGGGATGTAGCAATCGAATGCCAGTTGGTACGCGTTTTTCTCCAGCGGGACGTCGTAGCGCACGATCCGTACCGGGTAGTGATAACGCCGGTTGCGGGTTTCCACGCCCTTGACGTGCTCTTCCAGCAGGTATTCGATCTGCACCTCCCAAACGTTGGAATCGAGGCGGGTGACTTTGAGCGGATCGAAGATTTCATCGCCGGTCGGCAGCAGCTTGCGCGAGCGAAATTCGTAAACGCTGGCATTGCGCTGGCGGTGCATCGAAAGATCTTGATAGCAGCTCGGCGTCAGGTAGTCGTGCAGCCGCGCCAGATTCTTGACGTAGTCTTTCCCGCAGTCTTCCGGGCAGTAGTTCAGTGCCTCCATCATCAATTTGGCGAAGGCGTAGATGTAGGACGGCGAGACCTCGTTAGGCCGCACGAACTGCGGCCGCGTGAGATCCGGTGGGACATACACGTTGAGCAACGAGGGAATGCGTAAAAACCCGATCCCCAACAAGGCCAGCAACGCAACCAACAAACCGATGATGCGATTCCGAAACCGCAATTCCTGTTGGCTTTGCCCCAAGGCGGTTTTCGCGACGGACACGGGAACCTCCTCTCATCAAGGGCGCGATGCAGGGCGTACGCTGCGCGCAGACTTCGCGGGATTCCGCGAGAACTGATAGACGATACCCGCGCGAATGAACGCGGGATGCCAGAGGGCTTTCTTGTGCCGCTCGTAGTACAGCGGCTTGCCTGCCCGATGGCGATTGATGTGATTCAGGAACATCCGGGTCAACACCAACCAGACGAACAAGCCGGGTACGAACATGAGCACCGGGATGGATGACACGGCCATCAACCCTCCCGTCAGCGGAAGGCTGATGGCGGCACTCCGCCAGATGCAAGCCTTGATCTCCGTCCAGGTGCAACCGAAGTACACGATCGGCTCCCGGCGATTCAGGTGGGTCAAGACCCGCAACGGCTTCATGATCAACCACCGATCGTGATCGTCGGATTGATCTGAATGGTGGTCAGCCAGGTGTAGACCAACACCGCCAGCACCACCCCAACGATCACGACCCCCATGATCATGCCGAGATTTTTCATGAACAGGCCCCAGTCACCCATGCGGCGGGCCTCGGACAGGGTGGTAAAGATATCGGTAATGCCGCCCACGACGCCGAAGCCCAGGGCGATGAAGGCAGCGCTCAACACCACCATGGCCAGAATGGTGACCACCTGCTCGAGGAAGGGCTTGCTGGTTAAACTGCTGGGCAAAATTTTGTCCAGCGCAAAGGACGGCGAAGTGGCCGCGGCCATATCCGGGATCAACAACAGTCCCAGGACACTGACGACCAGCACTGCGGGCAGGATGGATGAAGCGGTCGGTTTTAAGGAGACCCGCTTCGCCGGCAACAACTGCAAGGGGGACAGCGTCTTCATTGGTAAAACACTCCCAGTGTGGCGATCAAGAAAAACAAGGCCGCGATAACCCACAGCAACGCGGTGGGCGCGCGGTACACCACGCCTTGCATCGCGTCGCGTCCAACCTGGAAGATCCAGGCCAGCACCAGCAACCCACCGACTCCTGCACAGATCACCAGCAGCGAGCCCGCCAGCGTGGGTGCCGAGACTTGAGTCGCGTCGTGAAACGCGCTCAGAACTTCATCCAGCGTGGTCATGGTGAGTGCCGCTGGGTCAGAGAGGACCCGTCTGGCGGAGGCGGCGCATGCAACACCGCTTCATGCGCCTCATTTAGATAGGCCGCGCTACGCGTGCGCGTGAGACGTAGCTGCTCCAGGAGGGCGCGATAATGAAACCGAATGGGCGCGTCATCCCGCTGATAGCGCGCGGCCAGACGCTCGGTGTGCTCGATCAGGTAATCCAGTTCGCGCACGAGCGCAGCGATATCTTGTTGTTGGCGGTGCTCCGAAGCAGCCGTCTCGCGCGAAACGGCCACACCGGGCATCAGCGCCACGCCGACTAAAAACGAAGCGCCAACAACCGTCTGCGAAGAGAAACAGCGGGAGAGAAATAAAGCGAAGTGAACTCGACCCTTCATCGATGATCTCCTGCAGCGAAGACACGCTGGACGCGTTCGACATAAGCCTGGGTTTCGCGATAGGGGGGAATTTGGTTGCCGTACTTCAGTACGGCGCCTTCGCCGGCGTTGTAACCGGCCAGGGCGAGACGACGATCCTGGTGAAAATAATCGAGGAGCCAGCGCAGATAGCGGGCGCCGGCCCGTAGATTCGGTTCCGGCTCGGTCCGCCGCTGCCGAGGCAGGCCAAAGCGCTCGGCCGTATCCGGCATCAGCTGCATGAAACCGGCGGCGCCCTTGGGCGAAACGGCTGTGGGATCGTAGGCTGACTCAGCGGCGACCATAGCCTGGATCAATACCGGATCGACGCCCTCCTCCCGCGCCACACGATCGATCAACGGTCGCCAGAACCGGGCGCGCGCCGTACGCATGGCAGCCCCTCGAACGCGCTCCGCTTCGCTCGGCGTGATCACGGTCATCGTGCGTTGCGTCAGCACCCACTGTTGTACGGCCGCATTCACCGTCACTCGCGGTGCGGTGGCTGCCAGCAAAGGCAGCTTCGACCGAGGGCTCCAGGGCAGGCCCAAAGGGCCGACATAGAGCGTCAATCCGGCCCGTGAGGCGGCCACCAACACGGCTGCCAGAGTGGCGCGATCATCGGCAAACACCGTCTCGCACTGGCTTTGCTGGCAGAGGCGCACGGTCCAGGGCCACGGTGTGGGGCTGGAGGCAAAACGGGACTGTCGGCCGGCGTAGTGCACAGCCTGGGCATAGAGCGCGTCAGCCGAGAGCCCATAGCGCGCCGCAACCGCCTGGTATAAATCCGGCGGCTCGGCCTGGACGCACAGGCTGTGCGCAGCCACCACGGCCCCAAGCGCCATCCAGGCCAGACGCCGAGTTGGCAAGGGGCGCGAGGGTCTCGTTTTCATGGTTTTTATTCCCCCATCAGACTGCGCTCGCGCGCCAGTTCGCGATCGCGGGCGTCTTCCGCTGTGCGGGAGCGGTCCATCAGCCGACGTTCATCGACATCGAGCATCGAGGCCAGCATCTGGCGTTGCCGTACCCGCTGGCGGTAACGGGCATAAAACCCTTTTACCCGGCGTACGTAGGTCTGCGTTTCGCGATAGGGGGGAATGTGGCGACCGTACTTCAAAACAGCGCCTTCGCCGGCGTTGTAGGCCGCGACCATCAAGTCGAGATTGCCGCCGAACATCTGCGCCAGAACCTTGAGGTAACGGATACCGGCGCGAATGTTCTTGGCGGGGTCGAAGCGCTCGGCAGCGGTCAGCCCAAACCGTGCCGCTGTTGCCGGCATCAACTGCATCAGACCGGCCGCCCCCTTAGGCGAACCGGCCGTCGGGTTGTAACTGGATTCCTGAGAGATGACGGCATGCACCAAATCGGCATCGAAATGCTCACTGAGCGCGAGGGTATCGATGAGGGGGGTTAGATCGTGCTGACGGCGCAGAGCAACAGCGGACAGCGCCATGGTAGACAGGGGAACGCCGCGACTTAAATCGCCGAGCGCCGGCGCGGTGGTCTCGGCATAGGGTCGTATGCCATCGCTGCGCATCCCCCGGCCGGCGTAACGATCCAGCAGCGCGGGGGGCGGCTCGGTCGAATCGGAACAGGCCGACAGCAGCCCCAGCGTCGCCAGGGCGATGCTCACGCTGCTGCACACGCCTCTTGCGATCAGCATGGTTACAGCGTCCCGACTACCGCGCCGTTGCGGCGCAATAACATCACAGGAGGATGCGAAATATCGACACCGCTGAAGATCAGCGGGTCGAAGCGCCGAGGTTCAATCCGCCCGCGCGCGTCCGCATCGAGACGGCCCAGCGGTCCGCGTTCCAACCAGGCTACCAGGGCTTTTTCATCGTCGAACTTCCGCCCGTACAACCGGATCTTCACCCCGGCGACGGGTAGGACGCTCTGGATTTTGTCGTAACAGGCCGTCTCACAGCCAGGCTCTACCAGGAGGTCCACACGATCGCCGGCTTGCAGCACGACCGGTTCGGCGGGAGTCGCCGCCGGTGTCACTGGACTGGCCGGCAAGCCCGCCTGCGCGGCGCCGTGTCCCGCACGCGCCGCTTGATAACCTGGCGAATTCGCCACTTGTGGCAAAATGGAAAAATCGACCGGCGCTTCCAGCCCGTAGCGCTTCAGCTGCACGCTTGCTACCAGATTCGCGAAGCGGGTCTGTTCCTGGATCCGTTCACGCTCGGCCTCCAAGTACAGCCCGGCATAGCGCGCCCGCTGGACCGGGTCAGTCTCGATGATCCCCAGCACCATGACCGGATCGAGGTGCGCATAGAAGTAGCGCCCCTCCAGCTTCATATAGCGCCGGTAGCCAGCGATCTCTTGAGGAGACAGCTTCCAGTGCTCGGCCAACGCCTGGTCGCTGGCCTCGCCAAACTGGGTGTGTTCGATGGTGGTCGCCGATAGAGTGGATTGCGCGCTCAGCGGGAGCGGCAGACTCGCCACACTGAGCCATAACAATCCGATCAGCGGTTTCCTGGGCGTCATGCAGTGATTCATCCGCAATCCCCAGGACACGTGAGAGGAAGCGACTGACGTGGCATTTCGACCACGGTCCGCTGCCCCGGAGAAGCTGGCATCGCTGATTCCATGGGCGAATTCGCGGGAATGCTCCAGTACGTCCGCCCGACCCACGGCGCGGTGAGATCCCGTTGCACATAGCGGGATGGTGGGACGATCTGGCAGCCGATCAGATTCACCACCGGCACACAGAGCAGGATGATTCGATATCGCTTCATCGCTGGCCACCCCGGCTCCAGTCCGATCCGCCCCCTTCCGGAAGGGTCGAAGACAGCATCGTCGCCGTCCCTGCTCTTGCCCGATACGCCGGTTGCACTTCAAAGCTGATCAGGCGGTCCACCGGATCCTCTACCACCCGCCAGCCTCGCCCGGCCAGGCGTTCCAGCACCGTGCCCAGCGCCCGCGGACCGATCTCCCGCTGATGATCCGGGTACGGCTGTTCGTACAGCCGTCCGATTTCGGGATCAGTGGCGCCCTCACCGGCTAGCCGATAACCAGTGCCCTGCAGGATTTGAATCAGCCCTTCCAGTACGGTACGACCTTGCACGTGCAGGTAAACGACCTGCTGGAGATCGGTACGCAGGGCGGGTTCGCGGATGATGGCGTAACCCTGGTACAAGGTATCGGAGCTATCGTTGGCGTCGGTGGCCCCACTGACCGACAGTGTCAGCAGCACCACCATGCCCATCCCCCATGAACGCGCTGTCGAACCCATGGCGATGACCTTATTCATTGAATGAAATATATACTTTATATACTCAAATAAAATCAAATAGTCAACATATATAAATAATATTGGGCTTTATTTAATATATTAAATTAATAATAATAATAAATATATTTATATAAATATAAACTATGAGCTCAAAAATATGGACACGTCATTCAAAACAGGGCCAGCGAAACACCCGCTTAACCCGACGTTCTAGGAAACGCGAGCGCAGTCTGTGACAATAGGGTGATACTTCATAAGAATCCGCTTAAAGACACGGCATGGCCTTATCCCTGGAACACCTCACGCAATTGCTGTTAGCCACTCTCAACGACGTCACGCGCATCTCGGCTTTAGTGGATACGACGATGCAGCAAAGTGATCATCCGGTCTTTGAGCTATCACCCGATGGGGTGATCTGGTACTTGAATCGCGCGGCGTGCGCAGCCATCGGGCTGGACCCGCAATTGGCGGTAGGGACCCGTTTGGTCACCTATGTCGCCGATGGCCTCATGACCCAACGGCGATTGGAGGCGCTGAACCAACAGCCCCAGATGCAGTCCTGGCTCGACGCCTGGCAGCGCGAACAACAGCTGATGCCTTGTCAGCTCACCGGCTTTGCGATCCCACGCGCACTGGCCAGCGAGCGCCCGCGACTCATCGTCTGGGCCGACTCCGGGCAAGCGTCGGCGGACGGACAGCCCCTCATGGAGGACGATCCATCGACCGATACCCTCATCGCAGAGCACCAGCCGGTCCGCGCACAAGATCTGGATCCTTTGCGTCAAAAACTGGAGCTTGGGGTCAACCGATTCTGCGAGCTCTTGGGGATTACTCCCGTCACCTGGTATGCCTGGCGTCGGAATCCGGAGGCCCCGATTTCCAGCCGTTCCGTCGCGCTCCATATGCGCTTATTGGACGCCTTTCCGGAACTGGCACGGTTAGGCGCACAACCTTTGGATCTACAGGAGGCTCTTCGCGCCCAGCGGGGGATCGATTTAACCTTTACCGAGTTAGCGTTGTTGCTGGGCGTGGAACGACGCGCGGGCTATGCGTGGTCGCGAGGCTATGCGGCCAGCGAGCCAGTACAGGCACTGACTGCGTCCTTGCTTTATCTGGTGCTTCATAAATCTCGGCAGGATTGGGAACGCTACCAACGCTTGCTTGATCACCAGGCCATGCAGGAAGGCGTCGATCTCAAAACGACCAAGTCCTGGTCAACGGGGGGTATTCAGACGAGTCCGGACGCGTCGGATTCCGTACCGGCTCGATCCGGTCGGGGCCGGCCCTTCCGCCGACAAACCCCGACCTCTGGGCCGGGCGCCACCGAAGGCACCCCTTCTCCGGACGCGATGCCTACACAGGCGCCGAAGAAAAAGCCGGGTCGGCCACGCCATTAGTGTTGGGCTGGAATCGATATCGCGTATAGCAGGTCACTATTTCAGTGGAAAACAGGACGGATTTCACAGCAACCCGTCTTCCAGAACCAGATTCGGCACGCGGGCGAATTCGCGGGTGTTATGCGTGACCACGACCAAACCGTGGGCGCGAGCGGCCGGTGATGTCGTCCGGGAAATCGTCACCGAGGGTTCCAGCCACCACCGCCAGGAATGCCTCGGTGTCGTTCGATGCAGCGGGCGTCGTTGGTGGAACGCCATAGCGTTTCTCGACGTTTTCGATGAACGCCAAGACTTCCCGCGCCGCCGGTTCCGGCAACTGGCGACTGTGTTGGTAAATGGTTTCCGCCAGCGTCATGGCTGATCTCCTCGTCAAGATGGGGTATGTGCAGGATACGTGAAAAAGCAGGGCTTTGAAGTGGACCCCATCTCGGTAGTGGAGCACTTTACTCTTGGCCGATACTTCGGAATCCAGCAGAAAAACGTGGATATTTCGGGGCTCGTCGGTCGCAGTGTTTCGGAACCTGTCCAGTGCAGCCACCGATCTCCGCCGGGACGAGCTGTGCTCAACAGTCCGGAATCCATCTTGAGCCAAGAATATTTATCGCTACACCTAAAGGACAGATAATTCCCGATTATTTTACATATTTTATTTATGATTATTTTTGTGTTAGTAGGGTTGCGAGCTTTAATGCTAAACCTGCCGTGAGGTAGGGGCAGAAAGTCGCGGATCCTGAGCGGATTCGTTAACCCCATCACCAAGCTCAAGGAGTATTATAGTCTTGCTGACTGACAGCCATACATCCAGTCGCTTTATTAATCATAATATATTAATTAATAAAGATTAATTTTGGTTTAGCGGCGACCGTGTATAGATCATAATTAGCGGGACTATATCAGATCAAACTCGCTCTCTTTCAAAAAAGACCTATCAATCACCCGGGACCCGACAGCCAAGAAAGGAGTATGTAAAGTGTCTGATAGTTCAAATATTCTTCCGGCATTAGAGCCGATTCCAGATGAATGGAAAGACCTTTCCAAAAAATCCAGGGATGGCAAAAATGATGTCGCCTTCGCACTCGGTGGTCTTGGCGGCTTCAACAACTACCTTGGCGGATTTCTTGCTTCGGCGATCAAATCCAAATGCTACCCGAGCTTGATCTCCTGCACGTCTGGCGGTATCGCTTGGGCGGCAGAGTACTTACGCGCTTCTAAAGCGGACCCGGAAGCAGGGATCGAGTATCTTGAAAATTGCGCCAAGCAAGCGAATCAACAATCAAACCTATTACCTAGCAACTTTCGACTGCTCAACGACGAGATTCTGGGATTAACTGGCATTCATGGTATTTTCCGGCCCCAGTGGGAGAAAACGGTCCCGAACTTCTTCTTGCACCCCGGCTCACCAGACCTCCTGCGTTGGCCACCTTCGGAGATCGCGTGGGCCAACGAATTTGCCGACCGAGTCATGCCAGCCGCCTGGGCTACACCGACACGGCCTGACCAGTGGTTCTTGGACTGTGCCGAAATTTTCAACGAGTCGAAGATCGGCATCGTTTTCAACGCCTTCGACCCCCAGGACGGTACGGAATTTCTATTCATCAACAAAGCTGCCGCGCCCTGGCTCAATATCGATAGCGACAAGGACAAGAGTGTACCTAATTGGCGGCGTTTCCATCGAGCCAGCAACCGGCTCAAACACTGGAAAATCAACGATACTGCGATCCGGGCGGCGCTCCAGCTTTTCGCCTACGGTTTCGACTGGCGGATCAATGATCCAGACGCCAATAAGACACGGACGCTGGTCGATGGCGCCTATCACCGCCAACTGATTCTCACCGAGCTGCACAAATTCGAGAAGATTTTCGCTGTCCGGCCGCTTAACGAGAAATATCAAGCGCACCTGCCAACTAACTACCTCGACACCTTGAATCTTCAGACCCAGATGTGGCTCAACGGTGCAGTTAACGCCCAGATGGAAGCCATCGAACTGGTCAACGCGCTGATCAAGGGCAACCAAGGAGTCAACCTCAAGATCAGCAACCGCCCAATCCACGAAATCACCATCGTCCCGGTCGAAATCGAGACCGACTACGGTTTTTTCGACTATTTCATCGAGACTATGGAGACCTACGAGAAAGGGCTGGAGGCCGGTCTAAACAAGCTATAGTCCAACCAATTAAGAGACTGTCGAAAAACTCAACATTGATTTTCAAGAAATATTTTCTGTCGGACCTGCTTCCAACCAGTTTGGCCGGCTAACAACCGCCTGGAAGCCGGTTCCGCTGTCATATAGATCAGTTAGTTAGTTTTAGACAGCCTCTCAATTATTTCGAGGGCGGGCATAACAGCGGTTTCGTCGAAGGACTCAACAACACGCTGAAGCTGCTCAAACGTCGCTGCTTTGGCTTGGATGACCCGACCGCACTGTTCCGTCGGCTGTGGTTGGATATCGAGGGTCCACGCCTTTGGGCATGAACTCCTACCTCTACATCTTGGGGTGACCACGGGAAGTCTCAGAGAGCCCCATTCAGTTGGACATGGCCACCCAGCTGATACTGGTTTACGAGACGGTTGGAGGTCCAACAAAAGCCAAGAGATGAACGGCGTTCACAGCAAAATGGAGCAGAACCGCGTAATGGATACGTCTGGTCAGGTAGTACGTCACGCCGTAGCTGAATCCAGCGAGGGTTGCCAGTGACGCGAACGCTACACCACCCCCCAAGTGAACGGCTCCGAACAGCGCGCTCGCTCCGAACAGGCCCAAGCCGTCAGCCCCAGGCCAGCAGCGTTGGCGCATCCATCGTATCAACGCGGTTTGCACGATGCCCCGAAAAAAACTCTCTTCCAGGATGCAGACAAACGTTAGGTTATAGGCGAGTTCAACAATCCATGTGGCAGCCGGCATCGTTGTCCATCCCGGTTGGACCTCGCCCAGCAGCCATGCGAGCGGAATCAGCGTCAGCAGAGTGATGGCCAACAGTCGTACAAAAATAGCGCTAGGCTGCTCCGCTCCCCACCGCCACCCAGCCGGTTCGACCGGGACCCGCACCAGCGGTGGGACGATACCCAGCAGAATGAGTTTTTCGGGCGGGAACAGGAACGTACGGGTATCCGTTTCCAGAAGAGGAACCGACTCTAAACCTGGAAACCTGCGAAATCCCAAGAGCAACACGACCAACACGTAGCTGAACCACCCAACAGACCGAACCGCAGGGTTCGATAACCGGTCCGTCGCGAGAGCCCATGCCAAGGTGGTCATTCCCACCACCATCGGCAAAACCGCCACTCGGATGTACCCAGAGTCCATCATCCTCACGAACATGAGCCCAAGCAGGACACCGCCGCCAAGTTGCAAGGCTCGTCGGCCGGACCACAGACCGCCCCAAAAACATAATCCTCCACCGCACAGCAAAATCACGGACCCCATCAGCATCATCGGAGCAGTCCTCGAATTCTCCATGGATCTGACTTCAGACCGAACGTTCATGTTGCAGCTGGGTTGAAGCCGCAACACTCACGCGATAAGCTTACATCAATGCCATTCTTCATCGATCGAGCATCCAAATCATGGGAACGACGCCGGCCCTGCTCAATACTGAAACGGCGCTGGCGGCTTGCCGGGGTGATCCCGTACTGGCGTACACCTTGATCGCACAGTACCGCGCCTATCTACCTGCCGAACAGGCAGAATTGGTCAAAGCGCTGGCTGCCACACCTCCAGATTGGGAAACCGTTCGCAAGCAAGTGCATCGCTTACAATCGGGCAGCGCCTATTTGGGCATCGAACGGATCGAATCGGCAGCTCGCACATTGGAAATGGCTCTTCTTGCACACCCTCCTACAGCCCTCTTGATGGGGGCTTGGCAGACTCTGGAACGCGCCTTCGACGAATTCTTAGCGGTTCCCGGCGAGGACTGGGAAAGACGGCTGGGGGTTGTAAACAGGCCCACAGGCGGCGCAGTGCCCTAGCAATAGGATCTACTCGGTGGGTTTCATCATAACGCGGTGACCCTTCATACCCTCGACCGACTCAGGATGCGCCTGGGTTGAGGTCGGGTGTTGTTTGGAGAGGTGATACCCGTGAAACCGCGCCAATCTCTGCTCCTGCTGGTTGCCACAGGCAACGGCCTTGCGATATTCAGGCCCTCCTTCCTTCACGTCCTTTGGCATGGTCTGACCCTGGTCGGCATCGGATTGACCGTCACCGTCATGGCGGAAACGGCCAGAGCGGGCGATCGTAACGATATGGAGGGCGACGACCCACCGTGGGTACTCACCCCTTCCCGTTTACCGCAACGTCTCGACGAAGCGCCAAGTACGGTGACCGTCATCGACCGCGCTCTGATCGAGGCATCCGGCGCGCGGCGCCTGGTCGACGTGCTCCGGCTGGTCCCTGGTTTTGAAGTCGGCTACAAGCTCAACAGCTTACCAACCGCTGCCTACCACGGCTTGAACGATGAATACGCGCGACGAACCCTGCTCTTGCTGAACGGGCAACGGATTTTCCAGTACTCGCGCGGGGTGATCGAATGGAACAATCTGCCTGTGCCATTGGAAAATATTGAACGAATCGAAGTGGTGCGAGGGCCTGCTGCTGCCGCATATGGATCCAACGCCTTACAAGCGGTGATCAACATCCAGACCGGGAGCGCGGCCGAGTATCCAGGATGGTCGGCGCAGGTCGCAGGCGGCGGCGACGGCATCGCGGACGGGTTTCTACGCTATGGCGGACGGCTAGGTTCCATGGACTATACCGTGTCCCTGGCCCGTGTGGGCGATGGCGGCTACAGCAATTTTTTGGACGACCGTCGTAACACCAGTCTGTCGTTGTTGGGCGAAATGCCCTTCGGGAGCGGTGAACTACACGTGCAGGCCGGATTCGCGCGAGGCGACTATCAGCTTCAAGATCCCGAGCCCACCTGGCCAACGGATCCACGCGATTTTCCGGTCACCGACAGCTTTCAGAGCGTGCAATGGCGACAACCCGGCCATGCTGACGATGAGTGGACCTGGACCTTGTCGCACAACATCTTCCATTATGGCGACCGAGGCTTCACCAGCGATCGCCTCTTACCCGGTGTCGCTTTGCGATTCGACTACGACATTCAGGAAGAACGCTACGAAGCTGACGCACAATACCTACGGCGGTTCTCCGATCGTTGGCGTACGGCAGCGGGTTTTGGTTATTACCGCGAAGCGGTACGCTCTCCCTATTACTTCGATACCGACGAAACGCTGGACAACGCAGTCACCTGGCTGGCCGGTCACGCCGAATTCCACCGGGATTCCGCTTGGACACTGAATATCGGCGCCATGCTGGAGCATTCGTCGCTCGTCAGGTCGTGGTTGGTTCTGCCTCGACTTTCGATCCACTATCATTTGGACGATCGGCAAACACTGCGAGTCGCCTGGTCGACGGGCTCGCGCCAACCGACGCTGTACGAAAACAATGGCCGGGCCGCCGTACGTGCGACCAACACGCCCTTGACGATCTACGGGGCCATTGCCAGCGGCGGCCTTGACCCGGAAATCAACCGTTCCCTGGAATTGGGCTATCACTGGCAATCGGGGCGCAATCAATTCGACGCGCGTCTGTTTCAAGAACGCTATTCCGATTACATCGGCACGTTCTACCGACCCGTGTCTGATGTGGTCACCATGCTGCCCGGCGTGGTGCTGGACTTCGCCAACGACAGCCCGTTCGTGGTTCGTGGGCTGGAAGCACAATGGGATTGGCGCCATGGATCCGGCACCCGGCTGTTCGCCCATTACGCCCTGACCGATATCAATGCCTCCGACACCCGCTTCAACGCCGGCTACGAAGACAGTGCGCCACGTCATGGATTGGGACTGCTGATCAGCCAGGCGTTCAGTGACGGCTGGCAGGCGAGCGTGAACTACGACTACCAGTCGGCGATGCGCTGGTATCGGGATCAGCCGATCGAGGGCTATCACCAATTGGGGGTACGGATCGCCCAACATTTCAAACTCGGCGCCAACCCTGTCGTTGCCGAGTGGGTTGGTGCCAATCTGCTGGGACCCGTCAGCGACTATCTGCCCGACCAGTCTTGGGATCGTGTCATGTTCTTCCGCCTCTCGATCGCGCACTAGGAACGCTCTTCCGACATGCAGTGGCCCACGCTGGGCAGATGGGCGCTGGGAATCTGGCTGATACTGAAAATCGGCCCAGTTTTTTCCGCCAACTGGCTGTTTCTCGCGGATCGAGAAGTGGCGCCACTCGAAGCGGCGCTGCGCAACGCATATCGAACGCCAGCCTTGCCGGTGGCTTTCTCATTGCCGGATTCCGCAACGACCTTACGCGGTTTCCTCGCGACCGAGCGCCCGGCATCACGACGCGCCCTTGATTCGCTCGATGCGTTGGCCAACTTCTGCGGACGCCAGCAGATCGATGTCGTCGTGGCCTGGGGCGGTGAGGCGATCCAGGCGGCCAGGCGGCGGTGTGCATCGCCCGCCTTACTGGCGGGGATGACCCGCGAGCAGTTTGCACCACTGCTGGCAGCGCATCGAGCGACGCCCGTATCGGCGATCTACCTCGAAGCCGATCCATTGCTCGACCTGCGGTTGGCGCGGGTGCTCTTGCCCAAAGCCCACCATGTAGGCGTGCTGGTCCCTGCGTCGGTACCGGCATGGCTGGCCTCGCTCCGAGCCGAAGCTCGCCGCCTGGATCTGGCGCTGGTGGAAATAGTCGCTGCCGATGACCTGGATGCCGTGCGCGCGCTACGTCCGCGCCTGGCGAGTCTGGACGTCGTGTTGTTACCCCCCGAATCCAACCTGGTGAGCGCATGGTCCTTGAAACCGCTGCTGCTGATGACCATCCGCCAAGGGATCCCTGTCCTCGGTGGCGCATCGACCCGGTATGTCGAGGCGGGGGTTCTGGCTGCCGTCGTCGCCGACGAAGAACGGTTACCGGCGCAGATGCAGTCCCTGATTGCCGATCTTGCGCGGGGCCGCACGCCCTCACCGGCCTATCCGGCGGCGGTCCAGGTCGTGGTCAACCCCGCCGTGGCCCAAACCCTGGGTATTTCGGCCGAGGCGATCCAGCGTGCCCATTCGCTGTTCTCAAGCCCTTGACTCCGATCAAGAGAGTTCGATCATGCGACCTTTTACCCGTGCTCCTTGCCGTCTCGATATCCATCGCCAGATCATGCTGATCGCGGTGGCGCCGTCACTGGTCATCACGACCCTGCTGGTCTTCGTGATCTTTCAGGGCAATCTCCAACACAGTCGTCGGCTGCTGGACCAGCAAGGTCAGTTGCTGGCGGCTCAACTCGCCGCGGCCTTGGAATACGGGTTGGCCACTGGGGCACTGGAACAACTACCAGCCATCGTCGAAGCGGCCGTCCAGCCAGCGACCGTCATCCTGGGCACTCCGGTGCGGCGCGTGATCGTGACGGACCGGGATGGCCACGTGTTGTATCGGCGGCCCGCTGTCGAACCGGTTCCACCGCCTGTCGACCACCTGGCCAACGCGATCTTCCTGACTCCTGAAGAAGACGGCGCACGATTCGTGGCGCCGGTATTGTTGCAACCGCTGACCTTCTCCACCGCGGCTTCGGTCCCTCGGCCACTGGGCGAGGTGGCGGTGGAATTGGCCATCGACGTAGCGCAAGTCCACTGGCGATGGCGGTTGGCTGGAGATTTGGCCTGGGTCCTCCTCACCGTTGCCGGAGCCGTGAGCCTGGCCCACTGGACCGGACGACGCTTATCTGGCGCCATTCGCCGGATTGCAGCCGCCATCCAGCGCATCAAGAACGGCGATTTCACCGCGCGAGTGCGCCAAACCGAACGCAGCGAGCTGGGCACGCTTCAGGAAGGCGTCAACCTGTTGGCCGATGCCCTGGAACGAGGCAAGGCGCGCTTGGACCAGGAAATCGCCGAAGTCCGCGCCGAATACCAGCGCGCATTGGACGCCCTCCGGATCCAGTCACAGGCCGCCGAACGGGCCAACCAGGCGAAAAGCCTGTTCCTGGCCAAGGTCTCGCATGAGATGCGCACTCCCCTGTATTCAATCCAGGGATCGCTCGAACAATTGCTGAAAACCGCGCAGGAGGAGACTGAAACACGCATCTTGAGCACCCTCCTGGCCGCTGCCGATACGTTGTACCGTCACATCAGCGACATTCTCGACTTTACCCAGCTGGAGAAAGGCAAATACGCGCTATCGCTCGTACCGCTGACCGTCTGGGACGAGCTGGACGCCGTCGCTGCCGCTCTGGAGCCTCTGCTGGTCTCGCGTGGACTCTATCTGGATGTCGTGGTGGCGCCAACGGTACCGGCGATCATCGCAAGCGATGGCAAAGCGTTCCGCGCAATCCTGACCAACCTGCTGGGCAACGCCGTCAAGTACACCGAAAGCGGTGGGATCGTGGTTGAGATAGAGGCCATGACTCCGACGACCGGCGCATTCTCACCGACGCATTCCCTGCTTCGTTTGTGGGTCACCGATACGGGGTGCGGTATTCCGTCCGATCGACTGGAGACGATCTTCGCCCCGTTCGAGCAGGTGGACGAGGCGTTGAACCGTCGTTATCCCGGCACGGGCTTGGGATTGTCCATCGTCAAAAGTTATTGCGAGCGATTGGGCGGAGGCGTTGCCGTCGCCAGCGGCGCGTGCGGCTCGATTTTCACCGTGGAACTACCCCTGCGGGTACCGAATGAGCCGACCAGTATCCGTCCGTTGGCGACGAACCTGCCCGCCGGGTTGCGAACGCTGGTCATCGACGAGCGTGCTTCGTTTCGCGCGTCGATCGCAGCACACCTGGCCGATCTGGGCCTCGCGGTCGAAGAACGCGCCCTGTCCCCCGTTGCCTGGGCGGGCACAAGGGTCTCCGACTCCCCCTACGATCTCCTGGTGGTACAGAACCTGTCCGAAACGGCGGCCGGGACTTGGTCGACGACCGTGATGGGGCTGCGTCATCACGCGGACCGGTTGGTCGCGCTGGAAACTCGCTATGATGGAGACATCGATCGACGCTTACAGCATGCCGGACTAGATCTTGTGTTGTGGTCGGGCGCGACCCGCGACACATGGCGCATAGCGCTGGCACGGATCTTTTCCACAACGACGGCAGAGGCCGCGAGACCCCCAGCGCCATCCCGTCTGCCCCTGACCGGCTGGACGGTGCTGGTCGTCGAGGATTACGCCATCAATCGGGCGATCATGGTCAATCAGTTACGCAGCAACGGCGCACGGGTACTCGAAGCGGCCGACGGCGACACAGCGGTCGACCTGGCCCTGGAACCCGGACTCGACTTGGTTTTAATGGATATCCAGATGCCAGGCAAGGACGGTATTGCGGCCATCCGGGACATCCGGCGCTTCTCGACCGGCCGCCGCTTACCCATTTTAGGGTTCACCGCCAGCGCGGACAAACCAACCCATCAACGGATCCTGGCAGCGGGTGCGGATGGCGTATTGACCAAACCACTCCGCGAAATCGATCTCGTGCGCGCGATCCGTCGGGCGTTACGGCACCCCCCGCCCCCGGCAGGCCCCACCCACGACGAGAGCGATCCGATCGTGCGCCACAGCCCTGAACGATCACCGGATACTGGCGCAGAACTTTGAAAAAACGTGATTCAAAGGGAGGATAACGTGCCATGTCGACCCAGAAAACCACACCGCATATTCTGATCGTGGACGATTGCACCGTGACCTGTCGCCTGCTGACCACGATTCTGTCCGTTGCCGGCTACCACGTCACCGCCGCCAACGATGGCGCGGGCGGTCTCGCTGCGGCCCGAAGCCACACCCATGATCTCGCCATCGTCGATTTGCACCTGCCTGACGTGTCCGGCCTCGAACTGATGAACCTGTTGCAGCCCGAAACCCCTTTTCTCGCCCTGACCCTCGATCGATCGCCCGAGGCGCTCCAGACCTGCATTGAAAAAGGCGCGCTGGGCTATCTGGTCAAGCCGCTGGATGCTGAAACCTTTCTACGGCACGTCCACGTTGCGCTGGAGCGGGGTCGGGAGCAACGCAACTTGCGGCGCGCCCTGCGCGACAATCACACCGTCAATAAGGCGTTAGGCGTGTTGATGGGGTTTCTTCAACTCCCCGAGCACCACGCTTTCGAAGCGCTGGTCGCGCACGCATCGGCGCGCAACCTCAAAGCGGTCGCGCTTGCCCATGACATTCTCGCGGCGAGCGAAACGCTCAGCAAGACAGCCCAAGATGCTCACGAACAAGAAGCCGTGCGGGTGGCCCGTGCGTTTCTCCGCCGGTTTCGGTCGGGGCGCCGCTAAAAAACTTGCACGGCTCGAATCGTTTTCTATACTGTTGATCAAGGGTTGGCTCGGGAAGAGCAACCCGGGGATAGGCGTCTCGTCATGAGCGCCCGCGAATCGGACTCGTAAACAGGGTCCGGATTTCGTGTGATCCCTGACCATCGCTGTCTCATCATAACGCGGTGAGCCGGCCACGTAAGAGGGCTTCATTGCCGTTTCCAAACAGGCAAGGGGTCGTTTTGTGGGCGTGCTTTATCGTCGAGGTGAGTCATGCGATCCGCTTTATGGATGTCGTCTCCAGCGTTCACCCGCACCGCCTGTCGGGTGCAGATTTCGGTAGGGGTGCCTGCCGAGCCCTCTCGTCGTCCTTGTTCGTTCCCCTGCCGGACATCCCCCGCGAGCGCCGCCCACCTGAACCGGGAGGCGGATCGGGATGAAGGCTAAACCGTCCACAGTCGCCCAAGACCAGGATCGTCCTGAAGCCCCCACGTCTCCCCAGGGGATTGCCTACGCGCTGTGGTGTCTGCAGGAAAATCGTCGTCTCGCGGGCCAGCCGCTGGCGCCGTTGGATGAACTGATCCAGTCTTTACGGACCCGGCACCCCGCGTTGGACGCAGCAGACCTGCAACGCGGTCTTGACCTGTTCTTGGCGCAGACCGGGGCCGAGATCCTCCGATCTTGCGCTACGCACGACCGGTTGCTGTGGATGCTCCACCGCTCCGGATGGCAGACCCCGCAGGGCCACGACCGGCGCGCCGCCCCCACACCCTCGTCAGTGTCCATGGATTGCACAGCCCTAGGGGTTAGCCGCTATAATGGACAAAAGGGCTGTGCTTGCACGCCGAACGATAGCCCGACGCACGATTTCAACCCACAAGGAACACTGATAGCGCGAAAACCTGAAAAGCGCCGTCCCTAGAAACCAAAAACCCCTGCGAGCGCAGGGGTTCCCGGGAAAGTCTTCAAAGACTGCCGACCTAAGATCCGCTCAGGACGACAATCAGCTCAACCAAGCATTGAGCCTGATTATAGCGGATTGGTCAGCGCTTTCAAGACCTTCTCAGGGGTCTGTTTGTCTCTTGTCTGAGGAGCGTCTCATGAATACGTCTGTTTTGATCCGTATCGGCCATCACCGGCACCCCCTGCTGGAACGGCGTCTAACGGGAGGCCGCCTTTCGCGCCGCCTTCCCGACCCGCTGCGGTTCTAACGACCCGACCGATCCGCGCCACCGTTACGCCGCGCCATCTCCGCTCCGGAGACCGCGGCGTCGACCCGCACCGGCTCTGGCCATGTCGTCTGGCATTCCCACCGTCCCTGTTTCCGGCGTCCCCGCGGTGCTGGCGATCGCGTGCGGCTCATCGCCTGACACCGCGCCCGACGACCGGGCCATGGGCGCGGTCCTAGGCAACCGCTGCGGGCATGTGCCCACGGCCCCCCGCTTCTTTACCCCCCCGGACCACCATGCCCCCCACCCCCGGATTCTGGTGCGCCTGCAAGAAGCCATTCAGGGGTACTTCAACCAACCCGGACACCTCCCCAGCCTCAACGCCGCCAACGGCTCCCCGCGACGCCAGCGCAGCGAACGCCGGGAAGCCTGCCTGGCGCTGTTGGGTGCCCTGATCCATTACCTGGACCTCGTCACCCTACGGATCGGGCGACCCCAACGCGACGGCACCTTGGGTGGACTCTCAATGGCTTT
>Ga0116181_1001167_pt1 | contig 23079 bp, 21 predicted proteins | sample AD_UKC075_MetaG_FD_89752 | JGI IMG/M metagenome (GOLD analysis project Ga0116181, IMG submission 89752) | Active sludge microbial communities of municipal wastewater-treating anaerobic digesters from USA - AD_UKC075_MetaG | ecosystem: Engineered > Bioreactor > Anaerobic > Digestate | place: USA... | reverse complement strand
GTGTACGACAACCCGTACGACCCTGAGACGACCGGGGCGCTGCTGTGGAGCATGGAGGCGTTTGCGAACCCTGGAGCTATCCGGGCGACGATGGCGGCCTTCCATGCCTGGCGGCTGGAGCGGAACCCGTTCCTGTCCGACCTGGCCGCGTTCGGGCGGGTGCCGTCGATCGCGCTGCCGACGCTGGCCCGTGCGCTCAACCCGGTCGTCCAGGGCACCGCGCTGCAGCGAGCCAACGTGACCACCCACCGCACCCCGGCTTTCCTGCTGTCGAGCGCCCAGCACCACCAGGTCGGCGCGTTCGGCGACCAGCAGCACCTGTGGCATGGCCTGCTCGACGGCGCGATCCCCCTGTTCACCACCCACCCAGGGCTGGCGCTGGTCGAGAACGCGAGCCGCCAGCGCACGCCCGATCTGTGGGTCGGCAACGGCGTGAACCCCGACATCGGTCAGGACGGCGGCGTGCTGCTGGCGAGGTACGACACCCGGGTCAGGAAGGGGTACGGGGAAGGCCCCCGCGCTCGCTACACCCACCTGTACCTGCCGCTCGACCGGCTCGACGAGCTCGACCTCGGCGGCACCAGGCTGATCGGCCGCGCCGGGCGGGCGCTGCTTGCTGTGCTCGGCACGGGTCCGCTCACCCGAGTGTCCGACACGGAGGTCGTGCAGCAGGGTCGGGACACCGGCTGGGCGGTGGTGCTCGCCGACGTGGCGGACTTCGGCTCGGTCGGGGAGTTCGCGAAGTCGGTGGGCGTGGTGACGCTCGATGGTCGCGTCATGCGGGCGCAGACGCCGTACGGCTGGTACGAGCTGGCCGCCGGCACCCTCCGGCGCGACGGCATCCTGCTCGACGCCGACCACCAGCGCTACGACTGCCCCTGGGTCCAGGCCAGACGAGACGCCGCCAGGATCGACATCGTCGGCGAGTCCGAGACCCTCACGCTCCTGCCCACCGGACGCCAGACCCCGGCCCCTGAGCACCCGCCCTCCGGTCCTTGAGCTGGTCGAAGGGCGACCCAGTCCCACCGGTCAGGCCGAGGCTTCAGCGATCCGCTCCACCTCGACCGCATAGTCCTCGAAGGACCGGCGGTGCAGGTCACCCAGGTGGTCGCCCAGTCGCGCCAACCCTGCCGCGACGAACCTCGGGAAGGCGGCCAGGACGAACGGGGCGTCGTCGAGCTGGAAGTCACGGCCGTGCACGGTACCTGTAAAGCCGGAGTAGCCGATCTGGACGCACGGCAGCACGTACGACAGGTCTCCCACATCACCCGCAGCCGCCGCAGCACCGCGATCGTCGAGCAGCGCACCGACGCCAGCCGATCCCGCGTGGAAGGCCGCCCGCCACGCCTGGGACAGGTCGCGATCCTGGCGGAACGGCAGGTAACCGACCTCGGTCTCGATCTCTGCCCGCCCGCCGAGGGCAAGCGCGGCGCCGGTCGCCATGGCATCGAGCCGGCGCGACATCTCGCCCATATAGGCGAGGTCGATCGTCCGTACGTCTGTCGACACCCGACACGTGTCCGGGATGACGTTGGTCGTCATCGGCGCCGACGTGATCACGGGGTTGAGCCGCGCGTACACATCCTCGCGCAGCTGTTGGCGGCCAAGCCCGATCGCTGTCGAGTAGAGGGTCGCCATCGAGGCTGCGTTGGTGCCGCTGAACGGGTCGAAGCCGGCGTGGGAGGCGGTGCCGTGGAAGGTGACGTGCTTGTACAGGAACCCGGCCAGATCGCAGTCGAGCTCGACCGTCGGTACGTCGTACCCCCCGCCCATCGCATGCACCAGCACTGCCGCGTCGACGTCGTCGAACACTCCAAGCGCCATCGCCTCCGGCTTGCCGCCGAACCAGCCGATCTCCCCAGCGTCGCGGAGGGCGCGGCGTCGGTCGAGGTCGACGTACTCCTCTGCGGGCACCCAGATGAAGACGAGGTCGTACGGGAGATCGTGGCCCTGGGCATAGTGCGCGAAGAGCGAGCAGACGATGCCGACCTGGGTGTGATGCCCGCAGGCATGCACCGCACCGGTGGCCGGGTCGGCGTCTGGGTGTGCCGGCACGACCAGTGCATCCAGTTCAGCCACGATCGCCACCGTGCGCCGAGACGACAACCCTTCGACAAGCGCAGGGACCGACCCGGCGGAGTCTTCGCCCGCGGCGCGGGAGGCGCGGCCCACGTCCGGGGATTCGGTCCCTGAGCCTGTCGAAGGGCCCTGCTCGGTCCCTGAGCTGGTCGAAGGGCCGGGCACCCGTACCCGCACGCCGGTCCTGGCAAACCGTTCGATGGTCAGCTCGGGTGCCACTCGGGTCACCCACTCGACGACCGCCGCTGACGTACCGACCTCGTCGTACCCGAGTTCTGGATGCTCCCAGAGCCACTGCACCAGCGCGCTGACCTCGGGAAGTCGGGCGTCGAAGCCGTCCAGAGCCCCGGTCATGCTGCAGGCTCAGTCGCGGCTGCCCACAGCTCAGCGTCGGCTCGCCGTCCCGCCTCTCGGCGCCACCACCAGGCGGCGACTGCCGCTAAGAGCAGGGTCACGATCACGGTCGTTCGCATGGCTCTCCTCTGCTGTGCACTCGGACCCAGGCTAGGGCTTGCGCTCGTCGCTGGCGCGGCCTGCCAGACGACGGATCGCGACTCGATGGGGCCGGTGCTTTACTTGTCAGCGATGGTCAAACAATCGCTGTCGATCTTTGATGACGACGAGGAGCCCCGTCCGCGGCCGGCGACCGACCCTGCCGACGATGTCTCTGGCGACCCTGCAGCCGACGCTTCGGCGTCTGTCGGCGGTCGCTACGCAGACACTGGCGAAGCAGCCGACACCGCTGGCGCTCCTGCGTCAGGCGTAGCCGGGGCGGCTTCGGGCGCAGGTACGAGGGGCGACCCACCAGCCGACCCACCGCAGTCCGAGGCGACCAAGCCGGTCAAGAAGCGCCGTGGGGTGCTCTTCTTCGCGCTGCTCCTGCTGGCCTTGGTGTTCGCCGGCGCTGTCGGTGTCGCAGGCTTCTACGCGACCCAGGTCACCCGCTCGGTGAACCAGATTCAGCGTCAGCCCGATGTGATGCCGACCGCCGTGTCCCGTCCGCCGTCTGCCACCGCGGCACCTGAGGCGAAGTTCGCGCCCCTGAACATCGTGATCATGGGTACGGACTCCCGAGGGCCGAACGATCGTGGCCGCTCCGACTCCTTGATGGTGCTGCACGTCTCAGGCGACCGGAAGAACGCGTACTTCATCTCCTTCCCGCGCGACATGTGGGTCGACATCCCGGGCCGGGGCAAGGCGAAGATCAACGCGGCCTACGCCTGGGGCGGACCCGCGCTGAGCGTGCAGACGCTGGAGCAGATCACCGGCACCCGGATGGACCACGTCGCGCTGACCAACTTCGACAACTTCATCAAGCTCGTCGACGTCGTGGGTGGGGTGACCGTCAACAACAAGGTCGCCAGTTCGATGAAGTCGGAGAGCGGCAAGATCTACCAGTACCCCGTCGGCGAGATCACGCTGTCCGGCGAGGCGGCCCTGCTCTACTGCCGCGAGCGCTTCGACCTGCCCAACGGTGACTTCGACCGGGCTGGCCGTCAGCGTGACGTGCTCAAGGCCATCCTCGTCAAGGCCGCGTCGCCGGAGGTCATGGCGAACCCGGCGAAGGTGACAGAGTTGATCGGCGCGATCGGCAAGTACGTGACCGTCGACTCCGGCATGACCACCCAGCTGATGCTCGAGTACGCCGGCCAGATGAAGCTCTCCGGCGGTGACTCGATCAAGTCGCTCCAGGCGCCGCTGGTGGGTCAGTCCACATCGACCGACGGTCAGTGGATCGCGGTCTACGACCCGGCGGCCGTGGCCACGCTCGGTCAGGCGATGCGTGAGGACACGATCGGCACCTACTACGAGGGCCACCGCCTCGACTACGCCAAGCCGCTCCCACCGGTTCCCTCGCCCAAGTAGGCGCGTCGTCCGGGTCGCTCCGGCGACCTCAGTCCGGCACGATCTCGGTCACCTGACCGGACTCGACATGCCAGCGGCGGGTCAGCCGTACGTCATCAAGCATCCGCCGGTCGTGAGTGACGAGCAGGAGCGTCCCCTCGTACGACTCCAGTGCGTCCTCCAGCTGCTCGATGGCTGCAAGGTCGAGGTGGTTGGTGGGCTCGTCGAGCACGAGCAGGTTCACGCCTCGCGCCTGGAGCAGGGCCAGCGCCGCCCGGGTCCGCTCGCCCGGTGACAGCGTGTCCGCCGCACGCAGGGAGTGATGGGTGAGGCCGAACTTCGCGAGCAGGGTCCGTACGTCGGCGTCAGGCCAGTCGGGCAGCTCCCGACCGAATGCAGCGGCCACCGTGTCAGAGCCCTCGATCGCCGCCCGCGCCTGGTCGACCTCCCCCACGAGCACTCGGGAGCCGAGCGAGGCCCGACCAGCATCGGGGGCCACCCGGCCGAGCACCAGGTCGAGCAGCGTCGTCTTGCCGGAGCCGTTCGGTCCAGTGATCGCCACCCGGTCCTTGACGTCGAGCTGGAGGGTGAGCGGCCCGAGGGTGAAGTCTCCCCTCCGTACGACCGCGTCTGCCACCGTCGCGACCACATCGCCGGACCGGGGCGCCGCCGCGATGGTCATGCGCAGCTCCCACTCCTTGCGTGGCTCCTCGACGACCTCGAGCCGCTCGATCAGCCGGTCGGTCTGCCGCGCCTTCGCCGCCTGCTTCTCGGTGCGCTGGCCCTCGCGGTGGCGGATGTGCTTGTCGCTGTCGGGTGCCTTCTTGATCGCGTTGCGGACGCCCTTCGACAACCATGCCCTTTGCCGGCGTGCGCGCTCCTCGAGCTCGCCCTTGCGGTCGGCGTACGCCTCGTACGCCTCCCGCGCCTGCCGCCTGGTCACCGACCGTTCGGCGAGATAGGCGTCGTAGCCGCCGCCGTACGTCACCGTCTTCTGCAGGCTGCGGTCGATCTCGACGACCACGGTGACGGTACGGGCGAGGAACTCGCGATCGTGAGAGACCAGCACGGTCGGGGCATCGAGGCTGGTGACGAGGTTCTCGAGCAGGTCGAGGCCCTCGCTGTCGAGGTCATTGGTCGGCTCGTCGAGAAGGTAGGCGTCGAAGCGGCTGAGCAGCAGCGCCGCCAGTCCCGCGCGGGCCGCTTGGCCGCCCGAGAGGGTCGCGACCTCACGGTCGATGTCGACGGTCAGCCCGAGCTTGGCGCAGACCTGCTCGGCCCGCTCCTCAAGGTCGGCGCCGCCCAGGGCGAGCCAACGTTCGAGCGCGTGAGAGTAGGCATCGGTCGCCTGGTCGCCACCATCGGAGAGAGCGTGCGCGGCGGCTTCCATCGCTGCGGTCGCTGCCGTCACACCGGTGCGGCGGCCGAGCAGCGCCCGTACCGTCTCACCCTCACGGAGGTCGAGCTCCTGCGTGAGATGGCCGACGGTGGCATCGGCCGGGGCGATCTGTACGGTGCCCGCGTCCGGCGCCTGTTCTCCGGCCAGGATGCGCAGCAACGTCGACTTGCCGACCCCGTTGGGACCGACCAGGCCGATGACGTCTCCCGGCGCGACCAGCAGGTCGAGGCCGGCGAAGAGGACCCGGTCGCCATGCGCGGCCGCGAGTCCTTGGGCGCGAATGGTGGCTGACACGCAGGCAAGTATCCCGGTTGGGCGCGCGCCGGTCATCTGGATTCAACGGGTACCGTCGTTGGCATGACCACTCCGCTGCGGCTGTCGATCCTGGATCTCGCCTTAGTCGGGAAGGACCAGCCCGTACGGGAGGCCCTGCTCGACTCGGTCACGCTCGCCCAGAAGGCGGAGTCGCTTGACCGGTTCGAGCGGATCTGGTTCGCCGAGCACCACAACATGCCGCAGATCGCGAGCGCGGCGACGTCGGTGCTGATCGCCCACGTCGCTGCCTCGACTGAACGAATCCGGGTCGGCTCGGGTGGGGTCATGCTGCCAAACCACGCGCCGCTGGTCATCGCCGAGCAGTTCGGCACGCTCGCCGAGCTGCATCCGGGCCGGATCGACCTGGGCCTCGGCCGGGCGCCGGGCACCGACCAGCGCACGGTGCGGGCACTTCGTCGCGACCCCTCAGCAGCCGACACGTTCCCTGATGATGTCCGGGAGCTGCAGGGGTACCTCGGTGACGAGTCGCTGTTCCCCGGTGTGACCGCCACCCCGGGCAAGGGTACGCATGTCCCCTTGTACATCCTGGGTTCGTCGTTGTACGGGGCCCAGCTCGCCGCCGCCTTCGGCCTCCCGTACGCCTTCGCGTCCCACTTCGCGCCCGACGCTCTGCAGGTGGCGGTGGCCACGTACCGGGAGCGGTTCGTGCCCAGCCAGCAGCTGGCGGAGCCGTACGTGATCGCCGCCTGCAACACGATCGTCGCCGACGATCCTGCCGACGCTGACGCGATGTACGGGCAGGTGCTCAGAGAGCGCGTCCGCAGGTTCTTCGCCCGCGGCCCCCTCACCGACGAGCAGCTGGAAGAGGTCGTGGCTGGGCCGGGCGGCGATCAGGCGCGCTCGATGATGCGCCACACCGGCGTCGGAGACGGCCCCCGGGTGGCGGCATTCCTGCGCGACTTCGCCGGCTTTGCCGACGCTGACGAGGTGATGTTGACCAACGTGGCGACCACCAAGGAAGCGCGGCACAGAGCCCTCGATCTGCTCGCCGACGCCTGAGTCAGTCGGGCTGGTCCGGCCCGAGCACGACCATGCCGAGGTGCAGCCGGCGGCCGGAGGACTGGACCGCCAGGGCAAGCGCGAGCCCACCAGATCGTCGTTCCCAGCGCTCGACCAGCACCGGACGTCCCGACAGCACTGCCTGCAGCACGCGCGCCATGTTGCCCGACCGCTCCGACCTGACCAGGAGCGTCGTCCCGTCGGCGAACCGTAGGCGGGTGCTGTGCAGCACGGGCCCTGCCGACACTCCCCGCACGGGGATCCGGCGCGCCATCAGCTGGTCAAGCCGGACCCCCAGCAGCGCGAGCAGGCGGCCTTCGCCCACGACGTCTGGGTCCATGCCGACCAGTGTGGCTGTCCGAGTCGCTGCCGGGAAGCGCTTGTTAGCCTGAGCCAGTGCGGATCGCCACCTGGAACGTGAACTCAGTCAAGCAGCGAGTTCCCCGGCTGCTGCCGTGGCTCGACCAGCGCCGGCCTGACGTGGTGTGTCTGCAGGAGACGAAGCTCACCGACGAGGCGTTCGCCGACCTGCTCGGTGATGACCTCGCTTCCCGCGGCTACGAGTTCGCGTCCCACGGCCAGGGGCAGTGGAACGGCGTCGCGTTGCTGTCGCGGGTCGGCCTCGATGATGTCGTACGGGGGTTCGAGGGCATGCCTGGCTTCCCCGAGCCGGAGGCTCGGGCATTGAGCGCGGTCTGTGGCGGGATCCGGGTCCACAGCCTCTACGTGCCGAACGGTCGGCAGGTCGACTCCGACCACTACCGGTACAAACTCGAGTGGCTGGCGGCGCTCCGTACGGTCGTGGCTGCCGGCCCCACCGACGTGTTGGTCTGCGGCGACATGAACATCGCCCCGGCCGACGCCGACGTGTTCGACCCCGAGGCCTACCGCAATGAGACCCACGTCACCCCGCCGGAGCGAGCCGCCCTCCAGGGCTTCCTCGACCTTGGGCTTCGTGACGTCGTCCGGGACCGCTGGCCCCACGACACCGTCTTCACCTACTGGGACTACCGCGCCGGCATGTTCCACAAGAACCTCGGGATGCGGATCGACCTGATGCTCGCAGGCGCGCCCGTCGCGGCCAGGGTCGCAGCAGCCTGGGTCGACCGTCAGGCCCGCAAGGGCAAACTCCCGAGCGACCATGCGCCGGTGATCGTCGACCTCGACACCGCGCCGGATGGCGACATCGGCCCGATGGTCCCGCCGCCGTCGGCCCCGGCTCCTGCACGTGGAGGCGTACGGCTACCGCAAGCATCCTCAACTGGGGGACGTCGCCCCCCAGACCCCCAGCCGCTCTGACCTAGCTCCTTCCGGCGGGCTTTCCGTCGCGGGCGCGCAGCCCGTACGTCCCGGCCGTCAGCGTCGCGTACGAGACCCTGACCATCTCCTCGAGCACCGCAAGGTCGAGCTTCGAGAGATCCTTCACATAGAGACAGCCGACGCCTTGCTTCGTGTGCGGGCCGAGCCGACCAAGCGCCTCCTCATGCGCGCTGAGGCCGTCCATGAAGTAGATGCTCATGGCGGCCTTGCGAGGCGCGAACCCGGCAGCCGAGGTCTCGCCGGAGCGGCCGCTCGGGTACTTGTACGAGTAGCGCCCGAAGCCGAGCATGCTCCGCTCGAGCTCCGGCGGCTCCCCGGTCACCCGCATCATCAGCTCAAGCAGGGTACGGGCGTCGCGCTGCCGTACGGCAGGAGTCACGGTGTCGAGGAAGGCCAAGACCTCGTCGGGTACGGAAGGTGCCATGCGCCAACCCTGTCAGCCGCCACCGACAATGTCACTTGCCCTGACCGGGTCACACAGTGGCGAGCTGGTCCTCGTACAGCTCCGCCGGGACGTCGCTCAGCAGCCAGGTGACCGCATCTCGGGCAGTCCAGCCCTGCGGGTGCTGCTCGATCAGTGCCTCGGGGCCGGTCAGGTCCTGGCCGAGGGTGAGGGCTGGCTGCTCGACGTACCCGTTCTTGCGCTGCTGCCCGAGCCCGATGTTGGCCATCAGGGCGTTGCAGAGGCACTTGCGGCCGTCGGTCTCGGCTGCGTCGCCACCCTTCTTCATGTACATGTGCACCGGCTCTGACGCACACCGCATCTGTACGGAGCCGTCAGGGCGCTCGACCGGCGACCGGAGGTAGCCGAGATCGCAGATCCGCTCGCGGGCCTGGTAGACCTCGTCCTCGGACTGCGTGCCTGGCACCTGGGCCACCTTGAACGGGAAGCCGGTCGGTGAGGCCAAGGGGTCGTTCTTGACGACCAGGGACCCGACGCGCAGCTTCGAGAGCATCGCATCGCGCAGCGACGGGCGCAGCCCAGAGTCCTCGCACAGGGCAAACACCGTGCCCGCCTGGACCCCCTGGGCGCCGAGGTCGATGGCCTCCCGTACCTTGTCGGCGGTGCCGTACGTTCCCGCGAGCCAGAAGGGCAGACCGATCTCGACCATGGCACGGATGTCGGCATCATCCTTGGGGCCGTAGATGGGCTCACCCGCCTCGTTCAGCGTCATCTTGCCGCGCGGGGTGGCGCTGTGACCGCCGGCCTTCGGTCCCTCGACGATGAACCCGTCTGGCCGGATCTGGTCGTTGCGGTTGAGGTAGGAGGCGAGCACGTGGAGCGAGACGATCGCGAGGAAGTCGGGCCGGTTCAGCGTCGGCAGCTCGTCGCCCATGACCGCCACCGGGTCCAGGGAGGCGCGGTAGGTCTTCGTGGCGTTGTGCACGTCGATCGTGTAGTGGCCCGTACGGCCGGCGGCAAAGTCGGTGACCAGCTGCGGCATCTCTTTGGGGATGCCGGCGCCCATGATCACGTAGTCGACGTCGGCGAGCATGGCGCCGAAGGTGGCGGTGAGGGTGGAGGTCTGCACCTTCTCGAGCAGGTTGATGCCGACGACGCCGTCGTGGCCCTCCTTGGCGAGCCAGACCTCGACGAAGTTGCCGATCACTGCCAGCTCGATGGCGTTGCGGCCAGGGTCGATCGACATGGTGGGGTGCGGGCGGTACGGCTTGCCCTGGCGCCCCTCGGGGAGGAAGTAGGCCGACAGGATCCGGTCGGCCATCGCCGGCGACGGGAAGTGGCGGAGAGCTCGGCGGATGTGGCCGCCCTCGTCGCCATCCTGGAGCCGCCGCGCGACCACTCCGTCGAGCGCGGTGCCGGACACGACGCCCAGCTGCCCAAGGCGCGACACCTCACGAGCGAGCTGCCATGACGACACGGCGATGCCCATGCCGCCCTGGATGAGGACTGGTCGCCTCGTGCGGGTCATGTTGCCTCCGAGTGATCGGCACAACCTACGGAACCGTAGGATTCAACCTACGGTAGCGTAACCTCGCGAGCAGACCAAGCCCCACCGCCAAACCAGGTGCGAACGGGTGCAGGATCGAACCGAAGCAGGTCCCGGCCGACGCACGGGGCGCCGACCGGGCCCACCATGAAGGCGGTGCACGTCGTCTTGGGGAGAACAACGGCGGGGGTGGGGATCCCTCTGTCACGCCTCCAGTACCGAGTGTTCGAGCCCAGTCTCGAACTTCCTACGCCACTGTATCGTGCTTAGCCAGCGTGGCAACAAGTAACGTACGCCGTACGTTCCGGCATCGCAAGACGGTGTGGTCGGCGAGTAAAGAGGACCGTATACATGAGTGATCTGAACGCCGGCCCGGATGGCCTGTCGAGGCCTGGTTGGGCCGCGTCCGATCCGCTGTTGCGGGACTACTACGACCACGAATGGGGCATGCCGGTCCGCGACGAGACAGGACTCTTCGAACGGCTCAGCCTCGAGGCCTTCCAGTCCGGCCTGTCATGGGCGACGATCCTCCGCAAGCGGCCAGCCTTCCGTACGGCCTTCGATGGTTTTGACCCTGACCGGGTCGCGGCGTACGGCGACGACGACGTCACCCGTTTGCTTGCCGACGCTGGGATTGTCCGGAACCGGGCCAAGGTGCTGGCGACCATCCAGAACGCGCGAGCGACCGTCGCGCTCCGCGAGGCTGGCGGGTTGGTCGAGTTGGTCTGGTCGCATCAGCCTGCGGCGACACCTCGGCCGGTACGGCAGTCGGAGGTGCCTACGTCGTCTCCTGAGTCGGTCGCGTTGGCGAAGGCGCTGAAGCGGCACGGGTTCGCGTTCGTGGGACCGACGACGATGTTCGCGCTGATGGAGGCGGTCGGGGTCGTCGACACCCACCTGGTCGGCAGCCATCGCCGGGGCAGCTCGGGAGTCTGGGTCGACTGACCGTTCGCCCAGCGACTCAGCCCAGCCGCTCCACCAGGTCGACGACAGCCCGTTCCAGGGTTTCGAACCGGTCGATCTCCTCACCGCCGTCGCACCGACACAGCGACACCACGACCGGGGGGCCCTCGTCGACGATCTCGACCGTGCCCCCGGAGTCGACCCAGCGCTGGACGCGCTCCTCGTCCTCAGATGCCATGGCGTGACTGTGCCACGTCGTCGGTCGTGGAGGAACCTCGTACGCTGACGGCATGTGCGACACGTTCGTGTCCCTCACCGGCGACGGGGTGCTGTTCGCGAAGAACTCCGACCGTGACGTCAACGAGGCGCAGGTGGTGCGGTGGTACGGGGCCGCCGACCACGCGGCGGGAACCGACCTGGCCACGACCTGGTCGACGGTCCCGCAGGTCGCCCACACGCATGCGGTCATGCTGAGCCAGCCATGGTGGATGTGGGGAGCCGAGATGGGCGCCAATGAACACGGCGTCGTCATCGGCAACGAGGCGGTGTTCACCCGGCGCACGGGCGCTGGAGCTGATGGGACCCTGCTCGGGATGGACCTGGTCAGGCTCGGCCTGGAGCGCTGCGCGACCCGGCACGAGGCGGTCGAGGTGATCGTGACACTGCTGGAGCGGTACGGGCAGGGCGGGTCGTGCAGCCGCGAGCATCCGTCATTCTCGTACGACAACTCCTACCTGGTCGCCGACCCTGACGGTGCGGTCGTGCTGGAGACGGCCGGTCGCCACCACGCGGTCGAGGAGGTGACCGGTCGGGGCCGCAGCATCAGCAACGGCCTGACCATTGCTGGCTTCGCGGAGTCGTACGCCGACCGGCTGCGCGGTCGGGTGGCGCAGTGCGCCGTACGGCAGACGACGACTGAGGCGGCGGCGAGGCGTACGGCGGCCGTCCCCGATGCGGTGGCCGCTCTGCGTAACCATGGCGGGGCCTCACCTCACTACTCGATGGTCAACGGGGCGCTGGCCGCGCCGTGCGCGCATGCGGGCGGCCTGGTCACCTCGACGCAGACGACCGCCTCCTGGGTGGCTGACCTCGGCGCCGGTCGGCACTGGGTGACCGGGACGAGCGCTCCGTGCGTGTCCCTGTTCCGTCCGGTGACGGTGCTGGATCCCCTCGACGAAGGCCCCGCTGTGACGAACATGGCGAACGACCACCCCTGGTGGCGCCACGAACGGCTGCATCGGGCGGTGCTGCGCGACTGGCGGGTCGCTTCGTCGCTACGGGCGGACCGCGACCGCATCGAAACCGCGTGGTTCGAGGCGCCACCCGACGCTGCCGACGCGGCGAGGGACAGCGAGCGCTGGTCTGAGGAGTGGGCGGCGGTCGTCGCTACCCCGGAGGAGTCGAGGCCGTGGTGGCTGCGCCGCCTCTGGTCGCGGTGGGATACGGCCGCTGGCCTTCTCCCCGCTCGGTGACGGCCGGGCCCGTGCTCGGTGACGGCCAGCCTGCGCGTACAGGGACGGCGGGCGTCTCCGCTCAGTGGCGGTTGGCCGGTCTCGTACGGAGCACCCGCCCAAACCGGGTAGAATCTCCTTCGCTCGGGGCGTTGGCGCAGCTGCTCTGCCCCCGAGGCACAACTCAATCGGGGCGTTAACTCAGTTGGTAGAGTGCGACCTTTGCAAGGTCGAAGTCAGGGGTTCGAGTCCCCTACGCTCCACCCAAAGTGTCTTGCGGGAACACGCGACATCGGAAGATGTGGAGTGTTCCCGTTTGGCTTCCTTGCCTCCGGTCGTCTCTCGAACGATGGTGGCGAACGGTTCTGCGAGGCGCGGGTGTAGTTGCTCGTCCTCAGTGATCTCCAACCGCGTGTAGAACGCTTGGTTCGCGAGCCTCCTGCTCCCGTCATCGGAGTTGGCGTAGGCGTGGCGAGCGTCGGTGAGGAGCCGCAGCGAGTCGTGGAGGAATGCCCGCCCTCCAACGTGTTGCTGGTCGTGCTCGCTGAGGCGGTGCTCGATGTCGGCAACCACAGCCGCGTCGACATCGCAGACTCGCATCGGGCGATACATCGCCTCAATCCTGCCTGGCAAGCAGGAACACACTGAGGCCGTTCAGGCAGGGGCGGCTCGCGCCGTGGCCGGCGGGACGGCATGGAATGATTGACACGGCACCAGATGGCGAGAGGACGGCAGTTCATGGCGGGCGGGTATGAGAAGGCGATCACGGTCGAGTCAGCGATCCGGAACATCGCCGAGCGTCGGTACCTCCTGCCGTCGATCCAGCGGAAGTTCACATGGGACATGGGCCAGGTGTGCCGTCTCTTCGACTCAGTCATGCAGCACTACCCGGTCAACAGCCTGATGCTCTGGAAGGTCGACTCGGCGGAAGTCCGAGATGGCTTCCGCTTCTACGAGTTCTTGACCAAGTACGTGGAGCGCTTCGCCGAGAACAACCTCGACTTCGATACCAAAGGTCACGGCGAGTTCTACGCCGTGATCGATGGGCAGCAGCGTCTGACCTCGCTCTACATCGGGCTGAAGGGCACGTACGGCGTCAAGAAGCACCGTGCTTGGTGGCCGAAGGCATACGACCCGGCTGTGCTGCCGCCTCGCACGCTCTATCTGAACCTCGCCGCTCCCTTGGACCCCGAGCGCAACGACGACCAGTTGATCTACGACTTCCAGTTCCTCACAGCCGATGGGGTAGCCAAGAAGCCGACTGACTCGGAGAACTTGTGGTTTGAGGTCGGTCAGATTCTCCACTTCCCGACGGTCGAGACCGATGACGAAATCGTCGACCATGTCATGGACTACCTCGACGGGCTCGGTCATGGACGTAATCAATTCGCGCGCAAAACGCTCAGTCGCCTCTACTTCGCGATCCGTCGTGAGGCGATCCTGAACTACTTCGTAGAGGAGAGCCAGGACATCGGCCGTGTCCTCGACATCTTCATCCGAACCAATGAGGGCGGCACGCCGCTGCGGTTCTCTGACCTCCTCATGTCGATCATGTCGGCGAACTGGGAGGATGCTCGTGACCGCGTCGACGAGCTTGTGAACTTGGTCAGAACCGAGTTCGGCTTCTCCATCGACCGCGACCTCGTCATGAAGGCCGCCGTGATGATCACAGACGCCGATGTCAGGTTTCAGGCACGCAACTTCGATGCGTCCAACGTGGCGAAGATTCGCATGGCCTGGGACGACATCAGAGACTCACTCGTCGAATCATTCCGTATGATCGCATCGTTCGGCCTCAACGATGCATCCCTGCGCGCCAAGAACGCGGTACTCCCGATCGCCTACTACCTGTTCCACAAGGGGCGGGATCAGGCGTCAGGTGCCCGTGGCCTATTCACCACGATCAACAAGCCGATCGCCCATCGAGATGAGCGAACCAAGATGAGGCAGTGGCTACTAATGTCGCTACTTCGCTCAGTTTTCGGTCGCGCGGCTGACTCGTTGCTGACCAGCTTGCGTCGGGTGATCCGTGACAACCTTGATGAGTCCGACGGCTTCCCCCTTGACAAGATCTTGGCGGGTTACAGGGGAACGGCGCGGGATCTCACCTTCGATGATGTCTTCGTCGACAGGCTGCTCGTCACGCAAAAGGACGACCCCAACTGCTATTCGATTCTGGCGTTGCTTCAGCCTGACGTCGACATTCAGCAGATACTCCACGCCGATCATCTGCACCCGGCTGCCGACTTCAGCAAGGACCGCTTGGACAAGCGTGAGTTCCTCATCGGAAATCCGGAACTGCGTGCCTTCTACGAGGATCGCGAGAACTGGAACAGCGTGAGCAATCTCTGGCTTCTCACCGAGAGTGAGAACACTTCGAAGCAGGACAAGCCGCTGAAGGATTGGCTTGAGCCTCGGCTCGGCAAGACAGTACTCGACCCACTCATCCCTGCCGACACCAGCCTGGACTTCGTGGACTACAAGGACTTCATTGAGAAGCGTCGCGCCTTCCTCAAGGCGAAGCTCGAAGGGCTCGTTGGCGCCAAAACGGTCGTTGCGGCGCAAGTGCCTCTAGAACCGGTTGAGGTCGATTGACTGGCCTCATAGGTGCGGGCGGCGGGATGAGGTATGCTGGTCGTATTACGCCCCGCCGTCCTCAGGGATTGGCGGGGATTTTCTTACCCAACGGAGGGACCGATGAGCGACGACGTGGATCGCGTGGTGGTCTTCATGGACTACCAGAACGTCCACGGCTGGGCGCGCCGCCAGTTCCTCCCCTTCGGTGCCGACCCCAGCGACGGGCACGTGTTCCCGCTCAAGATCGGCGAACTGCTCACAGGACGGCGACGTCGTGAGAGCGAGCTGATGGAGGTTCGCGTCTACCGGGGCCGTCCGAACCCCGAACGCCAGCCCGGTGCCGCTGCCGCGAACGACCGACAGACCGCCATGTGGGAGCGCTCCGACCGGGTCACTGTGGTCAGGCGCAACCTTCAGTACCCCTCTGACTACCCGGCAGCGCGAGCCTCGGAGAAGGGCATCGATGTCGCTATCGCCGTGGACATGATCCGCCTCGCCATGTCCGGCTACATGAACACCGCGATCTTGTTCTCGTCGGACAACGACCTCATGCCCGCCGTCGAGGTGCTCTGGGGCATGCCGCAGTGTCATGTCGAGGTCGCCTCGTGGTCGGGCGCGCATCGCGTCCGCTTCCCCGGCACACAGCAGCCTTGGTGCCACCACCTGAACGACACCGACTTCCACGCCGTGCGCGATACGTACGACCACACGGCCCACGAGTAGCAGTCGCTCACGCTGAGTGGGTCTTCGCCCAAACGGTGCCGCGATGGACGCCGAACCGGCGAGCGAGCACGGACACACTGACGCCCTGCTCGCGGGCTGTTCGCATAGCGTCCACTTCCTCATCGGTGAGGCGGGTTCGAGCGCGTCTCCTTGGCTCCTTCGCCACCCCGATCAGCGGGTCGTCACTCTCATCGTCGGGCTCGACATCCCCGCGAACGTTCGGATTCCACGCGGAAACAAGCCGCTCGACCCGTGGTTGCCTGTTCCCGCAGCGCTCCATTGCGTCCACTCCTCCGGGTGTCACAAAGAATGTGGCCCCATCGGACCCTGTGGGGGCGGTTGACGCCTCGATGAACGCCGGATGAACGCATGGTCAAGGGCTGATCGGTGCCCCGTCCGCCCGAAGGGGTGCGCTGGGCCGCCGCGAGGCCCACCAGCGATCCGGCCTGCGTAGCGTCGTGCGGGTACCCCACCGTGAGAGGCCCCGCATGTCACCCACCCAGAAGTCTTCCACCTCCCCCTCGGGCGCCGACCGCGCCGACCTGTCGTCCATCCCGGCGCAGAAGCAGCCATGGCCGGGCAAGGTCAGTGACCTCGATCCGCACCCCGACCACGGCGAGCAGGTCTGGACGCCGCGCGGACGGCTGGAGGGCAAGCGGGCCCTGATCACCGGTGGCGACTCCGGTATCGGACGAGCCGTCGCGGTCACCTTCGCGCTGGAGGGCGCGGACGTCGTGGTCGCCCACCTTCCCGAGGAGCAGGACGACGCCGACGAGACCAAGCGCCTGGTCGAGCAGGCCGGTCGGCGCTGCGAGCTGGTCGCCGGCGACCTGCAGACCCTGGAGGAGAACACGAAGCTGGGCGTCGCTGCCGTCAAGGCCCTGGGCGGCATCGACGTGCTGGTCTGCAACGCCGCCTACCAGATGACCTTCGACGAGGTGGAGAAGTTCCCCGAGCACCAGATCGAGCGCACCTTCGCCACCAACGTGTTCTCGCCGTTCTGGCTGGTGCAGCACCTGGCCGACGAGCTCGAGGGCGGGGGAGTGGCCCTGGTCACCACCTCGGTGCAGGCCTACCAGCCGTCGGAGCACCTGCTCGACTACGCCGCCACGAAGGCCGCGCTCAACAACCTCGTGGTCAACCTCGCCGCCGACCTCGGCCCCCGCGGAATCCGGGTGAACGCGGTCGCTCCCGGGCCGATCTGGACGCCGCTGATCCCGGCCACGATGTCGGAGAGCAAGGTCAAGGGCTTCGGCGCCGACACCCCACTGGGGCGCGCCGGGCACCCGGTCGAGGTGGCTGCCGCGTTCGTCTTCCTCGCCTCGGACGAGGCCAGCTACGTCTCCGGCACCGTGCTGGGGGTGACCGGCGGCAAGGCGATCTTCTGAGCCTGCGCTGGTCTGCCCTCTGGGGGCCCGCCCCGGCGGGCCAGCGTCAGTGGCGCAGCTCGAGTCCCGTGACCTCGATGATCGAGGCCACCAAGGCACCGAAGTGCTCCCCGAAGTGGGGCGAGCGAAGCTTGAGGTTGCCACGGTCGTGCTTCACCAGCAAGGTGGTGACCCCCTGAGCTTGCTGCAGGCCCAGTTGCCGGATGCTCTGGGTCGGGATCTCGACGATCGCACGGCTGGTCTCGCCCTTGGGGACGCTGATCATCGCCTCAGTGACCACCACCTCGCGCCGGCCCATGCCCAGCATTCGGAAGGAGGCGATCGCCAGCGGAACGCCGATGGCCACCAGCGCGGCGAAGACCACCCACACGTACTCGGAGTCGAGGGGGACAGCGCCGAACACCGACAACCCCCAGTCCTTGACGATCGCGAGCACCCCGCCGATGGCCAACGCCAGACCGAGCACCACCCCCAGCAAGGCGGTGGTCTTCGGTAGGCGGTACTCGAACCGCTGCTCCCGCATCAGGAACCCCCTTGCTTTAATCGGCACTCGAAGCACCCTAAGGGGTTGCCAGATCACCCCGCTGGGCGGGTCACCCGCGCGAGCATCTCCTCGAACGGCACCAACTGCTCGCCGGCGACGCAGGTCGATCACGCCCAGGGCGGCTCGACCTCCCCTCGACTCGAGAGCCTCGAGGCTGGCCGGCGTGGTCGATCAGGAACATCTGGCGCTGGTAGTCGCCGACGTAGTCGCGGAAGCCCAGGGTGCGCTCGATCACCTGCTGCGGCGATCCGACGGTCAGCGGGGTCTCGCGGGTGAAGTCCTCGAGGCTGGCTCACTCCCCCGCTCTCCTCGCAGAAATCTGTCTGACCTGCCGGTTATCGTCATCGGCATGAGGACGGTTGCGGGAGTCGGGCTGCTGATGTCAGCCTTCGCGCCGCTCGTTGCCGTCCTTGCCCTGGTGCGGATGGCTGAGCTTGGCTGGGTCGCCTGGGTGATCCTGGCTGGCTGCGCCCTCTCGTTGCTGTTCCTGGGCATGGTGCTGCGCAGTGTCGGGAAGCTGCAGGAACGCACGGTGACGTCGACGTCGGTCAAGCAGGCCGACGAGCGGGTGATCGCCTTCAGCTCCAGCCAGGTGCTGCCGATCGTGGTCGCGACCATCGCTCCGCCGCAGGTGTCGTCCTTCATCGCCACCCTCGCTCTGCTCGCGATCATCGTGGTGATCTACGTGCGCGCCGGGCTGTTCCATCTCAACCCGACCCTCGCGGTGCTGGGCTTCCATCTGTACGAGGTGACGGCCAGCAACGGCACCTTCATGCTGCTGACCCGCGATCGACATCTCCCCCAGGACGGTGACGTGACGGGTCACGCGCTCGGCAGGCTCGTGCTGATCTCGCTGCGGAGGAACGCCCCATGACCACCGACGACGCGCGCCAGACACTCGAGCAGGCGCTGGAGGTTGCCCGCGAGGCTGAGTCGCTCCCGCTGACCAACCACGTGCTGCGAGGAACGTCCCTGAAGGATGCCCTCGTCACCCGCTTCACGCTGACCGCTGACCTATCTGCCGAGGCGGTCGCTGACGTGCGCCGCGCCGCGGAGTCGATGCTCGACAAGCAGCTACTCACCTATGACCCGAGCTACCAGACCAGCAGCTCGCAGGTCATGGTCGAAGCGCTGGCCGAGATCCCTGAGCTCGCCCGCGTCGACACGCTGATCCGGCTCGACGATGTGCCCGACGACCAAGCGAACGACCCGGTGGTGGCGATGTCGCACTCCGTCGGCGTGGGCACAGACCAGATCGTCGCGATCCGTATGAAGGGTGCAGGCATCGCCACCAGGCGGGGCGGCTTCCCGCTGGTGCCCAGCGACGGCATCTACCAGCGGGTGGAGGGCGAGATCCTCTACTACGAGCCTTCCTTCGACGTCATCACCGCCGGCGGCTTCGCGTTCTTCACCGCCGTCACCCTGATCCAGACCAAGCTTCAGGCGCCCGAAAAGGCCCGCGAGCAGGCCCGGCAGACGCTCAAGAAGGTGACGAAGCAGGTCAGGATCGAGGGGTACGACGAGCTGGAAGCCGCTGTGATGGACGATCCGACGATGCGCGCGAAGATGGCCCACGTGGCGCGACGGATCTCTGCCGACCCGAGCTACGCGGCCTTCCTGACCACTGAGAAGCTCGTCACCTTCGTTACCGACCACCCTGAGTACGAGATCGCCACGGTCGAGGCCGGCGGCGAGCACCGGCTGTCGTTTGAGACGTCCCCGCAGCACCGCCACAAGATCCCGCGACTGCTCGCCGATGACTACCTGCACAGCTACCTGACCAACCGCAGCTACGAGGCTGGCTCCAAGCAGGAAGCCAGCCACGGAGGTGACACATCCGGGTAGCGGGCAGCGTCCCCGTACCGCTCGTCACTCGTCACTCTGGTGAGCACCACCTACGCTGGTTTGCATGTGGTCCAAGCGAGAGAGCGTCGACTATACGCTCCAGCGCCGGCACACGCTGCGAGCGCTGGGCAGTCGCGTCCGGGCACTGTCGAAGGCGGATGCCTGCGACGCCGACCCGATGCTGATCCGCGCAGCCCTCAACCACGGCTCGCTGTCGGAGGTGCGCTGCCCGGTCGGCGACTGCGGCCGGCTCGTCACGCTGAGCTACGTCTTCGGGGAGCAGCTCGGCCAGTACTCGGGCCGGATCAAGTCGCCCGAGGAGCTCGACGAGATGCAGAACGAGTTCGGCGAGTTCAAGGTCTGCGTCGTCGAGGTCTGCACCGACTGCGGCTGGAACCACATGATCAGCTCCTACCTGCTGGGCGACGGCGTCACCAGACGCCCCCCGCGCCGGCAACGAACCGTCGAGGACATCTATGGCTGAACCCACCAAGGGCCCTGCTCGCGCGGCGAAGGGGTCCCGTACGAAGCCGTCCGGCGGAGCCAAGCGGTCCGGGACCGCCTCCCGAGCCAGGCAACCATCCTGGAAGCGACGCCTGATGTCCGGTCTCAAGGTCGGCACGATCCTGGCCCTCGTGCTCGCCCTGCTCGGCATGGGGGGCCTCGTCTACGCCTACCAGCGCACGGACTTCCCCGACCCGAACTCGGCGTTCCAGACCGAGAAGACCACGGTCTACTACCGCGACGGCACCACCCAGCTCGGCTCGTTCGCCGAGCAGAACCGCACCTCGATCCCGTATGACCAGATGCCAGCCAGCATCAAGGATGCCGTGATCGCCGCGGAGAACCGTGACTTCTGGACCGACAAGGGCATCTCCCCCAGCGGCATCATGCGGGCAGCGTGGCAGATCCTGCGCGGCAGGCCCCTCCAGGGCGGCTCGACGATCACCCAGCAGTACATCAAGATCTTCTACCTGACGTCAGACCAGACCCCGACCCGCAAGATCACGGAGCTGCTGCTCGCGGTCAAGATGGGCCGCTCGATGCCCAAGGAGCAGGTGCTCGAGGGCTACCTGAACACCATCTACTTCGGGCGTGGGGCGTACGGGATCCAGGCCGCCGCCAAGGCGTTCTACAACAAGGACGCCAAGGACCTGACCTACGCCGAGTCGGCCGTTCTGGCGAGCGTGCTGAACAACCCGAGCATCTTCGACCCGTCGGTGAAGGCCAGCAACATCGACCGGCTGACGAACCGCTACCGCTACGTGCTGGACGGCATGGCGGAGATGGGCAAGATCACCCCCGAGCAGCGCGCGGCGGCCCAGAACCTGCCCCCCTTCCCGGAGGTGCCGAAGTCGCAGCGGTACGGGGGGCCGAACGGCTACCTGCTGAAGATGGTCGAGGCCGAGCTCGGCGCCGTCGGCATCCCGTCGGACATGGTCTCCGGTGGTGGCCTGAAGGTGATCACGACGTTCGACCAGAAGGCACAGGAGGCCGCTGTGGCCTCTGCCCAGAAGTACACCGCGCAGGCCGCGTCAGCGGCGCGAGCCAAGCCGGATGCGGCTCAGCTGCACGCCGCGCTGGCGTCGGTCGAAGTCGGTACGGGTGAGGTGCTCGCCCTGTACGGCGGTCCGGACTACCTCAAGAACAACCGCAACTGGGCGACAACCGACCGGATGGCCGCCTCGACGTTCAAGACCTATGCGGTGATCGCGGGCCTGCGAAACGGGTTCAACCTGCGCACCCAGCTCAACGGCAACACGTTCACCCCGAAGGGCGACACCTCGACCGTACGGAATGAGTTCAACTACCAGTACGGCCAGGTGTCGCTGGTGAAGGCGACCGCCGACTCGATCAACACCGCGTTCGTCGACCTCACCCAGCAGATCAAGAACGGGCCGCAGGAGATCATCAAGGCGGCCAACGACTCCGGGGTTCCCACGGGTGCTGGCTGGGACCCGAACAACCGCATCTCACTGGGAAGCGCCGAGGTCAGCCCGCTCGACCAGGCCACCGGCTACGCGACGATCGCCAACAACGGCGTCTATGTCGCCAGCCATGTGGTCAAGGAGGTACAGAACTCGAAGGGTGAGGTGCTGTACAAGGCCACCCCGGAGAAGAGGCAGGCCTTCGACGCCGACCTGGCTCGTGACGTCACCTTCGCTCTGCAGAACGTCGTCAACGAGGGTACGGGCGCGCGCGTCTCCTCGCTTGGTCGCGACATCGCTGGCAAGACCGGAACCGCCGGTGTCAACGACGACGTGCTGTCCAGCTGGTTCGTCGCCTACACCAAGCAGGTCTCCACGGCGGTGATGTACGTGGCGGGTGATGCTGGCACGGCCGACCTCGACCCGTACGCTCGGCCTGGTGACGCGACCTTCTTCGGCGGCACCTACCCGGCGCTGACCTGGCTCGACTATATGAAGGTGGCGATGGAGGGCCGGCCTGCCCAGAAGTTCGACCCGCCGGCCTACATCAACGGAGCGAAGACGGCGACGCCCGTAGCGCCGTCGGAGACACCGTCCAGTGCACCGCCCTCCTCGAGCGCGCCACCGAGCTCCGTGGCACCGTCGGCGCCGATCACCACCTCCGCCCCGCCAGCCACGCCCCAGGTGCCCTCGACGGGACCGACGACCACGCGGCCGACCCAGACGCAGGGGCCCAGCCAGCCTCCCTCCGCGAGCCCCACGACGACCCCGTCGTAGCGACGGCCGTTAGGCTGGCGCGGTGACGAGCTGGAGCACCCCGACGGCCAACGCCCGGACGGGGCGGGGCGGCGAGCTCGACCCCTGGACCGACGTCCTGACCCGCCGGCTGGGTGGACCGCTCGGTCGGCATGCGGCCCCCGGTGGGTCGTGGCAGGACGGGGCCCTGTGGCTGATCCTGATCAGCGCGATGACCTGGATCGTCCTGATGATGCGGCAGCTGCCCTGCCGGCAGACGGTGGTCGGCAAGACCGTCGACACCTTCGGCGCCATGTGCTACTCCGACATCCCGGTGCTCTACCAGGTGCGCGGCCAGGCACAGGGCCAGCTGGTCTACCTGCAGACCCCATGGGAGTACCCAGTCCTGTCGGGCGCCTTGGTCGAGGTGGCGCGGTTCCTCACCGACCTCCTCGGCTACCGCTCCGGACCGGGCGTCCAGGGGCAGGCAGCGCTCGACCACGCCAACGTCTACTTCGCCGTGACGGCCGTGCTGCTGTACGGCTGCTTCGTCGCCCTGGTCGAGGTGCACCGCCGCCTGGCCGGCAGCCACGGCTGGCGCACCGGCCTGATGCTCGCGGCCTCCCCGATCGTGATCGCCGAGGGCCTGATCAACTGGGACCTGCTCGCGGTGATGCTCACCTCCGTGGCGATCTACCAGTGGGCGCGCCGCCGGCCAGGCTGGGCAGGGGTCGTGCTGGGGCTGGCCATCGCGGCGAAGCTGTACCCGCTGTTCCTGCTCGGGCCGCTGCTGCTGCTCTGCCTCCGCGCAGGGAAGCTGGAGGCGTACGGGAAGGTGCTCGTGGGTGCGGCCGGCTCCTGGCTCGCCGTCAACCTCCCCCTCTACCTGGCGACTCCCTCGGGCTGGACCTACTTCTGGACCTTCAACTCTGACCGGGGCGCCGACCTGGGATCGGTCTGGTACGTGCTCAAGCTCGGCGGCCTCGACCTGTCGGTCGGAATGGTGGGCGCGCTGTCGTTCGGACTGTTCGCCGCCATGTGCGCGACCGTCGCGATGC
>Ga0116181_1001162_pt1 | contig 23111 bp, 22 predicted proteins | sample AD_UKC075_MetaG_FD_89752 | JGI IMG/M metagenome (GOLD analysis project Ga0116181, IMG submission 89752) | Active sludge microbial communities of municipal wastewater-treating anaerobic digesters from USA - AD_UKC075_MetaG | ecosystem: Engineered > Bioreactor > Anaerobic > Digestate | place: USA... | reverse complement strand
GCATCGGCATGCCCACGGCGATGCAGCTGCAGGTGGGGCGTGACAGTCAGGACGCGGCCCGGATCGCCATCGACGAGATCAACGCCAAGGGCGGCGTGCTGGGCCGCAAGCTGGAACTGGTGGTGGCCGACGAGACCGAAAACCCCGAGACCGGCATCAGCGCGATCAAGAAGCTCACCGCCGACGAGAAGGTCGACGTGCTGGTCGGCGGCTACACCAGCGGCGTGACGCTGGCGCAGCTGCCGCACATCTCGGCGGCCAAGACCATCTACCTCAACGTGGGCTCGGCCTCGCCGTCGACCAATGCCAAGGTCAAGACCGACTACGACAACTACAAGTACATCTTCCGCGTCGGCCCCATCAACGCGGCCCACCAGGCGCGCGAGATGACCGGCTTCATCTCCGGCTTCGTCAAGGGCGAGCTGGGCATCAGCAAGGTGGCCATCGTCGGCGAGAACGCCAAGTGGGTGCAGGACCTGGTGCCGTTGCTGAAGAAGGGCGCCACCGAGGCCGGCGCCGACATCCGGACGGTGGAGTTCTTCGACGCCCAGACCAGCGACTTCTCGCCGCTGTTCTCCAAGGTGAAGGACTCGGGCGCGCAGTACATGGTGGTGGTGCTGTCGCATGCCAGCAGCGACATCTTCGCCAAGCAGTGGGCCGATGCGCGTTTCCCCATGCCCTATGGCGGCATCGACGTGAAAAGCATGGACGGCGACTTCTGCGACCGCATCGGCGGCAAGTCGGTCGGCGCCATCGCCGGCAACTTCGCGGTGCGCGCGCCGCTGACGCCCAAGACCATTCCGTTCTTCGACGAGTTCCGCAAGCGCACCAGCCGCGCGCCGGTCTACACCGCCTTCGGCTCCTACGACGCGGTGCACATCTACGCCGATGCCGTCAAGCGCGCCAACAGCGTGGCAACCGACGCGGTGATCAAGGAACTGGAGAAGACCGAGTACACCGGCATCCCCGGCGTCATCCAGTTCGACGAGACGCACGACGTCAAGCCCGGCTCCACCGGCAACAAGGGCCCGTCGCTGCTGTTTGCGCAGTGGCGCGACGGCTGCAAGCGCGAGGTGGTCTATCCGAAGGCGGTCAAGACCGCCGACTTCGCCTACCCGGCCTGGATCAAGAAGTAAGCGGCCCATTGCCTGCGCCGTGGCCGTCGGTCCCCGGCGGCCGCCTTCTGCCTGATCTTCCTGATGTTTCCGGACGGGGACTGCCTTGCTTGAAATCCTGATCGTCGGTGCGGTCAGCAGCGCCATCTACGCGATGCTGGCCGTGGGCTTCACGCTGATCTTCGGCGTGGCGCGGGTGCTGAACCTGGCGCATGGCTCGTTCTACGCGCTGGGTGCCTACGGCACCTATTTCTTCACTGCACACCTGAAATGGCCGCTGCTGCTGGCGGCCATCGCCGCCATCGCCGTGGTGGCGTTGTTCGGCGTCTTCGTCGAGCGGGTGCTGGTGCGGCCGATGCGGGCTTCGCAGCTGGCGGTGCTGATGATCACGCTGGCGGTGGCCCTGGTGGTCGAGCAGGCGATGTTCCTCACCTTCGGTTCGGAATACCGCAACGTGCCGGCCTTCGTCGACGCCAAGTTCCACATCGGCGGTGTCGACGTGGCCGGCGCCCGGCTGCTGGCCCTGGGGGTGGGCGCGGCAGTGATCGCCGCGCTGTGGCTGTTCATCCAGCACACGCGCCTGGGCTCGGCCATCCTGGCCATCTCGCAGGACCCGCAGGCCGCGCAGTACATGGGCATTCCCAGCGACCGCATCTTCACCGTGGTGATGGCGCTGTCGGCGGCACTGGCCGCGCTGGCCGGCATCCTGGCCGGGCCGTTCCTCACGGTGCAGCCGACGATGTGGCTGCTGCCCATCGTCAAGGCCTTCGCCATCGTGGTGGTGGGCGGGCTGGGGTCGATCCCGGGCAGCATCCTGGCCGCCCTGCTGCTGGGCTATGCCGAGACCATCGTCGGCTACACCGTCTCCACCTCCTGGACCGAGATCGTCTCGGTGGCCGCCACGCTGCTGATGCTGGTGGTCCGGCCGGCCGGCTTCTTCGGCAAGCGCGCCGCGTTCTGACGGGAGGCACACGATGTTCAACAAGCCTGTCGACCTCTTCGGCGCCGCGGCCTTCATCGCCTTCATGGCGGTGCTGCCGCTGATCTTCCCGGGCAACTACCTGATCGGTGTGCTCACCGTCAGCGTGATCTACGGCATCTGGGCGGTGAGCTGGGACTTCATGTCCGGCCTCACCGGGCGCGAGAACTTCGGCCACAGCCTGTTCATCGGCGTGGGTGCCTACACCGCCGGCTTCCTCAACACCACGCTGGGCGTCAACGGCTGGTGGAGCCTGCCGGCGGCGATGGTGATGGCCGTGCTGTTCGCCCTGCTGATGGGCCTGCCCACGCTGCGGCTGAAGGGCCCGTACTTCGCGCTGGCCATGCTGTCGGGCGCGGTGATCATGCAGCGGCTGATGCTCATCTTCTGGGAGCAGACCGGCGGCGAGGAAGGCATCAACGGCCTGACGCCCTTGATCAGGAACCAGCTGGGCTTCTACTACTTTGCACTGGGCGTGCTGGTGGTGACCACGGCGCTGCTGATGTGGCTGGCCCGGTCGAACTGGGGGCTGATCCTGCGCGCCATCCGTGGTGACGAGGCCACCTGCCAGGCCGCCGGCATCAACGTGACGTACTACAAGATCGCCTCGCTGATGATCAGCGCCGCGTTTGCCGGCGCGGGTGGCGCGATGTACGCGCACTACCAGCTGCAGGTCAGCCCGCAGCTGTTCGCGGTGGTCACCTCGATCACCATCATCACCATGGTCTACGTCGGCGGCATGGCCACCATCTACGGCCCGGTGGGCGGCGCCATCCTGCTGGTGCTGCTGACCGAGCTGCTGCGCAACTTCGGCGAATGGCGGCTGATGATCTACAGCTGCACGCTGATCGGGATCCTGTTCTTCCTGCCCAACGGCCTGATCGCGCCGACCTGGCGCCGGGTGCGGGCCAGCCTGGGGGCGAAGGAATGAGCGCGACATTGTTGGAGGTGCGCAACCTCAACAAGCATTTCGGTGGGCTGCATGCGGTCAAGAACGTGGGCTTCGACATCGTGCGTGGCGAGGTGGTCGGCATCCTCGGCCCCAACGGCGCCGGCAAGACCACGCTGTACAACCTGCTGACCGGCTTCATCCCGCCCGATGCGGGCGCCACCATCCGCTTCCAGGGCCAGAACATCCTGGGCGTGGCGCCGCACCGCATCGCCGGGCTGGGCATTTCGCGCACCTTCCAGCTGTGCCGGCCGTTCGTGGGCTTGAGCGTGCTGGAGAACGTGCTGGTCGGTGCGCTGGGCGCCGGTGGTGCGAAAGATGCCGGCAACCTCGACGCCCGCGCCCGCGAGCTGCTGCAGCGCGTGGGCCTGGGCGGCAAGGAAGCGGTGCCGGTGGAAGTGCTGTCCTACGGCGACCAGCGCCGGCTGGAGATCGCCCGTGCCCTGGCCGCACGTCCGGCCCTGCTGCTGCTGGACGAGCCCTTCGCCGGCCTGGGCAGCGGCGAGATCGACGACCTGTCGCGGCTGATCCGCCAGGTGCATGCCGACGAGGGCCTGACGGTGCTGCTGATCGAGCACAAGCTGCGCGAGTTCATGCGCCTGGTCGACCGGGTGATCGCACTCGACTTCGGCGAGGTGATCGCCGAAGGGTTACCCGAGGCCATCGTCAAGCACCCGGCGGTCATCGAGGCCTACATCGGCCGCGACAACACGCTCGACCTGGGGGCCGGCCATGCTGCTTGAACTGCGTGACCTGAGCGTCAGCTACGGCAAGGCGGTGGCGCTGGAACAGGTGTCGATGCACATCGCCGAGGGCGAATTCGTCGCGGTGCTGGGCCCCAACGGCGCGGGCAAGACCACGCTGCTGAAGGCCATCTCGCGCGCCCAGGCATCCACCGGCACGCTGAACTTTCGCGGCCAGTCGCTGCAGGGTGTGCCGGCACACCAGGTGGTGGGCCAGGGCATCTGCCACTGCCCCGAGGGCCGGCGCCTGTTCCCCGAGCTGACGGTGCTGAAGAACCTGATGCTGGGCGCCTACCTGCGCAACGACAAGGCCGCCGTGGCCGCCGACCTGGACAAGGTCTACGGCCTGTTCCCGATCCTGAAGGAGCGCGGGCCGCAGATCGTCAGCACGCTGTCGGGCGGCCAGCAGCAGATGGTGGCCATCGGCCGCGCGCTGATGGGCAAGCCCTCGCTGCTGCTGCTGGACGAACCCTCGGTGGGCATCGCCCACCGGCTGAAGATCGAGATCTTCGACGCCATCAAGCGCATCCAGCAGGGCGGCACCGCGATCCTGATGGCCGAGCAGGACGCGCAGTCGGCCCTGCGCATCGCCGATCGGGTCTACGTGCTGGAGCACGGCCATGTCGGCCGCGAAGGCACGGCTGCTGCGCTGAGCCAGGACGACTACATCCGGCAGGCCTACCTCGGTGTCAGCTGATCGCCTGAACGATCCGCCAGGAACTGCGCGGGTGTCACGCCCGTCCAGCGGCGGAAGGCGCGGCTGAAGGCGCTGGGTTCGGAGAAGCCGAGCAGGAAGGCCACGTCGGTGGCCGTGCTGCCGGGCCGCGCCAGGTGGGCCAGCGCCAGCGTGTGGCGCACCTCGTCGACGATGTCGCGGTAGGCGCAGCGCTCGGCCTGCAGGCCGCGCTGCAGCGAGCGCCCGCTCACGCCCAGCGCCGCGGCCACGCTGGCCAGCGTGGGCACGGTGCGCCTCAGCCTTGCCGCCACCACTGCCAGCGCCCGGCCGCGCAGCGTGGTCTGGCTGGCCAGTGCCTGCAGCCGGCGCAGCGCATCACCCTCGAACATCGCCGGCAGGCCGGGGTCGGCCGACAGCAGCGGCGCCTGCAGCGCGGCGCTGGCGTCGCGCACCTGGTCGTGCGCCTGGCCGAACAGCACCACCGGCCCCAGCAGGCGCTGGTGTTCGCCGAGCGATGCCGGCGCAGGATGCCGGAAGTGCACCGCAAGTGGCTGCGGCGCCTGCTGCGGCTGCGCTGCCAGCCGGCGCAGTGTCAACACGATGCCGGCCGCCAGGGTCTCGATGGCCTGGCGCGGGCGGTGCTGCAGGTAGCTGGTGCTGCCGGTTGCCGCGCCGAAACGGCAGAGGGTCTGGTCGCCCTCCATCAGCAGTTGCACCTGCAGCCCCTCGTTGAGCAGCGGCGCGTGGCGTGCCAGCCGCTCCAGCGCCTGGGCCGCGGTGCCGCAGCTCAGCAGCACATAGCCCAGGATGCCCAGCGCACCGGGGTTGCAGCCCTCGGCGCTGTGCAGGCCCAGGTCGGGGTCGCCGGTGAGTTGTTCGGCCGCGGCCCACAGCCGTTCCATCGCCGAGGCGGGTACGCGTTCCGGCGGCGTGGTGATCCAGGCCGGGTCGAGCCGGGCGGCCAGGACGACCCGGTCCTGCGCCAGGCCATGCCGGCCCAGGAAGGCCAGGAAGTCGATCAGCAGCGAGGTGGCAACCGTGGCTTCGCGCCAGGGGTGGGGTCCAGGCTGGCGCGCCGGATCAAGGCGCTGGCGCCTGCGGTCCTGGCCGCCGGGAGCGGCGCCGCGCACACTGCCGGCATGCCGAATCGCGGCGTCCACCGGAGTCTAGAGTGACCCAGCCAACCCTGACCCTCAAGCGTCGTGCCGCCCGCATCGGCGGCGCGGCGCTGCTGCTGGCGACCGTGCTGTTCAGCGCCGTCTTCGTCTGGCTGCAGCAGCACTTCGGCTACCCCGAGGTGCTGGACCAGCCCGCCGCCGAGGTGCTGCCACGCCTGCTGGCGCTGGGCGACACCGGCCGGGCGGTGTGGCTGGTCTACGGCCTGGTGCCCTTGCTGCTGCTGCCCACCGCACTGGGCGTGCGCGCCGTCGGCCGCCAGGCCGCGCCGCTGGCTGCGGCGTGCCGGTCTGGCGGCCAGCCTGCTGGGCTTCGTGGCGCTGTGGCGCAACGTCACCGGCCTGGTCGCTCCGCTGGCAGCGCTGAACAACCTGGTGTTGCCGCTGTGGATGCTGGTGCTCGGCGGAGCCCTGCTGCGCGTCGGCACCGGGGCCACGCCGCAGCACCGGCAGCCGCAGCGCTGCTCAGCGGCCTGACGGCGCCTGCGCGGCCAGCGCCGCAGCGCGTGCACCACGCCCGCGCTGCCACTGCATGTAGAGCACGCCCGCCAGCACGATCGCACCACCGATGAGTTGCTCGGCCAGCGGCTGCAGGCCGAAGAACAGCATGCCGATCAGCACCGCGAACACCGGCACCGTGTTCTGCCACATCCCGCCGGTCTGGATGCCCAGGCGGTTGACGCCAGTGTTCCAGGCCACGGTGGCCAGCGCGGTGCAGAACACCGCCGACATCAGCAGCTGCAGCAGCGGCACCGTGGCCGGCTGCAGGTTGGGCTCGCCCGCCAGGCCCGCCGCACGCGCCAGCACCCAGAACAGGAACAGCCAGGGCAGGGCGCCGATGGTGGTCAGCCAGGTGCGCTGCAGCTGGCCGGTGGCGGGGGTGAACCAGCGCTGGGCCAGGATCGAATACGCCGTCCAGCAGCAGATGCCGGCCACCACCAGCAGCTCGCCGCCTTGCAGGCTGAAGGCCGACGGCCCGGCCGGCACGCCCGCGGCGGCCTGGGCCTTGATGCGCCCGGCGATGGCGATGCCGGCGCCCAACAGCGTGAGCGCCGTGGCGCCCCAGAAGCCGCGCTCCAGCCGCGCGCCGGTCATCACCCGCGAGACGATGGCCACGTAGACCGGCGAGCCGGCCGAGATCGCCGCCACCGTCATCGGATGGGTGCGGAACAGCCCCAGGTTGTAGAGCACCAGGAAGCTGGCCACGCACAGGCTGAGCACGGCCACCCGCCACAGCGGCACGGGGCTGCGCAGCCGCGCCGGGCCCAGCGACGCCAGCACCATGCCGCCCAGCAGCAGCGATGCCAGCACGTAGCGCAGCGGCGAGACCCAGAACGGGTCGAAGTGCTTCAGCAGCGCGGCCGACAGCGGCAGGTTCAGTCCCCACAGCACGGCTGAGATGAAGTAGCCGGCGGTACCGACGACAAACGCGCTTCGCGCGGCGCCTGCCGGTGCGGCACTGGCGGTCACGCGCTGCGCACCAGGGCGAGTTGGCGCGACTGCGCGACCAGCTGGCCGCGGCTGTCCCACAGTGCGCCGTGTTCGATCACCCGGCCATCGCGCAGGTCGTCGGCGACGAACTGGCCGAGCAGCCAGCCGGGCGCGGGCCTGGCGCGCAGGTGCACGGTCAGCTCGATGGTCGGCACCCAGCCCACCATGCCCAGCAGGCCGAAGACGGCCGGCGGAAAGGCGTCCGCCATCAGCAGGCAGGCGATCGGGTCGGGTGCGCGGCCGTCGGCAAAGCGGATCCAGCCGCGCACACGGGCCTGACCGGCGGCGCCGGGCACGGCCTCGTCGGGGTGCAGCCGGATGTCCAGCCGGCCCAGGATGGACAGGTCCACGCCCTGGGCCGCGCCAGACCGGCCCGGGCAGGCATCGGGCGGCGGCATGTCGGGCGGCTGCAGGCTGATCACCGGCGGCGCGTCGCCTGCGCCCAGGTCACCCATCGCCGCCAGCACCTCCAGCCGGGCGCTGCCGTCCTGGGACAGCGTGGCGCGCACCGTGCTGAGCGTGCGGCCGGTGCGCAGCACCTGCACGTCGACATCGCAGGGCTGACCGGGCTGGCCGGGCCGCAGGTAGTGGGTGGTGATGCTCAACGGGTCGGGGTGCTGGGGCACGGCCTGGCGCAAGGCCTGCGCCGCCAGGCTCAGCAGGTAGCCGCCGTTGGGATTGGCGCCGATGTTCCAGGCCGGGTGCACCGTGCCGCCGAAGCGGCCGGTGCCGGCGGGCGACATCCGGGTCTCGTCGTCGAAAAAGCTCATGGCTGGCGAGTGTGCCGGCCCCCCGGGGGCGGCGCCATCGGCAGCTTCCGCAGGCCCCGGCGGCGCACGGACAATCTGCAGCCATGCACAAGCCTTTGTCCGACCAGCCGCCCTGGTGGCACCACAGCGTGGTCTACCAGATCTACCCGCGCAGCTTCCAGGACAGCAACGGCGACGGCATCGGTGACCTGCCCGGCATCACCGCCCGGCTCGACCACCTGCAGGCGCTGGGGGTGGACGTGGTGTGGCTGTCGCCGGTGTATGCCTCGCCCAACGACGACAACGGCTACGACATCAGCGACTACCGCGCCATCCACCCCGAGTTCGGCACGATGGCCGACTTCGACACCATGCTGGCGGCGATGCATGCGCGCGGCATCCGGCTGGTGATGGACCTGGTGGTCAACCACACGTCGGACGAACACGCATGGTTCCGGCAGGCGCGGCAGTCGCGCGACAACCCGTTCCACGACTTCTACATCTGGGCCGAGCCGGTGCTGCGCGACGGCGTCCTGGGTCCACCCAATGACCTTCCCAACAACTGGTCCAGCTTTTTCAGCGGCCCGGCCTGGGAATGGAACGCCGCCACCGGCGAATACTTCCTGCACTGCTTCTCGCGCAAGCAGCCCGACCTGAACTGGGAGAACCCCGCCGTGCGCCGGGAAGTGCATGCGCTGATGCGCTTCTGGCTGGACAAGGGCGTCGACGGCTTCCGCATGGACGTCATCAACCTGATCTCCAAGCACTGGGATGCCCAAGGCCGGCTGCCGGATGCGCCCGTCACCCAGCCGGGCTTCCTGCAGTCGGGCTTCAACCTGACCGCCAACGGGCCGCGGCTGCTCGAATACTTGCGCGAAATGCGCAGCGAGGTGCTGGACGGTTACGACTGCCTGACGGTCGGCGAATGCCCGGGCATTCCGTCCGACCTGGCCCGCGAGATCACCGACGCCCGGACCGGCGCGCTGGACATGGTGTTCCAGTTCGAGCATGTGGAGCTGGACAGCGTGCCCGGCCAGGGCAAGTGGGCACTCAAGCCGCTGGACCTGCGTGACCTCAAGCGCAGCCTGGCCGCCTGGCAGCACGCCATGGCCGACGCCGGCTGGAACAGCCTGTACTTCTGCAACCACGACCAGCCGCGGGTGGTGTCGCGCTACGGCTGCGACGGCGAGTTCCGCGTGCCCAGCGCCAAGATGCTGGCCACGGTGCTGCACGGCCTGCGCGGCACGCCCTATGTCTACCAGGGCGAGGAACTGGGCATGGTGAACTACCCGTTCACGCACATCGACCAGTGCCGCGACATCGAGACGCTGAACATGTACGCCGAGGTGGTGCACGAGCGCGGCGCCGACCCGCAGGTGGCGCTGGCCAGCATCCGCGCCAAGGGCCGTGACAACGCCCGCACGCCGATGCCCTGGGATGCGGGGCCCAACGCCGGCTTCAGCACTGGCACGCCCTGGCTGGCGGTGCATCCCAACCACGTCGATCTGAACGCCGAACAGGCGCGCACGGATGGCGACTCGGTGTTCCACCATGTGCGCCAGCTGATCGCGCTGCGGCGCACGCTGCCGGTGCTGGTGCAGGGCCGGTTCGAGCTGCTGTGGCCCGGGCATGCATCGGTCTTCGCCTACCGGCGTGTGCTGGACGACGCGGCGCTGTGGGTGATCTGCAGCTTCAGCCGCGAGGCGCAGTGGCTGGACGGCGTCGACCCGGCCCTGGCCGGCGCCCGGGTGCTGCTGTCGAACTGGCCGCTGGCGGATGGCCTGGCCGGGCAGTTCGACGGCCCGCGGTTGCGGCTGCGGCCGTTCGAAGCCTTGATGTTGCTGCACTGAGCCAGGCCAGCCTGCTGCGTATCATCGCCCGTCGTCCTGAGGTTGCCTCCATGTCCGGTCCCCTGCTCCAGCGCGCCCGCGACGAACTGATGCAGCGCATCGCCCGCTTCAGCGGCGTGCGCCGCGCCACGATGGCGCGTGCGCGCCGCCAGAGCGCACCGCCGCTGCCCGCCCTGCCGCAGGGCGTGCCCGACCCGGTGCATGCCGATGCCGACCTGGTCACGATGCTGGCCGAGCTGCAGGCCGACGGCCTGGCGCCGCGGCTGGCGCTGCGGCCGCAGGTGGTCGATGCGGTGCTGGACTGGGCCGCGCGCATGCCGTGTTATGCCTACGAGAACCCGGCGCACGGTTTCCTGCCCGGGCAGCGCCAGGCGGCCGAGCGTGCGCTGGGCAAGCCGATCCTGAAGGCGGTGTACTTCGAGCCCGAACAGGGCTGCCCGGCCATGCGCGCGGTGTGTGATTCGCCCACGGTGCACGCCATCGCCCGCGCCTACCTGGGCGCCGGTGCGCAACTGGTGTCGCGCCAGCTGTGGTGGACTTTTCCGACCCAGGCCGACGAGAAGACGCGCAAGAAGGCGGCGCATTTCTTCCACCGCGACATCGACGACTGGGCCTTCGTCAAGTTCTTCTTCTACGTGACGCCGGTGCAGCGTGGCGACGGCTCGCACCACTTCGTGCTGCGCTCGCACCGCCCAGGCTGGAAGCAGCTGACGGTGGAGCACCTGCAGAAGACCCGCTGGACCGACGCGCAGATCGCCCGCGGCTACGGCGCCGAGGCCATGCGCGAGCTGCACGGCCCGGCCGGCCTGGGCTTTGCCGAGGACACCTTCGGCCTGCACAAGGCGCAGTCGCCGTCGGTGCATCCGCGGCTGCTGATCAGCCTGGTGTTCCAGCTGCACGACTATCAGCTGGAGGACCACGGCCCGCGCGAGACGCGGCTGCTGGTCCCGGCGGAACGGGTGGCGGCATGAGCGGCGCTGCGGTGACCGACCTGCCAGGGCTGTTCGCCCTGGGCGTGCGCATCGGCGACAAGCTGGCCGCGCGTGGCGAGACCATCGCGGTGGCTGAATCGTCCGCCGGCGGCCTGCTGTCGGCGGCGCTGCTGGCGCGGGCCGGCGCGTCGGCCTACTACTTCGGCGGCGCCGTGCTCTACACCCGCCGCTCGCGCCGGCTGCTGACCACGCTGACCTCGGACGACACGGTGGGCATGCGCTCGTCCAGCCCGCCGTATGCGGCCTTGCTGGCACGCCACCAGCGCCAGCGCTTCAAGGCCACCTGGGGCCTGGCCGAGACCGGCGCCGCCGGCCCGGACGGCAACACCTATGGCGACCCCGCCGGCCACAGCTGCCTGGCCGTCGACGGCCCGGTGCAGCGTGACCGGATGCTGCGCACCGGCAGCAGCGACCGCGCCGCCAACATGCTGGCCTTTGCCGCCGCGGCGCTGCAGTTGCTGGACCAGGCCATCGACGCCGCCCCGGCACCGGGCTGAACGGCGCAGCCGCCGGCGCCGTGTCGCCGCCGGTTCCTCGGCACTTGCCCTGGCACGTGGGCGACAACCGCGGCGCGCCGGCGCTGGTCAGATCGCGGGCCATTCCATTGCCCCGCCTGCCCGAAGGACGCACCATGACCGCATCGCCCGTGAACTTGAACCGCCGCGCCCTGGCTGCCGGCCTGGGCAGCCTGATCGCCGCCCCCGGCCTGGCGCTGGCCCAGCCCAAGTGGAAGCCCGAGCGCCCGATCACGATCTACAACCCGTTCGCGGTGGGCGGCATCACCGACCTGCACCTGCGCCTGCTGGGCGAGAAGGTCGGCAAGATGCTGGGCCAGCCGGTGCTGGTGGAGGCCCGCGCCGGCGCCGCCGGCACCCTGGCCCCGGCCGCGCTGATGACGGCCAAGCCCGACGGCCACAGCCTGGCCTGCTACACCATCAACAGCCTGCGCTACCCGCACTACCAGCAGGTGGCCTGGCACCCGACGCGCGACTTCAGCTTCATCACCGGCCTGTCGTCGTACACCTTCGCCCTGGTGGTGCGCGCCGACTCACCCTGGAAGACGGTGGAGGACCTGCTCGCCGCCGGCAAGGCCAACCCCGAGAAGCACACCTACGGCACCAGCGGCATCGGCGGCTCGGGCCACCTGATGATGATCGAGATCGAGCAGAAGGTCGGCGCGCGCTTCACCCACATCCCGTACAAGGGCGGCGCCGAGTGGATGCAGGCGCTGATCGCCGGGCAGATCGATTTCCTGGCCGATGCCTCGCAGTGGGGCCCCTTCGTCGACGACGGCCGCTGCCGCATCCTGGCGATGGTGACGGAGCAGCGCCTGCCCAAGTACGCCAACGTGCCGACGCTGCGCGAGCGCGGCGTCGACGCCGTGGGCCAGAGCCCCTACGGCCTGGTCGGCCCGAAGGACCTGAACCCGGTGATCGTGCAGACCCTGCACGAGGCCTTCAGCGAGGCCAACAACGACCCGGCCACGCTGGCCCTGCTGGACCGCTACATCCAGGTGCCGTGGAAGAAGAACCCCGCCGAGTACCGCGCCTTCGCCGAGGGCTACTTCGGCAGCGTCAAGCCGCTGCTGATCAAGGCGGGGCTCGCCAAGGGCTGACCCGGGGCACCCGGCAGCGGATGGTCGCTGCCACCCGCCGAGCGGATCGCCGGCCGGCTTGGGAGCGGCCCGGCGCTCGGCCGGCGCGCCGTCTCAAGAGACCGGCGTGCTGACGCCGAACACCTGCTGCGCGAACGCCGGATAGACCTCGGCGATCTGCGCCGCCACCGGGCCGCGCAGCAGGGCCAGGCGCCGGGCGTCGGGCGACGGCGTGACCGGCAGCACGGCGGGCACGTCGAAGTCGAAGCCGGTCTGGTCGCGCACTTCGTCCAGCGTGTGGCCGGGGTGCAGGCTCTGCAGCAGGAAGCGGCCGGCCTCCTTCTGCCAGCGGAACAGGCACAGGTTGGTGATCAGCGCGATCGGCCCGCCGGGGCGGTGCACGCCGGCCTCGCTGCGGCCCGGGGCGCTGATGAAATCCACCGCGTCGACGAGGGTGCGGCGGCTGTGTTCCCAGCGGAACAGGATCACCCGCGGCACGACGAAATACAGGTAGGCCGAGCCGAACGAGCCCGACCAGCGCACCGGCGTGGCCGGGTAGTCGCCCGTGCCCACCAGGTTGATGTTGGCCGCGCCGTCGATCTGCCCGCCGCTGAGGAAGAAGGCGTCGATGCGCCCGCGTCCGGCCAGGTCGAACAGCTCGGCGCCACCGTTGGTGAAACGGTTGTGGGCCTGGCTGCCGAGGATGGTGACCTGCGTGCGCGGGAGGCCGCCCTGGGTGCTGAGCTCGCGCGCCAGCAGGGCGCCGGCACCGGGAATCGGCGACAGCATGCCCACCGCCACGCGGCGCACGCCGGCCAGCAGGTCGGCGATGGTGCTGGCGTAGACCTCCTCGGGGCGGGCCGGCTGGCCGTCCGTCATGCCGGCACCGCCGTGCCGACGAAGCCGGCCAGGTAGTCGGCAAAGCCCTCGTCGGTGCGGGCGGCCTGCTGGTAACGGCGCACCGCGTCCAGGTCGCAGCCGCCGTCCAGCGTCATCGGCCAGCAGCCGCCAGGCACGACGGCCAGCGCCGTGATCAGCGCGGCAGGAATGGTGCCGGCAGCCAGCGCAGGGTCGGCGAAGAAATGGCCGGGCACGCGTTCGTCCACCGTCACCAGCACGGTGTCGGCCGCGTGGGCGGCCAGCAGGCGGTCGCGGTCGCGGCCGACCCAGACATTGCCTTCGGCGTCGGCCTTGGCGGCATGGAAGATCGCCACATCGGCATTGAGCGCCGGCAACACGGCGATCGGGTCGGGCCCGGCGCCCGGCGCGGCCACCGGGTTGTCGATCACTTTCCAGTCGGGCCGGTGGCGCAGCAGGTCGCTGCCGATCAGGCCGCGCAGCGGTGCGAATGGCTGGCCCTTGGCGCCGGCCTGCAGCGCGGCGTAGACGGCGGGGCAGGTGGCGTCGAGCACCTTCAACGTGCCGGCCTTGACCGCCGCCGAGAACCGCGGCGCCGGGCCCAGCTCGTGCAGCGAGATGCCCGAGGTCTCGACGCTGGCGATGCAGCCCGCGCCGATCAGCAGGTCGACCAGCATGCCGCTGGCCGGATAGGCCGCGGTGGGCAGGGTGATCACGTGCAGGCCGCGCACGCCGCGGCGGATCAGGGCCTTGGCCAGCGCCATCGGCACGTCGGGCTCATCGCCCTTGTGCACGGTGACGCTGGCGCCGTCAGGCACCAGGGCGGCGAGGTCATCGAGGGTGGGGGAGTGGGGGGCGGTCATCGTCGGATCGTCGGTGTCAGGCCGTCACTGCGGCCTTGGCAAAGAAGCCGCGCAGGGCTGCAGCCATCTGCGCGCGCACCGGCTCGCCCGAGACCACGACGTCGACCATCGACAGCGAGGTGTGGGTGTGGCCGCGGGCGGCGATGTGCTGCACCCGGTTGCCGGCGGCCTGCAGGGCGAAGGCATAGGCCGCGCCTTCGTCGCGCAGCGGGTCGAACTGGCAGGTGACGATGCAGGCCGGCGGCAGGTTGGCCAGGTTCTTCGCGCGGATCGGCGCGATGCGCGGGTCGTGGCGGTCGGCCTCGTCGGCGTAGTGGTCGAAGAACCACTTCATCAGCGCCTCGGTCAGCACATAGCCCTCGGCGTTTTCCTTGTAGCTGGCGCTGGTGCGGTCGCCGTCGGTCACCGGGGTCATCAGCAGCTGGCCGGCGATTTGCGGGCCACCGGCGTCACGCGCCAGCTGGCTGACCACGGCGGCCTGGTTGCCGCCGGCGCTCCAGCCGACCACGGCGACCGGGCCGGGCGCGCCGCCCAGCGCCTCGGCGTTGGCCGAGACCCAGCGCAGCGCGGCCATCGCGTCGTCGACCGCCGCCGGGAAGCGGGCCTCGGGCCCGTGGCGGTAGTCGACCGAGACGATCAGGCAGCCGCTGCGCACGCACAGGTCGCGCAGCAGCGGGTCGTCCGAGTCGTGGCTGCCCAGCACCCAGCCGCCGCCGTGGTAATACACGACCACAGGGTGCGGGCCGGGCGTGGCCGGGCGGTACAGGCGCCAGTTCAAGGGGCCTGCCGCGCCCGGCAGGGTGCCGTCCTTGATCTCGCCCACCGCCGGGCCCGGCGGCCGGGCTGCATTCAGCTGGGCCAGGAAGGCGCGGGCGTGTTCGGGCGGCATCGAGTCGAAGGTCGGCAGGTTCATTGCCGCCAGCATCTCCAGCACCATCTGCACGTCGGGCTGCAGGCGGCGCACCAGGCCGTCGTTGCAGCGCTCGCCGGTCGGGCCGCTGCGGCGCAGGCCCAGGTCGCCGCGCGCCACCACCTCGTCGCAGGCGCGGCGGTAGGCGTCGACACCGCCCACGTAGGGCAGGAAGACGCGCGGCTTGCCCGGCACGTTGGCGCCCATGTACCAGCTGGCGGCGCTGGGGAACAGCGTGATCGCCGCGCAGTCCTGGTTGTGCTGCATCCAGCCGGCCTCGGCCTGCGGCGTGGGCTCGATGGTCGTCATGCCGTCCTTGCGCAGGCGCACCAGGCAGTCGCTGATCCAGTCGACGTGCTGCTCGATGGACACCATCATGTTCGACAGCACCGACGGGCTGCCCGGCCCGGTGACCATGAACAGGTTGGGGAAGCCCACCGACATCAGGCCCAGGTAGGTGATGGGCCCGGCCGCCCACTTGCCCTTGAGCGTCACGCCGTCGCGGCCAGTGATGTCCACCGCGACCAGGGCGCCGGTCATTGCGTCGAAGCCGGTGGCGTAGACGATGGCGTCGACGTCGATCTGCTCGCCGTCGACCTGGAGACCGGTGGCGTTGATCGTCGTGATCGGCCGCGTGCGCAGGTCGACCAGGCGCACGTTGGGCCGGTTGAAGGTCTGGTAGTAGTTCGTGTCCAGGCAGGGCCGCTTGGTGCCGAAGTGGTGGTCCTTGGGGCACAGCAGCTCGGCGGTGGCGGGGTCGTCCACCACGGCGCGGATCTTGTCGCGCACCTTGTCGGCGACGATCTTGTTGGAATCCGGGAAGAGGATCTGGTCGGCGAACACGCCCAGGATGGGGATCAGCTCGCCGGTCTTCCAGGCCGCTTCGAAGCGCTCGGCATGCACCTCGGGCGGGCTGTAGCGGCCGTAGACCTGGGTGGGCTCGCTGGGCACGCCGGCACGCGACCACTTCGCCGCCGTGCGGTAGGCGTCGCGGTCGGCCAGCAGCGGCGCCAGGCGCTCGGGCGCCACCGGCCCGTTGCCGGCCGGGATCGCGAAGTTGGGCGTGCGCTGGAACACGGTGAGCTGCGCCGCCTGCTGCGCGATCAGCGGAATCGACTGGATCGCCGACGAGCCGGTGCCGATCACCGCCACGCGCTTGCCGGTGAAGTCGACGCCGGCATGCGGCCAGCGGCCGGTGGAATAGGTGGGGCCCTGGAACATGCCGGCACCGGGAATGTCGGGCTCCTTGGGCATGGACAGGCAGCCGGTGGCCATCACGTAGTGCCGCGCGGACAGGGTGCGGCCGTCACCGGTGCTGATCTGCCAGCGCTGGGCGGCCTCGTCCCAGTGCGCCGCCTGCACCCGGGTGTTGAAGGCGATGTCGCGCCGCAGGTCGTAGCGCTGGGCCACGAACTGGGCATAGCGCAGGATCTCGGGCTGGGTGGCGTACTTCTCCGACCAGGTCCAGGCCTTCTCCAGCTCGGGATCGAAGCTGAAGGTGTAGTCGGTGGTGGCGATGTCGCAGCGTGCGCCGGGGTAGCGGTTCCAGTACCAGGTGCCGCCCACGTCGTCGGCGGCCTCCAGCACCTGCACGCTGAAGCCCAGGCCGCGCAGCTTGTGCAGCAGGTACAGGCCCGCGAAGCCCGCGCCCACCACCACCACGTCGAAGTTGCCGCCGGCGGCGCCTGTGCCGGCCTTCATGTCGCTCATCGCCGTCTCCTCGGGTTGTCTTGCGCGGATCTTGCATGGGTGCCGCCGCGGCTTGGGCGGCGGTTTTCCCGCATGCGCGGGTGCATTGCTGCGTCACCCTGGTGCATCCGGGCAGGGGACGGGCCGGCCAGCTGCTTGCGTGAGAATGCGTCGCGGTCCGGGCCGACGGTGGTCCGCGAGGGCATGGGGCGGGATGCGATGAAGCTGCTGGTCAAGTTCAACCTGATCTTCGTGGGCGTGGTGGCCTTGGGGCTGGCCGTCAGCGGCTGGATCACCCGCGACCTGCTGCAGGCCAATGCGCGCGAGGAGGTGCGCAACAACGCCCGGCTGCTGATGGAAAGCGCCACCGCGGTGCGCGGCTACACGGCGGGCCAGATCACCGCGCTGCTGGAGGCGCAGATGCAGGAGACCTTCCTGCCGCAGGCTGTGCCCAGCTACTCGGCCACCGAGGTGCAGAACGCGCTGCACGCCAAGTACCCCGACTACGCCTACAAGGAGGCGACGCTGAACCCGACCAATCCGCGCGACCGGGCGGTGGGCTGGGAGGTCGACATCGTCAGCCAGTTCCGCAACGCGACCGACCTGAAGGAGTTCGTCGGCCAGCGCGACACGCCGGCCGGGCCGTCGCTGTACGTGGCGCGGCCGCTGCGCATCACCAACGGCGCCTGCCTGCGCTGCCACAGCAGCGTGCAGGCGGCGCCGCAGACCATGGTGGCGCGCTACGGCCCGGCCAACGGCTTCGGCTGGCAGATGAACGAGGTGATCGGCGCGCAGATCGTCTCGGTGCCGATGGAGGTGGCGCTGCAGCGCGCCGAGCATTCGTTCCGCCTGTTCATGGGCGCCCTGGTGGCGGTGTTTGCCGCGGTGGGCCTGCTGCTGAACGGGATGATCTGGCAGCTGGTGGTCAAGCCGGTGACGCGGCTGTCGGCGCTGGCCGACCGCGTCAGCCAGGGCGACCTGGCGGCGCCGGAGTTCAACAGCGCCAGCCGCGACGAGATCGGCGTGCTCGCCGCGTCCTTCGCCCGCATGCGCGCCAGCGTCGTGCAGGCGATGAAGATGCTGGAGGAATGACCGCCCCGAAGCGCCTTCGGCGCCTCCCCCCGAGGGGGCGCCGCCAGCGGCCCGGCGAAGCCGGTGCCGCGGCGACCGCTCGGTTCGAGCGGGGCCATTCGACGCAGGTGCCGCTCGGCACCACGGACAACTGACGTGGCGCACCCCGCTCAGCTCGGCCGCTTCCGCATCCGCGGCGTGCTCGGCGAGGGCGCGATGGGCGTGGTCTACCTGGGCCACGATCCGCACATCGATCGCCAGGTGGCGATCAAGACCATGCGCGTGGCCGCGTCCGAGGACGCCGGGCCGGGGGTGTCGTATGCCGACCGCTTCCGCAACGAGGCGCGCGCCGCGGGGCGGCTGCAGCACCCGGGCATCGTCGCCGTCTACGACGTGGGCCAGGATGCCGGGGTGGACTACATCGCGATGGAGTACGTGCGCGGCAACACGCTGAGCCGCTACATCGCGCAGTCGGAGGCCGACGAGGTGCCGATCAACGACGACGACGTGGCCAGCATCATCGGCCAGCTGCTGGAGGCGCTGGACCATGCCCACCGCCTGGGCGTGTGGCACCGCGACATCAAGCCCTCCAACCTGATCATCACGCCCGACGGCAAGGTCAAGGTCTCGGACTTCGGCATCGCCCGCATCGAGAGCGCCGAGCTGACCCAGGTCGCCAGCCTGATCGGCACGCCCGCCTACATGGCGCCCGAGCGCTTCCAGGGCCGGCCCATCGACCGCCGGGTCGACCTGTACGCCGCCGGCGTGGTGCTCTACCAGATGCTGACCGGCCGCGTGCCCTTCAGCGGCCCGGCGGAGTCGATCGTGTACAAGTCGGTGCACGAACCCCTGGTGCTGCCCTCGCGCCTGCCCGGCCTGCACCGGCTGGCGGCCTGGGACGAGATCATCGCCCGCGCCATGGCCAAGGACCCGGCGCAGCGCTACGCCGACGCTGGCCAGTTCATGGACGGCCTGGAGGACACGCTGGGGCGGCTGCATCCCGACACGGTGTCCGAAGGCACGATCACCGCGCTGATGCCGCGCCCGGCGGTGGCGCCGGTGGGCGAGGCCGCCACCGCCGGCTCGGCCAATCCCGGCAGTTCGGCCCTGCCCACGCACTTCAGCGCCGACGACCTGGCCCAGGTGGTGGCCCGACTGGGGCGCCACATCGGCCCGATGGCCCAGGTGCTGGTGCGACGGGTGGCCCGCGGCTGCCCGGACCTGCCCACGCTCTATGCCCGGCTGGCCGAGCAACTGACCGACCCGGCGGCGCGGCTGGCCTTCCAGCACGAGGTGCAGGCGCTGGCCACCGGCACCGGGCGCGGCGGCATGGTCGCGACCGGCGCGCCCGTCCGGGCTGCCGCCCCAACTGCCAGCGCCGCTGGCCGCCAGCCCACCCTGCCGTCGCCGGCCGGCGCGCCCACCCAGCCCGGGGGCGGCGCGGCGTCGACCCAGGTGCCCGCCGGCCCGGCCCTGGTCGATGCCGCACAGCGGCTGCTGGCGCGCGAGGTCGGGCCCATCGCCACCCTGCTGGTGAAGAAGGCGCTGGCTGCCGCGCCCCTGCGCGACGCCTTCCTGCAGCGCCTGGCCGCAGCGGTCGACGACCCGGCCGCCCGGGCGCGCCTGCTGGAGGCCCTCCGGCGACTGCCCGACTGACTGCCTGCCGGCTGGCCCTGCGCCGGCCCGGGCGGCGGTTGTGCGGGACAATCCCCGGCCATGCTGCAACAACGCACCCTGCGCTCCATCACCCGTGCCGTCGGCGTGGGCATGCACAGCGGGCAGAAGGTCGAGCTGACGCTCAAGCCCGCGCCGCCGGACACCGGCATCGTCTTCCGCCGCGTCGACCTGGCGGTGCCGGTGGAGATCCCGGTGCGTGCCGACGTGGTCAGCGACACGCGCATGGCCAGCACCATCTCGGCCGGCGGTGACCCGGGTGCGCCCAAGGTGCAGACCATCGAGCACTTCATGAGCGCCTGCTGCGGCCTGGGGCTGGACAACCTGCTGGTCGACATCACCGCCGACGAGGTGCCCATTCTCGACGGCTCGGCCGCCAGCTTCGTCTTCCTGCTGCAAAGCGCGGGCATCGCGCTGCAGGACGCGCCGAAGAAGTTCATCCGCGTGAAGAAGCCGGTCGAGGTGCGCCAGGGCGAGGGCAAGCGGCTGATGTGGGCCAGGCTGGAGCCCTTCCACGGCTTCAAGCTCAGCTTCGAGATCGATTTCGGCCATCCGGCGGTCGACGCCACCGGCCAGCGCGTCACCTTCGACATGGGTTCGGGCCGCTACAAGCGCGACATCGCCCGCGCCCGCACCTTCGGCTTCACCAAGGACGTGGAGGCCATGCGCAGCCGCGGCCTCACGCTGGGCGGCAGCATGGACAACGCCATCGTCATCGACGACAGCCGGGTGCTGAATGCCGACGGCCTGCGCTACGACGACGAGTTCGCCAAGCACAAGATCCTCGACGCCATCGGCGACCTGTACAACGCCGGCCACCCGATGCTGGCCCACTACACCGCCTACAAGAGCGGCCACGCGCTGAACAACCTGCTGCTGCGCGAACTGCTGTCGCATCCCGACAACTGGGAACTCGTCAGCTTTGATGACGCCCGCCAGGCGCCTGCGGGCTTCGCCGAACTGGCGCCGGCCTGGTGAGCGGAGGGCGCGCCCATGCTGGTCTTCCGCCTCGTCTTCGGCCTGCTGCTGCTGGCAGCGCTGCTGTGCTTCGCGATGTCCATCGGCACCGGCCAGGCGCTGTGGCGGCGCCGCGGCATCCTGGTGCTGAAGTGGGCATTGCTCGCGGCGCTGGGCTTTTTCGGCGTGCTCATCCTCGAACGCCTGGCCGTGATGCTGTAGCCTTGACCGAATGACTGCGCTGTTCTGGACGGGTGGGGTGCTGCTGGCCCTCACCGCGGTGCCCGCCATCTTCTTCTTCGTGCTGCACCTGGCCTCCGGCGAGCCGGTGCCGCTGGCCCGCGCCAAGGCCTTCTACCACTGGGCCGTGGTCGTCTTCCTCGGCACCTTCGACATCGCCATCTTCACCAAGGTGATCCAGGGGATCATGCTCTTCTGGTGACGAGGCACGCATGAACCTGCTGCGCGGGCCGATCTTGCGCCCGCGCTGCTCGCCGTCGGGGTGGACGGCTGCGCTTCTCGGCGCAACCTCGACCCGCTCGCGACGGTTCTCGCATCCCTCGGCGCGTCAGTAACTGCGCCCGCCCTTGAACTGCGCATGGGCGCGGCGGCTGGTGGCGCTGCCCAGGGCCTCGAAGTGGCGCGCCGCATGGGCATGCACGATGGCCAGGCCCAGCGCGTCGGCGGCGTCCTTGCTGGGCACGCCGGGCAGGTTGAGCAGACGCATCACCATCTGCGCCACCTGGTCCTTGCTGGCCAGGCCGTGGCCGACGATGGCCTTCTTCATCTGCAGCGCGGTGTACTCGGCCACCGGCAGGTCGTTGCTGACCAGGGCCGCCAGCGCCGCGCCGCGGGCCTGGCCCAGCAGCAGGGTGCTCTGCGGGTTGACGTTGACGAAGACGATCTCCACCGACGCGGCCTGCGGTTCGTAGCGCCGCTTGACCTCGGCCACGCCGTCGACGATGAGCTTGAGCCGCGCCGGCAGGTTGCCGCGCGGCGCCTCGGCGGTGCTGATGGTGCCGCTGGCCACATAGGCCAGGCGCGCACCGTCGACGTCGATCACGCCGAAGCCGGTGCGCTGCAGGCCGGGGTCGATGCCGAGGATGCGCATGGGCGATGGTAATGGCTAAAATGGCCATTCAATTCCAGCCGGAGCAGCGCACATGCGAGTCACCGCCACCGATGCCAAGAACCGGTTCGGCGCCTTGTGCCTGCAGGCCAAGACCGCGCCCGTGGTGGTCGAGAAGGCCGGCGTGCCCGACACCGTGCTGCTGAGCTACGCCGACTACCAGCGCCTGACCGCGCCGGCCGCGTCCGCGTCGATGGCGGCCCGGCGGCGCGCCTTCAATGCCGAGTACAAGGACTGGATCGACGCACAGAACGCGTATCACGACGCCCACGGGCTGTGGAACGAAGAGTTTCGCTTGTGGTGAATGACTGTGGCGCAGTACGACGTTTACACCAACCCGAATGCGCGCTCGCGCGATCAAGTGCCCTTCGTGGTCGATGTGCAAAGCGACCTGCTATCGGCCATGCGCACCCGGCTGGTGATGCCGTTGACGCGGGTTGCGGTTGATCTGCCCGACACGCCGCGCCGCATGGCCCCGAAGTTCACGGTCAGCGGTGAACACCTGGCGCTTGCGCCGCAGGCCACGGCCGGCATGGACGCCCGCGTGCTGAAGCAGCCGGTGGCCTCGCTGGCCGCGCATGCCGGCGAGATCCGCGACGCGCTGGATGCGGTGATCAGCGGCATCTGACACCCGCCGCCTTCACCGGAAGTACCAGCGCACCGAGTGGAAGAACACCGGCGCGGCAAAACACAGCGGCGCCACGCGGTCGAGCAGGCCGACCGCGCCCGTCACCGAGCTGGTGTTGCCCCAGTAGCGCACGCCGGCGTCCTTCTTCAGGGCCCGCATCACCAGGTCGCCCAGGGCGCCGGCAGCTGCGGCGATGGCGCCCAGGGCCATGGCCTGCAGCGGGCTGAACGGCGTGGTCCACGCCAGCGCCAGGCCCAGCAGCGCGCCGGTGGCCACGCCCAGGCCCCAGGCCGGCAGCGAGAAGCTGCGGTCGATGTGGCGCGCCAGCGGCCGCGTGCGCAGGCGCTGCGCCGCGCCGGCCTGGGCCAGCTGCGCACCGATGGCCACCACCACCAGGAAGAACAGCAGGAAGGCGCCGCGGCCCTGGTTGCCGCGCAGGTCCAGCAGCACCAGGGCCGGCGCATGGGCCAGTCCGTGCACGCAGACCATCAGGCCCCACTGGATCTTGGCGTTGCGTTCCAGGAAGCGGTGCGGGTCGCCCGCCAGCGCGCTGACCACCGGGATCGCCAGGAACGCGTAGACCGGGATGAAGACGGTGAACAGGTCGAAGTTGCGGTTGGCCACCAGCACGTACTGCACCGGCAGCACGCCGAAGAAGGCCAGCAGCAGGCTGCGGTGGTCGCCGCGGCGGGTCTGCACCAGGGTGACGTACTCGCGCAGCGCCAGGAACGACAGCACGCCGAACAGCCCCGTGGCGCCCACCGGCCCGCTGACCCAGGCCGCCCAGAACACGCCGGCACCGACTGCCAGCGCCCGCAGTTCGCGCTGCACCCGCTCGTCGATGGCCTGCTGCGCCGGGCTGCGCTCGCGAAAGCCCAGCAGGGCCAGCGCTGCGCCGGCCAGCAGCAGCAGGCCGAACAGCACGACGAAGAGCAGGGCAACCTGCTCGTCGGCGGTCCAGCTGCGCAAGCCGCTCACGATGCCACCGCAGCCGGCTGCTGCGACTCCACCGGCTGCAG
>Ga0116181_1001161_pt1 | contig 23137 bp, 21 predicted proteins | sample AD_UKC075_MetaG_FD_89752 | JGI IMG/M metagenome (GOLD analysis project Ga0116181, IMG submission 89752) | Active sludge microbial communities of municipal wastewater-treating anaerobic digesters from USA - AD_UKC075_MetaG | ecosystem: Engineered > Bioreactor > Anaerobic > Digestate | place: USA... | reverse complement strand
ATTGCATGATGCGCACGAAGAAGGGCGCGATCGGCGTCGCCCTCGGTGCGGTGGTCGCACTCGCGGCGGCTGCGTGCAGCAGTGGAGGGAGCACGGCCACCAGCACGAGTTCCGCGGCCGCTGCCACCAAGGGTGGAACCATCTACATGGTCAACCTCGGTCCGCAGGAGCACTGGGACCCCCAGCGGATCTACATCGGCGCGGACATCGAGTTCGCCAGCCGGGTCATGTACCGCAGCCTGACCACCTACACCGCGGGCAAGGACGCCAAGGTTGTTCCCGACCTGGCGACCGACACGGGCACCATGTCCGATGGCGGCAAGATGTGGAAGTTCACGCTGAAGGACGGCGTGAAGTGGGAAGACGGCCAGGACATCAAGTGCGAGGACGTCAAGTACGGCCTCTCGCGCACGTTCGCCCAGGACGTCATCACCGGTGGCCCGAACTACATCATCACCTTCCTCGACGTCCCGTCGGCGGCTGACGGCTCGTCCGTCTACAAGGGCCCCTACACCAAGGAAGGCCAGGCCGAGTTCGACAAGGCCGTCTCCTGTGAGGGCAAGACGATCACCATCAAGTTCAAGACCCCCTGGACCGACTTCAACGTCGCGTCCGCCGGTCTGCTGGCCTACGCGCCGTACCGCGCCGACATGGACAAGGGTGAGGCCAGCGACTACGCGATCTTCTCCTCCGGCCCGTACAAGCTCGAAGGCACCTTCGACAAGGACAAGGGCGGCAAGTTCGTCCGCAACCCGAACTGGGACGAGAAGACCGACACGGTCCGCAAGGCCTACCCGGACGTCATCCAGTACGACCTCGGTGTCCAGGGTGACACCATCTACGAGCGCCTGCTGGCTGACTCGGGCAACGACAAGTTCATGGTGACCCAGGGCTCGGCCCCGCCGGCCAAGCTCGCCCAGATCGCGGCTGACGCCAACGTCATGAAGCGCACGGTCAACCCGACCTCGCCGTACACGGACTACATCCAGCCCAACGTCAAGAGCGCCGCGTTCACCAATGAGAAGGCCCGCCAGGCCTTCGCGATGGCGACCAACAAGGACGCTTACATCACGGCTCTCGGTGGCTCGCAGGTTGCCGTGGCGACCAACGCCATGTGCAACAAGGAACTCCCGTGCTACCAGGACTCGAACCCCTTCGGCACCCCGTCCAAGGGTGACCCCGAAGCGGCCAAGAAGGTCCTCACCGACGCCGGCATCGCGACCCCGGTCAACATCACGGTCGTCTACCGCTCGCGTCCGACCTCGGACAAGGCCTTCGCGGCACTCAAGTCCGACTGGGACAAGGCTGGCTTCAACGTCACGCTTGAGCCGCTGACCGCGAAGTACTACGCGACCATCCAGAGCCCCGCCTACGCCACGAAGGACGCCTTCTGGGCCGGCTGGGGTGCTGACTGGCCGTCGGGTTCGACCGTTCTGCCTCCGCTGTTCGACGGCCGCGTCAACATCAGCGCCGGTGGCTCGGGCCAGGACTACGGCTACTTCAACGACGCCGAGGTCAACGCGGCGATCGACAAGGCCTACACCATCACCGACTCCGCTGAGCGCGAGAAGGCATGGGGCGCCATCGACGCGATGATCGTCAAGAAGGTCGGCGTCATCCCGTTGATCAACCAGAAGTTCACCTTCACCTTCGGGTCGAGCGTCAAGAACTTCGAGGTCAACTCCCTCATGGGTGGCTACGTCGACTTCGCGAACATCGCGGTCAAGTAAGCCAACCGGCGTGACCCACTGCGGGAACGACACGGCATACGTGTCGATCTCGCGGTGATCCAGCAGTGAACGGGTGTGGGGTGCCGACGAATCCGTCGGCACCCCACACCCCCCCGCACGACCTTCGTGCTGTCTCATCCCCCGATCAGCGATCGGGTGGGCGAGACAGCACGCCACTGTCAGCCCGCCACCGGCTGATACCCCGCGCGCATGGAAGGCAGGTGACCGCCCGGACACCCGGGTCGACCCGAATGTTCTTCTACATCCTCAGAAGGCTCATCTCGGTCGTCGTGATGCTGCTCATCATCAGCATGACGACGTTCCTGCTCTTCTTCGCTGCGCCTGAAGACCCCGCCCGCCTGACCTGTGGCAAGAACTGCACGCCGGCCGTCATCGAGGGCAACCGCAAGGCCCTCGGCTACGACAAGCCGCTCGCGGTGCAATACGCCAAGTTCCTCCAGGGCATCTTCGTCGACCGCAAGTACCCCGACGACCCGGCCCTGCAGGCTGCCTCGCCCGAGATCGTCACCACGTGTCAGGCTCCCTGCCTGGGCTACTCGGTGATGGCCCACAAGTCGGTCACCGAGATCGTCAAAGACACCCTGCCGGTGTCGGCATCGATCGCCCTCGCAGCCTTCGTCCTCTGGATGATCGTCGGGGTGAGCGGCGGCATCATCGCCGCGCTCAACCGAGGCAAATGGCTCGACCGGGTCATCGTCGGTCTGGCCCTCATCGGCTTCTCGCTGCCGACCTTCTTCATCGGTCTGTTGTTGCTGACCTTCGTCGCCATCAAGATGAAATTGGTCGAGATCCCACGCTTTGTGCCCCTCACCGAGGATCCGCTGGCGTGGGCGCAATCCCTGACACTGCCGGCCATCACGCTGGCCATGGTCTTTGCCGCGTCCTACGTCCGACTCACTCGCGCCTACATGCTCGAGACGATGTCCGAGGACTACATCCGCACTGCCCGCGCCAAGGGCGTCAAGGAATCCGTCGTCATTCGCAAGCACGGCCTTCGCGCGGCCCTCACCCCGATCGTCACCGCCGCCGGTATGGACCTCGGTGGTCTGCTCGGCGGCGCGGTCATCACCGAACAAGTCTTCGGCTTCCGAGGACTGGGCTATACGGCGGTGAGAGCCATCGATACCACTGACTTGCCGGTCATCGTCGGCATCGTCATCGTCGCCTCGACGTTCGTCGTCATTGCCAACCTCGTCGTAGACATCCTCTACGGCGTCATCGACCCGCGCGTGCGGCTGACCTGAGGCGGGGGACATGGCACAGCACACAACAGGTATGCCGCAGGACCGGTCCGCGACGACGGCCGCTTCCCGCGCTGCGGCACCCGAGAAGGGGGCCACGACCACGGCCCCCTCCGACGCGGGCTACCTCGATGTCCGAGGACTCAAGGTGCACTTCCCGACCGACGACGGTGTCGTCAAAGCGGTCGACGGCGTGTCCTTCCGGATCGACCGAGGCCAGACGATCGGCATCGTCGGCGAGTCCGGTTCCGGTAAGTCGGTGACCAGCCAGGCCATCCTCGGCTTGCACCGTCGCACCCGGGCCCAGACCTCGGGTCAGATCTGGCTCGACGGGGAAGATCTCATGACCGTCTCGGACGAGCGGATGCGTGAACTGCGCGGCAACAAGATGGCGATGATCTTCCAGGATCCGCTCTCGGCCATGCACCCCTATTACACCGTCGGCGCCCAGATCATCGAGGGCATCCGCGTGCACCACCCCGACCAGTCCAAGGCCCAGGCCAAGACCCGGGCGATCGAATTGCTCGGCCTGGTCGGCATCCCCAGCCCGGCGCGGCGCGTCGACCAGTACCCGCACGAGTTCTCCGGCGGTATGCGCCAGCGCGCCATGATCGCCATGGCGCTGTCCAATGACCCGTCGCTGCTCATCGCCGACGAGCCGACCACGGCCCTGGACGTCACCGTGCAGGCCCAGATCCTCGACCTCATGCGCAAGCTGCAGGCCGAATTCGGCTCGGCCATCATCATGATCACCCACGACCTCGGTGTCGTCGCCGAAATGGCCGACGAGATCCTCGTGATGTATGGCGGCAAGGCCGTCGAGCACGGGCCGGTCGAGGAGGTCTTCTATCGCCCGCAGCACCCCTACGGCTGGGGTCTGCTCACGTCCATGCCGCGGCTGGACCGGGCCCGCACCGAGCGGCTCAACCCGGTGCCCGGCAACCCGCCCTCGCTCATCAACATCCCGCCCGGTTGCGCCTTCCACCCGCGGTGTGCCTACCAGGGAGAGGCGCCGCCTCAGGCGTGCTCGACGATCGTCCCCGACCTCATCGAATGTGGCCCTGATCATCTCGTCCGCTGCCACATCCCCACGGCGCGCCGGGCCGAGATCTTCGAGTCCGACATCAAGCCGCGGCTGTAAGAAAGAGGGCCATCCGTGAGCACTCCCACCCCCGAGGCATCGGTGCCGTCCTCGTCGTCGGCCCAGCCCAGCGACGCGCCCATCACCGCGGCATCTGCGGCGGCCGCACGAACGGTCGCTGACGCGGCGGCCGACAAGGCGGCAGGCGGGCCGCCCTTGCTGCGCCTCACCGAGTTGACCAAGCACTTCCCGCAGTTCCGGCAGACGCTCGTCAAGCGACCGGACAACCCGGTGCGCGCGGTCGACGGGGTGTCCTTCGAGCTGCGCAAGGGCCAGACTCTGGGCCTCGTGGGCGAGTCAGGTTGTGGCAAGTCCACGGTCGGCCGCACCCTGCTGCGGCTGCTCGAACCGACCAGCGGCAAGATCGAGTTCGAAGGTCGCGACATCACCCATGTCAGCGGCAACGAGCTGCGGATGCTGCGCCGCGAGATGCAGATGATCTTCCAGGACCCCTACGGATCGCTCAACCCGCGCCAGACCATCGGGTCGATCATCGCAGCCCCCTTCGAGATCCAGGGCATCAAGCCCGAGGGAGGCACCCGCAAGACGGTCCAGGACCTCATGGCTCGCGTCGGTCTCAACCCCGAGCACTACAACCGCTACCCGCATGAGTTCTCCGGTGGTCAGCGCCAGCGCATCGGGGTCGCCCGGGCCATCGCCCTGCGGCCCAAGCTCATCGTCTGCGACGAGCCGGTGTCGGCCCTGGACGTGTCGATCCAGGCTCAGGTCGTCAACCTGCTGGAAGACATCCAGACCGAGCAGCAGCTCTCCTACGTCTTCATTGCCCACGACCTCTCGGTGGTTCGCCACATTTCCGACCGTGTCGTCGTCATGTACCTCGGCAAGCTCATGGAAGAGGCCGACCGCGACGAGCTCTACGAGCAGCCGCGACACCCCTACACCCATGCGCTGCTCTCCGCGGTGCCGGTGCCTGACCCGCACAAGGGTCAGAAGAAGGAACGCATCCTGCTCAAGGGTGACCTGCCCAGCCCGCAGAACCCGCCAAGTGGTTGCGTCTTCCGCACCCGTTGCCCCAAGGCCGTCGAGAAGTGCGCAGCCGAGGTGCCGGTGCGCACGGAGATTGCGCCCAACCACTTCGTCGCCTGTCACTTCCCCGAGGAGCGCCAGGTCCTCTAAGTGGGACGGCTGCTGTTCGTCCACGCCCACCCCGACGACGAGACCCTCGCGACCGGCGTGGCCATCGCCGATGCCCTCCATCGCGGCCACGACGTCGACCTCATCACCGCGACGCTCGGTGACGAGGGCGAGGTCATCCCGCCCGGTCTGTCTCACCTGGTCGCGGCCCGTGACGACACCATCTGGGCGCATCGCCGTGGCGAGTTGTCCACGGCGATGGCAGCGCTCGCGGGTGCCGCCCGCGAGGGTGCGGTGCTACGGCATACCGTGCTCGGCGACCAAGCCTGGAGTATGCCGGGTGTCCCGGCCACGCTCGCGCCCGCCCGCTGGCGGGACAGCGGGATGGCAGGCACGCCGAGCGCTGAGCATCCGCGGGCCTGGGTGCGGGCCGACCTCGGAGAGGCAGCCGAGGCAATGGCGGCGATCATCGCCGACTCGCAGCCCGACCTGGTGGTGAGCTATGACCCGGATGGCGGCTACGGCCATCCCGACCACATCCGCACCCGCGAGGTCCTCCTCGCCGCGCTGCGTCGGCTGCCAGAGCGGGATCGTCCGCAGCGTCGGTTCGATATCGTCACGCCGCTGAGTTGGGCGCGGCAGGACCGCGAGTGGCTGGCTCAGCACGTGCCCGCCGGCGCGGGATTGCACATCCCCAGCACGACCGAGCCGTATGCCGTGTCAGTTGTGCTCGACCACGCCGTCACTCACGTCGTCGAGGCTCCGGACCTGGTGGCCGATCAAGCGGCCGGACTGCGGGCGCACGCGACCCAGGTCACGGTGTTCGACGGCTACTACACGCTGAGCAACAACATCGCGGCCCGGCTGTCGGGGCGTGAAGGATTCGCCGAGCGCGGGGTCGTCACCGACGAGCTCATCGGATGCGGAAAGCCTTGGCAGGCAGGTCTTTTCGACTAGTTCGAGGCTAAGCCCCGACTAGTGCTCGGGCGGACGTTGGAGGTAGCGGTAGCCGTTGTACACGCTGAACCCAAACCGTGAATACAGGTGCCGTGCAACGGTATTGGACTCCTCAACATGCAGATAGAGCCGGCCGCAGCCGCGTTCCTGTGCCAGAGCCGCCATCGTCGTGAGGACGTGCGTGGCCAGGCCTTTGCGGCGGTGCTCCGGCGCCACCCACATGGCATGAACCCCGCCCCAGCGGCGGGTCATCGCCAACCGTCCGATCGCCAGGGGGCGTTGCGCGGCCGGGATGAGCACGCTGGCATTGGCCGACACCACCCCGCCGGGACGAGGCGCCTGCGCAGCGGGGATCGAGACGAACACCTGCCGCATGGAACCGGTGAGCACCGCCTCGGCCACCTTGGGGGTCGGCAACCGCCGGTATGCCGCGAACCCCGCCATCCAGTCAGGGGACAGGTCGGACTCGACCCGCACTGGCGTGGCCGAGTCCCAGATCGAGTGCTCCCGCCCGGCTCGCAGGACCTGCTCGGTGGCTGCGGTCATCGTCATGATCCACTCACTGGAGCGATAGCCGCGGTGGGCGAGCGGATCGGCCAGCGGCCGGTCGATGACGCCACCCGCTGCGTCGGTCGGAACGGAGAAGATCGGCGGCAGGTCGCGGGCGGCATACCAGGCCTCGATTGAACTCACCGCCTCGAGGAGGTGCTCCTGAGGGCGGCCGGTGACCAGGACCGAGTTGCCGCGCAGGGTGAAGCCGTAGCTGGCTCGGAGCAGCCACGGGCCGAGGGGTTCGGTCTCGATGGCCGGCCAGCCGTCGGCCGCGACGGCGGCGAGTTGCACGTCGGCCGCCGACGCAGCGGGAGGCGCATCCGCTGCGCGCCCAGAGAACCCGAGGTGCTCCACCTGCGGCATACTAGGGCCGAACCGCCCCGCGTCCGCAGGAGGACCACTCATGACTTACGTCATCGCCCAGCCGTGCGTCGATGTCAAGGACAAGGCTTGCATCGAGGAGTGCCCGGTCGACTGCATTTACGAGGGCGAGCGGATGCTCTACATCCACCCCGACGAGTGCGTCGACTGCGGTGCCTGTGAGCCGGTGTGTCCGGTCGAGGCGATCTACTACGAGGACGACGTCCCGGCCGAGTGGGCCGACTACTACAAGGCCAATGTCGAGTTCTTCGACGACCTGGGCAGCCCCGGCGGCGCCGCCAAGCTCGGCCTCATCGCCAAGGACCACGCCCTGGTTTCAGCGTTGCCTCCCCAGGCCGCCGAGCACTGAGGCGGGGCCGTCCTGCGCGTCTCCCCGCCTCCGCTTCCCGACTTCCCCTGGGACTCGCTCGTCCCGTTCAAACACCGCGCCGCCGGGCATCCGGACGGTCTGGTCGACCTGTCGGTCGGCACCCCCGTCGACCCCACGCCAGAGGTGGTCCGGCGCGCGCTGGAGGCTGCTGCCGACTCACCCGGCTATCCGCTCACCGTCGGAACCCAGGCGTTGCGCGAGGCGGTTGTCGCGTGGTTCGAGCGGCGCCGTGGTGTGCCGGGGTTGCTCCCTGAACAGGTGCTCCCCACGATCGGCAGCAAAGAGCTCGTCGCCTGGCTGCCCACCCTGCTCGGCCTCGGGCCCGGTGACCTCGTCGGCATCCCCGCGGTGGCCTACCCGACCTATGACGTCGGCGCCCGGCTGGCGCGGGCCACGCCGGTCGTCGTCGATGGCCTCGCCGCATTCGGCCCGTTGACCCCGTCAACGACACCAAAACTGTTGTGGCTCAACAGTCCCGGCAACCCGACCGGCGCAGTGCTGGGCGTGGAGCACCTGGCCAAGGTCGTCGACTGGGCTCGGCGACATGACGTCATCGTCGCCAGCGACGAGTGTTACGCCGAGCTCGACTGGCGGGTGCCCGACGCGGGGCGGCCAGGGCCACGGCATACGACGCCGAGCATCCTCGACCCGGCTGTGACCAGAGGGAGCACCGACAACCTGCTTGCGGTCTACTCGCTGTCCAAGCAATCCAACCTCGCGGGGTACCGCGCCGCCTTCGTCGCCGGCGACCCGGCTCTGATCGCGGCGATCACCGAGGTGCGCCGACATGCCGGGATGATGCTGCCCGGTCCGGTGCAGGCCGCCATGGTTACGGCCCTCGGCGACGCCGAGCACGTGGCCGACCAGAAGGTCCGCTATGGCATGCGGCGCGAGATCCTGCTGCCAGCCTTGGTGAGCGCCGGATTCCGCGTCGACTCCTCCGAGGCGGGGCTCTATGTGTGGGCCACCCGCGACGAGGACTGCTGGGCCACCCTCGGTTTTCTCGCCGACCGAGGCATCCTCGCGGCCGCCGGATCCTTCTACGGGCCGGCGGGGGCGCGCCATGTGCGGGTCGCGCTCACCGCGACCGATGAGCGCATCGAGGCGGCCGCTCGTCGGCTGTCCGGGGGCTGAGTCGGCACGGTTGGCGAGCCTCGGGTAGCGTCCTGAGAACTGAAGTTCGGTATGCCGTCGGACCCCCTGGGAGGCCCAAGTGAGCGATCGTCCTGCATTCGCAGCCCTGCACCTCGGCGAGAAGTCGTTCGACTTGCCGGTCGTGCCCGCCACCGTGGGGGAACCCGGCCTCAACGTCGGCAGCCTCATGAAGGACAGTGGGCACGTCACCTACGACTCGGGCTTCGTCAATACGGCGGCCTGTCGCAGCGCGATCACCTATATCGACGGTGACAAGGGCATTCTGCGTTATCGGGGCTATCCCATCGAGCAGATCGCGGCGCAGTCGAGTTTTGTCGAGACGTCCTACCTGCTCATCTACGGGCACCTGCCCAACGCCGTCGAGCTGCTGGAGTTCGACGACAAGCTGCGCCACCACACGCTGCTGCACGAGGACCTCAAGGCGTTCTTCAACGGTTTCCCCCGAGACGCCCACCCCATGCCGGTGTTGTCCTCCGCGGTGAGCGCGCTCTCGACGTTCTACCAAGACTCGCTGGACCCGTTCGACCCGGAGCAGGTCGAAATGTCGACGATCCGACTGTTGGCCAAGCTGCCGACGATCGCTGCCTATGCCTACAAGAAGAGCATCGGCCAGCCCTTCCTCTACCCCGACAACTCCATGTCGCTGACCAAGAACTTCCTGCGGATGACCTTCGGGACGCCCGCCGAGCCCTACGAGCCCGACCCCATCGCGGCCAAGGCGCTGGATCTCTTGCTGGTCCTGCATGCCGACCACGAGCAGAACTGCTCGACGTCCACGGTGCGCATGGTGGGCTCCTCTCAGGCCAACCTTTTCGCCTCGGTGTCCGCCGGGATCAACGCACTGTTCGGTCCGCTGCACGGCGGCGCCAACCAGCAGGTGCTGGAGATGCTGCAACGGCTGCAGGAGTCGGGGGAGAAGCCCGAGGACTTCATGCGCCGGGTCAAGGACAAGGAAGCCGGCATCCGGTTGATGGGCTTCGGCCACCGGGTCTACAAGAACTACGACCCGCGCGCGTCGATCATCAAGGAGACTGCCGACGGCGTGCTCAATCAACTCGGCGTCGACGACCCGCTGCTGGACCTGGCCCGCCGGCTGGAGGAGATCGCGCTCGCGGACGACTACTTCGTGCAGCGGCGGCTCTACCCCAACGTCGACTTCTACACCGGCCTCATCTACAAGGCGATGGGCTTCCCCAGCCGGATGTTCACCGTGCTGTTCGCCCTCGGTCGGCTACCCGGCTGGATCGCGCAGTGGCGCGAGCTGATGGCCGACTCGGACACCAAGATCGGTCGCCCGCGGCAGATCTACATCGGGGAGCCGGAGCGCGCCTACGCCCCGATTCTGCAGCGCTGACTTCTCCTACCAGACCACACACGGGTATGCCGTGCGGCCTCGGTCGCACGGCATACCCCTGTTCCGGCCGGGTCACGGCATACCGAAACTTCCAGGCGGGCAGCCGATGTATCAGCGGACGCGCGCGAGCCTCCTTCTTCGCAACGCTGCCGCAACCGCGCGGCACGGGGATCACGCGGAGGGATGACATGCCGATCGGTCCGTTCGACAGACTGCATGATGTCGATCAGAAGCTCGACCGATTCAACGACTGGAAAGGCATGGCGCTCGCTAATCGCGATGCGGAGCCGTTCGGGTTCGGCCGGCTCACCAGTGAGAGCCGACGCCCGGGTCAAGGCATGAAGGGCCGGTTCGGCCCTCGGCCGACCTGGCTCATCCTCGCCGAGCCGCCCAACGCTCCACTGGCGCACGAGAGAGCCTTCTACCAGACGTTCTTCTACGGCCGGGAAACTCCGAGCACGTATGCCTGGGTGATGGCGCAGTACGGGGCGCCTCCCGTGCCCGTGCTTGGTGGCCCCCCGGCGACGGTGCACCTCACTCAGGAGCAGGCGCAGCTCCAACTGCCCTCGCGCATCCCGGTCATCGACGAGCAGGCGCTGCGCGACATCGGGTCGTATCCGATCGGATGGGGTGGGCTGGACGCGGATCGTGACGGCGTGGTGAAGGGAACCGAGTTGCTCACCGTCATCGTCGATTCGTACGGGCTGGGCAATGCGACAACCCAGTCCCTCACGGTCGACTCGACCGCGCTCGGGTATCCCCTTCAGATCCGCGGGAAGTACAGCGTCATGGGTCATCAGGTGGCCCTGCAGACGGCCTGTCACGAGGTCTTCCATCAGTGGGGGGCGATCGACATGTATGGAGCCGACCAGTCCTTCCATGGCGGGCTGACCACGATGGCGGCCACGATCACGCAGACGCCCGATGACCGCTCCATGGTCGAGTTGGACGCCTGGCACCGGATGCAGTTCGGGCTGACCCGCCCGTATGTCTACGACCTCGCCACCCAGGTCAGCGGTACGGCGAGCATCTCGGCGGTCGCCCAGAACCGTTACGACAGTGCGGTGCTGTTCTGGGACTCGCGACGTGGCCCTGGTGACTATCTGCTCGTCGAGCTGCGGCAAGCGACCCCCGGCACCCTCGACAGCGACTGCGCGTCCGGCTTCGTCGTCTGGCAGTGCAAGGTCGACGCCAACGGTGACCCGATGGGCGGCCTGACCCCCAATGGGACTTACGCGGTCAACGCGATCGGTCCTGGTGGTGTGGGGGATGGGGCCTGGGCGTCCGGGAGTTCCCTCCGCGACATCAGCTGGGTGGACGGCACGTCGATCGGCGTCGAGGTCACCCTCGACTCCCCAAACGGATCGACGGGAACGGTCGAGTGGTCGCCCCGCGCTCTCCAGGGCTCGAAGTTCGATCGTCTTCGTGAGCCACTATGAACCGCCGTGGCCTGCTCTGACCCGGTGCCCTGCGGTCAGCCGAGCAGGGTGATCTGGACCCCCGGTTGGGCCGGCGCGGTCGACCACGCGGCGCCGTCGCGGTACCAGCGGCGCTGCTCGGTGGTGACCGCCGTGATCGCGTAGGTCTTGGCGTTGGCGACCGCCCAGGATGCGACAGCCCAGGCATCGGCCCCGGACGCGGTGACGGTGACCGTGGTCCCTGACGTGGTGGCCTTCACGCCGTGGTGCGCCTGCAGTGCGGTGGCCAGGGCCTTGGTTCGGGCCGCAAGGGTCGTGCTGGTCGTCGCGCCCGCCGCGCCAGCCGAAGAACCACCCGCGATGGTGGCGGCTGGGGAGTCCGCAGCGACCGCCGGGAGCAGGTCGCAGGTCAAAGCTGCCGGCGTGGCGCCGGTGAGGGCATGGGCCAGCGCAACGGCCTCCTCCTCGTGCTTGGCATAGGCCTGAGGGAAGGCGCTGCGTTGCACCGCCTGGGCCACCTCGGTGAGTGGCCGAGTCTCGAAATCGGTCACCTTGACCAGGCGGTCGTAGAAGGCGCCGCTGGAGTAGACCGGGTCGAGGATCTGCTCGGCGGTGCCCCACCCTTGACTGGGGCGCTGCTGGAACAGCCCTAACGAATCCCGGTCTCCGAAGCGGATATTGCGCAGTTTGGACTCTTGCATGGCGGTCGCGATGGCGATCGTCACCGCCCGGGTCGAGAGCCCTCGGGTGTGACCGACCGCGGCGATGACGGCGGCATTGCCGGCCTGGTCGGGCGCCAGCTCGGCGGTCTGGCCCGCTGCCGTCGCCACGCACGATTCGCTCTTGGGTCCGGCCAGCAGCGAGGACAAGGCGGCGTACCCGGCATACCCGAGGCCGACAATCACCGCCACGATGACCAGCGCCCCGACCAGGCGCCGGGCGCCGGTGGGGCGCTCCTGCTCGGCAAGGACGAGTCCGCCTCGGGAGGTGCGCGGCATACCGTCAGTCGTTGGCGTGCAGCGCGTCGTTGAGGACGATGCCGTGGCCGTCGCGGGCCTTGACGACGACCGCACCGGAGACCGAGTCGCGCAGGAAGAGCAGGTTGGACTGGCCGGACAGCTCGCGGGCCTTGACGATCTGACCGTCGGGAAGGGTGACCTTGGTGCCGGCCGTGATATAGAGCCCGGCCTCGACGACGCAGTCATCACCGAGCGCGATCCCCAAGCCCGACTCGGCCCCGAGCAGGCAGCGCAGCCCGATGCTGACGCGCTCGGTGCCGCCACCAGACAGGGTGCCCATGGTGGAGGCGCCGCCGCCGATGTCGGAGCCGTCACCAACGACGACGCCCTGGCTGATCCGTCCCTCGACCATCGACGCCCCGAGGGTGCCGGCGTTGAAGTTGACGAACCCCTCGTGCATGACGGTCGTGCCGCTGGACAAGTGCGCCCCGAGGCGCACCCGGTCGGCGTCGGCGATCCGCACTCCGCTCGGCACCACATAATCGGTCATCCGGGGGAACTTGTCGACCCCGAAGACCTGCACCGGCCCGCGGGCCCGCAGCCGGGCCCGGACCGCCTCGAAGCCTTCGACGGGACACGGACCGGCCGAGGTCCACACGACATTGGGGAGCACCCCGAAGATGCCCTCGAGGTTGATCGTGTTGGGGGCGACCAGGCGGTGCGAGAGCAGGTGCAGGCGCAGGTAGGCGTCGGCGGTGCTCGCCGGAGGGGCATCGAGGTCGATGGACAGCCCGATGGGGTGCACGTCCACTCCGCGCACCTCGTCGCGCGCGGCCAGCGCCTGCAACTCGGCCGGGATCGGCTGCTGGTCGTCGTAGTCGTCGCCGAGGGTCGGGCTGGGGAACCACGCATCCAGGACTTGGCCGTCGGCCTCCGTGACGACGCCCAGTGCCCAGGCTCGGCGGGTCGCAGCGGCGGGGAAGGCGGCAGGCGCAGACATGAGGGCAAGCCTACGGGTGTGACGCAAAGCCCTCGGTATCCGGCCGGTCTGGTCACTAGACTCGATATACCGGCCGATCGGTCGGTTATGGTGACATCGGACCGATGGTCCAGACTCGCCCTAGCTCGCAGCACTCGTCCATCCGGAGGATGACCGATGGGGACCGCCCCGGTCCGACCCCGCACCGTGCGCATCCCGGTGCCTGGGGGAGAGGTGGTCGCCTCGCGACTGTCCAAGGCCCCTGCCAGCGCGCCTACGGTCATTGCGCTGCATGGCATTACTGGCAACGGTTGGGCCTGGATGCCGGTTGCCGCAGCGCTGGAAGGACGCCTCACCATGTGGGCCCCCGACCTGCGCGGGCGCGCTGGTTCCCGGGAGGTCGGGCCGCCCTATGGCATGGCCGCTCACTGTGACGATGTCATCGCGCTGCTGGACTATATCGGCGTCGAGAAGGCCGTCTTGGTCGGGCACTCGATGGGGGCGTGGGTGGGTGCCCTGGTCGCCGCGCGTCACCCCGAGCGGGTCAGCGCGCTCCTTTTCGTCGACGGCGGCTTGGGCACCGCGATGCCGAGTTGGATCAACCCCGACATCTTCATGTATGCCGTGCTCGGCCCGGCGATCTCGCGGCTGACCATGACCTTCCCGAGCCAGTCCGACTATTTGGCCTATTGGTCGGTGCACCCCGGCCTCGGCCCCTCACTGTTCGGCCCCTACGGCCATCTCATCCGTGACTACCTCGTGCGCGACCTGGTCCAGGAGGGCGAGGGCTGGCGCTCGTCCTGCGTCGTCGACGCGGTCCGCGCCGACGGCTCGGCCCTGTTGGATGACCACGAGGTGCTCAACGCACCGCAGACGAGCGTCGCCAACGGCATACCGGTCACCTTGCTCTGGGCCCCTCGCGGCGCCCTCAACCAGCCGATGGGTCTCTATGGCGGGGCCTGGCCGCCCTGGCTGCCGCTACCCAAGGGCATCACCGCCGAGCGGGTCGCCGACACCAACCACTACACGGTGATCTTCGACCCGGCCGCGGTCCGGCTGGTGTCCCACCGCCTGCTCGACATCGCCGGCGTGCGCTGACTCGCTCACCCGCTGACCCGCTGACTCGCGCATCCGCAGACCCGCCGGACGCCGAGTCCGCGCGCCACGACGGCGAGGTATGCCGTGCGCCGCGCCGCACGGCATACCGGCCTGGGGCGCGCACCGGGCTAGCGTGGAGCCCGACCAGTTGCAGCGTTGCAGGGGGGAAGGAGCGATCCGGTGCTGACCACCGATCCGCGGATCTCGCCCGTCGCTGCCCAGGCTGCGTGGTCCTTCCAGGCACTCTTCCCGATGGTGCATCACCTGTATTACTCCTCCCCGCGGGTGCAGTTCGCGAGCAAGCCGATCGCCCCACCCAAGGTCATCCAGATCCCGACCCGCCACGGGCCGGTGCGCACCTTGGTCTATGTGCCGACGCACGCCGACCGGCGGCGCATGGTGGAGGCGGGGGAGCGGCCACCGGTGCACATCGCGATCCACGGCGGGGCGTTCATCGTGCGGATGCCCGAGCAAGAGGACAACGTCGCTCGCTATCTCGCCTCGGAGCTCGGGGCGTATGTGTTGGCGCCGGACTATCTCACCGCGCCGACGGTGCGTTTCCCGGTGGCCGAGCAGCAGTGCTACGACATCTACCGCTGGGCGCTCGCCCATGCCCACGAGCGCGGCTGGGACGACCGGCGGATCTCGGTGGGCGGGCAGAGCGCGGGAGCCAAGCTCGCCGTGAGCATCGTGCAGCAGGCCCTCGACCACGACTTCCGCCGTCCGGTGGCCCTATCGACCGAAAACGGCACCGTCGACATCGGGCGCCCCGACGAGCGTCGGGTGTCACCATCGCTCACGCCGATCGTCACGCCCGACCTCATGAAGCTGGTGCGCACGACCTACTTCGCCGGCACCGACCTCACCGACCCGCGGGTGTCGCCGCTGCACGAGACCCGACTCGATCGGTTCCCGCCCACCCTTGTGCTCACCGCGGAGTTGGACACGCTGACCGGCGAGATGCGCGAGTTCGCCGATCGGTTGGCGGCGGCCGGAGCGAGCGTGACCTATCGCGAGTTCGCCGGCGTCGACCACGGTTTCACCCATGCCGAGCCCGCCAGCGTGGCCCGCGAGGCCCTGGCGGCGATCGCGGGGCATCTGCGCACGGCATACGACGCCGTCGTGCGGGCGCGACGCGTGGGGTGACGTGCGCGAGTCAGGGGTGGAACGGGTGGTGCATGCCCTCGAAAGCCAGTCCCCACACCGCGTCGGAGAGGGCCATGACCTCGGCCTCGGTCTGCGGGCGAGCCCAGTCGATGAGCGAGTTGACCATGCCGAACAGCAGCCGGGCGGTGATCGTCGGGTCGATGTCGGGGCGCACCAGGCCGACGGCGACGCCCTCGGCCACCAGGTCGGCGCAGTACTGGTCGAAAGCCTTGCGGCGCTGCAGTGCGCGGCGCTCCACGTCGGTGTTGCCGCGCACCCGCAGCAGCAGGGTGACGAACGGCTTGCGGGCCACGAGGACGCCGACGCTGGCCCGGATGAGGTGCTCCAGTCGGTCGACCGGGTTGGTCGTGAGGCGGCGGTTGAGTTCCATGACTTCGCCGAGGTCATCGAGCGCCCGGTTGACCGCGATGTCGAGCAGCTCGTTCTTGCTCGTCACGTGGTGATAGATCGCCGACTTGGAGATGCCGAGGCGCTGCGAGAGGTCTTCCATGCTCGTGCCGTCGAAGCCCTTCTGGATGAAGACGTCGACGGTCGTGGCCAGCAGCGAGTCCAGGTCGTAACCGGGGCGACCGCGCCGCCGGGGCGCGGCGATGACAGCGCTTTCATCGGCGGCCGGATCGGGGCTGCGTGACATGGTGAACAGTATGCCGCGTCGCTCGCCGTCCAACCCGTCCATGGGTCCTGATCTTTACCGGCGAGTAGGACTTTTTCGACACCTCTGTCGATGTGGGCGGAACCACTCCGGGGCGCCGGCCAGGGAGTGGAACTGGCGGCTCGGAACCGGCATAGTGGACCGAACGAACGGTCGGTTGTGCCCACGTGTGCCACATCCGCCGTCGGGCCCGTCGTTCGCCAGTGTGCACACCCCCGCCGCGAGTCCCGAAGGAGCTGCCGATGGCTGCGTCCAGCGCCCCTCCTGAGCCCGCCGATCGCCTGTCCGGCCATCACGTCGCCGGCGACGCCAGCCCCGCCATCGACAGGGTCGGCCTGGACCGGGTCGGTGTCGTCGGCGGCGGCACGATGGGGTCGGGGATCGTGCACGCGGCGTTGGCGGCCGGCATACCCGTCACCCTGGTCGAAGCGGATGCCGCGGCGCTCGCCCGAGCCGAGGCGCTGGTGCGTCGGAGCCTGGATGGCGCTGAGGCCCGCGGCAAGCTCGGTGCGGCCATCGGCGGGCCAACTGCGCCGACCACGGCCGCCGCGGCGCTGGACGCCCTCACCCTGACGACGGACCGCACTGCGCTGGCCGAGGTGCGGTTCGTCATCGAAGCTGTACCGGAAATCCTCGAGCTCAAGTCCGGGCTGCTGCGCGACCTGGAAGCGCACCTGACCGACGATGCGGTGCTCGCCACCAACACCAGCTCGCTGTCTCTGGCGGCCCTTGGAGCAGGCTTGCGGCGACCACAACGTTTTGTCGGCACCCACTTCTTCAACCCCGTGCCGGTGCAGGTGCTCCTGGAACTGGTCCGCACCGCCGCCACCGACGCGCAGACCCTCGACCGCGCGCGAGCGCTGGCCCGGCTGTTGCGCAAGGAGGTCGTGGAAGTCACCGACTCGCCGGGTTTCGCCACCAGCCGGCTGGGCGTCGCTCTCGGGCTGGAAGCCACCCGGATGGTGCAGGAGGGCGTCGCGAGCCCCGAGGACATCGACAAGGCCATGGTGCTGGGCTACCGCTATCCCATGGGCCCGTGCCGGCTCGGTGACCTGGTGGGCCATGACGTGCGCCTGGGCATCGCCGAATATCTCGCCGCCGAACTCGGGCCGCGGTTCGAGCCGCCACAACTGCTGCGTGACATGGTGGCCCGCGGCGACCTCGGGCAGAAGAGCGGCCGTGGTTTCTACGACTGGACGAAGGACTGATTGCCGATGGCCCTGATCACGATCCGCCGCGAAGGACCGATCACCCTGCTGGGCCTGGACCGGCCCGACAAGCTCAACGCGCTCGACCAGGCGCTGTGCGACGAGGTGACCGCCGCGCTGGCCGAGCTCGCCAACGAGCCGTCGATCCTCGTCATCCACTCGACGACGCCCGGCATGTTCGTGGCCGGTGCCGACATCGCCGAATTGCTCGAACGGGACGCCGAGATCGGGATGCGCGGGGTCAACGCCATCCTCTTCGAGCGCCTGGAAGAGCGTCGGTGGCCGACCATCGCGGCCATCGACGGCGCGGCCCTGGGCGGCGGCTGCGAGCTGGCCCTCGCCTGCGACCTGCGGGTGGCCTCCGAGCGCTCCAAGTTCGGCCAGCCCGAGCTCGGCCTGGGCATCCTCGCCGGCGCGGGCGGCAACTGGCGGCTGGCCCAGGCGGTCGGCGTGCCGATGGCCCGTCGGCTGCTCTACACCGGCCAGATCATCGGCGCGGCTGAGGCCCACGCGGCCGGCTTGGTCGACCTTGTCGTGCCGGCCGACGACGTGATCGACGCGGCTGTGGAGTATGCCGGGCGGATCGCCAAGCAGTCCTGGCGCGCGCTGGAACTCACCAAGGTCGCGATGCGCCTGCACCGCCCGGCCACGACGCTTTACGACATGACGGCACAGGCTCTGCTCTTCGAGAGCGAGGACAAGAAGGCGCGGATGACGGCATTCCTCGAGGAACGCCGCCGCCGCCGGGAGGCGCGCGAGCGCCAGACGAAGGAGGGATCGGCGTGACCGAATCTGCCGAGCCGACGGTCCACTACACCAGCGTCGACGGGTTGGCCCATCTGGTGCTCAACCGTCCCGCGCAGCTCAACGCCATGACACCGGAGATGGTCGACGAGATCCGTGCCGCCGTCGCCAGCGCGGCTACCGATGGCTCTCGGGTGCTGCTGATCTCGGCTGCCGGGCGCGGCTTCTGCGCCGGCCGCGACATCGCGGGTGCTGAGCCGGGCCAGGAAGACGGCGGTGAGGTGCTCGCCGGCATCTTCAACCCACTCATGCAGCAGGTCGCCGACCTGCCCTTCCCGACCATCGCAGCGGTCCAAGGCGCGTGCCTGGGCACCGGCCTCGGCCTCGCCCTCGCCTGCGACGTCGTCCTGGCGGCCGACAACGCCAAGTTCGGTTCGCCGTTCGGGAAGATCGGAGCGGTCTTCGACTCCGGCGGCCACAAGGTGTTCGTCGAGCGACTGGGCACCGCGGTCACCTTCGACCTCATCTACTCCGGCCGGTTCCTCTCTGGCGCCGAAGCCGCCGCCGTCGGCTTGGTCAGCCGGGTCGTGCCTGCCGACGAGCTGCTCAGCATGGCGACCGCGTATGCCGCGGGGCTGGCTGCCGGCCCGGTGCTCGCCTTCGCCGAGTCCAAGCGGATCGTGCGTGAGGTCGCCGACACGCCGTCCAGCCTGGCCAAGGTGCTCGACCTCGAGGCGCAGGCACAGTCGCGTGCCTCGCGGACGGCCGATTATGTCGAGGGCTTCACGGCGTTCCTCGAGCGCCGCGCACCAGTCTTCCGCGGGCAGTAACCGCCGATGGCGGTAATCGAACGCGGGTCCGCTCGCATCTGGTGGGAGGCCCGTGGCACGGGCAGCCCGCTGCTCATCATTCAAGGCATCGGTTACCCCTCCGACGCGTCCTGGCGCCTGCTGCCGGGCCTGCTCACCCGGCATACCGTCATCGCGATGGACAACCGGGGGGTGGGCCGCAGCAGTGTCCCCGACGAGCAGTGGGGGATCGAGGACATGGCTGCCGACGCCGAGGCCGTACTGCGTGCCGCCGACCTCGGGCCGGCGCACATCCTCGGGTTGTCGATGGGCGGGCTGGTTGCCCAGGAACTCGCGCTGCGCAGTCCCGAGCTGGTGGCGACGCTCATGCTCGGGTGCACCTCACCGGGCGGCCCGGACGCCATCCTCATGCGCCCCGACGTCGCGGAGCAATTCACCGAGTGGGGCAACCTGCCCGCCGAGCAGGCCGCCTGGCGGGCTGCGCCGGTCATCTACGGCAAGGGCACCCCGGCAGCGGCGATCAAGGCCGATATCGACGTGCGGATGGCCCGACCCACCTCGCGGGTCGGCTACGGCAAGCAGTTGTATGCCGTCGCGACCTATGCCGGGTGCCTGCCGCGGTTGCGCGACCTGCGCCGGCCGGTCCTCGTGCTGCAGGGCACGGCCGACCTCATCGTCCCCAAGGCGAACGCCGACGTGCTCCTCGCGGCGATCCCGCAGGCGCGGCTGCACCTCATGCAGGGGGCGGGGCACATCTTCACCACCGATGCCGCCGCCTCGGCTGTCGAGGCCATCCTCGACTTCACCGCCGAGGCCGACGCGCAGGCCCTCGCGGCTCCGCGCCCGACACCACCGCTGTGGGCCCACCCCGGTGCTGAGGTGGTCCTGGCAGCTGACCTGCCTGGCCTGACCGATCTGACCCCCGCGTGAGCCCTGGAGGCCCGTTCGTGATCACCTCGACCATGCAGGACGACGTCCCGCTGACCACCAACGCCATCACCCGGCATACCGCGGCGTTGCACGGAGACGTCGAGCTCGCGGCGTTTGACGGGGAGCGGGTGCACCGCACCCCGTATGCCGTGGTGCTCGACCGCGCCCTCCGGCTGGCCGGTGCGTTGCGGGCGGCCGGGGTGGCCGAGGGTGACCGGGTCGGCACCTTCATGTGGAACACCCCGGCTCACCTGGAGGCCTATTTCGGGGTGCCGAATGCAGGTGCGGTCCTGCACACCATCAACCTGCGGCTCTTTCCCGATCAGATCGCCGGGATCATCGACCACGCTGCCGACCGCGTGCTGATCGTCGACGCCTCGATGTGGGACACCGTCGCCCCGATCCTCGCGCAGCGGCCCAGCCTGCGCCTGGTTGTCGTCGACGGCGACCTCGACCTGGCCGCAGCGGCCGGTGCCGTGGACGGCATACCGGTCGCGGGGTATGAGGAGTTCCTCGCCAGCGGCAGCCCGTGGCACGGCGAGGTGGCCGACGAACGCGCCCCGGCAGCAATGTGTTACACCTCCGGCACCACCGGCGACCCCAAGGGCGTCGTCTACAGCCACCGCTCGGTCTACCTGCACGCCCTGGCCAACCTCACTGCTGCGGGCTTCGGCATTGGCGACCGCGACCGGCTGCTGCAGGTGGTGCCGATGTTCCACGCCAACGGGTGGGGTTTCCCGTATGCCGCGTGGCTGGGTGGCGCCGGGCTGATCCTGCCGGGGCGCTACCTGCACCCGGATGTGCTGGCGCCGCTCATCGCGCAGGAGCGCCCGACGGTCTCTGGCGGGGTGCCCACGGTCTGGCGCGGAGTGTTCGACTACGCCCGCGAGCACGGCCACGACCTCACCTCGCTGCGGATCATCTCGTGTGCGGGTTCAGCGGTGCCGGAGTCGCTGCTGCGCGATTACGTCGGGCTCGGCATCCAGATGTACCAAGCCTGGGGGATGACCGAGACCTCGCCGCTGGCCGCGATCGCCCGGCCGCCGGCGCTGGATCGCGGCCGCGACGAGTGGTATTGGCGCACCCGCACCGGACGCCCAGTGCCCGGCATCGAAGTCCGCACCGTGGCCGAGGACGGCTCCGTGTTGCCTGCCGACGGGGAGTCGGTCGGCGAGTTGCAGGTGCGCGGTCCCTGGGTGACGGCGGCTTATCACGGGGGAGTGGGGGCCGAGAAGTTCGACGACGGCTGGTTGCGCACCGGCGATATGGGCACCGTCGACCCGGCCGGTGCCATGAAGATCACCGACCGGCTCAAGGACCTCATTAAGTCCGGCGGTGAGTGGATCAGCTCGACCGAGATCGAGCACATCCTCACCAGCCACCCGGCGGTCGCCGACGTGGCCGTGATCGGCATCCCCGACCCGCGCTGGGAGGAACGCCCGCTGGCGATCGTCGCGGTCCGCCCGGGGGTCGAGGTCACCGACGAGGAACTCCGCGACCACGTCCGCGCCCACCTGGCCAAGTGGCAGGCGCCCGAGCACTGGGTGCGGGTCGACGCGGTGCCCAAGACCGGCGTCGGCAAGATCGACAAGCAGCGGCTGCGGGCGGCATACAGTGCGGGAGAGCTCGTGCCGCACACCTTGCCCTGACGACAAACTCTTGCCCTGACGACAAAGGCCCGGCCCCCCAGGAGGGGGACCGGGCCTTGGCAGTGTCGGTCAGCGCTGGGCGCGGTGCTGCCGGGCGGCTGCCTCGGCGGCCCGCTCCCAGGCCTTGAGCCATTCCTGCGCCGCGTGGCGCTGCAACTCCAGGGCCGCAGCGGCCAGGGCGAAGTTGTGCTCGACGACCGCCGCCGGGTCACCGAGCCCGGCCCGCACCGCGAGCGGCAACTGGGCATAGACCGGCTGCTCCCGCAGGCTCGCAAGCTTGTCGTTCCACCCGCGCACGGCTTCCACGTATGCCGTGTTGCCGGCCTTGAGCGCCTCGAGGGTCTGCTCGCGCAGCTTGGCCTCCAGCGACAAGGGGTTGAGTCCCGGCAGACCCGGCAGACCTGGCAGCCCTGGCAGCCCTGGCACTCCAGAGTCGGTCATGCGTCCGCCGGGGCGTCAGCGACCGGAGCGGCCGGTGCCTCTGCCGGGGCCGCGGGAGTCACCGGAGCCTGCGTAGCAGCGGGAGCCGTCGCCTCGACGACCGCCGCGGCGGCCGAGGTGGCCTTGCGGGTGCGCCGAGCCCGCGGGGCAGCCGCGGCCTGAAGGGTTTCGCTCGCGCTGGCCCGCTTGCGCGGGGCGCGCTTGGCGGCAGCCTTCTTGGCCGGAGCCGGGGCCTGGACAGCAGGAGCGGCCTCGACGGCTGCGACCACGGCCTCGACGGCAGTGTCAGTCGCCGCGGCAGCCTTGGTGGCCGCCTTCTTTGCCGGGGCGGCCCGCTTGGCGACAGCCTTCTTGACCGGGGCCGCCTTGGCGGGCGCGGCCTTCTTGGCGGCGCGCTTGGCCACCGGCTTGGCGACCGGCTTCGGCGCGTCGGCGGCGGAGTCGTCACCTGCAGCCGGAGTGACGACCGGCACGACGACTGCAACCTGGGCGACCTGGGCCGGCTTGCGGGCCGGGCGCTTGGGGGTGGCGACGTCCATCAGCTTGTGGCTGAACTCGCGCTCCATCTCCAACACCTTGCGGGCGAAGGCGAACTGCGCCTCGACGTACTCCCGGGCATCCCCAGCGCCGGGAACGCTGGTCGGCATGGCCGACTTGAGCGGCCCGAGGTCGGGCACGAGCTGGCCGAGGGACTCGTAGAACGAACGAGTCGCCTCGACGGCAGCCTCGTGGCCGGCGCGGACGTACTCCAGGGTCTGCTCGCGGATCTGGCTCAAGACATCCATGGTGGTCTTCATGTCCTCAAACTCCTCCCGCCGAGGCGGTGACGGAACGTGGTTGGGGGTCTTACTCGGCCGCGGGCGTGGCAGCGGCGAGCAGGTCGTGGGCGAACTTCTTGTTGAGCTCCAGCACCTGAGCGGCGAACTCGAAGGACGCATCCATCATCTCGGTGGGGTTGCCGAAGAGCTTGGCGGCTTCCTCGGCTCCCGGCATCGCGACGGCCGGGGTGAACGAGGACATCGCCTCGCCCCAGGCCTTGACGGCGCTGAGCATGTTCTCCTGGGAGACCTTGACGGCCTCGATGGT
>Ga0116181_1001150_pt1 | contig 23268 bp, 23 predicted proteins | sample AD_UKC075_MetaG_FD_89752 | JGI IMG/M metagenome (GOLD analysis project Ga0116181, IMG submission 89752) | Active sludge microbial communities of municipal wastewater-treating anaerobic digesters from USA - AD_UKC075_MetaG | ecosystem: Engineered > Bioreactor > Anaerobic > Digestate | place: USA... | reverse complement strand
TATATTCATGCCACATATGAAGCTCAGTTCAAGACAAAGGGTTCACGGGAAAGTACATAAGACCTACGATATGGATATACCGCTGAACAGGGTTTTGAAAAGTTCGGCGGCCGATGCAGATACGAAAGAGAGGCTCATGAGATCCAGAAACGCTACGGACATAGTGAAGCTTTCGCGGCAGATAGAAGAGGCATCTGAAAGACTGTCTCGTGCCTATGAGAAGAAACTTAGGAGGCTTAACGATGCTTAAACAGAAAGAGATTTCAGAGAGATTTAATTTTGAGGAAAGACGAACTAAGCCTTTAAAAGCCTCGCACCTCAGTCACTGGTGGCTAAGACCTAACGGTAAGGACGAAAGACCTAAAAAGGCGCTTGGCTAAGATGAGGTTTCCATGGTAAAAATATGTAAGGGGGTGAGTGTAGTGTCGAACGACAACGAGATATACAGCGGCAAATTAGAAGACCTCAAGCCCATCGATATATCTGACATGGCTGAGGGAGCGAGTAAGAGGATTGTCTTCGGGCCGAAGAGGTTTTGGGAAGGCTACGTGATGCGTTATTTCACGCTTCCCCCGAAGAGACAAATTGCAATGCACAGCCACCCGTGGCCCCACTACATACTCGTCATCGACGGACATGGGCGCGCTCACATAGGTGAGTCGGTATACCTCTTCGAAAAAGGGTGCTGGGCCCACGTGCCTGGCGGGATGGAGCACATGTTCGAAAACGTCGGAGGAGGAGAGTTGCGCTTCATTTGCATAGTCCCGCGCGAGGGGGATCCGCACGCCGAAGTCGAGGTGTAGGCCGCACGATAGAAGGCTATGGGAGGGGAAGATCGCCCTCTTCCATAGCCGAGGCGCGACGCAGTCTGTCCCTCAGTGCAAGCCCAAGGCCCTTTTCTTCTGGCCAATCGGCCACAATTATATCTACGTGGCGCTTTTCCAGGTAACGCAGCGCGCTGAAGAGCCCCCGGGCGTAACCATCGATGCTTTCAAAGCGCACCTCCGCGGCAACGGCTACAGGGGGCTTTCTGATCCCCACGTATCCCACCGCTGTGTTTCGGGACAGGAACTTCCCCCATGTCCTGTCGTCTTCCTCCCAGAGCACTAAGGGCACGCTCGGGGCATAGTGGCGGTGGCGCGTTCCAGGAGAGCGCCTTTTAATCTCCTCTCCCTGAGGCAGGACGACGTCCTCGACGGCGATTAACTTCTCCACCGGAAGACCGCCTGGGCGAAGCAGGACGAGGTCGGGTCCGGTGGCATCCACTACCGTCGACTCCACGCCGACGTCGGTAGGACCCGCGTCTATGACCACGTCAACCGCACCGTTGAGGTCGTCCATGACGGCTTGAGCGTTAGTCGGGCTGGGGCGACCGCTTCTATTGGCGCTCGGCGCAGCCACCGGGCAGCGAGCCTCCTCTATAAGAGCGAGCGCCACAGGGTGAGACGGCATACGCACAGCCACCGTCGAAAGGCCAGCCCGCGTTATCGAAGGCACATCCTCCTTGGCTACCAAGACGAGCGTCAACGGACCAGGCCAGAAGAGTTCCATCAACCGCCTAGCCCGCTCGTCGACGAAAGCTATCTTATCGACATCCTCCGGCGAGGCTACATGGACGATCAACGGATTGTCGGCAGGACGCCCTTTGGCGGCGAATATTTTGGCCACGGCCTCGCCCAAGAGCGCATTGGCACCGAGACCGTAGACCGTCTCGGTCGGGAAAGCCACAAGCCCGCCATCGGCCAAAACGCAGGCGGCCTGCTTTATGGCAGAAGGGTCTGGGTTCCATCTGTCCACCGTCAAGACAAGAGGCTTCATAAAGATAACCTTTCTTTCAACTCGCCCTCGAAGCGTCTCTTGAACTCCACAAAACGCCCATCTATTATCGCCCTCCTGGCCTTCCGCACGAGGTTGGCAAAAAAGTGCAGGTTGTGCCAGGTGCAAAGCCTGATTCCCAAGATCTCGCCGGCCTTGAGGAGATGTCTGATGTAGGCTCTGGTGAAGTGTCGGCAGACATAGCAATCGCAATCTGCGTCGAGGGGGGAAAAATCGCAGGCGAAGTAGCTCGCGTTGGCGTTGATCCGCCCCTTTGAGGTAAAGATAGAGCCATGGCGCCCATTCCTCGTCGGAAGGACGCAGTCGAACATGTCCACCCCCAGCGATATGGCTGTCAAAATGTTTTCGGGAAGGCCTACGCCCATGAGATAGCGCGGCTTCTCCTGTGGTAGGATGCCATTTAAGAGGTCCAAGACGCCGTACATGGCTTCGTGTGGCTCCCCCACGGATAGCCCGCCTACCGCATAGCCGGGAAAATCCATCGCCAAAAGCTCTTCAGCGCAACGTCTCCTATGCTCTCCGAAGAGCGACCCCTGAACGACGGCAAAGAGCAGTTGGTCGCGCTTGATGTGAGCTGCCTTGCTCCTTACAGCCCAATCTATCGTGCGATCTACAGCCTTCTGAGAGACGTCATGGGTGGCAGGATAGGGAACGCATTCGTCCAAACATATGGCTATATCGCTCCCTATTCGCTCTTGAACGGAAACTACGGCTTCTGGAGTGAGAAAATGACGGCTGCCGTCCAGGTGCGACTGAAACTCCACGCCCTCATCCGTCACGCGACGAAAGGGAGCGAGGGAGAACACCTGAAATCCGCCGCTATCCGTCAATATGCTCCCTCTCCACCCCATGAAGCGGTGAAGGCCACCGGCTTTCTCTACCACGTCGACGCCGGGGCGGAGGTAGAGGTGGTAGGTGTTCCCCAAAACCACCTGGACGCCCAAAAGTTCGAGCTCGTGGGGCGACATCGTCTTGACGGCAGCCTGAGTGCCCACGGGCATGAAGGCGGGCGTTTCAACAATGCCATGGGGAGTATAAAGCTCGCCGGCCCTGGCGCCAGTCTCCTCACATCTCGCTATCACCTTAAAAACGGACAAGGTCAACCCTCCCAGCGAAAGAGGGCTTTGGCGTTGTCCCAGAGCCTTCGAGCGAGCTCATCAAGCCCTATGCCTTTTGCCTCGGACAAAGCTTCGTAAACGTAGCGGACGTAAGCCGGCTTGTTTGTCTTTCCTCTATGCGCCTGAGGGGCAAGATAGGGAGAATCCGTCTCGCAAAACAGGCGCTCTACGGGCAGGAGGGCGGCTATTTCCTTGAGACTCAAGTTATTCGGATATGTCAGAGGGCCGGCAAAAGATACATAAAACCCCATATCGATCGCGGCGAAGGCATCGTTCTTTTCGCCGGAAAAACAGTGAATTATGCCCCCCACCTCGTCCGCTCCCTCGCTTTTCAGCAGGCCCAAGGCGTCGCGATAGGCCTCCCTTATGTGTACGATCAACGGCTTCTTCGCCTCTTTAGCCCAGTTTATGTGGAGGGCAAATACTTCCCTCTGCACTCCCCTTGGGGAATGATCATAGTGATAGTCCAAGCCTGTTTCGCCTATGGCCACGACGCGATCTTTCTCTGCAAGCCCTTTTAAGCTCTCCGGGATTCCCCCGGCCACACCTTTAGAGTCGTGCGGGTGCACGCCGATGGATGCGTAAACCCCCTTCCCTTTGTAGCGATCGGTGAGCGATACGACCTCCTCGCTGGAAGCCTCATCGAAGGCTACGGATACGAAACGCTCGACCCCAACGGCCTTGGCCTCATCGATTATCGCCTCGACCTGCCCTTTAAACTGAGGCATGCTCAAATGGCAGTGCGTGTCTATGAGCTTCAAAATGTTCACTCCTATGCCCTTCAATGGATGCGGCTGCCGAGGGGAATGTCCCTATCGACCGTGAGCAGGGCAAGGCCACCATCATGCCCTTCCGCAGCCAAAAGCATGCCCTTGCTCTCTATGCCGCGCAATTTTGCCGGTTTCAAATTGCAGACGACGATGATGACCTTCCCGACCAACTCTTCAGGGGAATAATGCTCCCTGATCCCTGATACGATCGTGCGCTTCTCGTAACCCAAGTCCACCTCGATCTTATACAGCTTATCCGTGCCCGCCACGGGAGCGGCGGACAAAATGCGGGCGACTCTCAGTTCAACCTTCTTGAATTCATCGATGGAGATCTCTTCTTCGTGCTCGCCCGGATCGACCGGTCGCCCTTTCTTCAGGTCGCGCTCCCGCTTTCTCTCCTCCCAACGCTTGATGTCTATGCGAGGAAATAGCGAGCTTCCCCTCTTGACTGCCGTCCCCGGCGGAAAGTTCCCCCAGCGAAAACTGGCATACCCAAGCGATTGAGGAGAAGATGGGAGGCCCAACTGATTCCAAAGCCTCTCCGCAGCATCTGGTATGAAGGGGGCTATCAAAAGGGATATCAGGCGGAGCGATTCGCACAACGTGAAAAGGACCGTGTCGAGTCGCTCTTCCTTACCCTCTCTGCCGAGTCTCCATGGCTCGGTCTCGTCGATATACTTATTGGCGCGCCCTATAAAGGCCCAGATGGTTTTGAGCGCCTCGTCATAGGCGAAGCGGCGCATAGCCACGTCCACGGCCTCGAAGCTCCTTTCAGCCATAGAGGCGATGTCAGACTCGAGTTCTCCTGTCTCGCCAGGGCACGGCACCTTCCCTCCCTTAAACTGGATCACCATTTGCAGCGTGCGGCTCAGGAGGTTGCCGAGGTCGTTGGCGAGGTCGGAGTTGATGCGCGACACCATAGCCAGCTCGGAAAAATCGCCGTCTAGCCCGAAGGGAACCTCCCTCAGGAGAAAATAGCGGAAGGGGTCTACGCCGTAGAGATCGACCATCTCGAATGGGTCAACCACGTTGCCGAGGGATTTCGACATCTTCTCCCCCTCTACGGTCCACCAGCCGTGAGCGAAGACCTGCTTGGGCGGCGTCAACCCCGCGGCCAAGAGCATGGCCGGCCATATGACGCAGTGAAACCTGGCGATGTCTTTGCCAACCAAATGGCGGACCTCCGGCCAATATAGGCGCCAACGCTCATCATCGGGATAGCCGCAGACCGTAAGGTAGTTTATGAGCGCATCGAACCAGACGTAGATCACATGTTTCTCGTCGCCGGGTACGGGAATGCCCCACGATATGGTGGTCCGAGATACCGATTGGTCCTTCAGACCTCCCCTTATAAAGCTCACGATCTCGTTATACCGCGATTCTGGCAGTATGGCGTCGGGATGTTCCTCATAATACTTCAAAAGCGGTCCCTGATACGAGGACATGCGGAAGAAGTAGCTCTCCTCCGACATCATCTCGAGCTGCCTGCCGCAACTCGGGCAGGTGCGCCCTTCTCCCATCTGGCTCTCCGGCACATGTTTCGCAAGGGACGCAATACCACCCTTCGTATGTGCCCTTATAGATGTCGCCCTTCTCCCGAAGGAGGCCAAATATCGTCTGCACCGTTTTATGGTGCCTCTCCTCAGTAGTTCGGATGAAGTCGTCATTGGAGATGTTGAGCTTCTGCCACAGCGCCTTGAAGTTCTCCACCGTCTTGTCGGCGAGCTCCTTGGGCGTCATCCCCTTATTGGCCGCAGCGCGCTGAATCTTTTGCCCATGCTCATCGGTGCCGGTGGAAAATAGCACATCTTCTCCCTTCATGCGATGATATCTGGCCATCACATCGGCGGCGACGGTAGTATAGGCATGTCCTATATGCGGCACATCGTTAACATAATATATTGGAGTTGTGATGAAAAAACGTCTCTTCTCTTCCAAGTTTAACCCTCCTCATCGGCGCACTCTCGAAGCCATCGCTTTACGGCGCTCTTTGTAATACCATACCGCTCAGCCACCAAAGAGACAACATCCTTGGCGCTCTTTTTTTCGCTCATCAAACGCAGAGCCTCTTCTTTCCACGCTTCTGCGACTTTTACCATCTTCGCCCCCTCTACGACCAAGACAAGCTCGCCTTTTCGACTCTCGAGCCGCGCAACCTCGAGCAAGCAGGAAATACTCCCGCGCAACGTCTCCTGATAGAGCTTGCTCATCTCCCTGACGAGGGCAGCCCTTCTGTCTCCTAAGGCTTCGAGCAGCTCCTCTAAGGTGCTCTGCAGGTCGTGGGGGGGAATATAAAATATCAGAGTCCACGGAAGAGGCACCACCTCTTCGAGAAGGGTGCGGCGCTTCTTTTTCTTTTCCGGCAAAAAACCGAGGAAGACGAAGGCATCGGGTGGCAAACCCGAGAGGAGCAGCGCGGTCAGGATTGAAGAAGGCCCTGGCAGCACATCGACTTCGAGATTTCTTTCTATAGCGGACGAGATTATCAGGTAGCCAGGATCGGATATGGCCGGCATGCCGGCATCTGACACCAGGACCACCTTTTGCCCTTGCTCTACTCTTTCAAGGAGCGGCTCGATTCGGGAGCGCTCGTTATATTCGTGACAGGAGATGAGCGGCACCCTGATGCCGTAATGGTTCAAGAGCTTCGCGGTGCGCCTCGTATCCTCGCAGGCGATGATATCCGCCTCTTTTAAGGCATCTAACGAGCGGAGCGTGATGTCCCTCAAGTTTCCTATGGGAGTGGGCACCACTATGAGTGGCAAGGGGCCTGACCCTCCAGGGAGTAGGCCGAGAGCAACTCGTCCGTGTATTTGCCGCGTTCATCATAAATGTACAGGGGCGGCTCCACAATCAACCCCTCTCCCCCTTTCATCCTTGCCTCCAAGAGCACTACGGAAGCCTCCTTTTCGGGTTTAGGGTGCACGGCCTTCAGCCGTTTTGGCTCTAAGTCGTGCCTCCTCAGGGTCACCATTAGGCTTGAAAGCCGCCTTGCCGAATAAACCATGTAAAGACGCCCCCCGTGGCGTAAGAGATGGCGGGCGCTCCTCGCAACATCGTCCAACGAACAGAGAAGACCGCCTTTGGCTACAGCCTCCGACCAAACAGGGCTAGCGCGGCTCGATAAAATCTCGCCGTACGGAGGGTTCGCCACCGCTACGTGAAAAGACTGGTTTCGATAAAAATGTTGTACCTGGCGCAGGTCGCGGCAATGAAAAGAAACCCTGTCCGCCAGACCGTTCTCTGCAGCGTTCAGACGGGCCAGCTTCACCAGTTCCTCTTGAATTTCGATCCCCTCTATGCTGCACTCCGGATAGCGCTTGGCCAATATGAGCGAAACGGCGCCGTGGGCACTCCCAAGCTCGATGGCGCGCTCGCCAGGCTTAATGCGCGCATACCAAGCCAAGAGCACACTGTCAACTGAAACACGAGGACCTTTGAGCGGTTGCCAGATGTGAAGCAGGCCGTAAAGGATAGCGTCTCTCGTCGCTTCCATTAAACCCACTCCTCAAGCTGAACCCCCACCACTTGAGACAAGCCTGGCTCAGAGAGCGTTACGCCGTAGATCACGTCTGCCCCTTCCATCGTTACCCTGCGATGTGTCATAATAATAAGCTGAATTTTCTTCGCATATTCGCATAACAGATCGGCAAAGCGCCTGACGTTGACCTCATCGAGCGAGGCGTCCACCTCATCCAAGACCGCAAGTGGAGCATCTGCCTCGTCCATGGCGGCCAAAAGAAACGCTATGGCCGATAGCGACCTCTCTCCGCCCGAAAGCTGGGAGAGATGTTGCGCCCGTTTACCGGGTGGTCTGCAGATTACCTCCACGCCGGCATCCCAGAGCGATACCCCTTCCTCAAGCCTTAAATGGGCCTCCCCTCCTCCGAGGAGGAGACGAAAGAGCTCGTCGAATCGCACGTCGATCTTTTTAAGCGCTCCTTTAAAAACGTCGCCGGCTTGGCGGTCTGTCAGTCGTATCAATTCCTCAAGCTCCCTCTTGCCATCCATGACGTCCTTCAGCTCCAGCCCGAGATAGGAAATCCGCTGCGAAAGCGAGTTGTCCTCCGAGAGCACCCCATAATCTACGTCGCCGAAGGAGCGAAGTTCCTCCTCGAGTTCCAGCGCAGATCTGCGCAGCACCTCCGCCGGTTCGGCAATGTTTGCCGCATCAGCCTCAGAATATGGAAAGCTTCCCTCCCACAGGTCTACCAACCTTTCGAGCTCGCGCTCGGCCGAGCCTTTTCTTTCCTCGATCGACTGCAGCGATCTGGCGAGCATCTCTTTTTCTTTCTCGGCGGCCTCTGCCTTTCGCCGGGCACTGACTACCTTCCTATTGATCGAGGCGAGCATCTCGTCGCTCGCCTCGATTACCTTCTGCAACGCAATGCACCGCTCCCTGAGGCGTTTCCACTCCAAGCCGATCTCTTTCAGCTTAGCTTTTTCTTCCTCCTGAACCCGTTGAGAGCGAGCTGTCTCTTCTTCTAAGCGGCGAAGGCGCCTTTCTGCATCGGTCAATTCACTCGCGACCCTGGCGTGGATCGCCTCGCACGACCTCGCGCGCTCAGCCGCCAAGCCGTAAGCACCTTCGAGCTCCTTGAGGGCTGATGGCGCTTCTATTTCTTGAAGCCCAGCGAGCTCCTCGGAGATCCCCTTCAGGCGAGTCGAAGCGGACATTACGAGAGACCCCAGCTCTCTCATCTCCGCCTTTCTCGCGCGCTCAGCCTCGCTCAGGCGAGTGAGTTCGGCACAAAAAGTGCCCTTCGCCGCTTCAAGTTGCGATAAGGCGGCTTGTCTCTCTTCGAAGAGGCGCTCCGCTTCTTCCTTTTTCGCTGCCAAGGCTGCCTCTTTTTCTTCAGCGGCCTTGAGGCGCGCCCTCTCTTCGTCGAGGGCTTTCCTCGACGAAGTAAGCTCGTTTTTCACCTTTAGAAGGGCGTTATGCACCTCTATTGCCTTGGCCTCGCGCCCTCTGCCGCCGCTCACGGCACCAGACGGTTGAAAGACCTCGCCCTCGAGCGTGACTATGGGAAATCTGGCTCCTTCTCGCACGAGCGCGGCACCGACCTCATAATCGGTCACAATGAGGAGGTCACCGAGGAGCTCCTCCAAAGGTCCCCTCCAAAAGGGCTCAATCTCGACTAAGTCTTTGGCCCACCCTATAATACCATCCCTTCTCTCTATCTCCTTGGGCGCGCGGGGGCGAGCCCTTTCCTTGGGGAAAAATGTTGCTCTTCCGGCATTGTTCGCCTTGAGCTGTTCTATGCAGCGCTGAGCCTCCTCGAGATCTTCCACCAGGAGCCAAAATTGCCTCCCTCCCAAATATGCGCCCAATGCCACAGACAACCTCTCAGGACAAGAAAAGGCTTCGACTACGGGCTTCGGATTCGCCTTCAACCTGCCAAGTCGCACCGCCGAGATAACGTGGCGTACAGGCGATGGATAGCCGCTATCCGACGATTCATGGAGTTCGTTCTCCATCGCTTCGAGCTCCGCTACCCTTTTCCTCAAGCCTTGAACTTTAACGCCGAGGGTCTGACAGAGCGCATAGGCATCCCCATGGGCGTCTATCGCTCCTTCGAGGTTCTTTTTCGCGATCTCGAGGCTCTCCCTCGAAAGCTCCTCGTCGAGTTCGAGGCTTTTGAGCTTGCGGAGCAGCTCGCCTGCGAGGCGGCTTTCTTCTGCGGCGAGCCGTCCGAGAGTGCGCAGACGGCTCATGGCTTTTTCACGCTCAAGCTCGAGGTCAGCCTTCTCACTGAGAAGCTCCTTTTTTCTTCGTCTCTTTTCGTCGCGCTCTGCCTCTCGAAGGCGCTCCTCTTCCCGAAGCCGTGAAAGTTTGCCCTCGAGTTCTCCGAGCACACACCTCGCTCCTTCCATCTCGTCTGCGAGCCGCTCCTTTTCTTCTAAGAGCTTGCGGTGGCGATCGTAAGCCTCGCGACAGTCCGCTTCGACGCGACAAGACTTCTCTCTTGCCATCCTGTAGGAGAAGCTGCTCGCTTCCAATCTGCGCCGAAGCGATCCCATCGCCTCTTCAAGGTCAGAAAGCTCGCCGGCGAGCCGATTCGACCGCTCGCTAATCTTCTTTTGCTCCTCTTCAAGTTTTGCAAGGGCCTTTTCCCATAGGCGTGCCCATAAAAGCCGCTTGTGTAAACGGTACTGCACATCTTCGTCTTCCTTCAAAAGGCGCTCTAATTGAAGATCGAGGTCCCTTCTCAGCCGCCAGTAAAGAAACTTTCGCGCCTCCTCCAGGCGCACTTCTATATCTTTGGCCTTTTTCGCCAATTCGACGCCAGGGGCTATTTCATCTCTGCGCCGCTTAAGCTCTACCGTGAGCGCCTCTATGCGCATCACCTCTTCGAGGACCGCATCGAGCTTAGACATGGCACCCTCGCGTCGTCTTCGGTAGAGATCTATGCCGAATAGGACCTCTAAGTGGTTGCGGCGCAAAGCGGGGGATTGCTGGATGACCTCCATCACTTCACCCTGTCCTATGAAGGCGAAACGGTCCCCCTCAAGGCGCCACTCCCTCTTTGCTTCCTCTAATTCTTTTAGGCGAATCCGCCTGCCGTCCAAGTAAAGGACACTTCCCTCTCCGTCCACTTCGCGGCGCAGGCGGCAAGAGCGCACCCCATCTGTCAGGTCCAGAGCGACCTCTGCACTTTTAGCGGGCGGGACGGAGGGGCTGCCCTGAAACATGAGATCAGAAAGCCGGCTGATCCTCAGACGAACCGACGATGAATCGCCCAAGACGAAGCGCAGCGCATCCAAAACGTTGCTCTTGCCGCTGCCGTTGGGACCTACGAGAGCCGTAAGGCCGGGAGAGAACGCGAATTCGCAAGTGCGGCCGAAGCTCTTAAACCCCTTCAGACGCAGCGTTGCTATGTACAACGACCTTCGCCTCCTGGAGGAGCTTTACGCGTCTTTCCGCCTGCTCAAGTGGGCCCTGGAAGTCGAGGCGGTATTTTGCCCACTGGAATTCGGGCGTCTCACGGATAAACACTCTAAGCCCCAGCTCCTCTTCCCAACCGGAAAGGTAAGTCTCGGCGACGTAACAAGCCACATTCGGATACATCTCAACGAGGACAGCCTCCGGCTTACTGGAGAGCGCGATCTTGCGCAGGAAACGCTTTAGATTCATGGCAACAGCATCCTCCTTGAGTACCCAGCCGTTGCCGGAACAAAAGGGGCAGTTCCTGCTGAGGACGGCGCGCGCATCCGGGCGAGCACGCTTGCGCGTCATCTCCACCAACCCGAGGTGCGTAATGCCGAATACGCGCGCCCTGTAGTGATCCCCTTTGAAGAGCTCGCCCAATCTCGATAGAAGGGCTTGCTGATCCTTCTCGCGGTCCATGTCTATAAAGTCGACGATGATTATGCCCCCGAGAGCCCTCAGCCTGATTTGACGAGCTATCTCAGAAGCTGCCTCGAGGTTCGTGTCCAACACAGTTTGTCTCAAGTTGGCCTTGCCCACATATTTTCCGGTATTCACATCGATTATCGTGAAAGCCTCCGTCTGGTCGATCACGAGATAGCCCCCAGACGGAAGCCAAGCCTTCCTGTCTAAAGCTTCCTCTATCTCCTTCTCTAAGTCGTAAAATTCAAAAATCGGCACATTACCTCTATGTAAACTCACCTCTGGAGGTTTTTCGGGGCAGAAGCGATCGATATATTCCCTCACCTCTTTGTACTCTTCCTCGCTGTCCACCACGATCTCCGAAATGTCCCCCGAAACTTCGTCCCTCAAGATGCGGCCCAACAAGCCCATATCTTTATATATCAAGCAAGGAGGCTCTTGAGATCTTGCACTTTGTTCTATGCTCCGCCAAAGATCCATAAGCTCGGTCAAATCCTGGATCAATAGATCCTCGTCCGCCCCCGCAGCGGCAGTGCGCACTATCAAACCAAAGCCTTTTGGCCTCAACTGTCTCGCGAGAGTCCGAAGGCGACGGCGCTCTTCAGGGCTTTCGATCCTCCGGGAGACCCCTATCTCCCTTCCACCGGGAACCAACACCACGTATCTGCCGGGCAGCGATATGTGGGCCGTCACCCTGGCACCCTTCCCCTTTCTCGCCACCCTCATCACCTGGACCAGCATGACGGCATTCGGTTCTACCTTGTGCCCTTTTGCATCGGCCAGATAGAGGAAGGCATTGCGCCCCTCGCCCAAGTTTACAAACGCAGCGTGCATGCCAGGAAGCACTGTATCTACGCGGGCTTTATAGATATCACCGGCCATATGGCGATCCCAGATGCGTTCGATGAAAAATTCGCATAGTTTCCCTTCTTCTACCACTGCTATGCGCGTCTCCTCAGGCTCGGCGGCGTTGACTATGATCTTCCTTTCGACGGTCACTTCTCTTCCTCCAATCTCATCCGAGGAGCGGCCTCACCCGTTCCCCATCCCATCCCCCGACGCACCTTCGGACGACTAGCAAATCCTGCCACCCGTTTATTGCATTTTCATCCACCAAACACTTCACCAACTCCGAAGGGGTATGCCGATTGGGATCTCCTTGAGAAAGTTCAAGTTTTTCGTCGCCCTGCTCAAGCGCTAAAAGCCCTAAGGCGGAGGCATTTTTGGCGATCGCTCTGTATATGGCGCCGAGAGGGAAGGATCCACGGAGGAATATCTCGTAATGAGCGGCTGTGCACAATTCATTCAAAGACTTCCCGAAGACCTCCTCGGCGCAGAGCAGTTTAATCCCTTCGGGGAGGTGGGCGTTCCACTCCTTCATCGCCTCAGGAGGCCAGCTTTCGAGCCAGAACTCCGCCGGTTCAGACAACCCCAAAACGCCCATAGGCAGAGCTGGGCCCAAGCTCAGCTTCGGGCGCGGGACGAGCCCAGCAGTGCTTTGAAGCTTCAAGCCTGCCCTCCTGGCCGAGCGGCAGAACAGCTTGGGTAGCTCCACGTGAGGGATGAAGCACAGCAAACCTCTCTTTTCGAAAGTAACGCGCAGCCTCACCGATTAACCACCTCTGAGGTTCATCAAACTTGATCGGGGCGATCCGAATTTACCCCTCGGCAACCCTCGAGATGCCAACCGCAGGAAAGACAACCGCCAACGCGACAATCCGCCGAGATCGAACCCGCATAAGCTCTGTCGCGCTCGCTCAGCAAAAATGCCTTGTCCACACCTACATCTATATGGTCCCAGGGCAGGGCTTCCTCCGCACTGCGTTTCCTTTGGGCTATCGATGCGGCATCCAAGCCACAGGCCTCAAAGGCATCCATCCATAAAGGGAAGGAAAACGTCTCCGTCCATCCGTCGAACCTGGCACCCCGCCTCCAGGCCTCCTCTATCGCTTCGGCGACGCGCCCGTCGCCTTTTGCGATGACCGCTTCGATAAAACTTTGGTCTGGATCGTGATAGCTCAAGGTAATCCCTTGTCTTTTGCTCCTGGCCTTGAGCCACCTTCCTCGCTCCAAGAGTTCGTCCCTCGGAAGTTGCCCCTCCCACTGAAACGGCGTATGCGGTTTAGGGATAAAACCCGCCACGGAGACCGAGATCTCGGCCCTTTTTTTATTAGCCTTCCCTATGCGGAGCGCTTCATTCGCCAACTTGACGATTCCAACGAGGTCTTCTTCTTTCTCTGTAGGAAGGCCCATCATGAAATAGAGCTTGACCCGCTCCCACCCGTGAGAAAAGGCCGTCTCTATCGTCTCTTTTATGTTTTCGTCGGTGATTTTTTTGTTGATCACGTTTCGCAATCTCTGACTTCCGGCCTCGGGAGCGAAGGTGAGCCCTCCCCGTCTGACGGCCTCGAGACGAGAGGCCAATTCCACAGAAAAGCGATCCATCCTGAGGCTCGGCAGGCTGAGTTTTATCCCCTCTTGCATCAAAGGGGAGAGCCCATCAAGAACTGGGAGCAGGCCGCGGTAATCGCACGTAGAAAGGGAAAGCAACCCCAATTCCTCCCAACCGGTGGACTTCAAGAGATTTTTGCAAAGGGCGAGCACTTTTTCAGGGCTTCGACTGCGCACGGGCCGATAGGCCATGCCGGCCTGACAGAAGCGACATCCTTGAGTGCAGCCGCGGAACACTTCGACGATAGCCCTGTCGTGTACTATTTCTGTAAGCGGAACGAGCATGGAATCGGGATAAAAGGCGTTCTCCAAATCCATTACGATCTGCCGCTTTACAGAAGAAGGCACAACCGGGGTAACGCCAGGCACGTATAAGCCGGCGAGCCCTGCGATCAAGTTTAGGCGCTCATCTCTGCGCATTCCCTTTGTGCCGCGAAGGAGTTCGAGCAACGGCGGGAACAAGACCTCCCCATCCCCGACGCAAAAGACATCTATAAAGGGCGCCAAGGGCTCAGGGACGAACGCCCCGGGCCCACCTGCTATGACGATGGGATCTTCGTCTCTCCTCTCGTCGCTGTGGAGCGGTATTCCTCCCAGTGCGAGCATGGTCAAAATATTCGTGGCCGTGAGCTCATATTGCAGCGTAAAGGCCAAGACGTCGAAGGCCTTAAGCGAAAGGCCCCACTCGGACGAGCATAACGGCAATCCCTCAGCACGAAGCAATTTCTCCATATCCGGCCATGGGGCGTAGGCGCGATCCACATCTGCAAGGGGGATCGACTTGATGAGGCGATAAAATATTTGAAAGCCGAGATAGCTCATGCCGAGCTCGTAGGTATCTGGGAAGGCAAGGCAGACAGTTACACCGTCGCTTCCCAGTTCTTTAGGTGGCAAGGTTCCCACCTCGCTTCCTATGTAGCGAGCTGGGCGCTTAACCTGCGACAAGAGGCGAAAACGCGGATCCTGCAGTTCTTCCACCGAAGACCCTCCAAGTCATTCGTATTTCTTCAACGTTGACAAGTGCACGCTTTCGACACAGGCGAGGGCGATGGCCGAGGCCAACAGGGAGCTGCCTCCGTAACTCACAAAGGGAAGGGGCAGGCCGGTCACGGGAGCAAGTCCCACGCTCATCATTATGCTCTCCGTGGCCTGTAACCAAAACCACGCTGACAGCATAGCGACCAACACTTTGGCACGAACATCTTTCGCCGCAAGCCCGACTTTGACCATCCTCCAGATGAGAAGGACATAGAGAGCGATCATAATTGCGCCGCCGATGAAGCCAAATTCCTCGGCGAAGACGCTGAATGCGAAATCCGTGTGTGGCTCGGGCAGAAAGCGCAGCTTGCTCTGCGTCCCGGCAAGAAAGCCCTTCCCCAACAATCCGCCCGAACCTACCGCAATGCGCGACTGAATGACATTATAACCGGCACCTAAAGGATCTATCGACGGATCGAAGAAAGTGAGCAGGCGCAGTTTTTGGTAATCGGCCAAAAAAAGCCACACCAGAGGGAATGAGGCCAACAGACACCCCAAAAGCCCGGCTATATACTGCCAGGGAGCTCCAGATACGAAAAGCGCTATCAACGTCATAAACCCATACACCAAGGCGCTGCCCATGTCCGGCTGCAGGAGGATCAAGGCTCCTCCTGCGCCTGCTAAGGCCAAGGCCCACAAAAACGTGGTGAGCTCCTTAGGTGGGTGCCTGAAAAGGAAGCGCGAAAGGAAGAGGGCCAGTCCGACCTTTACGAATTCGGCCGGTTGGAGGCGAAGGGGGCCGAAGATATACCAGCTCTGGGCACCACGAGTCACATGGCCCGAAATCAACAATCCGGCAAGCGCCAATAGGCAGATCCCATAAATGAGATGTCCCCACCTAAGAAGGCGGCTATATCCAATCCTGAGGGTCACCAAAAAGGCAAAGGCCGAAAAAAATCCCCATACAAATTGGCGCGCGAAGAAGTTGACCTTCCATCCTAACGTGGCGCTATATATAGTGGCCAAACCGACGCAGAAGAGAAGGATCGCACTCCCCAAAAGCCAGTAATCCAGAAGAAGCAGAGACGCTACCCACTCCCTCTGTTCTTCGCTTTGCTTCATTGCTCAGGAGATATAGCTTTAAGTTGCCTCTTGACGCCCATCAGCGGAATGTTGGCCACTAAGGCCACGGAACGATCTTCCCGCTCAATTTCCAACTCTATGCGTTTGTCGTCTATATCCAGGTATTTGCCTATTGTCTGTATCAAATCCTTTCTCAACTTCTCCAAAACGTCCGGCGAGATATCGGCACGATCATGGATGAGCACAAGCTGAAGGCGCTCTTTGGCCACATCTTTGGAGCCTTTGCGCCGGAAGAATTTTTCCCAAAACGGCATCCTATACACCTCCCTGCAAGCCACTAAAACCGCAAGAGCTTCCTGATCTTGCCCAAAAAACCTCCTTTGTTCGCAAACTCGAGTTCCTCAAAAGGCACTTTTTCCCCCATGAGGCGACGCGCTACATTGAAGAAAGCCTTAGCTGCCTGGGAGCTCGAGTGAAGAGTTAGTGGCTCTCCTTTGTTCGTGGAGATGACGACGGCATCGTCATCGGGCACGATACCTATCAAAGCCACGGCGAGGATCTCAACTACATCGGAGATATCGAGCATATCCCCTTGCCGCACCATCTCAGGGCGTATACGATTGATAATCAAAGAGATATCGGACTTTTCCATCGACTCCAAAAGCCCTATGATGCGGTCGGCATCCCGCACAGCCGATATCTCGGGCGTCGTCACCACCAAAGCGCTATCGGCGCCGACCGCCGCGTTACGAAAACCTGATTCTATGCCAGCAGGGCTATCTATAAAGACGAAATCGAACTCACCCCTGAGCGAGTCACATAGTCCTTGCATCTGCTCGGACGATACGGCTTCTTTGGTGCGCGTCTGAGCGGCGGGAAGTAAATATAAGGTTTCCACCCGTTTGTCACGTACCAGCGCCTGTTGAAGTCGACATTGGCCCTCTATCACGTCGACGAGGCTGTATACTATACGGTTTTCAAGGCCCAAGACCACGTCGAGATTGCGCAAGCCTATGTCGGCGTCCACGGCCAAAACCCTTTTGCCGGCACGGGCCAAGGCCACAGCTAAGTTGGCCGTAGTCGTGGTTTTACCGACACCACCCTTGCCGGAGGTAACGACAATTATCCTCGTGTCCACCCAAAAACCCTCCTCATCCCCCGAAGCTAAAAAGCATCCATAGAGCGAAGGACTATGGTGCCATTTTGCACGGCTACAGCTGCCGGCTTGGCCCACCAAGGGCCTCCGCGATCCAGCACGCTATAAAGGCTTCCGATCCTCACCTGCACGGCCTCCAAAGAGAGGGCCGCTATACAAGCTTTTTCGTCTCCCGTGCACCCCGCATGCGCCAACCCCTGAAGCCTTCCCCAAATGCAAATGTGCCCTCCGGCATATACCTCAGCGCCGTCGTTTACATTGCCAAATACTATCACATCGCCATCGGCTTCCACCTTCTGGCCAGATCTCAGAGAGCGAGGAAGCATCAAGGCTTTACATCCACTTTGAGGGGGTTTGCTAACTCTTTGTCTATTTTCCAAAATCATTCCGGCAGAACGCAACAAGGCCTGCGTGGCGGGATCGTTCGACAACCAGGCCACAACCTGCATGCCGCCCGGCAGAATCAGATGCTTCAGGATGGCTTCCCATGCATCAATTGAAAGAGGTCTTCCCTGTAGATCTATCACTACCTCTGCACCATCGAGGAGGTTTCGCCCTTCTTCTACAAGGCGCTCAAACGCCTCGACCAGCCTGCCTCCTTCGAGTGATTCGGGGATGATGCAACGGATCCTGTGACCGCTTCCCTTTAGCAAAATCCCGTCTTCGACTTCACTCACGTTTCTTACCTCCATCGCGCTCCACCAAACTCGCAAGCAGCCTTCCGACGATCGGAGCCGCAACTTCACTCCCCTTACCCCCGCCTTCGACCAACGCTACCGCCACATAACGCGGTTTGTCAGCAGGCGCATAACCTGCAAACCAAGCGTGATCTCCCCCGTGAGGGTTTTGGGCTGTGCCAGTTTTGCCCGCCACAGAAACGCCAAACTTTCCCGCCGCTTCTCCCGTGCCTCCCGGGCGCACTACACCCTCCAATCCCTTTTGCACCGTCTTTAAAATTTCACTCGACAATGATACCTCGTTATACTCTATCGGTTCATCCGAAATCAAGCGGGGGCGAAAGAATTTGCCACCGTTAGCTATGCCCGCGAAGAGGCGGGCCATTTGAATCGGCGTAACGAGCAGAAAACCTTGTCCTATGGCATAGTTGACCGTATCTCCTTGATACCACCTCTCGCCGAATCTGCGCAATTTCCAATCTGGGCCCCCTATGTTACCGGCAATCTCCCCTGGCAGAGCAACCCCTGTGGCTTTACCGACACCTAACGCTTGCGCCCATTGTACTATCGGGTCGATCCCAGTCCAAACGCCCAACTGGTAAAAATATACATCGCACGATTCCCTGAGGGCCTTAACCGCATCCACCGAACCGTGCCCCCAACTCCTCCAGCAGCGAAAGGTCCTGTCGCCCAATTTGAAACGCCCAGGACAGTAAACCTTCGTGCGCGGCGTTACGACGCCCTCCGCTAAACCGGCTATGAGAGTTACCGGCTTAAAAATAGAGCCAGGCGGATAAGAGCCACCTATGGCCCTATTCATCATGGGCACATCGGGGTCATCCGCCAAAGCTTTCCACTCATCCCGCGTAAGGCCCCAAGCCAATGGCGCAGGGTCAAAAGATGGCGACGAATAGAGCACCTTTACAGCTCCGTCCTTTACATCCAGGGCTACGATCGCCCCTTTGCGCCCCTCCAACATCTCCGCAGCAATCTTTTGAGATGCCAAGTCTACAGTGAGGACAACATTTTCGCCATTTTGCGGCGAGCGACGGCCCAGCTCACCAACGCGCCTCCCTATCGCATCTACCTCCACGATCTCACCGCCAGGCTTCCCACGGAGCCTCGCTTCGCAAAATTTCTCTATCCCATTCTTACCTACTACATCCCCTATCTCATAGCCCCCAGAAGACGCGCTCAATTCGTCAGCGGAGATTTCGCCCACGTAACCTATCACGTGGGCCACGACTGCCCCCGCCGGATAAGAGCGCCTCCACTGGACTACAGGAAACAGCTCTCGAGGAAAGTTTGGGTCGGACACGAGTTCAGCCATTTGAGCCAGCGTCAGGTTTGAAACCAAGATTACTGCCCGATAAGGAACGGGGTACTGGCGCGCAACGAAGGCCGAAAGATCTTCAAAGCTATAGGGTATGCCGTGGTGGGACAAAAGGCCAGCAAAATCCTTCAAGAGCTCCTCCTTCAGGTCGAGAGGGTACCCTTCTATGGCGAAGGTCCTGACATTTGTGGCAAGCGGTATTCCGTTGGCGTCAAATATAAGACCTCTTGGAGGTTGTATTCTTACCATGCGCAGGCGGTTTCGAGAGGCCAGCAGAACATACTCATCGGCCTTAAGCACTTGAAAAAAGAAAAGGGCCAAAAGCGAAAAGAGCAGCGAGGCGCAACTTGCCCATTGCCAGAGTTCGATGCGGCGATTCACATCGTAACCAGAATTGCTCATGAAAGGGCCTTCTCCCGCCGATATATGTAAGCCAACAACACCACCAATGCTCCCCCTAACTGCTGTCCAGCGAACTGGACGAAGAGCGCCCCTCCTTGCCCTCCAAAAAAGAGCAGGCGCAACAAGCCTACCATGAAATGAAAACCCAAGACTAGGCCGAGGACCATGCTAAATCCTTTAGCCGAAGGAGGCACTAACTCCCATATCCCTTTCATGCCCATCAGGGCCAACAGGTAAAGACCAGCGGTAAGACCTATAAGGCCGGACCACCTCAAGTCCCACAATATACCGCCAAAAAAGGCGATCCACAACAGCAACCCTTCCTCGTGATTTTTAAGCGGTAGCGCAAACAAAAGGGCCATCAAAAAAACGTCAGGCACGAAGATCCAGCCATGCACCAAGACCTGTAACAGATCCTGCAATAGCCACCAGAAGATATAAATCACGGTGTGCTGTTAACTAAAGCTACAGAGCGTAGCTGCGACAGATCAGCGTATGGATATAAACGATAACTCACATAACCCTCCACTACGCTTCCGGGCTCACCTATTCGTCCGACGGGGATTCCTGGAGGAAGCGCCTCTCCGGCCATGGCTGTCGATACCGTCATGCCGGCTTCGAGCTTCCTTTCCATAGGTATATAAAGCAACCACACCCCTCCTGTATCATCACCTCGAATGATGCCGATGTCGCGCGTATCATCAACTACCACCGGAACGAGCATCGTCGACGACGAAATCAGTTCTATAATGGAAGAATCCGGTTTTGCATCCCTGACTCTACCTGTCAAAAATCTTCCATTCTGAAGGACCGGCATGCCGCGCACCACACCGTCGGTCAATCCTTTGTCGATTACGACAAAACGCCACCACTCGCCTGGATAACGGGCCACAATCCTAGCCTCGCTCTCTCCTTCGCGCAATAGTGCCCTTTCTTCCCTCAGTCCGAGTTGTAAACGCAGAGCTAAATTTTCGCGCTGAAGTTCTTTCAACTGCGACTCCAACTTGCCCTGTCCAATTGTCCACGAAACGAGGCGCAGTGCGCCATCGCGCAACGCCCAAGCGGGGTATTCCACCGAAAAGAGAATGCGGCCGACACGGTTATAACCTTCAGCCAAAACTGAGACGTTGCCGCCTGTGGCCGCTATCAATGACAAGGCTACAGCCAGAAGAATGAGACCGCAAATCCAAAAGCGCCGCTCCTCTGACGTGACCTTAAAGGCGCTCAAGCATTCTCGCCCTCCACAGAAACGAGGGCACGTTTCATAAAGTCAAGCCTCTCCAATATTCGCCCCAACCCGATGGCCACAGAATAAAGCGGCTGCTCCGCCAGTATAACCGGGATCTCAAGGCTAGCGGAAAGACGGCGCGGAAGTTCCCTCAAAAGCGAACCGCCGCCGCTCAAGACGATTCCATGCTCAACGATATCCCTGGCTAACTCCGGTTGAGTGCGCTCCAAGGTCTCGCGGATCTTTTCTTCTATGCGCAGCAATATAGGCTCTAATGACTCTCTCACCTCTCCTGAGGTTATCTTCACCGCACGGGGGAGGCCGTTCGTGAGATCGCGCCCTTTGACTTCCATCTCTAACTCTTCGTCCAAGGGGTAAGCTGACCCTATCTGAACCTTGATCTCCTCAGCAGTTATATTGCCTATGTAAAGCTTCTTCTCTTGGCGCAAAAGATTTACGATGGCTTCGTCTATATCATCGCCAGCAATCCTGACAGAATCGCTGACGACTATACCCCCCAACGATAGAACTGCAACCTCGCTGGTACCTCCACCTATATCGACCACCATATTGCCCCTCGGTTCATTTATGGGGAGCCCGGCACCTATGGCAGCCGCCACCGGCTCCTCCACTACATAGGCCTCTCGTGCCCCTGCTGCGAGCGCCGCATCTACAACCGCTCGTCGCTCAACCTCAGTACCGCAGGCTGGGACGCAAGCTACAACTTTAGGATGGGCCAAAAATCGCCCGCCTCCGTTGGCTGTGCGTATAAAGTGCCAGATCATAGCCTCGGTCGCCTCAAAATCGGCTATAACGCCATGCTGTAAAGGACGAATTGTCTCGATCCCTGCGGGAGTCTTTCCCATCATGCTCTTCGCTCTACGTCCAATGGCTATTACTTCACGCTTTCCTTTGGATCCCTGCCGATAAGAGACCACAGATGGCTCATCTATGAATATTCCCTTGCCCTTGACATAAACCACAACGTTAGATGTGCCCAGATCAAGGCCCACATCATGGCCGAAGATTCCAGATAAGCGCTTAAACACGCCCCTCTCCCTCGCTTTCGCTAAGTATCGCTATTTCACCCACTTATAACTGCCATGGGCCACGATGCAATGGCCCAAAAATTCAAGTCCAACCAAACGCATCATCTGAGAAAGCATTTTGGTGAGCCGTATATCTTCATCGCTCGCCTCTAAAGCCCCATCGGGATGATTATGGAGCAGGATCACCTTAGAGGCACCCATGCGGAGAGCCCTTCTCAACAAATATTTCACATCGATAAAAGCCCCATCGAGACCTCCGTAAGAAAGGCGGTCCTCGCCTACGAATGCCTCCTCGTCATCAGCATATATCGCCACCACGAACTCCCTCTCTTCCAAGCCAAGGCGAGAGGTCCACTCCTGCAAGCGCCCTTCCCAGCTCGATTGTGACTTATTCTCTTGGCCACCAAATATGCGCTTAGCCAGTTCTATAGCAGCCAAAATAGCAGCTGCTTTAGCTTTGCCCACGCCAGGAATGGAAAGGAGTTCGTTTGGGGTAACCCGACAAAGCTCTGCTATGCCACCATACTGCTCCAGTATATGCGATGCGAGCTCCATCACGCTTCGCTTGCCACCTCCTGTGCGGAGGAGGATGGCCAGGAGTTCCGTCCCGGAAAGCACCTCTGGGCCGGATGAAAGGAGCCGCTCCCTGGGACGCTCGTCGACAGGAAGTGACCTCACCCTCATCGCGGCCAAAATGGATTGCCCTTGCGTTCATCCCCGATCGTCGTCTTGGGACCATGGCCAGGGAGAACCAAGAGGTCGTCGGGCAACTCGGCGAGGCGTCTGAGGGAAGAAAGGAGCTTTGCTCCATCCCCTCCAGGCAGATCCGTGCGCCCGACGCTCTGGGCGAAGAGCGTATCGCCCGAGATCAAGAGCTGCTTTCCCTCTCCTTCAACCAGAAAGCAGACGCTTCCAGGAGTGTGGCCTGGCGTATGGATGACGACAAAGGATAGGTGACCGACGGCAATCCTATCTCCATCCTGAAGCAACTTTTCAGGAGGAGAAGGACGCCTCGAACCGAAAAGGGGCGAAAGGCCAAGCATCGGTTCCATGAACATGGGGATATCGGCCTCGTGAATAGCAACCCCATAAAGCGCCCTCTTCCTCAGCGCTTTGACACCTCCTATATGATCTGGGTGGCCATGAGTGAGGAAGACCCATAACAGTCTGAGCCGCCTTTCGTCCAAAAATTTTAATACCTCCGCACTCTCCTCGCCGGGATCCACAAAGACCGCATTGTCTAAATCGTCCCACAGGAGATAGCCATTTGTGAACAATGGTCCCAGATAAAAGCACTTCACATTCATTCGGCACTTCCTCCCTTGTTTGAGTCAAGCATCAAAGTCACAGGTCCATCGTTGCAAAGGCTCACTTCCATATGGGCTTGGAATATACCACTTTTGACAGCTTCATAGTGTGATCTCAGCACGCCGAGGAAATCTTCGTACAGCCTTTCGGCAACATCCTGGGCAGCGGCATTCACAAAAGACGGACGCCTCCCCTTAGTACAATCGGCATAGAGCGTAAACTGAGAGACAACCAAAACAGAGCCACCAACCTCGACCACAGAGCGGTTCATTTTGCCATTTTCGTCCTCGAAGATGCGCAAGTTTACCACTTTACTTGCCATCCTCTCAAGGCATTCATCGTCATCACAGTGAGAAAAACCTATGAGGAGTAATATCCCTGGCCCTATCTCAGATATCCTTTTGCCGTCCACATCGACAGAAGCCCATTTCACTCGCTGCAACACGGCTCTCAAATCATCACCCCCGAGAGACGTTGATGACGCTATCAACTGCGTTTAGGCGAGCCATAATTTTATAGAGTTGTCCT
>Ga0116181_1001143_pt1 | contig 23335 bp, 20 predicted proteins | sample AD_UKC075_MetaG_FD_89752 | JGI IMG/M metagenome (GOLD analysis project Ga0116181, IMG submission 89752) | Active sludge microbial communities of municipal wastewater-treating anaerobic digesters from USA - AD_UKC075_MetaG | ecosystem: Engineered > Bioreactor > Anaerobic > Digestate | place: USA... | reverse complement strand
GATGGGGTCAACGCCGCCCAGCTCCTTGGCTACCTGGGCAGGGTCACCGGTGACGAGGTGAGCGGCTCCGACGGGCGGCTCGGTGTCGACGACCTCATCGGCCGGGCCGGGCTCGAAGAGCAGTACGACAGGCAATTGCGCGGCACGGCAGGGGCGCAGGTCGTCGCCGTCGACCCGCGCGGCCTCGTCCTGCGCGAGGTGCGTCGCACCGATGCCGTGCCCGGACGCGACCTGCGCACCTCGCTCGACGCGGCGCTGCAGGCCGTGGCCGAGCGAGTGCTGGCCGACGGAATCGCCGACGCCCGCAGTCGCGCAGAGGTCGCGGACTCCGCGGCAGCGGTCGTCCTCGACGCCGGCAACGGCCAGGTCCTCGCCTCGGCCAGTGTCCCGACCTACGACCCCGGAGTCTGGACCGGCGGCATCACCGCGGCGGACTATGCCTGGCTCACGGACCCGGCGGCCGGACACCCGTTGCTGTCGCGGGTGACCGGCGTGACCTTCCCCCCGGCCTCGACGATCAAGGCGCTGTCGGTCCCGGCGGCCGTCCGGGTCGGGGACTCGCTCACCGACCTCCATCCGTGCCCGGCGAGCTACCAGATCGGGGACCGGGCCTTCCACAATTTCGAGTCGACGGCGCACGCACCCCTCACCTACGCCGACGCGCTTCGCGTCTCCTGCGACACGGTGTTCTACGACGTCGCCTACCGATCCTGGGTCACCCAAGGGGGGCTGTCCCAGCGTTCCGACGACGGCGACCCCTTCGTCATGACCGACCGGGCCTTCGGGCTCGGCTCCCGCACCGGCATCGACCTGCCCGACGAGGCAACCGGTTCGGTCCCGGGTCGTGAGCGCAAACTCGCGGCCTGGACCGCCCAGAAGGACGAGTTGTGCCAGCGGGCGACCACCGGCTATCCCGAGGTCGCCGCGACGGACCCGGAGCGCGCGGCATACCTCCAACAACTGGCGGTCGAGAACTGCGCCGATGGCTACCTCTACCGTGCCGGGGACGCCGCGAACCTCGCGATCGGCCAGGGCGAATTGGCGGCCACCCCACTGCAGATGGCGGTGGTGTATGCCGCGATCGCCAATGGCGGCAAGATCGTCACCCCCCGCGTCGGGTTGGGTCTGGTCGACCCGGTCACCAGGGTCGAAGAGGCCATTGCCCCCGGCCCGACCCGCTCCAGTGGTCTCGATCCCGCCGTGGCCGAGTACGTCGCGGCGGGCCTGCGCTCGGTCGTGACGGGAGGGACGGCAGCAGGAGTTTTCGCCGGGATGCCGGAGGACTGGCCGGTCGCGGGGAAGACCGGGACGGCTGAGGTCTTCGGCCGGGGCGACACGGCGTGGTTCGTGTCCTGGGCGCCGGCGACGGCGCCGAAGTATGTCGTGGCGGTGACCGTCAGCCAAGGGGGGACGGGCGCGGAGACGGCGGCCCCCATTGCCCGCCGGATCCACGAGGCGCTCCGAACGATGACGCCCTGACGCCACGCACTAGGCTGATGTCATGGCTGATTTCGATCTCGTGGTGCTCGGTGCTGGTCCTGGTGGATACGTCGCGGCGATCCGCGCCTCTCAACTCGGTATGAAGGTTGCCGTGGTCGAGAAGAAGTACTGGGGCGGTGTGTGCCTCAACGTCGGCTGCATCCCCTCGAAGGCGCTGTTGAAGAATGCCGAGTTGGCCCACCTGCTCACGCACGACAAGGCGAAGTACGGCATCGAAGGTGAGGTGAGCATGGCCTACGCCCCGACGCACGCGCGCTCGCGTCAGGTGTCCGCGGGGATCGTCAAGGGCGTGCACTTCCTCATGAAGAAGAACAAGATCACCGAGATCGACGGATGGGGCACCCTGACCGGCCCGCAGGGGATGTCGGTGGCGCTCAACGACGGGTCCACCCGCGAGTTGACCTTCGACAAGCTGATCATCGCGACCGGCGCCGTGACCCGGATGCTCCCCGGGGTGCAGGTGAGCCAGAACGTCGTGACCTACGAGGAGCAGATCCTCGACGCCGAGTTGCCCGGGTCGATCATCATCGCCGGGTCCGGTGCCATCGGTGTCGAGTTCGCCTACGTCATGAAGAACTTCGGTGTCGATGTGACCATCGTCGAGTTCCTCGACCGGATGGTGCCGACCGAGGATGCAGATGTCTCCAAGGAGCTCCTCAAGCACTACAAGAAGTTGGGCATCAAGGTCCTGCTCGGCACCAAGGTCGAGTCCGTCGAGGACACCGGATCCGGTGTGCGCGTGACGGTTTCTCCAGCCGCTGGTGGCGACCAACAGGTCCTGGAGGCCGACAAGTTGCTGTCCGCGATCGGCTTCGCCCCCCGCACCGAGGGCTACGGCCTCGAGGCCACCGGCGTCGCCCTCACCGAGCGGGGAGCCATCTCCATCGACGACTACTGCCAGACCAACGTGCCCGGCGTCTACTCCATCGGTGACTGCACGGCCAAGATGATGCTCGCGCACGTCGCCGAGGCCCAGGGCATCGTCGCCGCCGAACACATGGCCGGCGCCGACACGATGCCGGTCGAGTACGACTTCATCCCGCGGGCGACCTACTGCCACCCGCAGATCGGTTCGTTCGGTTACTCAGAGGCCCAGGCCAAGGAGAAGGGTTACGACGTGAAGACGGCGACCTTCCCCTTCGCAGCCAACGGCAAGGCGGCCGGCCTCGGTGAGACCGCGGGGTTCGTCAAGGTCATCGCCGACGCGACCCACAACGAGATCCTCGGTGCCGCGATGATCGGCCCAGATGTCACCGAGCTGCTGCCGGTTCTCACCCTCGCCCAGAAGTGGGACCTCACCGCCGACGAGGTCGCCCGCAACGTCTTCGCGCACCCGACCCTGTCCGAGGCGGTCAAGGAGGCCGTCGAGGGCATCGTCGGCCACATGATCAACTTCTGAGACCGACAGGCTCTGTCCTTGTTGCTGAGGTCCGTCAGGCTCGTGCCGATCGGGCTCGGCGGGCGCGGCGGCGACCCGGTCGACCTGCGCATCGTCGATGGCCAGATCACCCAGATCGCTCCGACCCTCGGGCGACGTTCCGCCGAGCAGGTGATCGATGCCGAGGGCCGGTGGGCCATCCCCGGGCTGTGGGACCAACACACCCACCCCGCGATGTGGGCCCTCACCAGGCGCCGGATCGATCTCGTCGGCGCCACCGGCCCCGACGACACCTTGCGACGAGTGGCGGAGCACATGCGCGGCATACCCGCTGGGACGTCCTTGGTCCTGGGCTACGGCCACCGCAGCGGTGACTGGACCGCGCAACCATCGGTGGCCGCCCTCGATGCGGTGACCGGTGACCGCCCGGTCGCTCTCGCGTCCGGCGACGGCCACAACGGGTGGCTCAACTCGGCAGCCCTGCGTTTGATCGGATTGCCCCCCCGGTCAGGAATCCTCGCCGAGGAGGAGTGGTATGCCGCGTATACCCGGCTCGAGGTCCACGACCCCGATTCCGCTGATCCGACCGAGGCCCTGCGCGACGCGTTGGGCCGCGCCCAGGCCAAGGGCGTGGTGGGGATCCGCGACTTCGAGTTCGGATCGAGCTTCGACACCTGGCCGACGCGAGTGGCCAGCGGGCTGGACACCATGCGAGTCCGGGCGTCGGTCTACCCGGATCGCCTGGAGGAGGTCGGGGCGCTCGGACTGCGCACCGGTGACCCTCTCGTGCCCGGGCAGCCTCTGGTGACGATGGGCCCGCTCAAGATCATCAGTGACGGCAGCCTCAACACCTTGACGGCCTGGTGCTGTGAGCCCTACCTCGGGGAGGACCTCCTCGACACCTCGTCCGGCGCACCCAACCTCGACCTCGAGGAGCTCGTGCCGATCATGGCTCGAGCCCGTGCACTCGGCGTGACCGCGGCGATCCACGCCATCGGGGACGCCGCGGTGGCGGCGACCCTGGACGCCTTCGAGGCCAGTGGGCAGATCGGGACCATGGAGCACGCCCAACTCGTCCGGTGGTCCGACCTGCCGCGGATGGCGCGTCTGCGCGTCTGCGCCAGCGTGCAGCCGGCGCACGTCCTGGATGACCGGGATGTCTCGCAGCGTTGGTGGGGGGACCGGACCGAGCGGCTCTATGCCTTCCGCGCGATGGTGGATGCGGGGATCGAGCTCATGCTCGGGTCCGATGCACCGGTGTCGCCGCTGGACCCGTGGCTGGCGATGGCGGCAGCCGTGCATCGTTCCGGTGATCAGCGCAGCCCTTGGCACCAGGAGCAGGCGATCACGGTGGCGGAGGCCTTGAGCGCCTCCATCGACGGGCAACCCACGCTGGGTGTCGGCAGCCGTGGCGACATCGCGCTGCTCGATGCAGACCCGCTGGCCGTGCCCACCGAGGGGGAGGGAAGTCCCGCGCACGCGGCATACCTGAGGGGTATGCAGGTCGCCGCGACGATCGTGGCTGGTCGCGTTGTCCACACCTCGTCGCTGAGGGCACTCTGAGGCGGACGGCCCCAGGTTGGTCGATATCGAATGCGTGTCACCCTTGACGGGTAAGGTTCTCCCAGTGCAGTGACGACCTGATCTTGAGATTCTCTTGACCATTCGTTGACCTGCAGCAGACCAAACTCAGGGTGAGGGGACGCACGCGTGACCGTCAATGTGACCATGAAACCGTTCAAGCCGGCCTTGCTGGCCGGCTGGGACGCGCTCTCATGGGTGCTCGCGGCGGGCGCGTTCGTGCTGGTCCGCCATGACTTCGACCTCTCCGCGAATGTCTGGCGCGAAGTGGTCGTCTACACCCTGACGGCGATCGTCCTGCAGATCGGCATCGGTTTCCGGACCCATCTCTACCTCGGGCGAAGCCGGATCGGCAGTTTCGACGAAACCACCATGTTGGCCTTCGTCGTGGGTGCTGTCGCCGCGATCGGCGCCGGCGTGGCGTTGGCCTTCGAGCGCAGCTATTCGCGAGGGCTGCTGCTGCTGGTGCCGGTGCTCGCCCTGCTGCTGATGGCCTTTGGGCGATGGGCCTACCGCGGCACCGCCGACCTGCGTCGTCGACCGACCGGGACCGAGGAGGGCATTCCCGCGGTCGTCTACGGTGCCGGCGATGCCGGCCACCAGATCGCCCAATTGGTGGACCTCTCGGACGAACCGCCTTACCGCATTCTCGCCTTCGTCGACGACGATCCTGCCAAGCGATTCCTGCGCGTCCGTGGTCGCCGCGTCGTCGGTCGCGGCGACGCCTTGATCGAGGTTGCGCGCCAGCACGGCGCCAAGGCCGTCATCCTGGCGATCACCAAGGCTGAGCCGGCCCTCCTCCAGGAGGTGGCGGACCAGTGTCAGGTTGCCGGTCTCGAGTTCGTCGTGGTCCCCCCGGTGCGCGAACTCATCGGTGGCCGCGTCGAGCTGGAGCAGTTGCGGGCCTTCAACATCGCCGACCTGCTGGGTCGGGACACGGTCCAGACCGACCTCTCGGCCATCGCTGGCCTGGTGAGTGGCCAGGTTGTGCTCGTCACCGGTGCCGGCGGTTCGATCGGATCGGAGCTGAGCCGGCAGGTGCACCGGCTCCAGCCCGCTCGCCTGATCCTGTTGGATCGCGACGAATCAGCCCTGCATGCCCTCGAGCTCTCGCTCTTCGGCACCGGCCTGCTCAACCGCGATGAGATGGTCCTGTGCGACCTGCGTGACGAGGCAGCACTGGCGGCGGTCTTCGAACTCCACCAGCCCGATGTCGTCTTCCACGCCGCGGCGTTGAAGCACCTCCCCATGCTGGAGCGCTTCCCGGCGGAGGGATGGAAGACCAATGTGCTCGGCACCCTGCACGTCCTCCGGTGCGCAGCCCGGTTCGGCGTGCGACACGTCGTCAACGTCTCGACCGACAAGGCCGCCGACCCGACGAGCGTGCTCGGCCGGACCAAGCGGCTCGCCGAGCGTCTGACCGCGCACTATGCGGTCGTGACGGGGGAACCCTGGGTCTCGGTCCGCTTCGGCAACGTGCTCGGCTCCAGAGGGTCGGTGCTGGAGACGTTCCGCGCGCAGATCGACCAGGGCGGTCCGGTCACGGTGACCCATCCCGACGTCACGCGCTACTTCATGACCATTCCCGAGGCCTGCGAGCTCGTCCTGCAAGCCGCGACGCTCGGTGACCGTGGTGAGGTCCTCGTCCTCGACATGGGCACGCCGGTGCGGATCGTCGACGTCGCCAAGCGCCTCATCGCCGAGTCCCACAGCGACATCTCGATCGAGTACACCGGGCTGCGCGAGGGCGAGAAGTTGCACGAGGTGCTCCTCAGTGACCTCGAGGTCGCCGAGCCGAGCAGCCACGAGCGCATCACCCGGGTGGTCATCGAGGGCATGGACCCGGGGATCATCGAGGACATGGATCCTCGCACCCAGATGACTCTCCCCGTCGACCGCGAGCACCAGACGCACTGATGAGCGCACCACTCCCCACCGGTGACCCCACGGTCGCCGTCATCGGCCTCGGTTATGTCGGCCTGCCGCTCGCGGTCGCCTTCGGTCGCGAGCTCAAGGTCATCGGCTTTGACATCGACGGCGAGCGCGTGCGCCAACTGGCCGCCGGCCATGACCGCACGCTGGAGATCGACGCCGACGAGCTGGCCGGTGCCCCGAACCTGATCTTCACCGATCGAGCGGCGGACCTGGCGACTGCGGACGTCTACATCGTCACGACGCCGACGCCGGTCGATGGCTCCAACCGCCCCGACCTGACGCCCATCCTGTCCGCGTCCGAAACGGTTGCGGCCGTGCTCTCGAGGGGCGATGTCGTCATCTACGAGTCGACCGTGTACCCCGGCGCGACTGAGGAGGAGTGTGTCCCGGTCCTCGAAAAGGGATCGGGCCTGCGCCTCGATGTCGATTTCTCGGTCGGTTACAGCCCGGAGCGCATCAATCCCGGGGACAAGGAGCATCGCGTCACGAACATCGTCAAGGTGACGTCCGGGTCGACTCCGGAGGCTGCCATATTCGTCGATGACCTCTATCGCCGGGTCGTCACGGTCGGCACCCACTGCGCTCCGACCATCAAGGTCGCCGAGGCTGCCAAGGTCATCGAGAACACCCAGCGTGACGTCAACATCGCCCTGATGAACGAGCTCGCCATCCTCTTCGCGCGTCTGGGCATCGACACGGAGGACGTCCTCGTGGCGGCCGGGACGAAGTGGAACTTCCTCGGCTTCCGCCCCGGCCTCGTCGGTGGCCACTGCATCGGGGTGGACCCGTACTACCTCACCCACAAGGCGCAGGCCGTGGGCTACCACCCCGAGATCATCCTCGCGGGCCGCCGGATCAACGACTCCATGGGTGGTTACGTCGCCTCCCAGCTCGTCAAGCGGATGAGCAAGCACGGTATCCCCGTGCAGGGCGCCCGAGTGCTCGTGCTCGGGCTGACCTTCAAGGAGAACACGCCCGACCTGCGCAACTCCCGCGTCATCGACATCATCCGCGAGCTCGAGGACTACGACATCACAGTCGACGTGCTCGACCCGTGGGCCGACCCGCAGGAGGCGCAAGACCATTACCGGGTCGACTTGGTGGTCACACCGGAGCCAGGGACGTATGCCGGCATCGTGCTCGCCGTCGCGCACCGCGAGTTCGTCGAGATGGGTGCCGCGCGCATCCGTGCCTTCGGCACGCCAGGAGCGCACGTTCTCTACGACCTCAAGTACCTCCTGGACAAGACCGACTCGGACCTGCGGTTGTGAGCGAGCGCATCTACCTCTCCTCGCCGGACGTCACCGAGGCGGAGGAGCAGGCCCTCGCACGCGCCATCAGCTCCGGGTGGGTCGCGCCGTTGGGCCCCGAGGTCGACGCCTTCGAGGCCGAGCTCGCCGACTACTGCGGCCGCCGGCACGCCGTGGCGTTGTCGTCGGGCACGGCCGCGCTGCACCTGGGCCTGATCACGCTCGGCGTCGGTCCCGGCGATCTCGTCCTCACGTCGACGATGACGTTCGCCGCGACCGCGAACGCCATCACCTACGTCGGCGCGGAGCCGGTCTTCGTCGACTGCGATGCAACCGGCAACATGGATGCCGGGCTCCTCGAGGAGGCGTTCGAGCGGTGCGCGGGCGGTGGGCAACGGGTCGCAGCGGTGCTGCCGGTCGACCTGCTGGGCAAGGTCGTGGACCACGCGCGGGTCGACGACATCGCCTCAGCCCATGGGGTCCCAGTGCTCGCGGATGCCGCGGAGAGCCTCGGTGCGACCCGCGACGGCCGCCCGGCAGCCTCGTTCGGGAACGTGGCGGCCGTGTCGTTCAACGGCAACAAGGTGATGACGACCTCCGGCGGGGGGGCGCTGCTCACCGACGACGCGCACCTCGCACAACGGGTGCGCTACCTCGCCACCCAGGCACGCCAGCCGGTCGTGCACTACGAGCACACTGAGATCGGCTACAACTACCGACTCTCGAATCTCCTGGCCGCCCTCGGCCGCGCCCAGCTCGCCCGCCTCGACGACATGGTGCAGCGGCGGCGCCAGCACCGGCTGGGCTACCTCGAGCTGTTTGACGGGGTGGCCGGGGTGAGCGCCTTCGGTGAGCCTTCGGGTCTGGCGGGTGGGCCAACCCACGACAACTGGTGGCTGACCTCGGTGCTCGTCGACCCATCCGTGGCCGGCTTCTCGACGGAGGACCTTCGTCTCGCCCTCGCCTCCGCTGACATCGAGGCGCGTCCGCTGTGGAAGCCGATGCATCTCCAGCCCGTGTTCGCGGGCGCCCGCGCCGTGCTCGACGGCACGAGCGAGCGGTTGTTCTCGACCGGCCTGTCGCTGCCGAGCGGCTCGGTGCTGGACGATGGGCAGATGCAGCGCATCCACGCAGTCATCACCTCCTTCCTCGAGGGTCGCCGTGCCACACGGTGAGCGGCGGCGCTCCGACGTCGCCAAGAGGGCGATCGACGTCACGGTCAGCGCCGTCGGGCTCGTCGTGAGTGCCCCGGTGCAGCTCGTCACCGCCGGAGTGGTGCTCGCGGTCCACGGGCGCCCGGTGCTCTTCCGCCAGCCCCGCCCGGGTCGCGACGGCGTGGTCTTCGAGCTCGTGAAGTTCCGCACGATGCGGCATCCGGACGCCACCCACGTGACGGATGCCGACCGCCTCACGCGGGTCGGTCGGTTCCTGCGCTCCACGAGCCTGGATGAGCTGCCCACCCTGTGGAACGTGCTCAAGGGGGACATGAGCCTCGTCGGGCCCCGCCCCCTGCTCGTGGAATACCTTCCGCGCTACACCCCGGAACAGGCGAGGCGCCACGAGGTACGGCCGGGGGTGACAGGACTGGCGCAGGTCTCCGGGCGCAACGGCCTGTCCTGGGAGGACAAGTTCGCTCTGGACGTGGAGTACGTCGACCGGCGAAGCCTGCGCCTCGACCTCTCGATCCTGGTACGCACGGTCCGATCGGTACTGAGGCGGCAGGGCATCAGTGGTGAGGGCGAGGCGACGATGAGCGTGTTCATGGGGTCCCCAGCGGTGCGGGTCGGCGATGACGTCGCCTGACGGGGTTGGCCCCGAACGGGTCGTCGTGGTGGGGGCATCGGGCTTCGGCCGTGAGTGCCTCGACGTGCTGGAGGCCATGGCAGCGGCCGGGTCACCTGTCGAGGTGGTCGGGGTCGTGGACGATGGCCCGTCCGAGCTCAATCTCGAACGCCTCGCGACACGCGGTGCCGAATACCTTGGCACCGTCGAGGAATGGCTCGCGAGGGACGCCGACACCCGGCGGTACGTGCTCGGTGTCGGCAGCCCAGCGGTGCGGCGACGGGTGGCGGCTCGGCTCGACGACGCCGGGGCGCGACCGTTCACGGCCGTCCATCCCAGCGCGACGTTCGGCGCGCGTGTCGCCATGGGGGAGGGGGCCGTCGTCTGCGCGGGAGTGGCGGTGTCGACGAACGTGCAGCTCGGCGGGCACGTGCACCTCAACCCCAACGCAACGCTCGGACATGACGCTGTGCTGGGCGACTTCGTGTCCGTCAACCCCGGTGCCGTCGTCTCGGGTGAGGTGACCGTCGGCGAGGGGACCCTCGTGGGCGCGAGCGCGACGGTCCTTCAAGGTCTGTGCGTCGGCGAGGACGCGGTCGTCGGAGCCGGCTCCGTGGTGACGCGTGACGTCGCCGACGGCGTCGTCGTCAAGGGCGTTCCTGCTCGTGTGGGAACCGCCGACCCTGCGTCCGCCGAGCCGTCGGTGGCCCGCACAACGGCGGAGGCGAGGGGTGCCGGACGGTGAGCGCGCGATGGCCCCCCGTTGACGAGCACTTGGCGAGTGAAGCGCCTCGGGGCAAGAGCGTCCTGTGGGGCGTCGTCGTGACATACCGCCGTCCGGCTGCACTCGCTGAGACGCTCGCGGCGCTCGCACGGCAGACTCGTCTGGTGGACAGGCTTCTCGTCATCGACAATGCAGGGGACAGCGAGACCGCTCGACTCGCCTCGGACGCCGGCGCCACCTATGTGGACGCAGGGACCAACCTCGGACCCGCCGGGGCCATCGACCTCGGCATGCGGCTCGTCCTTCGCGAGGCGAGAGCCGAGGACTGGCTGTTGTTGCTCGATGACGACGACCCGCCTACGTCCGAGGGGGCGGTGCGCCAACTCCATGAGTTCGGCGAGCGCATGGCGGCCCTTGATGCCGGGACGGCGGGAGTCGGCCTGACCGGGGCGCGGTACAACCCCTGCCGTGGGGTTGTCGAGCGAGTGCCAGATGCGGAACTGTCCGGGCCGGTGCCTGTGGACCACATCGGCGGCGGTCAGCTGCCGATGTACCGGTGCGGACCCGTGAGCAGGGTCGGGACGTTCGACCCCGGCTTGTTCTTCGGTTTCGAGGAGCTCGAGTACGGCCTGCGGCTCCATCGTGCCGGATACCACCTCTACATCGACGGCGCTGCGTGGCGGGAGAGGCGACAGGAGGCGGGGCGCCTGGGGCTGCATCCTTCTGCTTTGCGAACCTCGAGCGACACGGCGGCGTGGCGCCGCTTCTACAGTGCGCGGAACATCGTGCTCATCGCCCGAAGGTACGGGACGCGGCGGCTCACCGCTCCGCGCGTCGCGACGCTAGGCGCCCTCAGGGGAATGCTTGCCCTGGCCGCCGCCCGTCGACCTCCCTCCGAGGTCCTTCTTCCGGCGAAGGGTGCAGTGGCAGGGCTCCTCCAGCACTCCGGCCGCACTGTCGATCCTGGCGAGGCGAAGAAGACCGCATGAGTCCGCTGGGTTGTCAGGACGTTGCCGGGGCCGCGTGTCTCGGGTGTTCCAACCATCACTGTGCCCCCCCGATGCACATGGCTCCGCCGATCTGGGCTGGCGACCGTGAGTCGTCTTGTCCGTGGCGCTCAGGCCCGGGCGCGCCTGGTGGTGCGCCGGGGTAACCGGACCGTGCGGGAGACACCCGAGGGCCTGGGCTTCGGCAACTACCTCTACCTCTGGCTGAGGGCGTACATCGAGCGGGAACGCGGGGACGACTACCGGGTCGTCCGGGTGCCCGGAATGGAACCGTGGCTCCAAGTGCTCCCCGGAATCCGTGGGTTGACCATCGAGCGTGACGACGTCCGGCTTTGGGACCGACGAGACCCGTCGTGGAACCAGAGGTTCGGTGTCGAGTTCACCCGGGAAGAGTTGAACGCTTTCATCCGTCGGTACCTCCTGGGGTCCCCCCTCGCACGGCCCGACATCGTCGACCCGCGGTCGTTGGTGGTCAACATCCGGCGAGGTGACTACTACACCGACCCGGTGCTACGAGGTCGCTACTCGTTCGACATCGAGGCGTACCTGCGAGAAGCGCTGGCACGTGCCGTCCACGTCGGGGGTGCCCTCGACCGCGTCCACGTCGTCTCGGACGACGTCGGCTGGTGTGCCGAGCGCCTCGGCGACCTGCTCCGACGTTACGCCGGTACGGTCGACTATCGGCCCCCGACCAGCACTCCACAGGGAGACTTCCGCATGGTGGCGACCTCGCCGCGGATCATCGGCACGAACTCGACGTTCTCCTACTGGGGCGGGTACGTGAGCAACGTCATCCACGGTCCGCAGTCGACGGTCGTCATGCCGGCGTTCCACGCGCGCCACATGGACGGCGGGCGGGCGTACCAGCTCGACCCGGCCTGGGAGATCGTCGAAGACATCCCAGGGGGCTGGGATGGGTGACCGAGCGCGGGACACTCTGCGCACACCGTGGGACGCGGCTGCCGACCCGGCCGGGCTGCGCGTCGTCTTCGTCCTCCCCGGCCTGAGCGGCACTGCTGCAGGCGGGTACAAGGTCGTGTACGCCTACGCGAACCACCTCGTGTCCCGGCAGCACGACGTCACCGTCATACATGCGCTCAACGTGCGCGGCGGGTCCACCCGGAAGCGGTCCGTGCGCGCCAGGGCCGTCCGTGGGTTGCGGCAGATCAGGAAGATCGGCAAGCTCGTGGACTACCACGTGCGAGGGCGGCGGGACCGCCCGACCTGGTTTCCCCTCGATGACAGGGTCAAGGTCCTCAACGTTGCCTACCTCACGGCACGGGGCGTCCCGCCCGCTGATGTCGTGGTGGCGACCGCGGTGAACACGGCGCGGGTGGCCGCCACGGCCTGCGCCCGTCAGGGCTCGACCGGGGTCTACTTCGTCCAGTCGTACGAGGACTGGATGGCAGACCGCGACTACGTCGAGGCGACCTGGCGGCTGCCGCTGACAAAGGTGGTCATCGCGGACTGGCTGGAGGACCGGGGCCGTGAGCTGGGTGTCGAGACCGTGCTCGTTCCCAACGGCATCGACGGTGGCGAGTTTCCCCCTGGTCCAGGGGTGGCCGACCGTCCCTGCGACGTCGTCGCGCTGGCGTCCGACATCCCCGTAAAGCGACTTGACGTCCTGATCAGTGTGGTGGAGCGGGTCCAGGCCGCGCGCCCAGGGGTGCGTGTGGCAGCATTCGGCACGAGCACGCGGCCCGCCAGCCTGCCAGCCTGTGTCGAATACGTCCAGTCGCCCCAGCGGGAGGCGCTGGCAGCGCTGTATCGTTCTGCCAAGGTGTACCTCTGCACGAGCGATGCCGAGGGTTGGCACCTTCCCCCTGCTGAGGCGATGAGCAGCGGAGCCGCAGTGGTGTCCACCGATATCGGGGGCGTCATGGCCTACGCACGCGGCGTCTCGTCGACCGCCCCGCCGGGAGACGCACCCGGCCTCGCCCAGCGCGTTGTGGAGCTGCTCGACGACCTCGACCGGTGCCAGGAGCTCGCGACGGCGGGCAGAGAGCGAATCAGAAACTACGACCTGAGAGTCGCGGCGGGCGCCTTCGAGGAGGAGGTCGTCGCCGCCTGGCGAAGGGACCACGAGGGCGGGGGCACGACGCGGTGACCGCGGTCGGAAAGCCCCGAGTGACCGCGATCGTTCCCGCGTACAACTCCGAAGGGTTCATCCTCGAGGCCCTGCGTTCCCTGGCCGCTCAGACGTGGGAGGACCTCGAGATCCTTGTCGGCGACGATGCGTCGACGGACCGCACCCTGTCGGTCGTGAAGGAGTTCGCTGCTGGTCGACCCAACGTGCGCGTCGTGGCGCGCGAACACAACCTCGGGTGGCTCGCGAACACCAACGACCTCATGGGGCAGGCGTCGGGTGAGCTGATGTTCCTCGCCTTCCACGACGACACGGTCGACCCGACGTACGTCGAGAAGCTCGCCCACGCCCTGGAGGCGAACCCGCGGGCGGTCCTGGCGTTCAGCGACCTCGAGCTCGTGCAACCCGACGGTACGCGGGAGCCGAAGGCCTTCCGGGACCTCGACGGGGTGCGTCGTCGGTTGATGAGAGGTCTGGCCATGGCCCACAGCCCGACGAACTGGTGGGTCGCCATCCACGGGGTGTTCCGTGCCTCGGCCGCACGGCAGGTCGGCGGACTCCGGCCAAGTGCAGCGGGGGAGTACGGAGCGGACTGGCCATGGATGCTGCACCTCTGCCTGCTCGGTGAGTTCGTCCGCGTGCCGGAGAAGCTGTGCGTCAAGGCCGTCCGCACGGACAGCGTGAGCCACACGTGGGGCAGCGGACCGGAGTTCCAGGCTGCTGTCCGCCGCGTGTGCGTGGACGCGGTGCGGCGCAGCCCGCTCAGGTGGTGGGAGAAGCTCGTGCTCTCCGCGGAGATCCGGCGCCGGATCGCCGTGCCGGGCTGGGTGAAGCCCTTGGCGCGGCGAGCAGTACGCCGCGCGCTGCACTGACGTAGCTGGTTCGGGCGCTGGCCGTGGTCCTATGCTGGCGCCATGACGCTCGGCCACCCCCTGTTGGATCTGCTCGACAAGCCGGGTCTGCGCGCAGGGGTTGGCAAGGCAGTTGGCTGGCGCAGGACTCGCCAGCTGGGGAATCCCGTCGTGATGGCCAGACACGGGGGGCGGTGGACCTACACGCTGAAGGGTCGAGTATTCGACCCGGATCTTCATGGCTGGGTCGACCGGACAACTGGGACCGCCAAGCCCGACAGATCTTCTTCTGGCAGTACGAGCCGAAGTTCGGCGACGTTGTCGTCGACGTCGGCGCAGGCATCGGAACCGAGTTGTTCGCGTACGCCGACCGCATCGGAGCGAGTGGCAGGGTCTACGCGCTCGAGGCCCATCCTGCGACGTTCTCGAGGCTCGCGGACCTGTACGACCTGAACAGGGGAGCGGCCATCCAGGGCGCGGTGTCCCTCGAGTGCCTTGCTGCCAGTGATCAAGGGGGCACAGTCCTGATCTCGGACACGCCGAACGACCAGGAGAACTCGCTCGTGAGCTCGGGAGGAATCCCCACGAAAGCGGTGACTCTGGACTCCTTCGTTGCTGCAAAGGGCATCGAACGCATCGACCTGCTCAAGATGAACATCGAGGGTGCCGAACGTGCCGCCCTGACTGCTGCAAGCCACGCCCTCTCGATCACGCAGAACGCGGTCATCAGTTGTCATGACTTCTTGTTCGACACCACGGGTGACCCGTACTTCCGGACGAAGGCGTACGTGCGCCCCCTCCTTGAGAGCGCTGGCTTCGCGGTGCGTGATCGTGCGGACGCCACAGGTGGGTGGCAGCGGGACTACCTGTACGCAACACGCTCTCAGCACGCCTGATCTGCCTGTCCGGCAGCGGCCGTCGGGGGAACAGGAGTCCCAACCGCCGGGGGGCTCCTCGATGACGGACCATCGGGGGTTCAGCTGTCACGCGGAGTGGTCCGGCTGCCACCGGCTGCAGAACCTCGGAGCCCAGACGTCTATCGGCGATGTCAAGGACGCCTTCGGTGGCCGGGTCGCGCACGTCGTGGATGTACCCGGCTCAGTAGTACCAGGGGGGTTGGTCATCGGATGCGTCGTGCGGTGGCGACCTCGACGCAGTGGCCAGCGGTGGGTCCGTTTCCCGGTCAAAGGTGACCGGGACGCCCAGCTCCTCCTCGATCCAGCCCATTCGCGCGCGGCACCAGTCCAGGCCGCCGGAGACGACGTGCACTCTGCCGGCCGGACGTTGCTCGAGCACGCGTGGTACCGCGGCCCTCAGGTGCGCGTTGAGGTCCACCTCGAATCAGCCGCGCACAGCTGGGTGGTCGTCGTAATCGAGGGCAGGCCATCGTCGACGTAGGAAGCTATGACCCGTGACATAGGGTGTTGTCCGTGAACAAGGCGGTCCATACTTCGCGAAGTGCTCTGCGCACTGCGAGGGACTCAGCCACACGGCACTGGTGGGTTCAACGCCAGGTGCAGCGAGCCGCTCAGCGGCGCCTGCTGCCACGCAACTTCTACCGGAGCATCCAACCAGTCGGGAAGCATTCGGTGACCACACCGGCTGGCAACACCATCACATACATGGCTCGACCCAACGACGCCGTTGCGCCCCACGCGATATGGCCGAGCGAGTGGGAGCGTACAAGCCTGGACGTGTTCTCGCAGCTCGCCTGCAGCGCGCGGCTGGTGCTCGACATAGGCGCCTACTCAGGTGTGTACTCCATGGTCGCTCTGGCCGACTCCCAAGCCGACGTCATCGCCGTGGAGCCGAACCCGGACATCCTGCCCAATCTTCGTGAGAATCTGGAATTGAATGACGAGTCCGGGCGAGGACAGGTCGTGGAGGCAGCGGTCTCAGATTCAAGCGGAGTCGAACGACTGTTCGTACCTGACGACCCGACAATGGCTGCGATTGGAGGGCCGGTCGGCGTCGAGGTTCAGCTCGTAACGATCGACGATATCGTGGGAGACCGTCCGGTAGATCTCATCAAGATGGACGTCGAGGGCGTGGAGGTCGCAGCCCTACGTGGAGGCTTCTCCGTGCTTCAGAGCCACCGGCCAGACGTGATTGTCGAACTCTTGACGCCGCCAGCCTTCCAAGCCGTCGCGGAGCTCATGGCTTCGGCCGGCTACTCAGGGGTGCGGCACCTGGGCAAGGACGGGCCGCGCGAGGTTACCAGTCACGTCCGTGATGGCCAGAACTTCAACTTCCACTTCTTCGGATAGCCGAACGATCGGGTGCGTCTCAGTGCGTTCCGCTTTTGCACCCGGGAACCATTGCCGAATAGCGGATTACGAGTCCCAGCCGCCGGGTATCTCCTCGATGACGGACCATCGGGTGTTCAGCTGCCACGCGGAGTGGTCAGGCTGCCACCGGCTGAAGAACCTCGGAGCCCAGACGTCGGCTTCTGTGCCCGGGTAGAGCACATCGTGGATGTATCCGGCCCAGTAGGAGAAGGTGGAGTTGGTCATCAGGATGCGTCGTGACGTGGCGACGTCGACGAGGTTCTCCAGCGGTGTGGCCGTTTCCCGGTCGAAGGTGACCGGGACGCCCAGCTCTTCCTCGATCCAGCCCATTCGCACGCGGCACCAGTCTAGGCCGTCCGAGACGACGTGCAATTCACCGGCCGGGCGTTGCTCGAGCACGCGTGGTACCGCGGCCCTCAGGTACGCGTTGAGGTCCATCCCGAAGTAGCCGCGCACGGCTGGGTCGTCGTAGTAGTCACCTCGGCGGATGTTGACGACGACCGTGTCCACCGTGGAAGGTGAGAAGGCGCCGAGAAGCCGCCTCCGGACGAAGTCGTTGAGGTGTTCCTCGGTGAAGTCGTCACCGAACCGGCCGTAGGACTCCGAGACCGCGCTGCGCCGGATGTCGCGACTGCTGACGTCAGCCGGGGTGACGGCCAGGTCAGCGAGGGCCGGGAAGGTGGCCAACCAGGGCTCGAGCCGCCCAGTGCGCAGCAGCCTGCGGTTGTCGGGGTCCTCGTCGCACCACAGGGCCAGGTAGAGCAGGTTGCCGAAGCCCATGTAGGCCGGCGTCCAGATGACTTGTCGTGGACCCCGCCGCACGACGTCCCGAGCCTTGGCCCTCGCCGAGGACAGCAGACCACCCATGGGATTGACCCTACCGAGCGGTCCGGTGGTGCCGACGGCGGACTAGCATCTGGTCCCAGGCGACGAGGAGCGGGTTGCGCACGAAAAACTCACTCGGCGGGGGGCGGAACCCCTCGGGCACCGGTGCGTGGTGGTGAATGCCTGACCCCGGCTCGAACCGGTGAATGCTGTTCTCGAGCACCTGCGACTTCCCTCCAAGGATCCACGCAAGCTCGACGAAACTCGACAGGTACGGCCCAACAATGTAAGCGGAGGACGCGAGGAGATACAGGTCGGCGACGGCGGCCCGGAGCCCGGGGAGGCTGTTGTAGCCACCCTTGTCGCCGACCGTGGTCACGTTCGGCACCGCATCCCGGATCCGCCGCTCGGTTGCAGGGTCGTCGCATGACGGAAGAACTGGGTTCCCGGGTCGTCGCGAAGGTGCTGGTCCATTCGGGTGAGAAACCATGTCACCGGTGATGCCTGCGCGGTGCTCACGTGAGAAGTCGGGGCTGCCCGGACCTGCACCCCGACGTAATGCTCCGGCAGGGTGGCGCGGACGTGGGCTACCTGTGCGGCGATCTCGGGCACCGGCACCAGAGTTGCGAGCTGGGACTCCCACGACGCCTCGCGGCCATCCAGGTGCAGCACTGACGACCCGAGCACCACCCACTCGCGTGCCCCGCGAACGTCCTGGAGAGATCGCCGCCTCGACAGCCGTGCTCGGTGCTCTGTCATCGTGGGGACGGCTGCGCCCCACGGCAGCCGCGGGGCGGCGTACTCCCAGAGGTCGGTGAGGGAGGGTTCGAATAGGCCCGGGCGGGTCGGCCAGACGTACGCGAAGTCGCGCCCCTCTGCCTCTGCGATCCCCTGAGCGCTCAGAGTGAAGCGGAGCCGGTTGCCGAGCCCGGCCCACTCACCGTTGACGGCAACGAGGGAGCCCCCCGGCATCAGGGGTCCCTGCGTCCGGGGTCTGGTGCCGGGAGCACGGAAGCAGCGAGGCTGCGGTAGTTCTCCCAGGAGGTCGGCTGGATCCGGCAGGCCTGCAGCGCGGCGGTGACTGCCGCGCTGCGACGGTGTTCGTGGCGCTCGGACCTGGCGATGAGCCGAAGGAAGGATGCCGTCGCCTGACGATCACCTTCGAACCGTCGCGCGTAGCGGGCGAGGAAGAGCCGGGCCGAGTCGGCGGGTGCGCTGCGGTACCTCCGCACCCGAGCCGATGCGGCCTCGCGGTGGAAGTCGACGACGACCTCTGGGACGTGCCTGACGACGACCCCGGCAGTCCGTGGGTCGTCGAGGATGCGCAACCCGAGGTCCTGGTTCTCGGAGTAGGTGAGCGACTCGTCGTACCCCCCGACCGACTCGAACACCTCCCGCCGCACCGCGAAGCCCCCGGGGAGAATGGTGCTCGCACCCATGGTGGGGTCGCCGGGCGACAGCCGGCAGTCGCGCACCTCGGCGATCCGGTCACCCTCCCAGAACGCGAGCCGGGCGGTGACCACGTCGACGCCCGCCCCCGTGGCCCCGCGGGCGAGGAGCTCCAGCCAGGTGGGTCGGGCGCTGTCGTCGTCGTCGAGGAAGACGACCCAGGGGTTCGCCGTGACCGCGACACCGCGGTTGCGGGCCGCGCACACCCCCGTTTGCGGTTGCTCGACGATCCTCAGGCGCGGGTCGAGGACGTTGGCGAGCAGGCCCTTGGTGCGGGCTGCATCGCCGTCGCACACGACGACGACATCGAGCGCCATGTGCGTCTGGCCGAGAACGGACTAGACCGCGCGCGCAATGCTCTCGCGGCCGTTGTGCGTCGGGATGACGACGGAGAACGTGACGGGATCGTCGCCAGCGCTCATGCCGCCTCCACACGCTCGAAGAAGCAGGCCATCTCGTGGCTGACCCGCTTGATGGTAAAGCGCTCCTCGAACCGGTCCCGGCCGAGCCGAGCCCGGGCCTGCGCCACCACAGGGCTGGTGAGCACCTCTACGAGGGCACTGGCCAAGGCATAGGGGTCAGCAACGGGAGTTATGAACCCGACGGCGCCCCTTCCGGAGCCGAGCACTTCGAGGGTCGTGGGGATGCCGGTCGCGACCACCGGGCACCCCACGGCGAGCGCCTCGATGAGCACCCCGCCGAAGCCCTCGCGCTCGGACGGGAAGCAGAAGACGTCGGCCGCAGCCATGAGGTCGGCGACATCGTCGCGGTGCCCGAGGAAACGCACGTCGAAGCCGGAGGCCGCCGCTTGCTCACGCAGGGCGGCACCAGCTCGCCCATCCTTACCGGCGACGAGGACGACGACTCCTGGCAACGCTGCTTGAACCGAGGGCAGCGCCGCCAGGAGGTGGTGGAGCCCCTTCGGTGGCTCCAGGCGCCCGACTGCCAGGACCACCGGCGTACCCGCAGCGAGGTCAAGGGCGGCACGCACACGGCCACGCGTCCCAACGGGTCGGTAGGAGAAGCGGTGGGGGTCTCGTCCGCGCGGGATGACCTCGACAAGTGTCCGGCGGATGCCGAGGCGAGGTGCCACGGCATCCGCCACGACGCCGGAGATGGCGTGGAAACGTACTGCGGACCGCGCGGTCAGCGCGTCGCTCGCCCTGGCGAGTGCCAGCCGTGTTGCCGGTACCTCTGCACGATGCGTCTCGCCGTAGGAGTCGCTGACCCAGCTCGATGAGACGGGCACCCGCCGCGCCCGCGCGGCGATGCGTCCGGCGACGTCTGCCTCGAAGAGCGTGGTGTGCACGATGGTTGGCTGCACTGCAGCCATCGTGCTCATCACCGTCCGAACGTTGCCCAAGCGGCCACGAGGTGCCCCGCCGGCGTGGACCACCGCGCCGGCTGCATGAAGTCGCGGCGCCAGGTCCAGCCGGCGCCCCAAGGCAAGAACGTGCAGGTCGATGCCGCTGCTCACGAGGTAGGGGGCCATCTCCGCGAGCGAGGTCTCGGCGCCGCCGGGAGCCAGGGAGTCGATGACGTAGAGCAGCCGCACGGCTCACGCCCCGTGCGAGGTGGAGATGCCGGCCACCGTCATGGCGTGCTGGTAGAACGCGCTGTCCGCGCCGAGGGCCGACGGGGTGTCGAAGGCGGTGACCCGGCCGTCCTCGACGACCATGATGCGGTCGCACATGTCGAGCGTCGACATCCGGTGGGCGATGACGACGACGGTGACCGCGCCCTTGAGGTCGGCGACCGTGTCGCGGACGAGGGCCTCGCTGCGCCCATCGAGTGCGGACGTGGGCTCGTCGAGCACGAGCAGCTCCGGGCCCCCGGCGAGGGCTCGCGCGATGCTCAGGCGCTGGCGCTGGCCGCCGGACAACTGGGTTCCGCGCTCGCCGAGGTGGGTGTCGAACCCCCGGGGGAGGGCCGTGATGTCGGCGAGGACGTTGGCCCGGGCGGCGGCCCGGTGCACGGCGTCGTCGCTGATGTCGTCCCGGAAGAACCGGATGTTCTCCGCGACGGTGCCGGTGAGGAGCACGGCCTCCTGGGCGACGAACGCCACCCGCCGACCCCACCACGTGCGGTCTACCTCGCGCAGGTCGACGCCCCCGACGAGGACGGCCCCGGCGACCGGGGCGCGCAGTCCGAGCAGCAGCTGGGCGATGGTCGACTTGCCCGCGCCGGACGGGCCGATGACGCCGACGACCTCGCCCGGGTCGATGGTGAACGCGACGTCACGCAGGGCGTCGCGCCCCAAGGGGTAGGTGAAGCGCACGTTGCGGGCTTCGATCGGCGCTACACCCGGCGGCAGCTCACTCCCAGCGGCAGCCGGCGACGACTGGTATCGCACGACGGTCTCGCGGATGCGGTCGAGGAAGGGGGCGTACCCGGCGATGGTGCCGCTCGCCGAGGCCAGCTGCTGGCCGTAGCTGATGGCTCGCAGCATGAGCAGGATGACCGCCCCCAGGGCGGCGATGTCCTTCGAGCCGACCACCGCGATGACGGCCACGCCACCCAACACGGCCGCGTAGGCGAGGGCGATGTAGGTCGGGGCCAGGGTGCCGGTGAGGGACTGAACCCGCCGTTGCAGGTCGGTGGACCGGCGGCTGAGCTGGTCGATGCGGTGCGCGAACTGATCGCGCACGCCGAAGGCCTGCATCTCCAGACCCATCGCCCCGAGCTCGGACACCGACGCGGCGAACTCCAGGTTTGCACCGGTCGCCGCCCTGGACGCGCGCCTGATCCGCTGCCGCAGCGGGACGAGGATGACGCCGACGACCCCCAGCACGAGGAGGACCGTGCCTGTCGCGGCCGCGTTTACGGCCAGCCCGGTGCCGAGGAACGCGATCAGGCTCAGGAGGGCCGTGACGGCGTTGGTCGAGGTGGTGACGGCACTGGTGGCGGCCGTGACGAAGCCGGTGAGCAGCGCCTGGAGGTGCCCGGTCGGCTCGGCTTGCTGCACCGACCAGCTCGTGCGCAGGTACGCGTCCGAGAGGATGGCTCGCTGGTCGGCGGTGACGTCGGCGCTCAGCACGGCGGAGATCCGAACTGTGACTAGGCTGAGGGCGAGGCGCACGGCGAGCATCACGGCCCCGGCGAAGAGGGCACCACGAACCGTGGTGGTCTGCCCTAGGGCGGGCCCGACGGTCGCTCGCTCTGCGACGAGGGCCGTGGCGACTCCGGTGACGAGCACGAGGAACAGTGCCTCGACGAGGGCACCGGCGAACGAGACCACCGCGAGCTTGACCATCCTGGTGCGGTACTGCGACAGCAGCTCGCGCAGTGCCGACGGCCCCCCGTCGCGCGCCCGCGACGGCCTGCGCACCCTCATCCGGCCACGTCTCGATTGCTCCTGCTCGACGGTGAGGTCACAGGATAACGACCCGGCGTCATCGCGAGAACCCGCCCGACCGGCCCGACCGGCCGGATGGGCCGCTGGGTCAGGTCTGCGACGAGGTGGTGCCACTGACGGGCGGTCCCGTCGAGCGAGAAGTGCGCCTCGCAGTGCCGGCGCGCTCCGGTCCCCAGCCGGGAGCGAAGTGCCTCGTCGTCGAGCAGCGAGGCGACGCGGCCCGCGAGGTCCCTGACGTCTTCACTGTCGAGCACGAAGCCCGTCACGCCGTCGCACACGATGTCGGCCACCCCGGCCGCTGCGGTCGAGACGACGGGCATGCCGCTCAGCCCCGCCTCGATTACCACCCCCGGCATCCCCTCAGTGTCGGGTGCGCTGGTCATGACGAGCACGGTGGCCCGACGCAACAGGTCAGGAACGTCGGTGCGCACCCCGAGCAGCTCGACCCCCAGCGCCCGGGCCCGCGTGGCGAGTCGGGCGCGCAGCGGCCCGTCGCCGACGATGGCGGCGTCGAAGCCCAGCCCCCGGGACCGCAGCGACGCGACCACGTCAAGGAACAGGTCGGGTCGCTTCCCGGCCTCGAGCTGGCCGACGAACAGTACGAGCGGCGGCTCGGAGCGATGCTCGGCCCCGGTAGGCGGGTGGTACGTACTCGAGTTGCGCCCGTTCGGGATGAGGGTTAGGCGCGCCCGCGGAACCCCCAGCACGTCATGCACCTGGTCGAGGATGGGCTGCGACACGGCGACAACGCGCATGGCCCGCCCCGCGAGAGAGCGGTAGAGCCGGCGGTGTGCCGGTCTGGCCAGCTCGGTCGACGACAAGCCGACCTTGTAGTAGACGGCGGGCGTGCGGCCGACGGCGGCGACGACGTACTTGAGCGGCTCGCCGCCGTGCGCGACGACGACGTCGGCGTTCTCGCTTCTGATGGCCCGCCGCAGGCGAACGACAGCCAGGGGATCCAGACCTGCGCGTCGCAGAGAACCGGAGCGGGTGCCGAGGCGGATGTCGGCGCGCAGCGCTGCCTCAGGTGCGTCGAACAGGGACACGACCAGGTGCCGCTGGTCGGGATCGCCGGCCAGCGCATCCCGAAGCTGGCCGGCGTACACCTGGGCACCCCGGTCCAGGTCCTCCGGCAGCACGTGAAGCACCGTCGACCTCGGATCCATGGAGCGGTCGGCGTAGCGGCGTGACCGGGCACCCTTAAGCCTCGATCCGTAAGTTGGTGGGTGGCCCGGGAGGGTCGGATGTGGCTGAGCCTTGATCGTCCTTGGTGGCTCCGGTGGATTGGCCGTCCGACCCTTCGGGGCGCCCTGACTGCTGATTG
>Ga0116181_1001133_pt1 | contig 23489 bp, 22 predicted proteins | sample AD_UKC075_MetaG_FD_89752 | JGI IMG/M metagenome (GOLD analysis project Ga0116181, IMG submission 89752) | Active sludge microbial communities of municipal wastewater-treating anaerobic digesters from USA - AD_UKC075_MetaG | ecosystem: Engineered > Bioreactor > Anaerobic > Digestate | place: USA... | reverse complement strand
GGAATTGCAAATATCATATAGTATTTGCGCCAAAATACAGAAGGAAAGTATTTTATAAAGAGAAACGAATTGCGGTAGGAAAGATATTGCGGCAATTATGCGAGTGGAAAGGCGTAAAAATAATAGAATTTTGGTGTAAAGGATATTACGTGGATACGGCAGGAAAGAATACGAGCCGAATTGCAGAATATATAAAGAACCAGCTAAAGGAGGATCAACTCGGTGAACAGATAACAATAAGTGAAGTTGGCCCGTTTACGGGCAGCAAGTAACAGCCTTACGCAATTGGCAGACCGTATTACGCGTTTGACGCGTCCGCGAAGAACAAAGGGCTTTGCCCGCATGTGAAATACCACGCGTTTTACGCGTGGATGTTTATTGCGTTTTTGTCAGAACCCGCGCGAGCTGCCCCCGCCACCGAAGCTGCCTCCGCCGCCGCGGAAGTTCCCGCCTCCGCTAAATCCTCCGCCGCCGCGGAAGTTCCCGCCGCCAAATCCGCCTCTGCCTCCAAAGAAGATGAAGGGCGGGCCGCCTCGCCTGCGGGTGGAGAATATAAGAACAAGGATAATAAGCATCACAATGACGGGTATAAATTCAAAGAATTCCTCGGTATCATGTTCGTCCGCGTCTCGGCCGCCGATTTCGCCGGCAGGGGTGTACCCTTCCTCAGGCTCGATGCCGTATTCGATGTACACTTCGTTGACAAGCGCGCTGTACGCGTTTTTAAGACCGGTTGAAAAGTCGTCGTTTTTGAAGTGCGGCAGCGCGTAGGTGTCGAGGATAATGCCGGTTTCGATGTCGGTCAGTCCGCCTTCAAGCCCGTACCCGACTTCGATGCCGACCTTTCGCTCGCTCAAGGCGAGGGTCAGTAAAACCCCGTTGTCCTTGTCTTTTTGGCCGATACCCCATTCCCGCGCTATTTCAATGCTGAACTCGCGGATATCCTTGCCGTCGAGGCTTTCCACAGTCAGGCAGACTACCTGCGCGCCGGTCTGTTCCTGCAGCTCAACTCCCTTTGAGTAGATTATATCCTCGTCGGCAGGCGTTATCACGTCGGCGAAATCGTTTACAAAAAACCTTTCGGTTGGCTTGAGTTGTTTTTGTTCGTTACCGCCGCAGCCTGCCAGCGGCAAAGCAACAATGACAATAGAGAGCAGCGCCGCCGAAAGCCTTGGTTTGAACAGATGTGTCATTTCGACTCTCCCTGCGTCAGAAGCTCACTTCGGGCGCAGACTCGATACCGGATTCGCCCTCGAACATCTCCGCTTTTTCAAATCCGAACATACCGGCGATAACCGAGGACGGGAAACGGCGGATACTGTAGTTATACTCCCTGACCGCTTCGTTGTAGTCCCTGCGCGCGACATTAATCCGGTTTTCGGTGCCTTCGAGCTGGGTTTGCAGGTTGATAAAATTCTGGTTTGCTTTCAAATCGGGGTAGTTTTCGGCAATCGCGAGCAGCCTTGACAGTGCGGATGAAAGCTCTGCGTTCGCCGTCTGCTGTTCCTGTATGGTTGCGGCTCCGCTTAATTTTGCGCGGGCGTCTGCAATCTGTGTGAAAATCTCCTGTTCATGCTCCGCATATCCTTTTACTGTTTCGACCAGATTCGGTATAAGGTCGCTCCGGCGCTGCAGCTGGGCGCGGATATCTCCGGCCTTTGCCTCAACTTCGGTTTCGGCCGCTACAATCCCGTTATAGGTGGATATTCCCCAGCCTATTACGATTACTGTAAGCAATACCAGGACCCCTATAATGCCCAGAACAATCTTGGTGCCCTTTTTCAAGACAATCACTCCTAATATAATATAAAATTATCGTAACACTGGTTGCGGGTTTTTGAAATAAGAGATTTGCAATTATCGGGGCGGCGCCTGCCCTTAAATCAGGCCTGCAGGCTTGCCGCAAGCTGCCTGCCGTATTCCCTGATTTTTTCAAGCTCATTTTGGTCGGGGTGCCAGTTGACGCGGTACCCGACGTCCACGACCTTGAGTCCGGCGTGTTCGAGCTGTTCAATTATCAGCTTTACCGACTCGCCGCTCCAGCCGTAGCTGCCGAAAGCCGCGGCTTTTTTGTTTTTGAATTTCATTCCGCGGATTAGCTCAAGTATGCCGGCTATCGAGTAGAGATAACCGCTGTTTACCGTCGGCGAGCCGACCACCACCGCGCGCGAGCGGAATACCTCGGTGATTATATCCGTCTTGTCGGTTTTGGACGCGCTGAATATTTTGACGGTGGCTTTCGGGTCAGCCTCGGATATGCCCTCGGCAATCGTTTCGGCCATCCGTCGGGTGGCGTTCCACATGGTGTCGTAGATGATGGTAATCTGGTTTTCCTGATAATTGTCGGACCATTGCAGGTATTTCTCCACAATCTGCGTCGGGTTGTCCTTCCATATAACCCCGTGGCTTGGGCAGATGAGGTCAATCGGCAGGCTCATCGAAAGGATTTCATTGATTTTGCGCGTTACCATCGGGTTGAACGGGGTTAATATGTTGGCGTAGTATTTGATTGCTTCTTCCCAAAGCGCGCACTGGTCCGCCGAGTCGTTGTACAGGGTCTCGGCAGCGAAATGCTGCCCGAACCCGTCGTTGCTGAACAGGATATTGTCCCCGCTCATATAGGTGAACATGGTGTCCGGCCAGTGCAGCATGGGGGCTTCGATGAATGTAAGTGTGGTGTCTCCGAGATTCAGGGTGTCGCCGGTTTTTACCGTAACGAAATTCCAATCCTCGTGGTACTGGCCTTTAATCGACTTGACCGCGTTCGCGGTGCAGTATATCGGGGTGTTTGGAATTTCGCGCATCAGTTCCGGCAGCGCCCCGCTGTGGTCCACCTCGCCGTGGTTGATGATTATATAGTCAATTTGGTTTAAATCTATTTCATCTTTGAGGCTTGCAACGAATTCCTTGTCGTACGGCAGCCATACGGTGTCAATCAGCGCGGTTTTCTTATCCCTGACCAGATACGAGTTATATGAAGAGCCGTGATGGGTTGAAAACTCGTCGCCGTGGAATTTACGCAGTTCCCAGTCCACCTTGCCAATCCATGTAACCCTGTCGGTAATTCTCTTTCCCACGTTTTCATCTCCCCCTTTATTATTTTCCGATATTATAACATGAAATTTCAGAAAATTATCAGATTAATTTATAAATTCATTATTTTTTAATAATGCCTGCCTTACCGCCGACGCGGTGTAGAACGAGCCCGCCGCCAGTATCGGGGTGTCCGGCTGTTTTAAGGCGGTCTTTATCGCCAGGGCAGGGGAATCCGCTGCCGAGACCTCAAAGGGAGCCGCCTTTTTCACGATTTCGGCAAGTTTTAAGGCGGGCAGCGCACGGGGGTTTTCGGGCGTGCAGCAGATTGCCTTAGCGCAGAATGGGGCGAGCACGCGGATACATTCAGAAACGTCCTTGTCCGCCAGCATTCCTATCACAAGAGTCAGCCCCTTTATGCGGTGGCGATTTAAGGTGTCCGCAAGCGCGGCAATCCCCTGCGGGTTGTGAGCGCCGTCCACCATAATCAGCGGGGAGCGCCGCAAAACTTCCTGCCTGCAGGGTATGGCCGCGCGGCTTAAGCCATCTGTGATTTGACGGCGGGATACCTGAAAGCCGTGTTTTTCAAGGGAGCGCACCGCTTCCACCGCCGTCAGGGTGTTGCCGATTTGAAACCCGCCGGTCAGCGGCAGGGTTATCAGCATATCGTCGTATTCAAACTGTGTAACGCCGAGCTCAAGCTTTTTTATTCTCGCCGCGGACTTTGAAGGGATACGCACCGCAAGGCGGTTTTCGGCCGCCGTTTTGAGTATCACCGCCAGCGCGTCATGGTTTTGCTCCGGGGAGGAGACCACCGCGCAGGGCGGCTTTATAATCCCGCATTTTGCCTCGGCAATTTGGCTGATTGAGCTGCCGAGGATACCGATATGGTCGAGCGAAACCGGCGTCAGCACCGCGGTGAGCGGGGCAGGGATGACGTTGGTAGCGTCCTCTTTCCCGCCAAGCCCGCATTCGATTACGCAGATATCGGCTTTTTCCCTTGCAAAATACAAAAGGGCAAGCGCGGTCGTGAACTCAAACTCCGAAAGCATTTCGGTATCGTCCGTGTGGCTCAAAAGCGCGGCGAGACTGCCGGCGATGTCCGCAAAATCCTGTTCTGGAATCGCCGTATTGTCAATCGTTATTGTGTCCCTGTATCCTGTGATGGCGGGAGAGAGATACAGCCCGGTCCGGTAGCCCGCAGCGGTCAGGATGGACTGTATCATCCGCGCGGTGGAGCCTTTGCCGTTAGTCCCCGCGACATGCACAAATCGAAGGCCGAGTTCGGGGCTGCCGCATTGGCGCAGCGCCCGCCTTATCCGGTCAAGTCCCCACTTCATTCCGCTTTTTTTAAGGGCGTTTATGTATTCAAGCGCGTCGGAATAGTTCATATTAAAGCTCCCGTTAATAAATGGATATCACATCTCACATTATATCACCGAACCTCGCAAAATAAAATACAAGCCGCGGTTTTGAACTTGACAAGCGTCCGGTTTTTTTATATAATTTCACTTGCCCGACAAACGAGGACGTTTAGCTCAGCTGGGAGAGCATCTGCTTGACGTGCAGAGGGTCAGCGGTTCAAGTCCGTTAACGTCCACCAATAAAAACGGCAATCTGCAAAACGCAGATTGCCGTTTTTTCTGTGTAGGATTTGCAATATTTGCGAACACGTTAAATAGTGGATAATTCATTATTCGTTTATTCAATATTCCCTGTCCCTTAATCCAAACCCACGCAGGCCGCGAATGCCTGATTCAGCAGGGCGACAGCGTCATTCCAGCGGCCGTTGTCCGTCGGGTTTCCCATCACCACCGCAACTATTTCAATCCCGTCCCGCTTTGCGCTTGCGATTACGCAGTGCCCAGATTCATCGGTTTTCCCGGTTTTTATGCCGGTCGCGCCCTCAAAATAAAAGGGGGTTGACGGGTTTAACAGAAAATTGGTGTTTTTGAACGTCAATTTCTGGCCGGAGACAAGGGTGTGGCTCGCCTGCTGCCTGGCTACCGTCTGGCGGATATTGTCGTATTTCATGGCGGCAAGGGCGATTTTGAGCATGTCGGACGCGGTGGTGTAGTGGTCGGCCGCAAAATACCCGTCAGGATTCGAAAAATGGCTGTTCACCGCGCCGAGCTGTTGTGCCTTTAAGTTCATTTTATCCGAAAAGGCGAAAAGAGCTTCGATATCGCCGGCGTCGGGGTTGTTGAGCAGCTTGCGGCCGACATGCGCCGCTATCGTATATGCGGCGTCGTTGCCGGACGCGAGCAAAAGCGCGTCTATAATCATATCTCTTGTCAGCTTGTACCCGCTTTTGATGTGCGCCAGACTTGAGCCCGGCTGGACAAAGGACAGCTCGCTGCCCGCGATGAATATCTCGCCGGGCTCGCATTCTTCGGTGGCGATGATTGCGGTCAGCAGCTTGGTCAGGCTGGCGGGGGAACAGCGCTGCTCGGAATTCTGGCTGAAAAGCAGGGCGGAATGGGTTACGTCGTAAACCACAACCCGCGGGGAAGATAGGGGCAGGCTTACCGGAATTGTCGGGTGGGTCGTGGTTGTGGTAGCCGGCGCGGATGTCGCGGTAGTCTGCGGTACCGGCTGTTCGCCCGTTTCGATTGCTCCAAAGACGGTGTTTTTAAGCTGCCAGCCCGCAAAGGCGAGAAGGCATAAAAAAGACGTAAAAAGGAATAGGGTTATCAGCCGCCTTCTGGCTATTCTGCTGTTTTTACGCTTGCGTTTTCTTGTATTGCCTGACCTTTTCATCTGATATGTCCTTCCGGCTTTCAAATCAAAGATAGTATACAATATTTAACCCAAAAATTTTATGCCTGTTTTTGTCATCAGTTTCGGCCCGCCCGCCTTGAGCGGATTAAGCCGGCGGCAATTACTGCGGTAATCACCACCAACGCGCAGATTGAAAAAACCAGCACGGTTTTGCGGCTTAACAGCCCGTTTTTGTCCTCATTTGAGGGCGTTATTTTCCATTCCACCGCCGCGGTCTGGTTTTCGGGCGTGCCGGTGTAATAAAACGGGCAGCTTAAAGTGATTGTGAATTCGCCGGTTTCGCCGGGGTCAAGAGGTGGGAGCTTGAAACTGTTGCCAAAACTTTCCGTTATACTGCCGTAGCTTCCCTGATACAGCGGCTCGCCCGACGACGAGAGGACGGAGATTTTTAAATTCACGATATACAGCAGCGCCTGCTGGTCGTCATAGGGAAGGTTGATTGAGGATTTCGAGAAATCAAGACTGTTTTGGGTTTCGTTTTTTATATACAGAGTGCCGGTGCGGGTCTGGCCCGCCGAAAGCAACGGGTATTCCCAGAACACCCTGCGCTCCGGCTTTTCCATCACCACGCCCTGTCCGTCCCGCTCTGTTATCAGGTAGATTTTTATGTAGTCGTTGTCGGGGTTGTCGAATTCCTCCAAAGCGGGGGAGGCCGCGACTGCGGGGATTATAAGGCAGGCGGATACAACCAGTGCAAAAAGCAACAGCCGCGCGGCGTTTTTCAGGCTTTTCATTGGCTTGCGCCTCCTTTTCCATCCCCGGTTTCGCCGGTGTCTGGTTTTCTGACCGATAGGATGACCGACAAAACCACAAAAACCGCAAGCAGCGCCGCGGCGAGATATACCGCCCACGAAGGGAGCCCCAGAATTGTACCGTCGTCCTCCGCGCCGACGATGTCGGAGGGGTCTTGGGAGGGAGGCTCTGGCAAGGACGGCTGGGTGGGTGGGGGCAGGGTGGCGCCTTTTTCCTGCGGGTCAATGCCGTGATACAGCATTTTTACCTGCTCCGCGCTCATCGCAAAGCTGTATATCGCCAAATCGTCAATGACCGCGTTCAGGGTCGGCTCGTCCCAAATCCCGGCGCCAATCCTAAGGCGGTTGTTCCGCATTTCCTCGACGCCGAGTATCAGCATCCGCTCAAACCATAGCTGCCCGTCGATATAAAGGCAGAGGGACCTTGCGTTCATGGTCAGCGCGATATGGTGCCATTCGCCCGTCGGGATACCGTAATGCGTCTTGCCGGGTGTTGCGGGATTGAAAAACTCGTAAAATACCTTTTCTTTGCCGCTGCCCATCGAAAACGCCATGTACACGCCGTCCAGCACCCCGCCGTCCTTGTGCTTGGCATTGTGGTTTTTTGAGTGCGGCATTACCGAAAGCCACACGTCCTTGTTGCGGGAAAAGGTGAAAAACCTCTGCGAGTGCATGGTTTCCGGCTCCATCCCTTCGGCCGCGCCCCTCCAGTAAAACCATCCGGCGATTGTCATGGTGTGCACCTGAAGCTGGTAATACCCCAGTTCGAGATATTCCCCTTTTCCCGAAAGGGACACGGCTTTGCCCGAATCCCTTCCGGCAACCCAGTTGATTTTGCTCGCCGGCTGTTCCTTGCCGTCAATATAGTATTTTACGTAAGAGGACTGGCCGTCCGGCTGGTTCGCCAGCCAAAGTCGCCTGTTCTCATAGCCGGGCGGCGCGGCGGATACCCAAAACCCGCAGATTAACAAAGCCGCGGTTGCCGCCGCGGCGGCGCGGAAAACCCGGCTCGCGTTTATTTTATTGATTTTCCGGGACATCGGCAGGCCTCCTTATATCAATCCCGCGGTTACTTTTTCTTTTTGGAAAGATATGTGAGCCACGCCAATGCTGCAATCAAAACCAGAGCGACTGCCGCCAGGATATAGGGCAGGATATTGATGTGTTCGCCGGTCGGGACAGCCTCTTTTGCGGCTGCGACAAGGCAGACCGGCAGACTCAGGATGGCTGCAAACAAAACAGCGGCCTTTCTTTTCATTACAACCTCTCCGTTCGCATAAATATTTAGCCGCTTTGCAACCGCGGCTATCTTTATATGGTTTAGTATAATAGATTTTTTTGATGAAATCAACTTTAAACCAGTCCCGCCCGGTGATATGAAAATTGCATGTTTAATTTCCCGAAACATATTACCAGTTATATCAGGCCGCCTCGTTTTTATGGTTGAAGGTATATAGTTTTTTACAAGAAGCTGTCTGTCCCGCCATGGGGAAACTCTTTTCAAGGCAATTAAACCTGCGATGCCATCCGAAAACAAAATTATTCGCTGGCATAAAACCTTATCCCGGTTTTGACATCTGCAGTTTATGTGAATACCTGTACGGCGCTGCGCATATTCAATGCGGCTTATCGGGGCAACTCGTCCGACGGGTTGCGCCCGGTTTTATTTTTATATAAACGGCCGAAACAGCCCAAATCGTTATAGCCGGTATTATAAGCGACTTCCGTAACGGTCATGCTCCCGAGTTTCAGCAGCTGCCGCGCTTTTTCAATCTTCAGGTTCCGGATATAATCAATCGGCGACGGTGACGTGCCCCCAATGTATGTTCCAACCTGTTGTAGAGAAAGCCCTTGGTTTCGCAGTAGTAGCAGAGGCGTTGGAATGTGCGTAAACGCAAAGCGTTTTCCACATTTCAATGCCTTTTCCTTATATCGCCCAAAGTACCGCTTCAGGAGCAGGAGGACGATACCCCAACGCGCTCTGCGGGTGCCCTTATCATATAGGGCGGGAGAAGGACAACCTTTGCCAGCCCATGACCCTGTGTTTCAGGGCGCTGGGGGTGGACATGGAGAAGTTCAGGGAATCCGGCAAGGTGTTAAACAGGCTTTACCAGCAGATGCAGAAGGAAGGAAAAATCAAAAACCCCCGGGAAAACGTGCTGTTCTTTTACTATTTTGTGGACGACATACTGCATTTCAATTCCACCCGGGTAGTGAAACTCAACCCCACGGATGCTTTTGACCTGACAAGGGCGGAAATCGAGGCCAGAGAGCAGGTATTTGAGCTTTTCGACTTCCTGAAGGAGAATATCGACGGTTTCCAGAACAGTAGCCTGATAATGACTGCCCCCTCCATCGGGGTGAGGGAGAGCAGGATGATAGACGGGGAATACCTGCTGACAGGCAGGGACCTTATCAGCTGCAGGAAGTTTGAAGATTCCATTGCCGCAGGCAATTACGACATCGACATCCACAACCCCGAAGGCAGCGGCACCAGCCACTATTATTTCCCCGAAGGGCAGTATTACACCATTCCCTACCGCAGCCTGATACCAAAGAACGTGGACAATATGCTGGTGGCAGGCCGCTGCATTTCGGCAGACCACGAAGCCCAGGCATCTATCCGCATAATGCCGATTGTGTGCTGCCTGGGCGAGGCGGCAGGCACTGCAGTGGGGGTCGCTGCCGGTGAAGGCGTGGCCGTCAACCGGGTGGACGTGAAAAAGGTGCAGGAGCGCCTTAAAGCTCAGAACGCATTCTTTTAATCGAAACTTGTCAAGATTAGTGGACACATTGAAGAGTAAATAATTCAAAATATCTATTTGTTTGGAAGGCACACCGTAAATTTTTGTGTAGACAGTTGTTCAATTCAGACAAGAACATAGAGAAATAAACCGTGGATTTACTGATGGAAATCAGATGGTTGCTTAGCCTGTATTGGTAGGTATCCCGGGGTGGAGCGGCGGCGGTATGCCGCTGCTTTTTTATATCTCATTTTCTATATTAAAAGTTCATTTTCTTTTTGCTATTTCTGAAGCGCAGCCCGGCATTCTTTTTGTGCCGAAAACCTTTATCTACAAATGTATCTTCACCATGTGTTTGATATTCGTCTATCCATCGGTATAACATTATCCTGTTTATACATGGTTTCCCGGCTACTATTGACGGCTTGATTTCATCTTTTAATACCAATTCACATGCCTTGACTTTAAACTCCTTGCTGTATGTCCTTCGCTTACCGACATTAAAGCATGGAATTATCGGGTGCGGGCGGGGGAACGGCGCGGGGCTGATGTCGGGTTTTCTTGTTGCTCATATTGGTGGAATATGCTATAATCAAACGAACGGGGAAAGAGGTGGTTGGCCTGATTATATTCGGAATTGACCCTGGCTACGCGACCATAGGCTGGGGCTGCGTGCGCTATCAGAGCGCGCGCTATTACATTGTGGATTACGGCACCATCACCACCCCCGCCGAGATGGATTTTCCCGACCGGCTCTGCATGCTGCATAAGGAGCTATTGGTAAAACTTAAGGAATTCAAGCCGCAGACCCTCGCGGTGGAAAAGCTGTATTTCAAAAAGAACCAGAAGACGGCGATTGACGTGGCGCAGGCGCGCGGGGTGATTATTCTGACCGCGCGGCAGTGCGGGATACCGGTGTACGAATACACCCCTTTGCAGGTGAAATCCGCGGTCACAGGTTTCGGGAAAGCTGAAAAGCAGCAGGTAATGGAGATGACCCGCAGGCTGCTCTGCCTTAAGGAGCTTCCGCAGCCGGACGACGCGGCGGACGCGCTGGCTGTCGCTATTTGCCACGCGAATATGTGCGGAACGCCTTTAAGGCGGAAACTGGCGAAAATGAATTTCGTGTTTTAAAAACCATCAGGGAAAGGGACGGTTTAATGATATACAGTTTGCGCGGCAGGCTGGTACATGTTCAGCCGGATATTGCGGTCATCGAATGCGGCGGCATAGGGTTTTGCTGTCGGATTACCATGACCACCGCCCGCCAACTCCCGCAGCTGGGGCAGGAGGCGATGCTGTATACCTGTATGAACGTGCGGGACGACGCGGTTGAGCTTTTCGGGTTTGCCGACAAGTCTGAGCTCGGCTGCTTTCAGCAGCTGACGTCGGTGAACGGGGTGGGGCCGAAAGCCGCGATTTCAATTCTTTCCGAGATGACGGCCGAGCGCTTCGCGCTTGCGGTTGCTTCGCGGGATTACAAGTCGCTCACCAGAGCTCAGGGTATCGGCCCGAAGCTCGCCCAGCGGATTGTGCTTGAGCTTAAAGACAAGTTTGAAAGCTTAACGCCCGCGGAGGTTGAAATCGACCTTGGCGGGCCGGGCGTGGTTTCGGCGGCCGGGAACGCCGCAAAGGCGGTGGAGGCGCTGTCGGTGCTCGGCTTTACCACGGCCGAGGCTTCGGCGGCGGTGGCAAAGCTGGACAGCGAGCTGCCGGTCGAAACCATGGTGCGCGAGGCGTTGAAAACCCTTGTGAAACCCATGTCAAACCCATATAAATAAAAATTACCGCATAGGATTGAAAGAGGGAGGATTAAATGGCGGACGGTTTTTTGGACAACAACCCGGGCGGCATGGATTTGGATTTTGAAAACAGAATGGTTACGGCATCCTCCCTTCCCGAAGACGAGGGGGATAATCCTCTCCGCCCCCGCCTGCTGTCTGAATATATCGGGCAGGAAAAAGTAAAGGAAAACCTTTCGGTGTTTATAGACGCCGCAAAGCTGCGCAGGGAGTCCCTTGACCATGTGCTGCTTTACGGCCCGCCGGGGCTTGGAAAAACCACTCTGGCGGGGATAATAGCCAACGAGATGGGGGTTAATTTCCGCATCACCTCCGGGCCGGCGATTGAAAGGCCGGGCGACCTTGCCGCCATGCTTACAAACCTTGAATCCGGGGACGTATTGTTTATTGACGAAATCCACCGGCTGTCCCGCTCGGTCGAGGAGATACTCTACCCGGCGATGGAGGATTTTGCGATTGACATTATCAGCGGCAAGGGGCAGGGCGCGGTTTCAATCCACCTGCCGCTGCCGAAATTCACCTTGATAGGCGCGACCACCCGCGCCGGTCAGATTTCCCCTCCCCTGCGCGACAGGTTCGGGGTGGTGCTGAGGCTTGAGCTTTATTCGCCACAGGAGTTGGCGGAGATTGTAACCAGAAGTGCGCGGATTTTGGAAATCCCCTGCGATTCGGACGGCGCTTATGAAATCGCGTCCCGTTCGCGCGGAACTCCGAGGATTGCCAACCGGCTGTTAAAACGGGTACGGGATTTTGCGCAGGTTATGGGCGAGGGCAGGATTACCCTTGACGCGGCGCGCAAGGCACTCAAAAAGCTGGAGGTTGACGAGCTGGGGCTGGACACCATTGACCGGCGGATGCTCAAGGCGATGATTACCCATTACGGGGGCGGGCCGGTCGGTCTGGATACGGTCGCGGCGTTAATCGGCGAGGAAGCAATTACAATCGAGGACGTGTACGAGCCGTATCTTATGCAAATCGGCTTTTTGAGCCGCACCCCAAGGGGGCGGGTTGTCCTTCCGGGCGCGTATCAGCATCTGGGAATTGAATACAACGGGCAGCTGACCTTCTGACCGGCTGCCGCGCGCAATCGGCGCGCATACTATGTATGATTTAAGAGGTGCGTTATGGGTAGACTTTTTGGTACCGACGGAGTACGCGGCGTTGCCAACACCGAGTTGACAGCCGAAACAGCGATGGCAATAGGGAGAGCTGCGGCGATGGTGCTGATAGACAGCGAAAAGCCGCGCCCGAAAGTGATTATCGGCAAGGATACGCGGCAGTCCTGCAATATGCTTGAGGCGGCGATGGCCGCGGGGCTTTGCTCGGTAGGCGCCGACGTTACCCTGTTAGGGGTCGTGCCGACGCCAGCGGTGGCGTATCTTGTCAAGAAGTACAGGGCGGACGCGGGCGTGATGATTTCGGCGTCGCATAACCCCTGTGAATACAACGGGATTAAGATTTTCAACGGCGAGGGATACAAGCTCTCGGACGAGCTGGAAGGAGAAATCGAATCCATAGTGCTTGACGGCTCCCGCACCCCTCCGGCTCCCGTCGGCGGGGGAGTGGGGCGGATTTACCAGTGCGGTACGGCTGTGGACGATTATGTCCGCTACCTTGTTTCGGCTGCCGACGTCAGCCTTTCGGGAATGAAAATCGGGATAGACTGCGCCAACGGCTCGGCGAGCGCGACTGCACGCAAGCTGTTCACCTCGCTGGGCGCGGAATGCGTGATAATAAACGACCAGCCGGACGGCGTCAACATAAACGCCGAATGCGGTTCTACACATATCGAAAAGCTGGCCGAACTGGTCAAGAAAAAGAAGCTGTCCGCAGGGGTGGCGTTCGACGGGGACGCCGACCGCTGCCTTGCGGTTGACGAAAAAGGCAACCTTGTGGACGGGGACAAGATTATCGCGGCGCTGGCCCTCGACATGAAGAACAAGGGTGAACTGAAAAAAGGTGCCGCGGTGGTTACCGTCATGTCCAATCTTGGGCTTTTCAGGTTTTTTGAGGAAAACGGGATTGACGCTGTAACCACAAAGGTCGGGGACAGGTATGTGCTGGAAGAAATGCTCAACGGCGGCTATGTGATTGGCGGCGAGCAGTCCGGGCATATTATTTTAAAAAACCACGCCACCACCGGGGACGGGCAGCTTACCGCGGTTAAGCTGCTGTGCCTCTGCCGCGAGCAAGGCCGCAAGCTCTCCGCAATCGGCGACATGATGGAGCGTTACCCGCAGGTGATTATCAACGTCAAGGCGGACGCCGAACAAAAGGAAAAGTACAATGCGGACAGGGAACTTGCGGCGGTTATCGACAAGGCGGGCAAAAGCCTCGGCCGGGACGGCAGGATACTGGTGCGGGCTTCGGGCACCGAGCCTCTTATCCGAGTAATGGTCGAGGGGCGGGATTTCGACAACATCAACAGGCTGGCGGTGTCGGTCGCGGATGAAATCCGCAGCGCGATAAACCGTGCCGGAGAGGACGCCTGACGGCAAGTTGCGGGCAGCCGCATTAAAAAGGCTGCGGGCGCGCTGAACAGGGCAAAACCGGCGCCGGAGGGTCAGTTTTTTGCGGATTTGCGGTTATCAGGGCGTGAATTCTTGGATTTGGAAAGATGTGTAGGCGTTGAATGCTTTTATCTGTGCAGAAAAGGTGAGGTTCCATTACGATAATCGGGCGGACATGCTTTCCGGCCCGGTTCTTGACGATATTGACTTAAATATCGAGCGCGGCGAATTCGTGGCGATACTCGGACATAACGGTTCGGGCAAATCCACCTTAGCGAAGCATTTTAACGCGATGCTGCTCCCGTCCGGCGGCAGAGTGCTCGTAAGCGGCAGGGACACCGCTGACCAGAACGAGCTGTACGAAATCCGCCGCATGGTGGGGATGGTGCTGCAAAACCCGGACAACCAGATTGTCTCCACCATTGTTGAGGAGGACGTGGCGTTCGGCCCCGAAAACCTTGGGGTTGAGCCTTCTGAAATCAGAAGGCGGGTTGACGAGGCGCTGAAAGCGGTGGGAATGCTGGAATACCGCGAGCACGCCCCGCACAAGCTGTCCGGCGGGCAGAAGCAGAGGGTCGCAATCGCCGGCGTTTTAGCCATGCAGCCCGAATGTATCGTGCTGGACGAGCCGACTTCCATGCTCGACCCGCAGGGCAGGAAAGAGGTGCTGGACACCATATCGCGGCTGAACCGCGAGCGGGGTATCACCATTGTGCTGATAACCCATTTCATGGAGGAGGCAGTGCTTGCCGACCGGGTGGTTGTTCTTGAGAACGGGCGTATCCTGCTTCAGGGCCACCCGCGCGAGGTGTTTTCCGATATTGAAAGGCTGCGGCAGGTGGGGCTTGACGTCCCGCAGCCTGCCGAGCTCTGCCATCAGTTGCGAAGAGCGGGGGTACCGCTGCCAGAAGACGTTCTGACAGCCGAGGAATGCGTTGAAGCGCTGTCGCTGTTATTGGAGGAATCCTATGCCGGTAATTGAAACCCAAAACCTGTCTCATACCTACTCGCCGGGCACGCCGTTTGTAAAGGAAGCCATAACCGATATATCGGTTAAAATTGAAAAAGGCGATTTATTGGGGATTATAGGCCACACCGGTTCGGGAAAATCCACTCTGGTACAGCATTTTAACGGCCTGCTGCGTCCTACGTCGGGCAAGGTGTTCCTCAACGGCAGGGATATTTGGGAAAAACCGAAAAAAATACGGGAAGTGCGTTTTAAGGTGGGGCTGGTGTTCCAGTACCCTGAACACCAGCTTTTTGAGGAGACCACCTACAAGGATATAGCGTTCGGGCCTTCAAACATGGGGCTTGACGCCGACGAAATTGACAGAAGGGTGCGCCTTGCCGCGAGGTTTGTCGGGCTTAAGGACGAGCTTTTGAAGAAATCCCCGTTTGAGTTGTCGGGCGGCGAAAAGCGGCGGGCTGCGATTGCAGGGGTTATGGCGATGCAGCCTGATGTGTTAATCCTTGACGAGCCCACCGCGGGGCTGGACCCGCGGGGTCGGGATACCATACTCGGACAGATAAGTGAGTACCAGCAGGAAAACGGCACCACGGTGGTACTGGTATCCCACAGCATGGAGGATATCGCCAAAACCGCGAAAAAGGTGCTGGTGATGAAGCGGGGCGCCGTCGCGATGTACGGCGAGACGGCCGAGGTGTTTTCGCGCGCCGGGGAACTTGAGGCAATCGGACTTGCGGTTCCCGCGGTTACCCGGATATTCATGCAGCTACGCGCGCGGGGATTTGAGGTGGGCGAGAACGCCTATACCGTCAGACAGGCGTTTGAGCGCCTGCTGCCTCTTTTGAGAAAAGGGGGTGCTGGCGGTGCGTGATATCGCGCTTGGACAGTATTTTCCCGGTAATTCGTTCCTGCACCGCATGGACCCCAGAGTTAAGATGGTGCTGACATTCCTTTACATTTTCGCGGTGTTTATCCCGCGCAACTGGGTGGGGCTTTGCGGGGCGGTCGCTTTTCTTGCCATTGCGGTACTGCTTTCAAAGCTGCCGGTAAAGCTGGTGCTCAAAAGCATAAAGCCGGTTATCCCGCTGGTGCTGATTACCTCGGCTTTGAATATATTTTATGTTTCGGAAGGCACAGCGGTTTTTGAGTGGTGGGTAATCCACATAACAACAAAAGGGCTGATAACCGCCTCCTTTATCGCAATCAGGATTATCTGCCTTATAGCGGGCAGCTCGCTGCTGACTTACACCACCTCGCCGACCACCCTGACCGACGCGCTTGAGAGGCTGTTGAGTCCGCTTAAGATTGTCAGGCTTGATGTCCATGAACTTGCGATGATGATGACAATCGCCCTGCGCTTTATTCCCACCCTTATTGAGGAGACCGACAAGATAATGTCGGCGCAGAAAGCGCGGGGCGCGGATTTGGAAAGCGGCGGGCCGATGCAGCGGATTCGAGCGCTTGTCCCGATAGTGGTGCCGCTTTTTGTGTCTTCCTTCCGCCGCGCGTCTGATTTGGCGACCGCGATGGAATGCAGGTGCTACCGCGGCGGCATGGGGCGTACCCGGATGAAGCAGATGAAAATGCGGGCCGCGGATATCCTGTCTGCCGCGGTTGTGCTGGCGGTCATTGCGGCTCTTTTCGCTTTGAATTTTTTTATCAGGCCGGTATTGTAGTTTCCATCATATAATATAGAAAGCGTGGTGCAGTATGCGGCGACTGCTGCTCACCCTCCGGTTTGACGGTACACGTTATCACGGCTGGCAGGTACAGAAAAACGCCGTAACCGTTCAGCAGAAACTGCAGGACGCAATCCAAACGGTAACCGGCGTGCGCTCAGGGGTAACCGGGTGCAGCCGCACCGACGCGGGGGTACACGCTAAGATGTTTTGCTGCGCCTTCGACACCTGCTCTCCGCTGAGCGGGGAATCCATGATATCGGCGCTGAACGCCAACCTGCCGAGGGATATCGCGGTATACCGCTGCATTGAGGTCCCGCGGGACTTTCATCCGCGGTATTCGGCTTTGGGCAAGAGATACCGGTATTATGTCTGGAACTCGCACTCAAGAAACCCCTTTTTGGAGGATTATTCACTCCACCTGCGCTGGCCGTTGGACCACCAGCTTCTGGACAGGGCGGCGGCTGATTTTGTGGGCGAGCACGATTTCGCCTCGTTCTGCGGCTCCGGCAGCGGCGTAAAGGGCACCGCCAGAAGGATAGACCGGTTCGTTGTCGAGCGGGACGGCGAGCTTGTGGTGTTCACCGTAGAAGGGGACGGTTTTTTATACAACATGGTGCGGATAATGGTCGGCACCCTGCTTGAAATCAATTTCAAAAAAAGGCCGGCCGACTGCATTCCTGAGGTTATTGCCGCAAAAGACCGCGGCCGCGCGGGGGCGACCGTTCCCGCAAAGGGGCTGTTTTTAGACGAGGTGTTCTACCCGAAGGAAGCATACGGGGATTTTAATCAGAATAAGGGTGAATAAACTGTAAAAAGAAGGTGAAAGCTCTTGGCTGTCAAAGGCGATACCGGATTAAAGCGCCGCGGCCGTTCGGTTTCGGACGACGGGCGGCGCCGGGAAAAACCGGAAAACAAGGCCGGGCTTTCGGTTGTTCAGGGGCAACGCAAGCGCCGCGGGCTTACCGTGTTCAGGGTTTTCGCAAGGCTTGCGGTGGTTTCGCTTGCGATAGCCGCCGGGGTGTTTATATACAGCAGATGGGATAAAATCCAGCCCGAAAACATTTTGCTGTGGCTTAATGACAAGCTGGCCGGCGGGGAAAGCGGGGACGGGTTCCCCTTTGAGATTACCGGCAGTTCGGTAATCGGCATGGAAAGCACAAGGGACGGGCTTGCCCTGCTGACCAACAACTCGCTGGTGCTGCTCAACAGCAAGGGCGGGGAGATTTACAGGCGGCCGCACGGTTTTTCAAAGCCCATGATGCGCGCCGGCGGCAGGTGGATACTGGTCGCCGATTCGGGCGGCAACAGGCTGAGGCTCGAAAGCCGGCTGTCCACGGCGGTCGAGATGACGGTTAAGAATAAAATCACAAGCGTGGACGTCAGCGACAGGGGCTGTTTTGCGGTTGCGACCGATTCCACCGGAGGGTACGCTTCGGAAGTGGCGGTTTACAGGCAGAACTCCAAAGAGCCGTTTTTTCACTGGCTTGACAGCAGTTTTGTGATTTTGGACGTGGCGATAAGCCCCGACGAAAAATCCATGGCGGTTGTCGGGGTAACCGCGCAGGGCGGGGGAATGAAATCCTGCCTGAAAATCTTTGATTTTGACAAGGAGAGCCCCGCGGCGCAGTACGAGCAGAGCGACGTGATGCTTTTTGCGGTCGGGTATTTCCCGAACGGGACTATTGCCGCGGTCGGGGACAGCGCGGTATGGGTGTATAACAAAAGCGGCACCATACGGCAACAACACGGCTTTGACGGGCGCCGGCAGGTCGGGTATGTGATTGGGGAGAGCGCCGTATCGGTCGCACTGAGCAGATACGGGGGGATTGAAGGCGGGACGGTGCTCACCGTGAATTCCTCCGGCGACAAGGCGTATGAAACGGATTATGAAGGCGGGTTCAGGAGCATGGCGGCTCACGGCTCGGATGTGCTCGTGCTGACGTCCGAGTATCTCTGCCTCATCGACATCACCGGCCAGAAGTACGCGGGCGAAACCATCAAGGACGGGCGGATTATCAGCGTATTCGGCAAGAAGGCGATGGTCCTTGGTCTAAGCTCGCTGGTTGAAACCGATTTCCCCTCAAAAAATTAAAAATCAATCAAAAAAGCGGGGGTTCTCTTTTCCGCACTGTTGTGCAGAGGTTAAAACTGTGGTATACTAATTTAATGCAAATCGGCATGAATTTCAGGTTAACCGCGGCTTTGGCATAGTCTTTGGCGAGAAAAGATTACGGGAAAGGGCTGGGAGTTATGGCGTATATTCTGGATGGCTTGGTAATAATAATTTTTATGCTTGCAATCTGGATGGGATACCGGCGCGGGTTTTTCAAGTCCATAATACAGCTTGTGGGCTGCGTTGCCGCCGCGCTGATTGCGTCGGGGCTCAGTACCCCGGTGGCGTCAGGGGTTTACGACCAGTTTATCTCCAAATCCGTACAAAACCAGATTGAAAGCAGGATTGAGGAGGCGAGCTCCGAAACGGTCGAGACCGCGCTCGGCGGGGTTCTCGACGATTTGCCGGATTCGGTCTCAAATGTGCTGGCGATGTTTGATATCGGGAGCGGCGAAAAGCTGAAGGAGAGGATACAGGGCTCGCTTGACGGCACCGCCGCGCAGATGGCGCGGGCTATTGAGGATAAGGTGATACGCCCCGCCGCGGTTTCCCTGCTTAAGATTGTGATTTTCTTTGTGTTGTTTATAATTCTGCTGATTCTGGTTGGAATTGCGGCGTCTATTGTCGGCAAGGTGTTCAAGCTGCCAATCCTTCGGCAGACCGACGGTCTGCTGGGCGCCGTCCTCGGTGCGGTACAGGGAGTGGTGCTGGTATTTGCGGCAGTATCGGTAATCAGCCTGATAGCGTCCGCCTCAAAACCGGACGGAAAAATCACCCGCGCCGTTGTGAACGACACCCTGATTGTCAAGTCGGTGGAAAAAATCAATCCCATCACCAACAGGTTTTATTCAATGTTCGGAGCAAGAGCGCTGTAAGCCGTCTTTGCCATCAGTTTTACAGAGGGGACGGAGACATTATATATGCATCTTTTTAATATCGAGTTAAAAATGAATGTGCCGAATGCGCTGTCGCTGTTCAGGATAGCCCTGCTTCCCCTTTTTGCCTATCTTTACCTGAACGGCGGCCAGAACCAAACATATTCGCATCTGGCGTTCGGAGTGTTTATACTTTCCGGCATATCCGACTCGCTCGACGGGATTATCGCAAGGAAGTTCAACCAGATAACCGATTTGGGGAAGATACTCGACCCGCTTGCCGATAAGCTGACTCAGGTTACGGTCGCGGTATGCCTTGCCCTGCGTTACAGGATAGTTGTTTATCTGCTTGCGATTTGTCTTGTGAAAGAGATTTGCCAGACAATCGGGAGCGTAATTCTGCTGCGCCGCGGCATAAAAATTCAGGGCGCGCGCTGGTTCGGGAAGATATCCACCTTCACATTCTACGGCGTGATGATTTTAATTGTCGGCTGGCCCGAAATGCCGCAGTGGCTGCTGACCACCCTTGTGGTTATAGTCGCGCTGCTGATGGTGTTCGCGTTTGTGAATTACGCAACCATGTTCTTCAGTATAAAAAAGGGGACGGATCAGGCAGGTAAAGATGGCGGCGAAGGGGCCGCAGGAGCCGCGGCAAAAACCGATGATGCATGAACCCGCATTTCTCACTTGTGCGCGGCGAAAAAGCGGCACGGAAAGGCACGGTAGTTGATTATGGTTTGTTCACGATGCAAAAAACGCACGGCAATTGTTTTTATCGCCCGTCTGGAAGGCGAAAAAATGGTGCAGGACGGGCTTTGCCTTGTTTGCGCGAAAGAACTCGGCATAAAGCCTGTAGATGAGCTTATAGATAAATTCGGGATTACCGAAGAGGAAATGGAACAGATGGAACAGCAGCTGAGCGAGATGATGAGCGGCTCCGACGACCAAGAGGGCTTTACTCCGGGCGGAGCCGCGACTTTTCCATTTTTTCAAAACCTGTTAGGGAAAATGCCGGGGCAGGAAAAAGACAAAAAGAGCTCGGTCAGTAGCGACACCGGCGATGACAAGGCGGAGAAATCCCCGCAAAAGAAGAAGGAAAAAAAGAGGAAATACGTCAGTCTGTATTGCACTGATTTGACCGCGCGGGCGCGCAACGGGGAAATTGACATGGTTGTCGGCCGCGAGCGCGAAATCTACCGGGTAATCCAGATTTTGTCGCGCCGCACCAAAAACAATCCCTGCCTCATCGGAGAGCCCGGCGTGGGCAAGACCGCGATAGCCGAAGGGCTGGCGTTGCGGATTGCGGCGGGCAATGTCCCCGCCCGCCTGCTTGATAAGGAAATCCACCTGCTCGACCTGACTGCGCTGGTCGCGGGCACCCAGTTCAGGGGGCAGTTTGAGAGCCGGATAAAGGGTTTGATTGACGAAGTTAAGGCCGAAGGCAATATCATACTGTTTATTGACGAGGTCCACAACCTTGTGGGCACCGGGGACGCCGAGGGCAGCATGTCCGCGGCGAATATCTTAAAGCCTGCGCTCTCGCGCGGGGAAATACAGGTAATCGGCGCTACTACCTTCAACGAGTACAGGAAGCATATCGAAAAGGACGCCGCGCTCGAAAGACGGTTCCAGCCGGTTACGGTTGAGGAGCCCTCGATTGAAGACGCGGTTAATATGCTCAAAGGGGTAAAAAGCTATTACGAGAATTTCCACAGCGTGGTGATTGACGATTTTGTCATCAGGCAGGCGGTTGTTCTGTCGGAGCGGTACATCAACGACCGTTTCCTCCCCGATAAGGCAATCGACATGCTGGACGAGGCGTGCGCCGCCGCGGCTTTGCGCAACAAGCACGCCGAGCGGTATTCCAAGCTGATGGCCAGGATATTCGAGCTTAAGCAGGCCGAGGAGGAGGAGCTCGGCAGGGAAAACATCGACTATGAAAAGCTGGCATTCACCCGGTCGGAGCTTTTAAAGACCGAAAAACAGGCCGAGGAAATAAAGGAAAAGGCGACGGGAACCAAAGTTACCACCGACGACCTTGCCCATGTGGTGGAGCTGTGGACCGGCATACCCGCGTCCAAAGTCAGGGAAAACGAGCTTGAAAGGCTTTCAAAGCTTGAGGAAAGCCTGAGCGAAAAGATAATCGGGCAGGAAGAGGCGGTAAAGCTGGTGGCCGCCGCAATCCGCCGCAGCCGCGTGCAGATAAGCACAAGGCGCAGGCCGGCTTCCTTCATTTTCGTCGGGCCTACCGGCGTGGGCAAGACCGAGCTTGTCAAGGTGCTGGCAAAACAGCTGTTCGACACCCCGGAAACACTTATCAGGCTTGATATGTCCGAATTCATGGAAAAACACTCGGTTTCAAGGCTGATTGGCTCTCCGCCGGGATATGTCGGGTATGACGAGGCCGGCCAGCTGACCGAAAAAGTGCGCAGGAAACCTTATTCGGTGCTGCTGTTTGACGAAATCGAGAAGTCGCACCCCGACGTGCTGAACATCCTGCTTCAAATTCTGGACGAGGGCAGGGTTACCGACGCGCACGGCAGAACGGTGAATTTTGAAAACACTGTGATTGTGATGACTTCAAATGCCGGCAGCCAGCTCAAGGAAAGCCTTATGGGGTTCGGCAAAACCGAGGCGCAGGCCTCGCGGGACCGCGCGATGAAGGCGCTGACCGATTTTTTAAGGCCGGAATTCATAAGCCGGGTGGACGAGGTGGTGTATTTTTCGCCGCTCACCTTTGAAAACTATTGCCAAATCGCGGACCTGATGCTGCAGGAGCTTGTGGAGCCGCTGAAGGAGCGCGGTATCAAGCTCACATGGGCGCAGGACGCCTGCAAAGCGCTCGCGACCAAGTCGTTCGGGGGCAAGCGCGGCGCCAGGGATTTGCGGAACGCGGTCCGCCGCGACGTGGAGGACAATATAGCCTCGCTGCTTGTTGAGCATTTCGACAAGCCGCCTTCCAGAATAACTGTAAAGGCGGACGGGGAAGACAGGGTAAAATTGGATTGCCGCTGGAGTTAAGCTATCTGTGCGGCCGGCATAAAACGCGGGCGGGTTTTAACTTCGGGGAAGAGGATTTGAGCTTCCTTCCCCGATTTCGTGATTTTTAATGGGGAAAACCGCATACTTATTTATCAGCCTGTTAAAAAATGCGCTGTTTTTGCGCAGGGTTTTACTAATAATCGCGGAAAGGGATGCATGTATGGTTCTTGAGATTTTCAAATCCATCCTGATGGGCATTGTGCAGGGGGTTACCGAATGGCTGCCCATCAGCAGTACCGGGCACATGCTGCTGCTCGACCAGTTTCTACATATCACCGTAAGCCCGATAGCGCAGCGCAATCAGGATTTTTTTGACGTCTACAAGGTGGTTATCCAACTGGGTTCAATTCTGGCTGTGCTGGTGCTGTATTTTCAAAGGCTGAACCCTTTTTCGGCAAAAAAATCGGCGGCAGAGAAAAAGGAAACCCTGTTTTTATGGCTGAAAGTGCTGATAGCCAGTATACCCGCCGGGATTGCGGGGATACTGTTCGACGAGCAGATAGACGGTGTGCTCGCCACCCCTTATGTGATTTCGGCGGCGCTGATATTCTACGGATTTCTGTTCATCATTGCCGAAGGCCGGGAGCGTGAGCCCAGAATTAACGATTTGTCCCGGCTTGACGGCAGGACGGTGTTCGGTATTGGGGTTTGGCAGATGCTGGCTTTAGTCCCCGGCACGTCGAGGTCCGGAGCCACTAAACTGGGCGGGTTATTGCTTGGGTGCTCGCGGCTGGTCGCGGTGGAGTTTTCGTTTTTCATGGCAATTCCTGCGATGTTCGGGGGAAGCGCGATAAGGCTTTTGAAATTCGCGGTGGAGAACGGCGAAAAATACGGCGGCCAGTACCCCGCGCTGTTCAGCGGCGTTGAATGGGCGGTGCTGCTTGCGGGTTTTGTGGTGGCGTTTGTTGTTTCGATTGGAGTAATCAGGTTCTTGCTTAATTTCATTAAAAAGCACGATTTTAAGGCGTTCGGCTATTACCGCATAGCGCTGGGGCTTTTGGTTTTGGCTTATTTCGGAATTATCGCAAGGTAATATACACACAAAAAAACAATCAGGGGACTTTTCCCCTGATTCAGACTGTCGATAAACAGGCATTTTCACGCGGGTGAAAATGCCTGTTTTCTTTGAAATATTGAAAATATAGCGAGAATTTGCTGAAAACAAGGGGATACATGACCCCTTAATGC
>Ga0116181_1001132_pt1 | contig 23504 bp, 23 predicted proteins | sample AD_UKC075_MetaG_FD_89752 | JGI IMG/M metagenome (GOLD analysis project Ga0116181, IMG submission 89752) | Active sludge microbial communities of municipal wastewater-treating anaerobic digesters from USA - AD_UKC075_MetaG | ecosystem: Engineered > Bioreactor > Anaerobic > Digestate | place: USA... | reverse complement strand
GGGGCTGCCTTCCGTTCCGATCCCCCGGAACCAGGAGGCACCCCTCCGGATAATGGGAGGAACATAAGCAAAGGTTTTTACATTGTTCAGCAGCGTGGGCTTCCCCCGGAAGCCCGATTCGGACAGCCGAGGCGGCCGGCTCTCCGGCTCGCCCATAAAGCCCTCCATGGATTTTACCAGGGCGGTGGCTTCACCGCAGACAAAGGCCCCGGAACCTTGAAATATTTCCAGGTCAAAGTCGAATCCGCTTCCCAGGATGGATTTGCCCAGCAGGTTCTTCTCCCGGGCTTGTCGAAGGGCCTCCCTGACCACTGCCACTGCCTGAGGGTACTCGGCCCGGATATACAGGTAGCCGGCCGCGGCTCCAATCGCCAGGGCGGCGATAATCATCCCTTCGATCACCTGGTGGGGGTTCGATTCCAGCACATTGCGATCCATGAAAGCTCCCGGATCGCCTTCATCGCCGTTGCAGATGACATACTTCTCTCCCCGGCCTGCCCTCCGGCAGGCCTCCCATTTAACGGCCGCGGGAAAACCGGCGCCTCCCCGGCCCCGCAGGCCGGATTCCCTTACCTCCTGCAAAATCTTTTCCGCCCCCATCTCCAGGGCGGAGGCCAGGGCGGCATAACCGTCCCGGGCGATATAATGGTCTATATCCAGGGGGTCGATAAGGCCGCAATGCTCCAGGATAATCTTTTGTTCATAAACCCCCCGCGGAAAATCCTCGAAGGTGGGAAAGATCTCGTTGCGGTCCAAGGCCGCCAGGGCATACTCGTAGCAAGGGTCATCTTTCAGCAGGAAATCTTCCACCAGGCGTTCCGCCAGCCCCTCATCCACGCTGCCGTAGCAAAAGGAAGGAAATCCGGGCTTCGAAATAATGACCAGGGGCTCGGCGTAGCAGTGCCCCAGGCAGCCCACTTCCATCACTCTCGCCGGGAGGCCCCTTTCCTGGAGCAATTTCTGGAAGGCTTCCCTGGTTTTTAACGCCCCGGCGGCGACGCCGCAACTGGCGGTCCCGATGCGGATTACCGGCTGCTCTTTCAGCTTCTCTTCATTTTTAAGCGCCTGTTCCCGGAGGCGGTTAAAACGGTCTTTCACAGTATCGCTCATGCTTCTTTTTCCTCTTCCCGTTTTTCCGCATCGCTTTCTTCCGCCAAGGCAAGCATAATGCCGTCCACCCGCGTGGGCGTCACCCGCTGCTCAATTTTTTCATCTACCACCACTACCGGGGCCATGGAGCAGCAGCCCACGCAGGCCACGCGTTCCAAGCTGAATTTGCGGTCCCTGGTGGTTTCCCCTTCCTTTATTTGCAGGCGGCGCTCAAAAGACTCCAGGGCGATCTTTCCGCCCACAATGTAGCAGGCCGTGCCCATGCAGACCTTAATCTGGTGCTTCCCCGGAGGATGCAGCCGAAACTGATTGTAAAAGGTGGCCATCCCGTAGACATCCACGGCGGGAACGCCGGCAGCTTCCGCTATTTTTCGGAGCGCCCGGCCGGGCAGATAGCCCAGTTTCTCCTGGACCTTTTGCAGCAGGGGGATGATTTCTTCCCGGCTCCTCTTCTCGCTGCCCAGCAGCTCGTCAACTAGGACCATCTCTCTTTCTTCGGCAGCGGTCTCTCTTTCTTCTACGGCAATCTCTCTTTTTTCGAGCAAGGCTTTACCTACCTCCTAACCTGGCAACCTCCCCTCCTTTAACTGTGTCAGTAAAAAGAGTGCCTGTCAAGGGTTTTACGGGTAAAATCTCAATATTATCTATTTCCAGTAATTTTCAGACGAACTGCTTCGGGCTGGTGACTTTATTAAAAAATTCATTTATAATATACTAATGGAAATACTCAATTCAATACGAGGAGTAAGCCATGACCGTTCCAATTACCGACGGCCGCAAGCTGCGAGCCATGAAGAACCGAAAAGCAATATTGGACGCCGCCCGAGAAATATTTTTAGAGAAAGGGTTTGTTAACAACAGCATGCTGGAAATAAGCCAGCGCGCAGGAGTGGGCTACGGCACCATCTACACCCACTTTAGGGGCAAGGATGATATTCTCAGGCACCTTATTGACGAAATAATGGAAGATCTGGAAAAGCTGGTTACTCCTTTTGTTCCCTCGGGCAGAGACCAGATTAAGGAGAAGCACGAAAAAGACCTCCGGCATATTTTAAACGTAGCCTTAAAAAACCGCCCCATATTAAAGGTGGCCTTTCAAGCTTACGGGCATTCGGAATTGATCCAAAATTACTGGGACGAACTATTTGGCCGCTACCTTAAAATAGCGGAAAATTATTTGCGAGAAGCCCAGAACATGGGCCTGATCAGGCCCGAATATGATATCTCCATCGTTAGCAGCTGCATCGTCTTTACCATAAAGGAATTTTTCTGGAACGTGGTCCTGGGCAGAGAGATCGATTTTGATAAAGTATGCTCAAATGTGCCGGCAATATTTATGCATGGCCTGTACCGGAAAGACTAATGTTCCTGCTCCCTCTCATGTCGGCCTCCCCTTCCACTCCTCCTGACCTGACGGCCGGATATTTAACTCCTGCCCCAGCTCGTGTCCAAAAGTACAGGAACGGCATATTCTAATAAAAAAATTTCTGCGACGAGGCAAGAGCATGGACCTGCTGGGAAAGGCCAAGATTATCGCTCAAAAATACGGCATCCCCCCGGAACTCTTCTGCGGGCTCATTAAGGCGGAATCAAGCTGGGATCCAGGGGCCGTCAGCCCCGTGGGCGCCATCGGGCTGACGCAAGTCATGCCTTCAACGGCCCTTTCCCTGGGCATCTCCCCCGAGGCCCTAAAAAGGGATCCGGAATTGCAGATGGAAGTGGGAGCCTACTACCTGGGGGAACTGTACAAAAAGTTTGCCAGCTGGAGATTGGCCCTGGCGGCCTATAATGCCGGCCCCCACCAGGTGGAGAAGTACGGTGGAATACCTCCCTTTCGGGAAACGGAGCAATATGTGGAAAACGTGTTTAAGTATGCCCGGGAGGGAGCGGAGCCTCCCCAAAAGTAGAAGCTCTCCCTCGCCGAAGAGGGGGTTTCCATCAAAAAGAGAGCGGCAAATCCCCCGTTTTTTGATACCTTATTATCCCCTCCCTGCTTTCGGAGCGGACCGCGCCCTTCTCCTCCAGGAAAATCAAGTGCGCCAGGGTCTCGGAAATGGCAAACCTGATCTCATGAAGGCTTAGGTCGGTGCCGAAAACTTCCTTGCTAATTTCAAAAGCGCTTTTTCCCGACGCCAGGTCGGCCATCAACTGCAGGCGCCTCCGGTGATGCTGGAACAACTCTTCAATGCGTTCTTTGGCGCCTTCAAAAGGCTTTCCGTGAGCCGGCAAAACCTTTTTCACCGCCAGATCCTTGATTTTGCCCAGGGATTGCAGGAAATCCCCCAGGGGGTTGGGATAAGCTCCCGGCCAGTAGCTTATATTTGAGGTGATGGTAGGCAGCAGGTGATCTCCGGCAAAGAGCACGCCGTTATGGGGGCCATAGAGGCAGAGATGCCCGTCGGCATGGCCCGGCGTCCAGAGAGCGGTATAGCTCCCGCTGCCCAGGAGTACCCGGGCCCCTTCTTCCACCACTTTTACCTGGGGAGCCGGGTGGACAAGGAACAACGAAGCTTCCGAGGTCCGGATAATCTTTTCCAGGAGTTCTTCGGGAACGCCGTGGCTTAAAAAAAGCGTCTTGAGATCGTCTACAAAGTTATAGCCTTCTACCCATACTTTGTAGGCATCTTCTTTCCCCCGGGGGAGCATGTAAACCGGCGCCCCCGATTTCTCCTGCAGCCAGCCCGCCGCCCCGTAATGATCCGGATGATAGTGGGTAACAAAAATGGCCCGCAGGGAGCTCCAGTCCAGGCCCAGCTCCCGGACGGCCCTCTCCCATCCCTTCCATGTTGCTTCCGTGTTTAGCCCGGCGTCGATCACATCCCAGCAGCCGCTCCCGGTCACGATGTAGCAGTTGACATGATCCAGGGCAAAGGGCAGGGGCTGCCTCACCAGGTATATGCCCGCCTCGGCTTCCCATAACACCGTTCATTCCTCCTCCAAAAATAATATGCCGGACCCTGCCGGCCCGGCATATTATTTTCTCTTTTTCTATGCGCTTAACCTCCTCCTACGGTCAAGTAGAGAACAATTTGATCTCCGTCTTCAAGTACCGTCTCGGGGCCACCTGTATTGTGGCTTGGCTTGCCGTTAATAACGGCCTGGAGGAGGCTTCGGGAAGAACTGTCCGCATGAAGGTAATCCCCCAGGGGATATCTTTCCGCCAGCACAGCCAGCAGCATCCCCAGGGTGGCGCCCCGTTCCAGTTCCAGGACCACCTCCCTCTCCCCGCACAGCCTTCCCAGCAGGGAGAGAAATTTTACATTTACCGAAACCCTGTCTTCCCCGCGCATCTTTAGCTCAACCCCGGAGGTATTTCCTGGCTTACCAGGCTTTCTTGTAGACTTCCAGCACCTCTTCGGCATCGAAGACCGGCTTGGGGTTGTAGACGATGCACCCGTCGGAGAGCGACAGGTTGGCCGCTTCCAACAGGCCGTCTTCCGGAACCCCGGCCTCCCTCAGCCTCTGAGGCACATTCATCTTCTTGGTAAGCTCCCAGATGGCATTGATGGCCGCTTCCGAAGCCTCCAGATCGCTCATACCCTGGGTGTTGAGCCCCATGGCCTGGGCTACCAGGGCGTAACGATCGGGGCACTCATCCATGTTGTAGAGCATTACGTGGGGCAGCAGGATGCTGTTGGCCAGGCCGTGAGGCACCTTGAAGAGGGCGCCCACGGAGTGGGCCATGGCATGGACCAGGCCGATCTGGGCATTGGAAAAGGCTACACCGGCCATGGTGGCGGCAATCATTACCTGACCGCGGGCTACCAGGTCGCTGCCATTTTCCACGCATCTAGGCAGGTATTCTACCAGCAGCCTGATGGCATGAAGGGCCATGCCATCGGAAATGGGTTCCCGCTGGAGCGCGTGGATGGCCTCCACGGCATGGGTAAAAGCGTCCATTCCCGTGGTGGCGGTAAGTCCCGGGGGCATCCCCTGGGTCATGGTCGGATCCAGGATGGCGGTATTGGGGATAATGAAATAGTCCCCGAAAAGCAGCTTGACATTCCGATCCCAGTCCTTGATTACGGCGGCATAGGTTACTTCGCTACCCGTTCCCGAAGTGGTGGGAATGGCGACGTGGGGAGCCACGGGACGGCGGAGCATTTGCAGGCCGCAATAATCCAGGAGTTGGCCGCCTTCCCTGATCAGGATGGCTATCCCTTTGGCGGTATCGATAACACTTCCTCCGCCGACGCTGACCACGGCATCAGCACCCAGCTCCCGGGCATAGGCGGCGCCTTCGTTGACCGTATGAACCCCGGAGTCAACGATGCAGCCGTCGTAGGTGCCGGCATAGCGCTTGCCCAGGGCCTTTTCCACCCGTTCAGCCAGGCCCAGTTCCTTGATGGATTTGTCGGTAACCACCAGGGCCTTGCTCCCGCCCAGGGCTTCTACTTCCATTCCGACATCGTTAACAGAGTTTTCTCCGAAGACTATTTTCGTTGGATTGTAGTATTGAAAAGAAAGATCCCTGTCGTAGCCCATGTTCGACCTCCTCCCAGGGTTTTTTACTTAAATGCCAAACTCTTCCCGGAAACCATTAAACCAGCTCCGGAACTCTTCCAGCTCTTGGGGGTTCATTTCCGTCGGGAAGATGGTATCAATCATTGTGGAGAGCTCCACCAGGCGGCTGGCCGCTTTTACGGCGCGCACAATGGTGGGAAGGTCGCCCTTGAGCTTCAGCTTGCCCTGCATCATCCCCTTGATGGTATCCAGCTCCTTCTTCATGACCGCTTGCCAGCGCTCCAGCTCTCCCGTAATTACAAAGTCTGCGGATTTTCCTACTTCCTCGGGAACAGGTCTGATAAAGCGGCAGTCGCCGTGCCAGAGATCCAGGAACAGGTAATAATCTTTGTCAACCCCCGCGGCAGGATTGGCCAGGATATGAATTACTACCGAACCTTCCCAGTTTTTAGCCGCTTCCTTATAGGGGGCGTCTTCCTGGACCAGCTTTTCATAGGTGGCAATCCACTCGGGGGTTCCCAGCCAATAAGGTTTTTGCCTGGTTGCCAATCTTTCCTTTACCAGCTCCGCATAGGCATTGTCCCATTCAGGGGTTCCGTAGGTGTAAGCCATCATTCATCCTCCTTTAATGGTATGTGTGTTATTTTGTGACCACCCAACCAACAACCGATGCAACCCAGTTCCAAGGCATACCCCCTTTAAATAAACTAAACAATGCTACACTCCCAGTCTGTCGGCTACTTCCGCCAGACCGTACTGTTCCAAAACGGCCCTGGAAGGACGCCCGTCCTCGCCAAGGCCGCGCATTTCATAAAACTCTTTCAACAAGGTATCCATGTCGGGAACCACGCCGGCAATCATCCCCTCGTCCACGGGGGTCATGATTCTTTCTCCCAGGCGGTCGTCCTGGGCGGTGGCGCCCCAGATATGGTTGAGGCAGCGCTGCAGGTAGAAAATGCGCGCCCCGGCGGCCATAAGGGATTCGATATCGTAATCGTACCCCGCCACGGCATTAAAAAGCTCCACCCACTGGGTTATCGTCAAGGCTGAGCCGGGGAACTGGCACCAGCAGGCGGAGTTGGTGATGCAGCCCAGGTCCGTGGACTTGACGCACATATCCGACTTGTACTCCACCGATTGCCCCACGTAATTCTTGTCCACTCCGATTTCGGGATACTCGCAGGCGCCCCATTCGACCCACAAGGCCAGGTTCGATACATGGCAGGCGCCGCGCACGGAAACGGCATAGTTCAGGCCCAGACCGAAATAGCAGCGGGGATCGTGCATGGGCGCTTCCAGGCCCTTGGTATCGGTCAGGTATTTTTCGCTGCCCCCGCCGACTTCCCGGGCGGCGGCCCGGGACCCCTTGGCCAGGAGTTGGCCCAGTTTTCCCCGGTTGGCGGCAATATCGTAGAGAAGCTTGATAACCGTATCAATATCTCCCCATTTTAGCTCCAGGCCGTCAAAGTCTTCGGCTTTTAGAATCCCCTGTTCGAAGCAGTCCATGGCCCAGGCAATAGTGGCGGCACAGCTGATGGTATCCATTCCCAGGCGGTTGCAGATTTCATTGGCCTTGCTGGCGGCTTCAATGCTGGAATTCATGATCAGGGTCCCAAAACCGGCCAGGGTTTCATATTCCGGTCCCGGGCCTTCCTCCATCTGGTAGGGCCCCTCCTCCACTTTGACCACCCGCTTGCAGCCCACGGGACATCCATAGCAGGTGTGGCTGCCGGTGAGAATGGTATCCATCATGGCGATCCCGCTTAACTTTTCCGCGCCTTCTTCCCACACGCCCAGGCCCCAGTTTCTGCTGGGAACGTCTCCTTCAAACATTTTGGCTTCCATATTGGCCGCCGTCCCCATGGAGCCCAGGGCCTGGCAGAGGATGCTCTCCTTTACCTGCTCACGGTAGCTCTGGGCCAGGGCCTTAAAGGCTTCCGGGTCCTTGATCTGGATTTTGCCGCTTCCCCTGGCTACCAGGGCTTTTACATTTTTGGAGGCCAGAACCGTACCCATGCCGGTCCTGCCGGCACTGTGGGCCTTGTCGTTCATGATGCAGGCATAGACGACACCGTTTTCGGCTGCCGGCCCCACGGCCAGAACCCGGTGCCTTTTGTCGTATCTCTCCTTCAAAATATCGGTAGTTTCGTAGGTATCCTTCCCCCAAAGATCGGCAGCGGGGAGTATATCGATTTTTCCGTCTCCCAGCAGCAGGTAGACGGGCTCCTTGGCCTTGCCGGTTAAAATAAGGGCATCGAAGCCGCAGCACTTCATTTCGTGCCCGAAGTACCCTCCGCAGCTGGCCTGCCCCCAGATTCCAGTCTGGGGGGAGCGCCCGGCAACGGTAAAGCGACTGGCTCCGGCCATTCCAGTACCGGTAAGGGGACCGGCGGCAATAATCAACATGGATTCCTCGGACAACGGTTCCGCTTCCAGGTTGCCACGGTCAAAAAGCAATTTGGCGGCCAATCCGGCGCCTCCGATATACTGTTTGTACACATCTTCGTCTAGCTGCAACACTGAAAGCTCGCCAGTAGAAAGATTTAGCTCCGCAATCTTTCCTGTATTGCCGTACATTGCAATCCCCCTCACTCTCTTTAATCTTTGTCTTTTTTGTATATCGCTACCTTAACGGAATTCTACTGGACAGACATAACCTTGGTCAGCCGGATAATGGGTAGAAGCCTGGTTACCAGTCCGTGAATTTTTAGTTTGCCGGACAGCATCTTTTTGGTTACTTCCCGTCCGTTCTCATCAAAAAACCAGGGTATGCCTGCTTTAATTTTCAGGTTGGTGAGATCGAGTAGAGTGCCGGAGTCTGTGATGATGGAGATGTTCGGTTTGCCAACTTTCCCGTTGTGAACGGTGAGTTCGCCTTTGTTGAAGACCAGGGTCAGTTCAAGGTCGGCATCATAAGCATTTATGTAGACCCTGGTTTTAAGCTTGTTGAAGTCTTTCAGCTTTTGAGGCTTATCCCGCAAGTTGCTTTCAATAATCTCCGAAAGCATCATGGCCAGGGCAGCTTCTTCGGCTCCCGGCGCCAGGTTGACTAACCCCATACTCATTCCTCCTTGCTGGGTATACTGTTAACAACTAAACTGCAGGACAAAGTTTGTGCGGACGAAATACCCTCCTCCCTATTAAATTTTCTTTAATGAATTACTATTCTGCATTTTCAGTACTTAATGAGGATTGCTCGCGTTTTGTATTATACCATCTTTTTCATAAAGCTTAAAGTAATTTTTTCATGTTAAGCCAGGGAACGCCATTCTTGACATATATATTAAATAAAGGCAAATAGTTTAGAACGCGAAGCAGTCAACTAAATGCGATCAACTACGCGCTGCTTTGAAGAAGTGAATCCTTTTGAATTCTTTGCGTATCGACTTTATCGTCGCCGGCCTGGCGGCTCGCGAGCATGCTTTATGACTGCTCTCCATACAGGAAGACCAGGATGGACTGTTCCGGGGAGGGGAGCTGATACTGGATAAAGTATACGACATGGATCAGGAAAAAGCCTCTATTTTGCCGAAGAATATTCATTTATGGGGCTATCTTCCAACCCGGAGGGAATAATTGATGCTCTCTATCAATGTAGTCTATATTTGCACGCCTAGCTCGTCGCCAAAAATATTTTCGTCAGTTGAAATAGTAAACCCGCTCCAGCTTTCCCCCTCCGCCGCTGAATAGCAGCTGGATGCGCAACTGCTTAAAAGTCATCGCCGGGGTTGCCAGGGCCACCCCCAGGGTGGCCTCCTCCACGGCCTCAAGGCTGACCTCCGGAAAGAGCATGCGGAGCAGTTCCTTTTCCTCCAGCTTAAGGTAAGCGGTTTGGCAGAGGGTGCCCCCGATATCCACTTCCTCTCCCAGGAGGGCCTGGGAGAATCGTTCTTCTTCTTTTTTCAACAGGCGCACCGGGTCCACCAGGAAGCTTTCCAGTCCCTGCAGCTTAAGGGCTTCCGCCGTCTTCCAATCCTCGGAACCGCTCTTCCGCAAAAAAAGCGTTTCGCCCTTTAGAGAGGCCTCCAGTTCATACTCGGGAAGCAGACCCGTCAGCCGGGAACCCCCCTCCCACTTTCCCTGGAATTGAAGGCGGTAGCCCGAACCTTTTTCCTCAATGATCAAATCATACTCTCTGTCCGCTTCTTCCAGGCCGGCTAAGGCCTGCTCAAGAAGCTCCTGAGCCAGGGAAGGAGGTCCCGGCTCCAGGTAAAAGAAAGTCAGCATGGCCGCCGTCAGCAGAAGGGCCGCCCCTCCCATAACCAATAAAGGCAGCGCCGGCTGATACCGGTACCGGTAAACCCTGCGCACGAAAAAAATCTCCCCTTCTGGTTTATGCCACCGGCAATTAAATATATATGGGGAGAAGGGATAATATATGTCTTTTCTGTCTTCAGCAGACTGAGGGGAATATAGAACTCGGTAGATACAGATCCCGGTGCCGGGAGAAGGGGAAAATCCGCTCCTATGCCTCCGGCCCGGCGGCCTAGCCTTCCCGCCCCTGTCCCTTGATTACCGCCAGGGGCAGGAGGCGAGCCACCTTGCGGGTTATGCCGATCTCCGCAAAGGTGTCCACCACGGCCTCGATATCCTTGTAGGCCTGGGGGGCCTCATCCAGGAGCGACTTGTAATCGCCCCCCGGCAGAAAGATCCCGGAAAGGGCTTCTTTCAACTCTCGGGTTTCAATTTCCCGCCGGGCTGCCCTCCTGGACATGACCCTCCCGGCGCCATGGTTGACGGAGTAGAAGGTCTGCTCCAGCTTCTCCCCCGCCACCAGCACGTACGAGGCGGTTCCCATGGTGCCGGGAATTAAAATCGGGTGCCCCGTGTCGCGAAAGACTAAGGGGTTGCCGGGATGGCCTTTCGGCAGGGCCCTGGTGGCCCCCTTCCGGTGCACCAGCAGCCTTTTCCCGTAAACCGTCTCCCAGCGGGCCACATTGTGGGTCATATCGTAGAGGAGAGAGAGATCGTAATCCCGGTCGCCGCCGCCCAGGACTCGGGCGAAAGCTTTGCGCAAGTCGTCGGTGATCCACTGGCGATTGCAGAAGGCAAAATTTACCGCGCAGGCCATGGCCGCGTGGTAGCGGCGCCCTGTTTCGGAGTCGATGGGCACCGCCGCCAGACCGGGAGCGGGGATGGAGAGCTTGAGCCTGGCCGCCTCCTTTAGCATCACCGCGGAGTAGTCGGTGCAGATCTGATGTCCGAAACCCCGGCTGCCGGTATGGATCAGTACCGTCAGCAGGTCCTTCTCCAGGCCGAAGGCGGAGGCCAGGCCGCTGTCGAAGACCTCTTCCACGTAGTCGATTTCGATAAAATGATTCCCGCCTCCGATAGTGGAGAGCTGGTCGCCCCGGCTGACGGCGGTCTGGCTCGCCGCCTCCAAATCGGCTCCGGGCATAAAGCCGCCCTCTTCAATATAATCCAGGTCCTCGGGCCTCCCAAAGCCCAGTTCCAGGAGAAAGGGGACGCCTCGCTCCACAAACTGGCGAAAATGTTGGCGCACCAGCTTGCCATGCCTGCTCTTCTGGCCCACCCCGGCGGGGATCGTGCGCAGGATCTCCGTGGCCAGCTCTTTCAGGCGGGCCTCATCCAAGTTCCGGCAGTCCAGGTTGGTCTTTAAGAGGCGCACGCCGCAGTTGATATCCATGCCTACAGCCCCGGCGGAGATCAGCCCCTCTCCGGCCTCCATGGCCATAACACCCCCGATGGGCAGTCCAAAGCCGGCATGGATATCGGGCATCCCAACCACCGGCCCGTATACCCCGCGCAAAGAAGCGGCATCCATTAGCTGCTTCAGGGCATCCTCCTCCACCTTGAAATGGCGGTAGAGTTCATCGTTTAGATATACCCGCGCCTCCACCAGCATGCTTCCTCGCTTGGGAAGGCGATAGCAGTTCTGTCCCACTCTTTCCAGGCTGCTCATCTTCTTCTCCCTATCCTTTGATGGTCATTCCTGACCATAGCTTTTCCAGTTCCGGGATCAGTTCGTAGCTGGTTAAATCATATTTAACGGGGGTGATGGAGATATGGTGTTCCTGGATGGCTCTGACATCCGATTCCTCATGTTCCTTTTCGTCTTCCAACTCCCCGGCCAGCCAGTAGTAGCGCCTCCCCCGGGGATCCACTCGCTCTTCAAATGTATTCCGGTAGCGCCGCCGGCCCAGGCGGGTCACCCGCACCCCCCGGGGCTCTCCCTTGCTGCGGGGGGGGATATTGATATTCAGCAGGGTATGGGGGGGGAAGGAGTAGTCCAGGAACTGGGGGAGCAACTGCTTCACCACCTCGGCCGCGTAGAAGAAATCCTCCGTGCATCCTTCGGTGAGGGAAACGGCGATGGCCGGCACGCCCAAAATGATGCCTTCCACGGCGGCGGAAACTGTTCCCGAGTAAATAACATCGTTACCCAGGTTGCTGCCCCGGTTGATTCCCGCAATCACCATGCGGGGCGGACGGGGCAGGAGAGCCTCAATAGCCAGCTTGACGCAATCGGAAGGGGTGCCGTTCACGGCCCATCCCTGCAGTTCCGGGTTATGCAGAAAACGCTGCTTTTCCACCATTAAGGGGCGGTGCATGGTAATGGCATGGCCCACGGCGCTCCGCTCGTGGTCGGGGGCCACGATGGTCAATCTGTACTCCCGGTTTTGAAAAAGGACCTGGCAGAGAATCTGGATCCCTTCGGCATGGATTCCGTCGTCGTTGGTTACCAGCAGGTCGATGGGCATGTTCAAACCCCCTGCGGGCTTCCCCCCGTCAGCCTGGCAGCACAGCGGGAAGCCTCGTAAATGATTCTCTCTTCGTCAAGGCGGGTCAACTCCCCGCCTTCCAGCAAAATTTCACCGTCCACCATCACCAGTTGCACATCGGCGGCGGAAGCGGAGTAAACCAGATGGGCCACAGGATCATGGAGGGGGCTCAGGTGCGGCGCCACTTTGCGAATGCCCACCAGGTCCGCCTTGTAACCGGGGCGCAGCTGCCCCACCTGCTCCAGGGAGAGAACCTCCGCCCCGTAGACGGTGGCCATTTTCAAAGCCGTCATGGCGGGAACCAGGGTGGGGTCCATCTCCAGCCCCTTGGCCAGCAGGGCGGCCAGGCGCATCTCCTCCCAGAGGTCCAGGTTATTGTTGCTGGCGGCCCCGTCGGTGCCCAGCCCCACCTTCACCCCGGCTTCCAGGAGATGCTTCAGGGGCGCCACCCCGCTGCCCAGCTTTAGATTGCTGCCCGGATTGTGGGCTACCCCCACCTTCCTCTCCGCCAGGATCCTGATATCCTCCGCCTCCAGGTGGACGCAATGGGCGGCCACCACCCGGTGCCGGAAGAGGCCCTCCCTCTCCATGAGCTGGACGGGCGTCAGGGCATACCGGGCCCGGCACTCCTCCACCTCCCCGGCGGTCTCGGCCAGGTGAATCTGCAAAGGCCTGCCGGTGCGCTCCGCCGCTTCGATAACCTTCTTCAAAAATTCCGGGGGGCAGGTGTAGGGCGCATGAGGGCCCAGGTTAACGTTAATTCTCCCGTTTTCCCTGCCGTGCCAGTCCTCAATCAATTTTTCCCCTTCTTTGAGGGCGTCGCCGGCGCCTTCACCCAGGCCGATCAAGCCCCGGGACAGCACTGCCCGGATCCCGGCCTCGGCCGCCGCTTCGGCAGCCTTGTCCATGAAGAAGTACATATCGGTAAAGGTGGTGGTACCGCCCCGGATCATCTCGACAATGCTGAGCAAAGTGCCCCAGTAGACATCTTCCGCCTGAAGCCGCGCTTCCAGCGGCCAGATCTTTCCCTCCAGCCACTCTTTCAGCGGGAGATCATCGGCATAGCCGCGGAAAAGGGACATGGCGGCATGCCCGTGGGTATTAATCAGCCCGGGTAAGACAACCAGGCTGCGGCCATCAATAACCCGCCGGCACTCCCCCGGATCCAGTTTCCCGGGCTCATCGCAAACTTCTTCGATCCGGTCCCCCCGGATCAGCAGGTCCCCGGCAAAGTAGTCGGGCCTGCGGTCATCCATGGTGACCAGGATCGCCCCCCGGATCAGCGTTTTATCCATCTCCAGCGCCTCCCAACATGGCAGATACTCTTTTTTATTTTCTCGGCATGGGTGGTACAGATTGTCCCAAAGCGAAAAATTTGCGCCGGTTGCCCGGCCGATGCGGCCATAGGAGCCGGCTTTAATGTTTTAAGGTCTTTAACCTTAAGTCTTTTAAGTTGAGATTGTCGCAATCACCCGTTTCCCCAAGATACGGGGGGCCAGGGCGGCATTTCTCTCCACAACAATTTATTCCACCATCTATTTTATGCTCACTGAACGATCCTTTCAGCAAGAAGCGGGCTGCCCTTTACCTTATTCTTTCTTATTCAGCTTCCGGCCAGTAGCGCCCCGGCAAGGAGCAGCGGCAGGAGCGCACGGCGGAGATCTCCTCCACGGCGGCCATTAGAAGCCGGTTCAGTTCTTCCCTACTCTCTTCCATCATCTCCAGAACTTCCTCATGCGTCAACATCTTTTCGGAAATTCCGGCTCCGTAATTGGTCACCAGGGCCAGGGCGGCATAGCAAAGCCCCGCCTCCCGGGCCAGGACCACTTCCGGGACGTTGGTCATCCCCACCACGTCTCCACCCAGGCGGTTAAAAGCCTTGATCTCCGCCGGGGTTTCAAAGCGAGGACCTTCCGTGCAAACATAGCAGCCGCCGTCCAGCAGCGGGCGCCGGATTTGCTCTCCGGCCCGCAGCAGCGCCCTGCGCAGCTCGGGACAGTACGGTTCGGTGAAGTCCACGTGGACCACCCGGCCGTCGCTGCCGTCATAGAAGGTGACGGGCCGGCTTTTCGTAAAATCGATAAACTGATCGATGACTACCCAGCTGCCGGGGAGGATGTGCCGGTGCAGTGAGCCTACGGCCGCCGTAGACAGGACCGCCTCCACGCCCAGTTTCTTTAACGCAGCGATATTGGCCCGGTAATTGACCAGGTGGGGCGGCTTGGTATGCCCCGTGCCGTGCCGGGCCAGAAAGTATATCTCGCGGTCACCGGTTTTGCCGCGCTGCAGCTGGGCTTTGCCGTATCTTGTTTCCACCACCAGTTCTTCGGTCTCGCCGGCGATGGAATAGGTGTAAATTCCGCTGCCGCCGATTAACGCAATTTTCAGATCAGGCACCGCTCCTCCTCCTTCTTCTGGGCAAGGCATTTTCCTAAAACTTCGTTAATGCGGGGATAAATTCCTTCCCCGGGCCGTCCTGGTCATCCCTTTACATCCAGCAACTGGCGGGTTGTATTGAAGTATTCGTTGGCCCTCTCCGTTTCTCCCAGAAGCCGGTATACAAAACCCAGCTCAAAGGTAATAATCGGTTCCCGGGGGTTGTGCCGGTAAGCCCGCTCCAGAGCCTGGGCCGCCTCCTTGTAGCGGCCCAGGTATCCCAGCGCCCGCCCCAGGTACAGCTCCACTTCCCAGTCCCCGGGAAAGAGCTCCTCCGCCTTTTTGAAGGCCTCCACGCACTCCTGGTATCTTTTTAAATTATAAAGGGTGGAGGCCCGGTTGAACCAGGCCTCCCGCAGATTGGGATCGGCCTCGTTGGCCTTGATGAAATATTGCAGGGCCTGTTCCGGCTGCTCTTTCTTCACCATCAGTATGCCCAGGGTATTAAGCGCCAGCGCCTGCACGAAGCGGTTCTTGTCCAGGGCCAGCACCAGTTTCAACTCTCTAAAGGCCTCCTCGACCTGCCCCAGTTGGGCACTGGAGAGCCCCAGGCAGAAATGTCCCAGGATGAGATCCGGTTCCTCTTCCACCACCTTTTTAAATTCCCCCACGGCTTCTTTCAGCATGGCCAGTTCCCAGAAGCCCAGACCGCGCCGAAAAGAGCTTATGGCCACCTCGCTTTTTATCTCTTCGGGCCGGGATTCTTCTTTCTGGGGCTCCTCCCCCTTCTCCTGCGGCTTCTCCCCGGTCACCATTTCCTCCCAGTATTCCGGCGTGCCCATAAATCCTTCCGGCAGCGTATCCGGCAGGGACAGCCCGTAGCGCTCCTGAATTTCGTTCACTCTCTCTTCGAAGCGGAGCCAGTACTGCACGCATTTGTCCATGGTTTTCCGGAGACTTAAAAGGGTATTGATTAGTTCTTCTTTCTCGGCTTCGCTCTTCTCCCCGGAGAGCTCTTTTTCTATATCGTCCAGGGCTTCAAAGATGGCGGTAAAGGTGGAAAACATGGTTTTTTACCTCCTGCTTCCGGCATCAGTTGATTGTTCTGGGGTGCCCTTATCCAAGGCGCAAACTATTTTGGTGCGATGATTAATGCGCTGTACTATTAATTGCCTTCCTAAGCTTTTGTTATTCCATGAGCGGCGGCCTTGGATTAGGAAGCAGTAAAGTTAATTCCTTCGGGACCCCCAGAGAGACTATCGTCGAAGTCATTTTTATGTTCACCCCTATTGTTTTTGGCTTAATAAATAGAAATGCACTCACCTTTTGGCAAGTGCATAGGTCCATTCAAAAGGATTATTGATTTTTCAATTACTCTATGGCCTATCCAGTTAATTTTTTGGCTTCAGCCAGGGTCATCTACCCTGGCCCCCTGGGCTCATAGTCTCGTGGAGACGGCTATTGTGCTTCCATGTCAACTCGTTGATTTTATTTTCATTGTCTCGAGCAAGCCGTTAAGCTTATCAATGGAACCCCTATCCCTGTGCAGGATTTCGCCTGCTATATCCCTGGATTTATCATCCAGGTCGCCCCTCAACACTTTTTCAGCCATGTTAACGCCCTGGGTTTCCCCCTCTACAGCTTTTCTTATAATTTCAGCAGTATCGGCATCAGAACCCAAATCCATATTAATTTTAAATTCCGCCATGGTTCCTTTCATGCCGAGATTCTCTCTTGGCCGACCGCCTATTTCTTGAATATAGGAGGCCAGTTTGCCGATATTATCGCGATGCTGCTTCTGCACTTCTTTAAAAACTTGCTTTACCTTTTCATCCTCCAGCTTGGCGATAAAGTTATTGAAACTCTCCACGGCCATGTATTCTCCCTGCAAAAGCTGGTTAAGCGCCTCAATTGTTTTTTTATCCGCTTCATTATAGGTCACTTTGTAATCTCCTTTGCGTTGGATTCTTGCTGCCCCCTGCATCCCTATTTTCCCTCCGGTCCGGAGAAAGATGCAATTTACCCAAGGTGTGTTGACGCAGAAAAACAAATACGCTATACTATAAATTGCTTTACCAAGCTTGAGTTAGGAGGCCGACGTAGCTCAACGGTAGAGCAGCTGATTTGTAATCAGCCGGTTGGGGGTTCGAGTCCCTTCGTCGGCTCCAAATGAAGACAAGGAGAGGTACCCAAGCTGGCCAAAGGGGGCAGACTGTAAATCTGCTGGCGTTGCCTTCACTGGTTCGAATCCAGTCCTCTCCACCATTCACGGGCCATTAGCTCAGTTGGCAGAGCACCTGACTTTTAATCAGGGTGTCCCAGGTTCGAATCCTGGATGGCTCACCAGAAACCCCGGAAGATTAAGGCTTCCGGGGTTTTTTCTTTCTGCTCCTCTTTCAATGCAGAAATCCGCTTGGTTCTATTTCTTTATTTCCATCATTTATATAATTGACCAGGTAAGGTTTTGCCAGGTATTTGCAGCCTGCTTGTTTGGCCGTTCGACGGATAACACCTGTATTTGCAACTGTTTTCTTCTTTATAATGAGAGGATTAAATTAACATGCTATCGAAGTAGATTGTAATTCGACAAAGCAACAGGAAGCATAAGCATGGAGCCTTTAAGAAGATTTGTGCAAAACAAGTGGCCCCTGTTCGGGGCGGTCCTCGGCCTGGCCAATTTCAGCCTGGTTGTTCTGGCCAAATTCCTCTTTTCGCTGCCCATAGCTTTAAATTTTAAAACGACTATATTGCTGCTGGCTTTATTCCTGCTTTGCGGAGAGTTGATCGCTTTGCTGGGGCACTACAACCTCAAGGCGATGCTCATATTTAGCACCGCGTCCATGTTCATCGGCTCCCTGGTATTGATTCTAATTGCCGGCACCGTTTCCACGGTGGGGCAGATTTTTGTTCTCTACACGGGTATCATCTACATGCTGGCAATCACCTTTGCCGGATTCCTATTGGGCCTGGTAGTGGAGACCATTAACCGCCTGATCAAGCGCAGCTAAGCTCTTCCCGCTTGCCTCTTCTCTCAAGAAACAAACCTTCCGCGTAAATCTATCCTGCTCAGCATGATATAGCTTCTCTTGCTATTTAAACAGGGCCGCCAGGCTCTCCGTATAGGGAGGGCGGCAAATCCCCTTTTCCGTTACAATGGCCGTGATCAGGGAATGATCCGTTACATCGAAAGCCGGATTGTAGCATTTAACCTCCCGAGGGGCCACCGGCCGGCTGAAATACTTCTCCTTTATCTCTTCCGGCGCCCGCAGCTCAATTTTTATGTCGCTCCCCGTTTTGCAGTCGAGGTCGATGCTGGAGGTGGGCCCGAGAACATAAAAGGGAATGTTGTAGTACCAGGCCAGGATCGCCAGGCCGCTGGTGCCGATTTTATTGGCCACATCGCCGTTGGCGGCGACTCTATCGCAGCCTACGAAACAAGCCTGGATCCAGCCGTTTTTCATAACCATGCTGGCCATGTTATCGCAGATAAGGGTAACATCTACGCCGGCCCGGTTAAGTTCGAAAGCGGTCAAGCGGCTTCCCTGCAAGAGGGGGCGGGTCTCGTCGACAAACACCCGGAATTCCAGGCCCCGCTCCTTCCCCAGGATGATGGGCCCCAGGGCCGTCCCGTAGCGAGAAGTGGCCAGGGGTCCAGCGTTGCAGTGAGTAAGCACGCCGTCCCCTTCTTTAATCAGCGTCAGCCCGTATTCCGAGATGGAGCGGCACATGGCGATATCCTCCTGGTGAATGAGGCGGCTTTCCTCTTCCAGCAATTCCAGAATTTCCGGGATCTCTTTTTCCCTATTGCGGAGCACAACGCCCTCCATTCTCCTCAAAGCCCAGCTTAAATTTACCGCCGTCGGCCTGGAAGATTCGATGTACTCCACCAGCCGGCGAAATTCCCGGTAAAATTCATCATAACTGGAGGCCTTAATCTGCCGGGCAAGGCAGTAAATGCCGTAAGCGGCACAGATCCCGATGGCGGGGGCGCCCCTTACCTTAAGTTCAAATATGGCCTCGTATAATTCCCGGGCGGTGGAAATCGTCAAGTAGACCAGGTCATTGGGGAGCCTGGTCTGGTCGATGATGACAACACTTTTCTTGTCTTCGCTTAGCTTTACACTTTCCAGTTGGTGGTTCATTTTAATCCCCCGTGCAATTTTTTTCATTGTGCAGTTGACTGCACGACCGCTGCTCTCAGGCTGCCTCCTATTCTTTAGTCTTTGTCTTTACAGCCCGAGTTCCTTCTATAAGTATACAAATATTGCGCTGCCGGCCAAGAATTTGTTTGTTTTCGTGCTTTTTTGCTTATACGGGATGATGATCCTCCTGTTCTTGACCGCCATTTTGTTGTATTATAATATATAGAACATAAGTTCGATATTGGGGGGGCGGTTGTGATGGTGCCGGACCGCAGCAAGTTAATTTTCCTGGCCGACATGGAATCCTTCTACGCCAGCGTGGAGACCTCCCTCAACCCCGCCTGGCGGGGAAAGCCGGTGGTGGTCTGCGGCGACCCGGAGCGCCGGCGCGGCATCGTCCTGGCCGCCAGCAAAGAGGCCAAGGCTTACGGCATCAAAACGGGCTTTCTGGCCGGGGAGTACCGCCGCCTCTGTCCCGAGGTCATCCTGGTCAAACCCCGCATGCATACCTATCTCCAGTTCTCCCTCCGGATCATGGAGATCTTCCGCCAGTTCAGCGACCGGGTTCTCCCCTACTCCATCGACGAACTCTTCCTGGATATGACCGGCTGCGAAAAGCTCTTCGGCCCTCCCCAGGAGATGGCCCGGGAGATGATCAGGCGGGTCTGGGAGGAAACAGGCATCCGCTGCCGCATCGGGATCGGGGAAAATCCCCTTCAGGCCAAGATGGCCTGCGACTGTTTCGCCAAGAAATCCTCCGAGGGCATCTTTGCCCTGAACCACGAAAACTACGCCTTCTACACCTGGCCCCTCCCCGTCTCCTCCCTTTTCGGGGTCGGCTCCCGCATGGAGCGCCATTTTCAGCGCATGGCGATACGGACCATCGGCCACCTGGCCCGCTTGCCCCGGGAAAGCCTGCGCCGGCGCTGGGGAGTCAACGGGGAGATCCTGTGGCTGAACGCCCACGGCATCGACTACTCCACCATCTCTCCCGCCACCGCCTCCGAGGAGCAAAAAGGGGTGAGCCACAACATGACCCTGCCCCGGGACTATGTCAAAGAATCGGAGATTAAAGTGGTCCTGCTGGAACTGTGCGAGGAGGTCTGCTTCCGGGCCCGGGCTTTGGGAAAGATGGGGAGAACGGTAAGCGTATACTGCCGGGGGGCGGACTTCCGGCACTCCTCGGGCTTCCTCCGCCAGCAGCGCCTCCCCGAACCCACGGCGGCGGCCCACCAGGTCTACCCCTGGGTTCTGGATCTTTTTTTCCGCCACTGGGACCGGAAGCCGCTGCGCGCCCTGGGCATCCGGCTTTCTTCCCTGACCGACTGCCGGGAGGTCCAGCTCTCCCTCTTTGACAACCGGGAAAAGACCGAGGCTTTGTACCGGGCCATGGACCTGGTCCGCGCCAAATTCGGGAGAACCTCCCTTTTCCGGGCTTCTTCCTTAACGGCGGGGGCACAGCTCTTCGACCGGGCCAACAAGATTGGGGGACATGAGGCTTGAGCAGCAAAATGTACCACCAGTTCGCCTGCAGCAGCATGCTCCTGCCGGAGCACCGGGAGCTGCTAAACCGCCTCCAGCGGGAGAGCCGGCGGCAGGAAGAGATCCGCCTCCCCGATTTCGACCAGCAGCAGCAGGAGGAGTGGCAGCAGCTGCTGGAACGCTCCTGGCGGGAAAACAGGCCGCTGCGGGTCACCTATTTAAACGGAACTGGCTGCATCACCCGGAGGGGACCGGCCCTGCCGCCCCTGTCCCATCCTCCCCGTCTCCGTTTAAAGACGGAACAGGGGCCGGTAACCATCCCCGCCGGCCTGGTCATCGCCCTGGAACTGGACTAAAAAGGGCGCTCTAGCGGTACCACAGGTACAGGGCCCCCTCCTTTAGCTTGCGCTCCACCCATTTTCGCAGCCGCTCCTTCAGGAGGTTCCGGGTAACGGGGAAAAGGAGCAAAAAGCCCGCGGTATCCGTTGCCAGGCCGGGGCTTATCAGCAGCAGGCCGCCAATTAAAATGAGGAGCCCGTCAAACATTTGCGCCGTGGGCACCAGGCCCTTCGCCAGCTGGTGATGTATATCCCGCAGCACCGCCAGCCCTTGCAGCCGGGCCAGCAGGACGCCGATAAACCCGGTTAAGAATACTAAAATTATGGTCGGCCAAGTACCCAGGGCCCGGCCAACTTCGATAAGCAGCCACAGTTCCAGCAGGGGGACCAGCAAAAAAAGCAGCACCAGCTTGCACAAGCCGCTCCCTCCTTGGGGAAAGCAGATCCCGGCCATCTTTATTATTCATCATCCGGCAACTTTTGAATCGGCAATTCGGTAGATCCGCTTTCCCACCACCGGCGGGCCGGCGGCATAGACCTCCTCCACCCTTAAGCCCCGGCGCTCGATGACCCCTTTAACCTGGAAGGAGACCACGTCGGTGGTAATCACGTTGGCGGCATACCGGACTCCCTCGGGCAATTTGAGGGCCGGCACCAGGTAGTCGCCATTAACCCCCACTCCCGGCAGGATTTCCACTTGGAGCCTGCCGCCGGCATTATAGGCCACCGCTTTCAAGCTCATCAGTTGGGAGAAGGTCTGCCCCACATTGGCGGGGAAGTTGGGCTTTCCCCGGAAAAGCAGGCTGGCCTTCATAAAGCCGCCAAATACCTTGGCCAGGGGGTATTTTTTCAAGGGGGCGACCGATTTTATTTTTATGACCCCGGCATTCCGAAGGCCCGTGTAAGCATTATAGCGGACCATGTCGCTGCGATTAAGCCGGTCCAACAGGGGGCCCGACTCTTCAAAACGGTCAAAGACCCCCTCCACCAAAAAATAGTTTAATTTCTGATCCATGACCAGCATGGCTACTTGTGGATTCTCTTTTAAGTTGCGGGCCGTTTTCCATAGAAACAGGTTCCCGAAAATAATGTCTCCCCCGTAAAACTCGGCGCATGTGATCACCACCAGGTTGGGATTGCCCTGCTTGTCCATGGTGGCAAAGAATTTGGGGTTGAACATGTGATTCAACATCTCCGCCTGCTTCTCGCTAAGCATGGCTACACTCCCTTTTCAAAATTGGAAACGGTAATCTCCTTGACCCCGGATTGCTCCATGATCCGGCGCAAATTCATCATGGTACTCTCTTTTACCCGCGGCGTATCCTTAAGGGGATAATCCATCCGCAGCTTTTCGTAATCGCCAGCGCAGATGTCGTTGTAGCCCAGAAGGTCGATCCGCTGCGCCGCCGGCAGATTTTTTTTAATGAAGAGGGCCAGGGCCTCGATGTTCTCTTCATCGTCGGTATAGCCGGGTATTATCGGCACCCGGATCCAGACGGGGATGCCGCTGCGGCCCAGCCAGCAGGCGTTTTCCAGGATGAGCTTGTTGGAGACGCCGGTATAAAGGCGGTGCTTCTCATCGTCAAAAAGCTTCAGATCATAGAGCACCAGCTGGGCCAGGGGCACCACTTCCCGGAATATCTCCGGGCTAATGTAGCCGCAGGTATCCAGGCAAACATGAACATCTTTCTCCTTCAGGCGGGGCAGGATGTCCAGAAGAAATTGCTGCTGCAGCAGGCACTCTCCCCCGGAAAAAGTGACCCCGCCCCCGGAATTCCGGTAAAAGGGCAGGTCTTGGAGCAGCCTGGCCAGTAGATCATCAACAGTAATCTCCTCGCCGATCACCCGGATGGCGTTGGCGGGGCAGGCCTTGGCACAGGTCAGGCAGGTCCGGCAATCGGAAGAAAAGACAATCCCCTGCTCGGTAAAAATCAGGGCTCCCCGGGGGCAGTTCTCCCGGCAGGTGCCGCAGCCGATGCAGCGCAGCCGGTGATGGACAAGATGGATCTTCATGCTTAAGCCTTCGGGATTCTGGCACCAAAGGCAAGCCAGGGGGCACCCCTTCATGAACACCGTGGTGCGAATCCCCGGACCGTCTTCCGTGGACATGGTTTGGATGTTAAAAATCTTTGCTGTGACGCGGTTCATGGACGGAGTGCTCCTTTATATGGCATGGGCTTCCCTTCGGATGATTTCTTGCTGGACCTCCGGCCCCAGGTGCACAAAGTAGGCATTGTACCCCGTTACCCGGACCAGCAGGTTGGTATAATCGGCCGGGTTCTCCAAGGCCTTGCGCAGCGTCTCGGGATCGATCATGTTAATCTGCAGGGCCGACCCGCCGATCTCATTGTAGGTCTTCAGGAAAGCGATGAATTTTTCGATGTGCTCTTCATCCCGCAAAAAGGAAGGGTTGAAACTCATGGTGTGGGAGGCTCCGTTGGGGACGGTCTCCAGACCCAGTCTGCCCACCGAAGCCACCACGGCCGTTGCACCTTTGCGATCCACCCCGTTAACACAGCAGACTCCATTGGACAAAGCCTGGCCCCGGGGACGTCCGTCGGGCATGGACGCCGTCAGGGGAGCGTAGGAGATCCAATAGTTCCAGGAAAGGTAGCCCGCCCGGAAGCGCCTCCCGGTGGCGGGAGAAGTCCGCTGGATGACCCTCTTGGACCAGTGGCTGTTTATATCCCGGGCAATACCGTCCGCATAAGGATCGTTGTTGCCGTACTTGGGAGCCCGGTTGATCAGGATCTGCTGCAGAACCTCATGGCCTTTAAAATCCTCCTGGAGAGCCTTTAGCAGCTGCTCCATGGTAATGACCTGGTCGTCGAACACCAGCTTGCAAATGG
>Ga0116181_1001130_pt1 | contig 23505 bp, 19 predicted proteins | sample AD_UKC075_MetaG_FD_89752 | JGI IMG/M metagenome (GOLD analysis project Ga0116181, IMG submission 89752) | Active sludge microbial communities of municipal wastewater-treating anaerobic digesters from USA - AD_UKC075_MetaG | ecosystem: Engineered > Bioreactor > Anaerobic > Digestate | place: USA... | reverse complement strand
TAGTACAACGGTTATAAACCGTTTAAGTAATAAATGTTGTAAACTTATTGAATTTATACTTAAAAGTTTTCTATTATCAATATTTTGATTAAAATTTTAAGAGCAGTTAATCTGCTCATTTTTTATTATACAAATTTGAAAGTGTTATGCAATACTTATTTTTCTAAATTTTATTTTGAATCCTACTGGAATTTGAAAATTTGATTATCGCGTTCCTATTTTAATTTGAAAATATTCACAATTTGTGGTAAAATTGACCTAAAATAATTTGAAAATATTATCTAATTTAATTTGAAAATTTACAATTCTATTTTTTCATCCTTAAACTCCGGTAAAGATGCCTGGAATTCCATTGGGGGATTAGCTCTTACCAAACCTCTTCCTGGGAATTTTGAAGGTTCTAATCCTTCCGTCCTTCCCACTATTGCATCATACTCACTTTTTTCAGTCAATTGAAAGCAAACAGCCATTTTAAAATTGACAGATAGTTTATACCTTACTAAAGACGCATTTGTTGCCGTAGCCACGATAAATATACCGTATTTAGCCCCTTCCCTTGCTAGCAGTATTACTTGTTCATCCACATCCTCATATGTTTCAGACAGCGCAAAATAGTTGTCTATTATAACTACAATTCCCGGCATTTTGCCCCCTTTTGACTTATAGTCAGCAAAACCCTCACTGAATTCTTTTTCAAATTGTAATTTTCTCTCTTCCATTACTCTAAACAAAAACCTGATAAACTGTTTTATTAATTTCTCTTCTTCTAATGTCATAACTCCGCCCACATGAGGCAATTTTTCAAATAATTTCATTGTCCTGCCGCCAAAATCCATAATATATATATTTACATCATCAGGCGTATATAAGCATGCCATAGACATACAAAGTGTTTTTAAAAATACTGTTTTCCCGGTTCCCGGTGCGCCGTATACAAATAAGTTTCCTTCTGATGCAAAATCTATATTCAAGGGTTCCTGCCTTTGACCCCTCGGGTCATCTAAAATCCCCACAGGAACACTTAAAATCCCTTTGTTTTTATTTATATCCTTAGAAAGTTTATTATGTAATAAGCTGTCTAAGTATATTGTATCAGACAGCGGAGGCAGCCATGGTCCCTTTAATGGCTCTATTTTTTCCCTCTCTGCTATATGTATAATATAATCCACCATAGCTTTAAGCTGGGAAGGCAACTCTTTTTTTGCTATTTTTTCCTCTTCAAGAGGATATATTTTTTCTGTCTTTCCGTTTAAATATACCCTGTATATTCTCTTTGCCTTGTTTTCATCTTTTAACATTTCATCTTCCGGATCGTAGTCAGCACCCGAATAGGCAGATTGGAAAAGCTCAAATATTTCGTCATTTCCAACTTGTATAAAAGCTCTTCCCGGCTCTTTTATCATAGATGCATCAGGCCTTTTGATTACATCCTTACTGTCTGCTTCATCTTGTACTTTGAGACAAATTTTAAATTTAGAGTTACTCCATATCTGATCATCTACTACACCAGCCGGCTTCTGGGTTGCTAAAATAAGATGAACACCAAGGCTCCTTCCAACCCTTGTAGCACTTACCAGTTCTTTCATAAAATCTGGCTGGTCCTGCTTTAGTTCGGCAAACTCATCTGCTATCATAATAAGATGTGGTATTGCTGGCATATGTTCTTTATTATTTCCGCTATAATACAATTTCTGATACTTGTCGATATTGTTTACATCATATTCTGAAAATATTTTTTGCCTTCTTAAAAGTTCACTTTTTATAGAAAGCAAAGCCCTTGTTGTCTGATTTCCCCCCAAGTTTGTAATTGTTCCCACAAGATGGGGCATGCCTTTAAAAACATCAGCCATACCGCCGCCTTTATAGTCTATGAGGACAAATACTAAATCCCGTGGATGGTAATTTATAGCCAGGGAAATAATTATAGTTTGAAGCAATTCACTTTTACCGGAACCTGTTGTCCCTGCAACCAGTCCATGAGGTCCATGTCCTGTTTCATGCATATCCAGGTTAAATAAGACCCCTCCTGCTTTTACACCAATGGGAACACTCATACCTTTAAAGGTCTTATTATTATTCCAGCGGGACAATATGTCAATTTCATTTACCGTTTTAGATTTTAACATTTCCATTAAAGTTATGGATGAAGGAATGGCAAAGTTGCCCCTTGAATTCTTTATCCTGACAGGTGCAAGCTTCATTACTGCATTTTCCATACTTTTGATGTCCAAACTATCCATGATAAATGAATTCTTTTCTCCTGTTTCCCTGTTGGCTATGTCTCCTTTTTTACCACTTATATTTATAACTGTTTTACAATTCATAGGAAGATAAGCCTGGTTCATGGCTGTAAAAACTGAAGAAATACCAAGCTTTCCATTTGGCTCATATATATACTTGCTTATTTGCTCATTTTCCAAAAGCTCACTATCTTCCACAATAAACACATAATGAGGAATGGCATTTATTCTCCTGGAATTAATTTCCCTTGCTTTAAACAAATCATATAGCTCACCAAGTACAGTATGAGCCATAGCTTTACCACAAAGGAGATACCTTGTAGTAAAATTATCATTCCATATATGCGGAATGTATTTTAAAAAATTCCATTTATCAAGTCCCTCTTCTTTTGCAAGAATAACAATTCTTACATCATCATAACCATGATGAGTGATTATTTGAAGAGCTAAAAGCTGTAATAGTTGTGCTATTTTATCCTCTTCACCTGCAATCCCGCATATCTCTGTTTACATAAGATTTACCGCAACAGGAACATCCCGTATTTTTTCAAATTCAAGTGCCAATCTCTGGGGTTCGTTAAAAAGAGGATCACTTTCCATAATAATTGCCTGCCTGGTATATTTAATTTTAACTTCCAAAGGAACACTTCCAAGTCCTAATCTTATAGAAAGAAAATCCTTAAATGAAGGGGTTCTTTCCCAAAGCCTTTTATCAATCTGATCTATCCGCTTTATGCACTCTGCAGGATCCGGATTCATTTCATTCATTGCCTTTATTTGCTGCTCCTTCATTATTGAAAGATGACTGCGTGTATCTTTAATAAATTGAAGGTACTTTTTCTCTCTTTCTTGCTTCTTTTTTTTAAATTTTCTTATTTGAGAAACAGCTCCCGTAACAGAGCCAATAAGCGTCATAAATGTTGTAGCAATGGATATCAGCATAAAAACAGACCGGACTGTCAGCGCCAGCAAAACGGTTATAACAAGCATCACAAAAGGAGGCAGCAGCAACATAAACCAGGATATCTCCGGTTTTTCATATGCACTTGGCGGATTTGGTATTTCTACTTCTCCCGAAGGCATTTCCGGCAAAAATCTAGGCTGCCTGCTAAATATATTTTTATCCTTCACACTATCACCTCACATCATCGAGAATTAAATAATTTTCTGTGGCTGCCCTCCGGATAAAGGCATTTTATACCATCCTAAATTGCTGCAAAAATACAATTCATCATCTATAATGTGTAAATAATCTGAGCTTTCACCACATATCCTTATGCAGGTTTTTCTTCTGAAATCAATACGGTAAATGGAATTTGGATGCTTCCTGTTAGAACAATACAGATAGTTTCCATCAGTATTTATGCTAATCGGGGAAATCTCTTCAAATATTTCCCTCTCACCAGTATTAATATCAAGCATTGTTAAAATATAGTTGTTTTCTTTGTCTGCAAAAAAAATTTTTTCATCTAAGGCAATGAGACCTACTCCAGGAACATCTGAAATTTCCTCTCTCATTTCCCCTTTTAGGGTACAGCAATAAATACCTCTGTCTGTGGAATAAAAAATTGTGTCCCCCCCTGCAAAAAAACATAAGACATTATTATCTGCAATTACCTCCCCTTTTCTTTCACTTAGAGAATATCTGTATAGCTTTTTATCTCTCTCATTGATATAGTAGCAACAGCCATCTATAAAAATCACGCCATAGCACGGGCTTTCAACAATCACCTCTGTGCTTTCAGTGCATATATTAAATCTTAATAGATAATTTTCTCTTTTTTGGTCACTATAATATATATAGGAGTCATCACAATTCATAAACCAAAATAATCCATCTAACTGTTTTTGGTGTCCACTCCCAATTATATATGTTCCTGTAAATTTTTTAATGTCAGTTATATAAATCTTGTTATTCAGTATTGTAACAAGTCCTCCATTTGATAAATTGTACCTCATTTTACCTCCCTGTTATATAAGTGTAAGTAGTGCCCCGTGTTCTACACCTTCCTGCAAAAGGGTAAGGTTGTTGTCAAGAATCCTGCCCAAAGGCTCTGCCTGAAGCCTGCTGCCCTCTTTAAAAGTCAACCTCAGAGCCTTTGACAGCATACTTATCAGCTCACCTGTTTTTACAAATACAGGCACCTTTAAATCCACACTATCAATGTTTTCAGCCTGAAAAGTAATCATTATATAATCATCCATAATAATATCCTCCGGTTTATCCTCCAACTAGTTACGTACAAACAGTAAAAACTTCCTCTCTCCTTTTAGCATATAATCAGTGCTCAAAGAGCTTTCTGCAAGTTTTAAATATTTGGTTTTAAAATTATACTTTGATTCCGCAGTTACAATAACCTCACTTACTACTTGACCAGTGGTGGAATCTGTTCTTTCATTTATGTCAATTATAACGGTAAAGTTGTTGTATTTTCCTTTCTTGCAAACAAATACTAGTTCATTTCCGTTAACAGAAGATAATTCTAAATCCATGGCATCTTCAAAGGCCTCTGAAAAATGCTGCATAAAAAGGTTTTTATCTACAATTGCATCCAGTTCCCTTCTGCTGTCATACTGAATTTCCCCGCTGTCATCGGATACAATAAAACTTCTGTCTTTAGCAGCACGGAAAGAGGTATTAAGTGCAGATCCCAACAGTATCTTTTCCCTTAAAACATTTGCAGTTTCCACCATTGGTTCTATAATTATGGACAAAAGTATTATAAGTAATATTCCTATTGCTATATTTTTCAATGTTTTTCATCCTGTTCATTCAAAATAATAATCTAAATCCTTATAGTGCTTAAGACCTGTTGTGGTAATGGAAAAGGAAACAGGTAGTTCCCTTTCATACTCTTTCCCCCATAAAGTTATCGATAGGGGGTATACTGCCCTTATCTCAACTGTTACAGGCTTTCCACGTTGTCTGTAGGGTTTTTGGTTTTCTGACAATCCTTCATAATATGATTCATCATCACTTCCTACAGCACGCCCGCCACTATCGTTTGTAACAATTATTTCTATTTTCTCTGCCTTTTCCCTGAATATAGGGCGGGCACTAAGTCTTTCCATTGCGTCATCATAATAAGACTGCTTTATGTAATTGTCACTGGCAGCAATTTGCGACATATTAAAAGTCTCAACCACCAGCGTCATATACCAGGGGAAAAAGAATACCAGGTTGGTAAACAACATTATACATATAGATACTATTATTGTTATCAGCAAAGCCTTGGCTACGCCTTGCATTCATTTCACCCCTTAAGATATTGTATCCTTTATCATCTCTATAAACATATCCCATACTTCTACAACCCAGGTACCGATATTTCCTCGGACTACCCCGATTATAAGACCTATAATTACTATAACGGCAACAGTTGCGGCAATTTGTTTGATTCCAAATTCTCCGGATTGGTCTTTTAATAAGTTTTTCATCATGTTTTTAATTTTCATAGCTAATACCTCCATTTTTTTTATTTTTTGTTGAAATATTATTTATTGAAACATTTTTAAAGAGCCTAAAACCATAAATAAATAGTATAAAGCTATATAAACCATAAGAATTACAATAAGTACAAACTGTATTCTTGAATTAATGCTTTTCCTTCTTTCAAGTTCATCTTCTAATGCCCTTATTCTATATTCGTCCAATTCGTTTTTAAGGTATGCCATTTGTGATATATTGTCATAGCCCTTTAATCTTGTTTCCATTATGTCGCAAAATTTTATTATATGATGCATTGGAACACGTCTTTTCAACTGTTTTAAGGCAAACTCTTCTCCGTAAACCATATTGTCCAGCATTACACCAAGTTCCTCTGCCATATCAGGTCCGGCATTTGGAATATAGTCTTTTATCACATCAGCAAGGTAAATATTAACAGATTTAGAATACTGATAATACACCATGCTGTAAAATGAAGGAAACTCTAAAGAAATATTTTTGTCTTTTCTTTCTATTATCTTTTCGAGTTCCTCAACGGGATACAACCAGCCCAGTATAATAAAAATTCCCGTTATAAACCCTAAAATTTTATTTGCACTTGCCATAAATATAGTTAAAATTATTGCTCCAAAAGTATAAATAAACTGTTCTAACCTAATCTCCTCCGGTTTAATTCCAAGATCAAGCCTGTCAATTATTTTCTGAAATCTCTGTCTTTCAGAACTTCCAATTAAATTTTTTATATATTTTAATGCAATCTCTCTTTTGAGATTTTTTACTTTTTCTTTAAACTTTACGCTTTGGCGCTCTTTCATGTACATGCGCATGCGATTTTTCTGCCTTTTACTAACCGGCTTAAAAAAAGGATAAATAAGTGTTTTAATTAAATATAAAACTGAAGCAAATGCAAACAGCTTTGCCAAAAAAGTCACCTAATTTCACCTCCCGGGCCAAGATTGCCCTGAAGTGCCTGACACCTTGCAAAACTTAAGCATATTGTACTTATCAGCACCGTATTTATTACCTTTCCTAAATCGTTATGCAGCATAAATTCTCTAAAGCCTTCAACTGTCAGTGAATACAGGAAAAACAAAATTATAATTGCTGTTTTTATAAGAAAATCCCTGTTCATTTTCCTGAAAATCCTGTCTTTCCTGGAGTTTATTTCCCTTAAAACCGCATTTTCATCAACAATATCTAAAAATATATCAGCCATTCCTTTTCTCTCGTTATATTCAAATACAATTGCCTTTTTTGTGAAATTGTCAAATTTAGGACCTAACTGCCTGTTTAAGAGAGTTATAGCTTGTCTGAATGAATAACCGTTATTTTCACAGTTGTCTATAAACTGCTGAAAATAAGGTCTTATATTTGGGCTTATACTTTCTTCAGCCTCCATTACTTTCTTTATGGCAACCAAAACACCGTCACGGGCTAAAGGACATATCAGATCTTCTGCATCCATTATATTTTCAAGTCTTTCTGCTTTAATGGATTTAGACTGCATAACAAAATATGTGAGGCCACCTATAAAAATGGATACTGCAATAACTACAGAAAGAGTTATGTTTTTCATAAAAATAACAATTATAAGTACACTTATTGCAAAAAGTATACATAGTATGGATGTAAAGCTTTCAAGAGTAAACGGCATATTAAAGTCAATTATAAGTCCTTCCACAAGTCTGTTGTATTTTACAAAAATATTTTCTTTTCTCTTTACAATTCTCTCTTTTTTTATGCGCTCAATATACCTTTTTGTATTATATCTTCCTAAGCTTTCTGCCAATGTATCAAGCATATCCAGAAATGCCTTTAAACTTCCCTCAAAAAACCTTATTTCAAAGATTATATTAACCAGGACAAATGCTGTTATTCCCAGCATAATACTAATAATCAATGTTAAGTCCATCCGGCTCATACACCTCTCTTTCTGTAGATTTTGGAGGCTCTGTTAAAAATTTAAACCTACTTTTTTTAATACCTGCTTTTAGCATAGACTGTTGGACTTTTTCAGAAAGCTTACCAACTCTTACATGTCTTCCAAGTATTTTAATCACCCTGTGAGTTCCCTCTTCCTCTAAAACATCTTCACATACAAATTTATAAATAGGGTTTATTATTGGTTCTAAACCTTCCGATCCTAATACCTCAGATATGGATGTAACTTTTCTGGTTCCGTCTGCTAACTTTTCCTGGTATATTATGAATTTTACAGCATTGCATATATTTCTAAGTGCAAGTTCTGCAGGTTCATTAGATGCCATAAGATACGCTGTCAAAAACCTGTATATTGCTTCTTTGTCCCCCTCAGCATGCAGTGTCGTAAAGAAATAATGACCAGTTTGTGCAGCCCTTAGGGCAGTGGCAAATTCTCCGGGAGTTCTAAGCTCACCGGGGCCAATCCAATGAGGGGACTGTCTCATGGCATTAATAAGAAGGTTTTCCATAGTTGCAGGACTTGAATCATCATCGTCCGGAACCGATTCATACTGCAAAACGTCATTAATTACCCTGCCGTGTTCACTATTGCCTTCCCTGCGTATAAGCCTCATCTCTGACGGGTTCTCTATGGTTATAATCCTGTATAAAGGATTGATTTCCTTTACCAAAATCTCATTTAAAGTGGTTTTACCACTACCGGTAGGTCCCACTGTAATCCATGACAAATTAGCCTTTGGAATGAGGGAAAGAAGCTTAAACATATTTGTTGAAAAAGTTTCGTTCTTTATCATCACTTCCGGAGTAATGCTTTTTTTGTTAAACTTTCTGACAACAAAAGCAGGCATATTATACGGGGATATTTCCGCATGTGTTGCATTCACCCTGTATCCTTCAATTGTCCGGGCATTCACCATAGGTATTTTAGGTGTAAGTCTTACTTTAGACACACCTATAAGCTTGGATATTATCCTTTCCATATGCTCTCTGTCAGTAAAATTCTGATCCCAGCGGATTGTTTTACCTCCACTTTCAACAAAAATTTGATCAGGGGCATTAGCCCTTATTTCATCTATTGTAGGATCCATCATGGCCTTTGTAATGGGACCATAATGGGTTATTTCATTGACAAGGGCTTTTTTTAAATCACTTAAATCATCAAATCCCTCTACTTTAGGTTTTTGGGAATCTACAAACTCATAAATGTATGACCTTGTCATTTCCCTCTTTCTTGCAGGATCGTTTTCTCTTCTGAATGCATTAGTAGCTATTTTAGTAATATACTTTTGACATAGTTCTAAAGCTTCATCAAAACTAATGGTTGTAAACTTATTTTTCAAAGCTTCGCTATTTTCATTTGCATCAGGTTTATAAGATAATTTTTGCTGCATATTACTGATTTTGCCTCTGGTAAGCAAGCTTCATCACCCTTTCTTTACTGTTCTGCAAGCCCGTCCGCAAGCTCATATAATTCTCTTCTGAAAAACTTATTTATGAGCGGATTATCTTTAACATAAATTCTTCCTTCAAGTGCATATGTAAATGCTGATTTAACAAAAGGAATTTTTGCTACAATGTTAAATCCCATTTCTTCCATGATTTTAAAATCGTAATCAAATCCCATAACATTCATAAATATTACATTTGTAAACTTTGAAGTGCTTATTCCTACTGAAGCAGCATAATCCAAAAATTTTATCATATTCCCGGCACATTCCACCCTTTCAGTAGCAGTAAAAAAACCCATGTGACAGTATTTTACTGCTCCTAGACAAAATTCCAAAGGCGGGTTATTTGGAATATCAATAAGCACAACATCAAATATACTTTTTAGGGTATTTATTACACGTTCCACATTTTCAAATTCAAAATCAAAGTATTCCTCCATTAAATCATGGGGACTTGGGGACAAAAGATACAGCCTTTCATACCTTGTACTAAGCAATTCCCCTCTTATGTCAACTTTATCACTTTTTAGCACCTTAATTAATCCATCTGATTTCTTGTTAGGTGTTACATCTAAATACTGATACAAATTGGGATAAAAAACTTTAAAATCTAAAATGCAAGTATTTAACCCCTTCTGGCTTAGAAGGTAACCTAAATTGCTTATTAAAAGAGCATTATCTACAAAATCACAGGAAGGAATAAATCCAATTACACTATACATAAGCTTACTTTCTTGAAGCTCCGCTCCGATTAAATCTTTTGAAGATATTTTGTCTATTATTTCAGATAATCTCTTCTTACCTTTCAATCCCATATAACCCCACCTCATCTCTAAAATCCAGTATTACATCGCTTTCCGCCCTGCTTAAAATGGTTATTAAAAAGCTTTTACCTGAATAAGCATTGTATTCAGAAAATTTATTCATTTGCTCCTTTGTACCTTCAAGTAAAAGAGCCCTAGGCTGGATGCTTTTTAAAAAATCCTCACTCTTCATAACCTCTTGCCGGGTATCTTCATCTAATTTAAGAACCTCTTGGTACACTTCATATATGGATTGGCTGTTTGCATTTAACATATCTTTTACAACAATGCTTTCAAATAATATATCTGTCTTAATTGTTTTTCCCCTGGTCACTGTTACAACCTGATTCGGGTTGTTTCCGGTACCTGCCGGCTCCTGCTTTGTAGTTTCAACCTCGTATGACACACGTATTCTCACCCTGTCACCCGGCATAAGTATGTCACCACCGCACTCTAAAAGATTATAGGGAAGGGTAAGTACCTCATTTTCTTCATTCATTTCATAGAGCCATTTATTTCTCAGTGGTTTTTCTTCTGTAAACTGATCCTTGTAAAGTATGCTGTTTTGCCTCAAATAATACTTGGTATATTTGTTTATGATGGTAGAAATATCTTCTGCTAAAACCATATGTTCTGTATATTCTTTTCTAATAAGTTTATATTTTTCAATCTTGTCCTCTGTTAACACTGTAAAAGCAGGAATCCCGCTGCCTGACTTAACCCTCAAAACTTCAATTGTGTCAGTTGCAGCTTTGTCTGCATTACTTAATACGATATAAGAAACAACAATAACTCCTATGGCAAAAATTACAGCAAAGAATTTTTTTAAGAATTTTTTGCCTGGTGAAACACTTTTTATATTGCTTAAATCCATTTATTTAGCCCCCTCCATTAATCTCAATAATATATTTCCAAATGCTTCTTCAAAATCTTTCGCTGTGTATATTATCGGAATATCTCTTTCAATTTGTAAGTCAAATTCTTGACTAAATGGAATAATTCCCGCTGAAGTTATTGGATAAGTAAAATGCTTACTTAACCCTGATGTCATGACTTGGCATATTCTGTCCTGTGTAAATATATCTCCTTGAAATCTGGACCTATTATTATATTTTGTTACTAATAATTTAGATTTTGCATTTATATGCATAAGGCTTCCGGGATCAAAAACCACCTCCAAATTTCTCAATGTGCTAAGTATTGAATGAAGATTATTTGAAACACACAAACCAAATACATCCACATATATAAGAGCTTCTTTAAAGTTTTTTAGTAAATCCAAAGGCATATCTAAAATTATCAAATTAAACTGATTCCTAAAAACCGACAACATACCAGAAAGTTTTACACTATTGTAAAACTGTTCTATAAGCCTTGCATCATTAAAATCATATCCTAAAGATGTTAAACATAAGTTTTCTTTAATGTTAAAGGCTGTAATCATATAATCCTGGGGTTTTGCAAGAGTTCTTATAAGAGAAGCATTCATTTCTTCATCTCTTTTTGTTTTCTCATGAAACTCACTAAAGTACATATTGGTACTTCTATAGTCAATATCCATATCTACTATTATAGTGTTTAAGCCTCTTTTCGAAGCTTCAACAGCTATATTTACAACGGAGCTGGTTACTCCTGATACCCTGCGCCCTGTAATTGCAACAACCCTGTTTATGCTCCTGCTTATCTTTTCAAATTCTTTTGCTAACTGGTTTATTTCTTCTGACTCTTGATTTTTCTTAAAACTTAATTTGAACCTGTCTAATATGGATTTTTTCTTTTTAGCATCATCTTTTTCTTCTTTTTGTATTTTCTCTTTCAGATTCTTCTCTTCCTTGAGATTTTCTTTTGCTTTAACAGTTAATTTTTCATAAGCCTCTTTTAAAAGAAAAGCCGGAATTCTAACATAATCTGACACCATTATAGTTACATTTGGATACTCACTAATTATCCCGGATGCTTTATAATAGTCCCTGGTCAAAAAAACTACAGGCACATCTCTCATGTTATTGTCTTTCATCCATTCTAAAAGACTTATTAAATTGTCATCACAAAATCATTTGAAAAAAATTGCTCAATTATTAACAATCCTTCAGGCATCATATCCAGAGTTTCAATAAACTCCAATGCATTATCTAAGAATAAGACCTCCCTGTTGACTATACTTGCTTTTTCCCCCCTATAACATAAAGTTATATCATGCATTGTTCCGGCTATCAAAAGAATTCTCAATCTAAACCCTCCGTAAACTATAAAAATAAAAAACTTTCTTTTTATGTAAAGAAGTTGGTTCTTTAGACATAAAACACACTTTTTTTCACCAGTTTCATTTACAGAAACATTATGCTACCTAGTTAAATGTTTTTAAAGATGACTTTGGTCACGAAAAAACAAATTCCGGCATTTATTTGCATTTTTCCACTGTTTTCATCTCATTTAAAATTAAAATAGCAACATAAAGAGTTTACAACATTTTAATAGTAAATTTCAATATCAAACTATATTTCGATATAAAACCTTATAAAGTTTATAATGAAAATTTTATTCTTCATTTCTACTTTTTATTTATAAATCCATTACCTGTTTTTTAAAAAATTGAATTTTGCCTTATATAAAAATAGATAAAAAAACGGCTTTACTGTTTTAAAACAGTAAAGCCGTTTTTTATCTTGCTTTTTTTTGCTTAATGCAATACAAGGCAATTTTCAACAGTCACTTTATTACTGTAGTCCGATATTCTATTACCATTTTCATCTACAATTGCTACATAGTAATCATAACTTCCCCATATGGAAATTGTATAAAACATATTAAATGGGGTTTCTGCCACCTTTACAGGCTCACCCGGCAAACATGAACACTTCATGTATATTCCGTAGCGTGTACCCGGTACCCCGCTATGATCCCATCTAAGCTGTACTATTAACCCTATTCTGAAAGACTCTCTAAAATTTTCAGGTGCCTTTAAATAGGCTTCAACAGTTACAGCATCACTGAAGGCTGATATTCTCTTTCCTCTTCCGTCAACTAATGCTATGTAATAATCATATGTACCCGGCAGACTCTCTAAAGTAATTTGAGGCTCCTCTATCTCTGCCACCTTTTCAGGAAGGCACGTAGAACCAGGTTTTCTTCTGTATATTCCATATCTTCCTCCAGGTATCTCATCCCATGCAAAATCAACGGACAAACCGTCTATATTGGTCACTTTGAAATTCTCAGGAGCTTCAGGTAAAAGTCCCACTGAAGTGAAAGCTTCTATTACAGTGTTAATATCATACTGGTCATAATAAATGTTCTTTTTGCCTTTAATAGAAGTATGACTATACTTTTCATCTTCAAATAGATTGACAACAGCAACGGCATAGCTTGCAAAATCCTTTAATGATGAGTAGGGCACAATATAGCCGTCAGTCATAGCACTGTAAAATATATTTGCAAGTTTGCTATAACCTATTCCTTTAATTTCTCTGCCATTGTGGCTGCCGCCTTCCGCAATAAGATATGCTGCCTTTGTAATAACTCCTCCCCCTTTATGTGGTATAAAGGGATCCATTTCTAAAACACCACTGTAATGTGTAATTTCAGGATATGCAGCATTTCTCATGGCTCTTCCCGTATCCTCACCTATAAACCAATTAGCTTTTTCTTTACTTAGAAGATAGTCTTCTAAAGCATACTCGCATATAACTCCGAATACATCCGCCAACCCCTCATGTAAGACCATATTTTCATGGTCATTATTATATTCCAACCCTTCGTGGAAAAGTACCAGATGTATAAATTCATGTGCTGCAATATCCAATGCCGCAGCTGTACTTCTTCCATCAACTATTTCATTGCCATCCTCATCAAGGGGTTTCCTGTTATAAAACCATATTTCACTGTGCTCTCCCCAATTACCATACCGTTCTGCACGTGCATTGTGAGGACCAAACATTATCCTGCACTTTATTAACCCCCAATTATCATCATAGGAATTCCTGTTAAAATAATGATTAAAAAAGTCTATTACCCCGGTTAAATTGTAATGGGCATCCACACCATGAGGAACCCTGCTTATTACCGCGTCCGGTTCTGCCTCAAAATGATTTTGCGGACTGCTAAATATATAGAAATTTACTCCTTCACCTGTTTCAAAATTGCCATCTAAATTTATTAAATAATACATTTCATCTTCTTCAACCATTTTTAAATTTTCCACCAGTCCGAATTCACCAATCCCTGTGCCATAAACAGTTGTTTTTACGTTTGTTGAAGATTTTTCAATATTAACTACCTCTAAATTTTCTCCGGAAATGTAGTATGTAAAGCTGTCAGGCTCCGGTTTAGATATGCTTACTACAACTTTATACACATATTCATAGGTGTCGTTGACAGGATAGAGAATTAACTCAGGTTCAGACATTTTAAAAATATCAGTTTCCTGACCTAAATTCTTTTCTATTATTTCTGCTATTTCTTTTTCTGAGATTTTTAAAGAATTGCTTTTTTTAATTAATTTCCTGATGTTTTCAACATTTTTTCCAGATATGACTTCCAGAACACCTTCATGATTTATGTGAAAATTTCTTTCGCTTCCATACACAGGTACCCCGTCTACCACTTGTACCGTCTTTATAACCGTTCTACCCATTGAATTTATAAACTTTCCGGTTATCTCAAATTCCATTCCTTCTAATTTTGTTTTTAGATCTTTAGAACTTTTAGCATAAACCTTTTTTACTATCTCTTCCGGCAACTCATCTGACTTCTCTGTTAGTTTCCCTAAAACAAATGTTACCTCATCGCCCCTTTTGTTCATTAAAGCTATTTCCGGCACAAATTCTTCAATTCCTTCTGTACTGATTACCCCGGTGCTTCCATAGCTGACGGTAGTGCCACTTACAATAATACTTGCTGTCAAAATAATGCAGAGAATTCTTACTAAAGCTTTCATTTGTAAACCCCCTTATTTTGTTTTTTATTGTATACTATACACTTTACTGTGTACTATACTTTTTATTTTATACGATTTGTGTTAACTAGTGGGTTTAATAACATATATTGCACAATATCCTTTTTATATATTTTATCAGTAAAAACACTTTTCGTAAATAAAAATAAAAACATGATTTCAGCCATTTTTATTTGTGGCTAAAACCATGTTTTTTATTTTAAGTTCATCATATTTACCTAAAGGAATCATCTACAAAACAGGTGATTTTTTTAATGAATAATAATTTCTTGAAGCCTAATTTTTACACTGTAGCAGCTGAAAAATCAGTGAAATCATCCCCATCTAAAAATTTAAACTGAGACATAAAGAGCTCATAATACGCACCTTTTTTCTTTATAAGCTCATCATGAGTTCCCTCTTCTTTAATGCCTCTGTCATCAATAAACATTATCCTGTCTGCATTTTGTATAGTTGAAAGCCTGTGGGCAATTACAAAGGATGTTCTTCCTTCTAAAAGTCTTTGTATTCCTTTTTGTACAAGCTTTTCAGTATAAGTGTCAATACTTGCGGTAGCTTCATCCAGTATAAGTATCCTGGGATTTGCCAAAAGCACCCTTGCAAAAGCAATAAGCTGTCTTTGACCTGCCGACAGTCTAGAACCTCTTTCATTTACATCGGTATCATAGCCGTCCGGCAGCTCCATTATAAATTCATGTGCACAAACTGCTTTTGCTGCCTCTATAATTTCTTCATCACTTGCATCCAGCCTTCCATACCTTATATTGTCCTTCACCGTTCCCGAAAAGAGAAATGTGTCCTGAAGCATAATTCCCAGTTGGCTTCTAAGGCTTTCAAGCGTCACTTTGGTTACATCCATTCCATCTATTAAAACCTTACCCTTTGAAGTCTCATAAAACCTGCTTATAAGATTTATAATTGTAGTTTTTCCCGCCCCTGTAGGACCTACCAATGCAACAGTTTCTCTCTCCTTCACGGTAAAACTTACATTTTCCAGCACTGTCTGCTTTTTATCATATCCGAAAGTTACATTTTTAAATTCCACTTTTCCTTTAATTTCTGGCATTATAACAGCATCTTCACTGTCTTTAATACCCGGTTTAATATCCACTATTTCAAATATTCTTTCGGCACCGGCTAAATTTGTAATTAATATATTATAAAAATTAGATATATTCATAACAGGTACCCAAAACATTGATATATAACTTGTGAACGCCACTAAACCACCTATTGTAATTTCACCTGCATTTAAAAGTCTTAACCCGTACATAAAAACCAGCACCGTCCCGCCGCCCCAGGACAATTCCACCAATGGCCAGAACATGTCATTCATTCTTACTGCCCTTATAAACGAATTTTTAAATTCATTTAAAAGTTCCCAAAAAACCCTTTTGGTTTTTTCCTCACTGTTAAATCCCTGGACAACCCTTATTCCTGAAAATATTTCATGACTGTAGGCATTTAAATTGGATGACTTCTTCCTTACTATCTGCCACCTTCTCCTTGACACTATTTGAATGAAAAACATTAAAACACAAAGTACAGGAAGGGTACTGAAGGAAACCAGTGCCAGTTTATAATTCATAGAAAACATTATAATGGCAATTACTACTATTTTTATTAGCTCGGGAATAAGATTTGTTACGCTGTTTGTAAAAAGGTCATATAATGAGTTTACATCACCTACTATACGTGCTAATATCTTTCCCACCGACCTGTTGTCAAAAAAATCAAATGAAAGATTTTGAATATGGTTATAAAGCTCCTGCCTTATTGAAAAAAGTATTTTATTAGATACCCCGGCCATTATAAGTATTCTGTATTTTGCACAAACCATTGCAACAACATTTGCAAAAGCCATAATACCTCCCAATATTAAAAGGCCTTTTACATTACTGTTTGCAATATATTTATCAATTCCAACCTTTATAAAATAAGGATTTAAAAGCTCAACAAGAATCACCATTCCGATTAAAAACAGAACATTTAAAACCCTTAAAATATAGGGTCTTAGGTATGAAAACAGCCGTATTACCACTTTTATATTTACAGTTTCCTTTAAAGTTTCATCTTTTCTAAAATTGTTAACAGGCATTATATCACCTCTTCCTTGTCATAAAGTGTCATTTTCCCCAGCTGATTCAAATAGGTTTCGTAATATCTTCCTTTTAAATCTAATAACTCCTGATGCTTGCCCCTTTCTACTATTTCCCCGTCTTCGAAAATCAATATTTCATCTGCATTTTTAACTGCAGAAATCCTGTGAGCAATGATAAATTTAGTTACATCTCTGTACTTTTCAAGAGCTTTTTGAATTTCCTGCTCCGTCTCTATATCAAGGGCTGATGTGGCATCGTCAAGTATTAATATTTTAGCATCCTTCATAAAAGCCCTGGCAATTGATATTCTCTGTTTCTGCCCCCCTGAAAGTCTCACTCCTCTTTCCCCCACAACGGTATCAAATTTTTGAGGCATTTTAGATATAAAATCATAGGCTTTCGCATCTTTAGATACAGTAATTAATTTTTCATCAAGTATATTCCTAGACATTCCATTTAATTTCTTATCCGATACTTCATCCACCCCAAAACATATATTTTCCCTTATTGAGTCTGAAAACAAAAACACATCCTGCATAACAATTGAAATTTTACTGCGTAAAAATTTTAAATCCATATCCCTGACATCAATTCCGTCTATTAAAACACTTCCCTCCGACACATCATAAAATCTTCCAATAAGGTTTATTAATGATGTTTTACCAGAACCGGTAACTCCCATTACAGCAATTGTACTACCCGGTTTTGCATCAATATTTATGTTTTTTAGCACAGGTATTTCATTATATTTAAAAGACACATTCTTAAATACCACATGACCTTTAAATTCTTCAGGTTTTACCGGGTTTAAAGGATTCTTAATTTCCGGCTGCTCCTCAAATATCTTTTCCACTTTTTTAACAGAAGCATAGCACTGGGCAATGACATTTGTTAGCCAACCTGCCATTCTCATAGGCCATATCAGCATAAAAATATAATTGCTAAAAGCCACCAGAGTTCCTAAAGAAATCTCATCACCAATTACCAAAAAACCTCCAATTGTAACTACAATAACTACAATGAAATTTGACAAAAATTCAATTCTGGGAAAATACCTTCCCCAAACCTTTGCCTGCTCCATATTAAGCCTGTAGTTATGCCTGTTTTTTCTTAAAAACTTAGTTATTTCAAACCTTTCCCTGGCAAAAGCTTTCACAAGGCGTACTCCTGCAATATTCTCCTGGGCAGTTGTATTTAAGGCAGCCCTCTGGTCACTTATCTTTCCGTGAATTTCCCCCACTTTTCTTTCTAGTTTAAAAACAAAATACGCCAAAGCAGGCAATACCAAAACAGTTAAAAGTGCCAGCTTCCAGCTAAGCACAAACAGAATCACCGTAGCAATTATTATATATAAGCCCTGCTCAATGGAAAGCATTATTCCAAAGGATATGGCATTTAAAATATTTTCCGTATCATCTTTAATTCTAGACATAAGCTCGCCGGTGTTTGTCTTGTCAAAATAACTAAAAGACAGCTTTTGAATATGTTCAAACATATCCTGCCTTAATTTTATAATTACTTTAGCTGCTGAACAGTCAAAGAAATACTGCTTAATATAGCCAAAAACCGCCCTTAATACCGTTATAACTATAAGAGCCATTATTATCTTTGAAAACAAATGAGCTTCCCCGCCGATAATAACCCGGTCAACAATGGCGCCAATCAAACGGGGATTAAACATATCCAAAGCTAAACTTGAAAGCATCATCAATAATCCTAATATATAGAACCACATGTATTTCTTCATATATGAAGCCAATCTTTTCAAAACCTTTAACCTCCTACAAACCTACTTTGCACGTCTGATTAAAAAAGTTTACACTATGTAAGTCCTATTGTCAACTGATGAATAAGTGTGATAGCCACGCCACCTGATACTGCATAGGAAAAACGGAAAAAGCCTGACTTTTCCCCGTCAAATTCCTGATATTTTTCTAATTTCATAAAAATAAACAAATCTCTTAAATATAAAAGCAGTTTTTTAAATCTTTCAAAAAAGTTCTTTCTTTTAATCATTATTAAAAGCGCCAAAAATCCTCCAAAAAGAAAAGAATATGCCATACAATAAATTACAAATCTTATTCCCATTATAGCCGCAATTGCAGAAAACAACTTCACATCACCAGCTCCTAAAAACCCTAAAGCATAAAATAAAAATAATGTTATAAAGGGTACAATTATTCCCAAAAAAGAATCTTTCAGACCTCCTGTTCCTGACATGATTAAATTTATCAAAAATCCTGCCAACATAGCCGGATACACTATAAAATTTTTTATTTTTAAGTACTTATAGTCAAAATACACCGACAGAATTAAAGTTATAAAGAGTACTGTTAGTTTAATCGCCATAAGATATTAGCCACCCTTACAATTTATTTTATTATGATAAACCTGAGTAGATTAAAGATAAATAAAATACTGCTTAAAACAAGAGCTGAAAGGCATTATGTCAAAACAAAAAGCTATTCTAATATATATAATATATAAATTATACTATTTAAAAATGGCAGTTGTCAAAATGTATACCTTTTCCATGTTTGCAAATAAAAAGACTCCTAAACCATCCTAACTTTTGGTTTAGAGTCTTTTATGACCACATTTTGCAATTATTCCTTTTGCAAGAACTCATCCTTTTAGATATTTGTTAATATCTTCTATACTTTCATACTCTAATATTTCATCTATAATAGTTTCTAATGTAGGTGCATCCAAATTCTCTATTTTAATACTATTATATCATTTAGCAATGGATTTTTACATAAATTTTTCTTTTATTTATCAACGAAAAATGATACAATATTACACTATTTTAAAAATATAGTTGTCAATACACCTGTTTTCTTGATAAAATAGTATATAAGAGTATTACTTCTTGTTCTATATATTTCAAATCAAAATTGTTCACCTAAAAAAGGAGGAGCCCTTCTATGATTAATTTCTACGGCAAGAATCTTGAATTTAACTATGAAAGCAATGTTTCCGGCAATTTTCTTGTAATAATCATGGATGCATCTGAAAAAATACACGAATACCAAATAGGTATTTTAGCAAACAATCCAAATAAACATATTTTGCCCATAGAAATAAGGCAAAAAGATGAAAAACATACTTTGTATTATAACATAACTTCTAAACTGTCTTTATCCCAGTACCTTAAACGTAACAAAATAAATAAAAACAATTTTGTTGCAATTTTTTCAGGTATCACAAAAACAATTTTAGATTCTAAAAATTATTTATTTTCAGAAAATTCATTTTTACTAATGGAAGATTACATATACATAAATCCAAACAATCTAGAAGTTTCCCTTGTTTACCTTCCATTTGATGTACAGGAAGGGCTAAACATTAATTCCTTACTTAAAGAATTTACTAAAAACTTCATAATTAACAGTGCAAATATAGACGAGTCCGGCAACGACAATTTCATTAAGCGGGTTATAAACCTGCTTAAGCTGGATACTTTTAATATACTAGAATTTCAAAAATTTTTAAATGAACTAAGCCAAAATGAAATTCCAAAGAAAGCTGACAGCATCTCATTTAATAAGTCTTCCGACCAATCTTCCGAAGAATTTAAAGATTCAGGCACAGAACCTTCCAAACCTCAAAAGGATAATTCTCTTTCATCATACTTAAGTAAAACTAAAATATCGGTTAATATACCACCTAAAAAAGATGATTTCAACCCCCATCCGATACCTAAAATTCCAAAATCAGAAAAGCAAAAAAATAAAGTTTCAACCAACATCCTTGATAACAGCCGGATAAAAGCGAAATATAAATCCGGTGCTATTACATTAGGTGTTATATTGCAGCTTATAATTATAATAGGAGCTGTCCTTTTGCTGGTCTCCGGTGCATTAGATTCATTAGGAAATGATATGGTAACAAATATAGTTGCCATTGCCATTTTAGGAGGGGCTTTAAGCTTTCTTATATGGAAAAATATTTTAAACGAAAAAAATATCGTCCAAGACACCAAAACTAAAAAAACACCTGCTGTAAAGCCTCCGCCTGTAAAAGCAGCTTCCCCAAAAGCTTTTTTTTCAAAACCTTCCAATATTCCAAAGTCAAAAGTAAATACAAACAAAAAAGAAATAATCTCCATGTCACAAAGTAAAAACAGTCCAATGGAAAACATCCAATTTAATACATTTGCTGCCAACTCCATTTATTCTGATGATACAACACTATTATCTCCTGAAGATAGTTCAATAGATAATACAGATGAAACCACATTGCTTACCCCTTACGAAATTTCCCCGCCTTACCTGCAATCAAACAGGGACGGTGTAATAGAAGAAATTAAAATAACCAAACCTGAATTTTTAATTGGCAGGTTAAAAGGCCAGGTTGACTATGTAACTGAAAACAAAGCAATTGGGAAGGTACATGCAATAATAATAACAAGGGACGGAAAATATTTTTTAAAGGATCTTAATTCAAAAAACGGTACATATCTTAATAATGAAAGATTAAACAGCAATACGGAGTATGAAATAAAAGACAATGATGTAATTGTATTTGCAAATAGTGAATATATATTCAAAATCCCTAAAAAATAATTTTTAAGTTTATCTGGGTTTTTCCCTGTTAAGGAGGACTTATGAGCAATATATCTTTTAATGTAGGAGCAATATGCGATGCGGGAAATGTTAAAAAGATAAATCAAGATAATCTGCTGGTGAAAATCGGCGAAACACATTTTGGCGAGTTTGGCCTTTTTGTAATAGCAGACGGAATGGGCGGACTTGCTGCCGGGGAAGTTGCAAGCGGTATTATTATATCTACATTTAAAAAGTGGTGGGAAAAGGATTTACCGGTATTACTTTACTCCAGTAATTTCAGTTTAGATTTAGTTGATGAACAATTAAAAAAAATAATATAAATAATCAATCAAACTGTGATAAATTATGGGGTTTCAATAAATAAAAATTTGGGCTCCACCCTCTCTATGCTCTTTTTATATGACAGGTCATATATTTTAAAGCATATTGGAGACAGCAGAATATACATTATAAACAAAAAAACCATAAAACTTACAGAAGACCATTCCTGGGTAGCTGAACAACTAAAGGAAGGAAATATAACTTACAAGGAAGCTTTGAACCACCCTAAAAGAAATGTACTCACAAGATGTATAGGAACAAGAAATATTGAATTATATGAGTCAAAGGGCTATGTTACGGAAAACGACGTTTTTTTGCTGTGCAGCGATGGTTTTTACAACTATCTTGATGAACAGGAAATTCTAAAAGATATTTTAAAATGCACAAAAAATAAAAACAATGTACAGGAATGCTTGTCAAATATGCTAAAAAAAATCAAGTCAAAAAAAGCTCATGACAACATATCAGCTATTATTATTTCGCAAAACAAAGATAATAATGGCTAAAATTACCACAAAGACTTCTTAATAGCATCCCTTTTATAGTACTTATTTATAGTACTTATTTTTATAGTACATATGTTTTTAATGACCCGTTGGCTTTCCATAACCTTCTTTTTCAATGATGGTGACAGGAGGCTCTTTTTTTGCTGCTTCCTCTTTTAGCTCACTAAACATCTTCTTTGCCTCTTCCGTAAGAGAACCCTCCGGAACTACCACAATAAGAATTCTTGAATTTATACCACCGTTATCCTTTGTCTTTAGATGGAAGTCATTAATGGTACCCCGTATTGAACTTTTTGCTTTTCTTAAGTCTTGATAAGTTTTTGCATATAGGTTAATACTTCTTACTTTATATGCATTTTCAGGATTTTCAGATTGATATTTTTCCAATTCTTTTTTACTGATATAACTCCCGTACTCGAAATTACCCAAGTCCCATATGGAGCCTTCCTCTTCTTCCTCTTCATCATCTTCTTTATCACTGCCATCTTCTCCATCGCCATCATCTTCAGCATCATCTTCAATATCTTCTTCATCTTCTTTTGCCCATTCTGAAACTGAAGTTATTTCACCGTCACCACTCATCCATCCCCTGACTATTGCCCTCTGCTTCATATGTATTTCCGGTATTATATTTATAGGAAGAACTGTCTTAATTCTATAGCTCACCACTATGTCAATTGTTTTACCGTCTGCAAAAATCCGGTTGTTGAATTTAAATGCCTGGAAAGGATTTTCCCCTTCATTTACTGAAATATAAACACCGGGACCGCCCTTGCTGTTAAAAATGCTCTCATTTACATATTTTCTCATAAAGAAGCGTACCATTGGTGCTGACAGCTCATTTTTAATCTTTTCATACCCTGCTCCGGCAAACAGGGCAGCAACACTTATAAATTCTTTTTGAGGATTATCTTTAACTGCACTCAAAACACTTGCAACATTCTCTACAGCTTTGCTGCCATCTTCAAATAAATTTTTAAAATCATCAACATCTATATTTTTACGGTTTATACCCTGAAAACTGCTGCCTAAAGCGTCAAATGCTTCCAAAACCCCTGTCATATGGTCAGATGCACTTTCCCCATATTCACCGGCTTTTCCTGATATTTCATCATTCAAAGCCTGAAGGCCGGATATGGAATATAAATAGCTGTATGTTGAAAGCTCATTG
>Ga0116181_1001120_pt1 | contig 23599 bp, 18 predicted proteins | sample AD_UKC075_MetaG_FD_89752 | JGI IMG/M metagenome (GOLD analysis project Ga0116181, IMG submission 89752) | Active sludge microbial communities of municipal wastewater-treating anaerobic digesters from USA - AD_UKC075_MetaG | ecosystem: Engineered > Bioreactor > Anaerobic > Digestate | place: USA... | reverse complement strand
TGCTCGCAGATGGGGTTATGCACCGTCTCAAAACTGGTTTTCTTTCAGTAACTTACTATAGACCAGCCTGGCCATGTAAAACAGTTCAGCACTATGGAGCAAATTAGAAAGCATTTTTCCCTGCCATTCCTTTTTCTGTTCATTATTACCAGCAGTACCGCGCAAGTGAGCCTGTATGTTTCGCCAACCGGAAACGATAACAATGCAGGCTTGCCGGGCAAACCGTTCAAAACAATCCAAAAAGCCATTTCGGTGGCGGCAGGCAAAGCAGGCAAGCATGTAACGGTACTACTTCGTCAAGGCACTTATTACCTGGACCAAACCATCGACATCAATGCCCTTCATTTTTCAGCCCTTTCACTGCAGGTGCAGCCCTATCATCATGAAAGTGTATCTATCAGTGCAGGAAAACGAATACACCTACGGTGGATGCCTTACAAAAAGGGCATCCTCGTCGCAGAACTGCCAGCCGACATTTCTTTCGAACGGCTATACATCAACCAGCAGCTACAACCTCTTGCTCGATACCCCAATTATGATAGCACGGCCAGTGTATTTCACGGAACGGCCGCAGATGCGATCGCACCAGAACGGGTGAAGAAATGGGCAGACCCCGTGGGTGGATATATCCATGCATTGCATGCCCATGAATGGGGTGGCTTTCATTACCGGATTACCGGCGTTGACTCCGAGGGAAACCTGCAAATGGAAGGCGGCTGGCAAAATAACCGCCCGAATAAAATGCACAAAGAATATCGCTTTGTTGAAAATATTTTTGAGGAGCTGGATGCGCCGGGCGAATGGTGGCTCGACAAGAAAAAGCGACTGCTGTACTATTACCCTGTCGCAAACATCGATATGCGCACCGCCGTAGTAGAAGTGTCGCAACTCAACAATAGCCTGGTATTGAAAGGCAATAGCGAAAAGCCGCTTAGAAACATCCGACTGAACAACCTGCGCTTCGCACACAATGAGCGCACATTTATGTACACCAAAGAGCCTTTGCTACGCAGCGACTGGACCATCTACCGCGGGGGCGCTGTTTTATTGGATGGCACCGAAAATTGCGCCATCCGCAATTGCGTTTTTGAAGGGCTGGGTGGCAATGCCATACTGTTCAGCAACTACAATAAGAATGACAGCGTTACCGGTTGTCATATTTACAATACCGGCGCCAATGCCATTTGCTTTGTGGGTGATACCAAGGCCGTTCGATCTGCCAGTTTTGGGTATGAAAATTACACGCCCTATGATTCAATGGATAAAACACCGGGGCCGCTGAACAACAATTTTCCACAACACTGTTTAGTCGACAATAACTTGCTGCACGATTTGGGCGATATCGAAAAACAGGCTACGGGTGTTGAGTTAGAAGTGGCTTCGTTTATTACGGTGCGACACAATAGCATTTACAATACATCGCGGGCGGGGATTAATATTGGAGATGGTTGTTTCGGTGGACATATACTTGAGTTCAACGATGTATTCAACACCGTTCGGGAAACGGGCGATCATGGTTCGTTTAATTCATGGGGCCGCGATCGGTATTAGGCGCCCGACAGGCAGTATATGGACAGCCTTGCACAAGTGCATCCGGAATTGATTTTTTTAGATGCCATCAATACAAGTATCATCCGTAACAACCGTTTTCGCTGTGACCATGGTTGGGATATTGACCTTGATGACGGCTCTTCGAACTATCATATTTATAATAATCTATGTCTTAATGGCGGACTCAAATTGCGTGAAGGATTCAAACGCGTTGTGGAGAATAATATCATGATCAATAATAGTTTTCACCCGCATGTATGGTTCCGAAATAGTGGAGATGTGTTTAAGCGGAATATCGTCATGAAAAAATACGCGCCCATCGAAATTGATGATTGGGGCAATGCGGTTGATTACAATTTATTTCCAGATACAGCGGCACTGCACGATGCCCAGGCAAACGGCACCGACAAGAACAGTCTTGCAGGCGATCCGCTGTTTGCAAACCCGGAGAAAGGAGATTATACGGTGTCGGCCCAATCGCCCGCCATTAAAATCGGTTTCACCAATTTCCCGATGGACCAGTTTGGTGTGCAGTTACCGGCGTTGAAAAAAATAGCGCGCCAACCGGAATTTCCCTTGTTGCTGACCAATACAGGTATGGAGAACAAGGCGGCGTCTGTGCCTTTCCTCGGTGGACTGATAAAATCAGTGGATGGCTTGGGCGATCGCTCTGCCTATGGCTTGCCCGATGAAACAGGCATTGTCGTCGTAAAGGCCGACCAGAACAGCCAACTCGCTAAATCAGGCTTGCAAGCAGGAGACGTAATTAGAAAAGCAGGCGGCAAACCCACTGAAAATATCAAACAGCTCATCGATATTTACCAGTCGCTTCATTGGACTGGCAAGGTACCGGTAGAAGTCATGCGCCATCAACAGTTGATTCAATTGGTGCTTCGAACCAAGTGACGTTGTTTTCTATTTCAACCACCGTTTACCCGATGGCCTGGAAAAATGCCTGCAGCTTTTCTTCATCGAGTTTTCCCTGGCTGCGCACGCTACTGCATAAGTCAATACCGAATGGTTGTACCGCATCGATAGCAGCCCGCACATTGTCTTTGTTGAGGCCGCCAGCCAGGAATACCGGCACAGGAACAGCTTCCACAATTTGCCGGCTGAGTGTCCAGTTATGGGTTCGACCCGTGCCGCCCAATTCTTTCACCGCCAGGTTGGGATTGCCGCTGTCTAATAAGATGGCGTCAACAAATTCAGTGACTTCTTTGGCCTGTTCTACCGAACGATCATCGATTACATGAATCACCTGCACCAGTTTGGCATGGGGCAGTTCACGGCGCAACAAAGCATAGGCGCCAGGCTGCAATTCATCAACCAGTTGAATGGTGGAAGTGTTCACTCTTTTGTAATGCGCAATGATTTCCGGCGCACTGGTCTCGCTGGTAAGCAGGAAACTGGCAATGGGTGGCGGAATAGATTTGGCAATGCTTTCGATCAAAACATCATCGATAACACCAGGGCCGCTGGGCATTTTCCCCACCAGTCCCAGGGCTGCAGCGCCATGTTTGATGGCCATGGCCGCTTCATTTACACTGCTGATGCAGCAGATTTTCACTTTTACTTTTGTCATTGGTATAATTTAGCCATGGCGCTGTTTCCAAATTGCTTTTGCTCATTCGGGTACAAAATAAGCATTGCTAAGCAGCCCGCAATCGATAGCAGTTTGAAAAACAGCATGGTTGTTGGTGCTATCGACGAACAGCAACAGACAATAGCGCCTGTTCAAACAGGGCTACTTTGGCCGCAGGCACTTTGCGATAGCCTACCAAAAAGCCATCCCGCACCTGGCGGTTAAAATAAGTGCCATCGGACGACATGCCTTTGCCTGGCTTCCCGGTTTTTTGGGTGATGGCGTCCATGCCTTCGTCAAGACTGGCCAACACAATGTCTGGTTGGGTGTTGCTATCGCGACAAGCAACAAAAAATTCGGCACCATCTTCATATTCGAAATACCGGATCAGGTTGCCCTGGGCATCGCGGGTATGCAGTTCGCGGTTACTGCCGTCAGGCACTTCCGCAATCAGGTTGTAGTTATGGTTGTCTTTTTCAAAAGCGTATTCTATCCGGTCGCCTTTGGGAAGCGAGGCGCAGGCGCCCACCAACAAAGCCGGCAACAGGATCGCGCTGTAAAAGTTTCTGGACATAGTCTTCGATTTTGCGCAAAAGCTATGCAGGTTGTTTAAAATAGAATAGTGAATAAGCGATAAACAGTCGGATCAAGAAAACCAAGGGGGCTTATTAATTTTCTGCTTGCGGGATGAAAGGTGCGATGAAAAAATGCGCGGCCCAGGAGGCACGCGCATTTCGATTAATAAATCTACCCGTCGGGTGAAAGCTTATATCGCATCAGACAAGGAGCTGAACGTAAAGTCCCTGATCCGCATCGGTGGCACCACCGCATGCTGGAACGATTCGCCACTCACCACACGCTCCGGAATACCAAGTGCATCGAGGTTATTCAACATGATCACCGGGCTTTCATTGAACCGGAAATTCTTCACTGGAAATTTGATCTTTCCATTCTCGATATAGAAAGTTCCATCGCGTGTGAGGCCGGTCAACAGCAACGACTGCGGGTCAACCATCCTGATATACCAGAGGCGCGTTACCAAAATGCCTTTCTCCATACTTGCAATCAATTGCTCCAGCGTTTGGTTGCCGCCATCCATAATAAAAGCATCGGGTCCTGGCACCGCTTTCACTTTTTTCTTCTCTGCCCAATAGCGGGAATAAGACAAATTCTTGATCACGCCTTTGTCAACCCAGGTTACTTTCTCCTGCGGACGCCCATCACCTGTCCAAACCGAAGTTGGCAATATCGAGTTGGCAGGATCAGAATAAATCGTCACTCTTTCATCCATCAGCTTCTCGCCGAGCTTCGAAGCACCACCTGGCTTGCTTAAAAAACTGCGGCCTTCATCGGTTGATCGCGCATCCATGCCTTGCCCAATGTATTCAAGCAATACCACACCCGCAGCGGGTTCCAGTATAACCGTGTATTTACCCGGCTCCAGCGCGCGTGCATCTACCGATGCTGCAGCTTTCTGCGCTGCTACGCGCGTAGCTGCTGCTACGTCCAGTTGTGCAACATTCGTATACCCTTTGGTTGCGTAGCCTGAGCCTTTGCCATCGGGTGATCGCAGGGTGACACTGAAATTAACATTGGTACTGGTATTGTAGGCGAACAAGCCGTGGCTGTTCATCATCGCATTGAAACCGGCACTGTTCTCCAGGTAACCTGCTGCCACCAGTTTGTTGTCTTCCGAAACTTTCAAACTCTGCTGCGTGGCATCGGCCCTGAATTTTGCATCAATGGCTGCCGTTGCCGGTTCGAAAGTTTTGGTAGGTGCAGCGTAAACTTGCGGCCCCAACATCGGCATGTACTCCGGGTTTTCGGGCGCCAAATGGGCCAACTCTTCGGCGCGTCTTACTACTTTTTCGAGCGAAGCATCATCGAACTCATTGATGGTAGCCACGCCTAATTTTTTGCCGTAGGCGGATGATACCACCAGCGATGACTGACCTATGGCGCCGGAAGTAGATACCGCATTGCGCGCATACCGAATGTTACCGCCGTCACTGAAACTTAGATTCACTTCACATTCGTCGGCCTTCGAATATGACAACACTTTTGTCATCAGTGCTTTTGCCTGTTCTTCTGTTAAAAAGGGCATATTATCCTATTTTTCTGGCTGTATTAATAACGTTTGCATTCTTGAAATGGGTAGTCGCAGATCCATGCGATACCGAATTGGATTGTGGTGGTTGTCCTTTGCCATCGCCAAAGGCACCGCCCAGGCGATAATCACTCGCATCAGCTATTGCACCCACTGAGTTCCAGAACTCCTGCGTATTGCTTTGGTAAGCCACATCTTTCAACATACCGGCAATCTTGCCATTCTTGATTTCGTAGAATAGTTGTCCGCCGAACTGAAAATTATACCGCTGCTGATCAATGGAAAAAGAGCCATCACCAATAATATAAATGCCTTTCTCTACATTTTTGATCAGGTCGTCGATGCTCTTCTTCTCTTTGCCTGGTTGCAAACTGATATTCGGCATCCGCTGAAATTGAACACTGCTCCAGCTATCGGCATAACAGCATCCTTGCGATGCATTTAAACCGAGAATATGCGCCTGGTCGCGAATGGTCTGGTAATTCACCAGTATACCATCTTTGATGATATCCCACTGTCCGCATTTCACGCCTTCATCGTCGTAACCCATGGCGCCGAGTGAACCTGGCTGCAAACGATCGGCCTTGATATTAACCAGCTTGTTACCGAAGTTGAATTTCTTCGACTGCCATTTGTCGAGCGTTAAAAAACTGGTGCCCGCAAAATTGGCTTCATACCCCAACACGCGATCAAGCTCAGTCGGATGCCCTACTGATTCATGTATCGTGAGCCAAAGATGTGATGGATCCAGGATAAGATCGTATTTACCGGGCTCCACCGATTTTGCTTTGAGCTTATCACCCGCCTGCTGCCCTGCCAGCTTGGCGTCTTCCAACATATCGTAGCTGTTGCGATACAGGGTCGTTACACTCTTGATTTTATCAGCCGGTTTGGCCGACATATATTCCCAACCCATGCCCGACGGCGCACTCAATGAATTGCGCGTTTCGAACTTACCGGTTGCAGCATCAATCTTCGTTACAAAGAATGCCGGCCAAATGCGATGGATATCCTGGTCGATATAAGAACCATCGGTCGAAGCAAAATATTTCTGCTCATTCACCAGGAACAACAACGACGTGATGTAATTGGCACCGGCCTTCATTGCCGCGTCGTTTACGCCTAACAGTAAGTCGACCTTTTCTTTGATCGGCACTTCAAAAGCATTTTTTTCGATCGGTGTTTTCCAGCTCACTTCACCATAGCCCTTTTGCGGCGCCAATTGCACGGGTTCTTTCAAGAGACGCGCATTTTCTTTCGCAATCGAAACGGCCATGGCAGCGGCTTTCGCAATACTGTCGTTGTCGAGTTGATCGGTAGCGGCAAAGCCCCAGCTTCCATTGGCAATCACCCGAATACCCAAACCATAGGACTCGGTGTTGACAATGTTCTGCACTTTGTCTTCGCGCGTTACGGTAAATTGATTGAGGTATCTTCCAATGCGTACATCGGCATAAGTAGCGCCTTTCGATCGGGCTGCATTCAGCGCCACATCGGCCATTTGTTTTTTCTTGGCGGTATCGGCACCGGGATTCAGGGCTTCTTCGGCGCTGATGATATTACCTACCATCGGCATGCCCTGCAGGAACATGCCCGCAGCGCCCAATCCCGAATAGTTTAAAAAATCACGTCGTTTCATGTTGTTTTTTGGTATTGATTGATTGCGGGTTAAATAGCATCTGATAAAGAAGTGAAAGTAAAATCGCGTATACGCATGGGCGGTAGTATGCAACTACCACTGCGCACCGCCTTACCCAGTTCATCAACATTATTCAGCATGATGATGGGACTTTCATTGAAGCGGAAATTTTTAACGGGAAATTTGATCTGTCCGTTTTCAATATAGAAGGTACCATCGCGCGTGAGGCCGGTCAACAACATGGTTTGCTGATCAACCATGCGGATATACCAGAAGCGCGTCACTAAAATCCCTTTCTCTGTTCCTTTGATCAGGTCTTCGGTACTACTGTTGCCGCCTTCCATAATAAAAGTATTGCTGCCGGGCAGGGGCTCCACGCCTTTCTGTGCGGCCCAATAGCGCGAGTACGACAGGTTCTTCACCACACCTTTGTCGATCCAGGTGGTTCTCTTAATCGGCAATCCGTCATTGTTCCAGGTATCGCCTGGTAATTCAGGATTCAACGGATCGGTATAAATCGTCACTTTGTCGCTAACGAGTTGTTCACCCAACCTGGTGCCACCGCCTTTTTTTGTCATGAAGCTGCGACCCTCATCGGCCGAACGCGCATCGAAGCCACGGATCACCCCATTGAGTATATCGCTGGCCGCCAGTGGTTCCAATATCACGGTGTATTTGCCCGGCTCAATGGCTTTGGCCCCGGCCGACATACTTGCTTTCGATGCCGCTATCTTACTCAAAGCCAGGGTATCGAGTTTCGACACATCATTGTATTGGTTGCTCACATAACCAGAGCCGGTGCCTTCGCGATTGCGAAATGTAACAGAGAAATCAACACTCGACTCGGGACTATACGCAAACAATCCTTTTGAATTCATCATGGCAGAAATGCCACTGCTGTTTACGAGGAAACCAGCCGCTTCGAGATTGGCTTCTTTTGCTACCTGCAAGCTTTGCGCCACCATGTCGGCCCGTGATTCGGGCGACATCCCCGCGGTTTTAGACGAGAACGCAATGGAATCGGCATAGGTTTGCGGTCCCAACAACGGCATGTATTCAGGGTTCTCTGGCGCTAGTTTGGCCAGTTCTTCTGCGCGGGCTACAACTTTTTGCAAGGAGGCATCATCAAATTCGTTGATGGTGGTAGTGCCTGTTTTTTTTCCAAAACTGGCACTTACCGCGAGACTGGTATCGGTTACCTCACCAGCAGTAGATACTGCGCTGCGTGCATAGCGGATATTTCCGCCCTGCGTTGCATTGATGGATACCGTACATTCATCGGCTTTCGAATAAGAAAGTACTTTCTTCAATATTGCCTGGGCGTCGTCTTTACTTAAGAGTGCCATGGATTAGATTTTTCTTGCTGTGTTAATAACATTTACACCATTGAACCTGGCGGTAGCGCTGCCATGTGATACGGCACTGCTTTGCGAAGGTTGGCCTTTGCCATCGTTAAAGGAACCACCAAGGCGATAATCGCTTTCATCACAAATGGCAGTGCAGGCATTCCAAAATTCTTGCGTATTGCTTTGGTAAGCCACATCCTTTAACATACCGACTATTTTTCCATTGGCAATTTCGTAGAAGGTTTGTCCGCCGAACTGAAAATTATACCGCTGCTGGTCGATCGAAAAAGAGCCATTCCCCAAAATATAAATGCCCTTCTCTACATTCTTGATCATATCGTCTACACTCAGTTTCGTTTTCCCTGCCTGCAGCGACACATTGGGCATGCGCTGAAATTGCACATCGTCCCAGCCCTGCGAATAACAACAGCCCTGCGACGCTTTGAGTCCGATGATATGCGCCTGGTCGCGGATGGCCTGGTAATTAACGAGTATGCCATCTTTGATCAAATCCCATTTACCGCATTTTACGCCCTCATCATCGTACCCCACGGCACCGAGTGACCCGGCCTGGGTTTTATCTGCAACAATATTGACGAGCTTGCTGCCGAAATTGAATTTCTTCGACTCCCATTTGTCGAGGGTAAGAAAACTGGTGCCCGCATAGTTGGCCTCATAGCCAAGCACGCGATCCAATTCGGTAGGGTGACCCACCGATTCATGGATGGTTAACCACAGGTGAGTGGGATCAAGCACCACATCGTATTTGCCGGGCTCTACTGATTTTGCTTTGTGTTTGTCTTCCGCATCTTTCACCGCTGCTTTTACGTCTTCGAGAATATCGTAGCGCATTTTGTAACGGGTGGAAATGCCGGGCACTTTATCTTGCGCACGCGGATGCAGGTATTCATAGCCCATGCCCATTGGTGCGCTGAACGCGTTGCGCGTTTCAAATTTACCGGTAGCGCGATCAATTTTAGTTACCGTAAATGTTGGATAGATGCGATGAATATCCTGGTCGATATACGAGCCATCGGTTGATGCAAAATATTTTTGTTCGTTTACGGCGAATATCAAAGAATTGATGAAGCTGGCGCGGCCGGTAAGGGCTGCATCGTTCACCTGCATCAGCAGGTCTACTTTTTCTTTGATCGGCACTTCAAAAGCATTGATTTCAATAGGCGCTTTCCAGCTCACTTCGCCAAATCCTTTTTGCGGTGCAAGTTGTACGGGTGCGCCCTGGATCTTTGCATTGGCCTTGGCCACCGCCACTGCGCGCATGGCGCAATCAGCAATGGCATCCTTGCTCATGTTGTTGGTGGCGGCAAAGCCCCAGCAACCATCGGCGATCACCCGAATACCTACGCCATACGATTCGGTATTCACCACGGCCTGTACTTTCTTTTCGCGCGTAGCGACAAACTGGTTGAGGTAACGACCAATACGTACATCGGTATAGGTTGCGCCTTTTGTTTTGGCTGCATTCAGTGCAATATCGGCGAGTTGTTTTTTGAGGGCCGTGTCATAGGGATTGTCGAGCAGGGCTTCAATCGGCAATTCTTTGCCCATAAAAGGAAGGCTTAAGCCGCCGATACCCAGACCTGCCATCTGGACGAAATCGCGTCTTTTCATGCGTGTTTGTTTAGTTGTCAAATCATTCCAGTGAGGCAACTGGTATAGCACAATCTAGGAAAATAAGCGCGTTGGCTTTTCCCGTCAATCCAGTTTTTTTTCCACCCATAGAAAAATGGCCGGTAGAAAAAAGAGCAGTAAGATCAACCAAGGTTGAATGGGTTCGGTGACTTGTATGGCAGCGCCTGTTGGTCTTTCATCGGATTTTAATCCGCGCCTTTGTTGTACATAATCGCGCGATTGTTCAATGGTTTGCATGGCGCGGGCTGTTTTCCAATCATTTGGGTTAAAAACATACCAGCCGCCTTTTTGCCAGCCGGCGGTCGACAACCAGGCGGCAGAATCGGCCGGCTGTGCAAAGCGCGTCGATTCGCCGGCTACCGGAAAATAAGCCAGGGCCTGGGTATCAGGCACCGCTATAGGAGGGGCAGCGGCCTCCAGCAATTGTTTCCAGAAACGCTGGTATTCGGGTGTTTTCCCTTCCAATTGCCAACTGAAACTATTCAACCTGGTATTGAATACGATGTAACCGCGGCCAGCACGCAGCAAGGCTGACCGGGTGCCTGTGCTGTCTTTTAGTAACGGCCTTGCACCCGCATGATTACTGATGGTTCGAAAGCGAAGACCCTGCTTACTAACGGGCGGGGACAACCGAATTCTGCGGTTATACCAGGATGGGTTGCCCACCGAGCTATCGGTTTGAAACAATACACCGAGTGCGCCCTGTTCCACCTGCTTTTTAACAGCCGCCTGAAAACCTGCGTTACGGGTGCTGAAACTCAGCGGATCCATGATCAACAGGTCAAATTTTTCCAGTTGGGCCACACCGATCTGTTCCAAAGGAATCGGCTCCATATTGATGAACGATTTGCTCCATTTCGCCTGGCTGATCTGGTTCGATACCGCCAGGGGATAGCCTTCTTTGGCCAACCAGTTCACCAGGAAATTCGTTTCAAAACCTGGCGCATTGGCGAGCAGCAGGATGCGCAGTTTTTCAGCCGGCATCACATATACCGGTATGGGCTCGATACTGGTGGTTGTATGATCTGTTTGGGTTTCTACTTGATACAGATTGGTGCCCGCATAATAGGTACCGGCCTGCAACTGAAAAACCGTATCGGTATTCGGCGGTATAAGCAGGCTGTCTTGCACCAGGGCCTCCCAGGTCAACTTCAGGATTACCGGTTGGTTCAGGTGATTGCGATAGTGACCAAATACCGTAAGCACATCGCCGAGCCGCAGCAATCGCTTCCAGTCGACCGCTTGAATACCAGCTGGTACAGCGGGTTCATGCCACTGAATATTTGTCGTTCGTAGGGATCTCCAATCTTCTAACGGCAATCCATAGCCGATAATATGCAGGGTATCAATCGCGGCGGGCTGTTCGTATTGGTATTGCCAGTGGGTATAGGCTTTGCTGTTTTCGGGCAATGATTGCAGCAAGTGCGCCAGGCTGTCTTTATCGGTGCCTTCCGTAACAATGATCGCTTGCCGACTGGTACCGTTCTTGCCGGCTTTCTGCTGCGGCGGAAAAAGTAGTAGGATAAAACTGATAAAAATCAGCAGGGTTGCCAGCAATCGACCCAGCAGTCTTTTCTTTTTTGTTCGTTTCCATTCGCGCCAGCACAACCATGCAAAGAGCGGGATTAGGATGACCAACATAATATAGTGAATGGTACCCGGCATTAGTTAGACAGTCCTGTTAGTTGTTGTAAATATTCTTTGGCGGCCGGCGTAGTAGGCGCTGATAAAACCGGTGCCGGTAAACCCGGTGCAGGGTCCAGCAAACTGCCCAACCCATTGGCAGTTTGTCGGATGTCTTCTTTGTTGACCCTGGCCTTTCGCCCAACAGCATCCATCACCCGTAACATGGCTTTGTATTTGGGTAACAAACTAGCCGGTTTTTTACCGGCGGCCGTTGATAATAAGGCAGCGGCTTTCTGCAAATCTCCCAGGTCACCGCGGCCGCCATGGGCGATGTCTTGCAAATTCACGAGGGCGCGTGCGATGTCTTGCTCGGGAGTAGTCACTTTATTTTGTTTGAAGCTGAATCGCGGCGCCATGATTTTGTCTTGGTCACCCGTGCCTCTTTTGGCCGGGTCAAGCGGGGTGGTTTTCACACCGGTTTTGCCGACAAAAACGCGCGATTGTTGTTGCAGGTCTTTTAACAGCCGCAACGCTTTGTATTCATAGGGCAAGGCTTGCTCGGGCTGGTATATGCGCAGTTTAAGTTCTGCATTCCACATTTCAGTAAGTGTGGCCTTCAACTGTTTTTTTGTTTCCGCATCAAAGAAGGTAGCATCTTCGGCCACATCGTGTTGGTGGCTGACTTCACTTAGCACTTTCGCTGCATTGCCAAAATCGGCCGCATCGTTATGGGCTTCGTTTTCCTCATGGTCGTGGTGACCGCCGATATTGGTTTCATCTTCTTCGCCCAAAAATTTTCCGTAGCGCAGCCGCAGCAATTTTTGTTCGCCTCCCAACTCATTGCTTTTTGCATTGTAGGCTTCGGTGCTCAATGTTTTCTTGTCGCGGATGAGTTGCTCTGTTTCGATGATAATCTGTCGCTGGCTGCGGAAGAACTCCGGCTTGATGTCCATGGCCGTAAGCATGCCATCCATGCTCAGCAATTCGGTGGTATCAGGTAAGTGAACGATGCTGATATCAGAACGGGCTGTTTGTTTGCGTTCATCTGTTGCTTCCAGGTAGAAATACAATTCATCACCGCCTTTCAATTGCCATTGGTTGAGATCAAGCACCCGGTTCCATTGAATGTATTCTTTTCCACGAACCAGGCTACTAATGTCAATGCGTTCATTTCTGAAAGTAACTGCTTCACCTGATCCGCTGGCGATGGTGGCGACCAGTTGCGCAGACGCCAGGCCATAGTCATCTCTTAACTGCGACTGAATCATCACCCGAAAGGGCATGCCGGCTTCAATACTGGTTTGGCCTTCGGGCGAACTGATATTCACTACCGGCGGCAAGTCTGGCTTCACGTCAATGGTATAAAAATCGGAGGGCAGTGCATCGGTGTCGAGCCGATAAAATCCCGATTTGTCAATCTTTTTGCTGGCCGCCCAGCGGGTATGGGTGCTATCAACCGCACGCAAGGGTAACACAGTAGAATCGTTAAAGAGCAATTGCATTTTTTGCACCGGCTTATTGGTTTGCAGTGTCCATTGCAGTTCGGCCCCCTGCACAGTTTGCACAGCGAATTGTTTTTGTTCTATAGTTGGCAGGCGGGTGTAGGCGGGTGGCTGGATACGAATAGTAGCGGCCGCCATTTGCAAAGGGATGGGTGGTTTGGTTGTGTTGGCAGTCGACACCTGGCTGTCTGCAGCTTGCTGTAACGCTGTTTGCTTTGCCGGTACGGTGGCCAAGAGGCAAGCAGCGAGACCAGCCGCACAGCAGGTGATAAACAGGTTTTTACTATACGGTTGCGGCGGTTGGATACCTGCCATCGCCTGTTCAACTTTTTCTATTTGCAGATGCTGCAAAAGTGATGTAGGTTGACTAGCAGCAAGGAGCAGGGAACTACTGTCTTCAAGGGAAGGAAAAGATTGATCAAGGCGCGCTGTTACTTCTTCTGTTCCTGTCTTCTTTCTTTGCGCCCACAAAATAGCAGGAACCAAACAGAAGAACACCGGTATCAGTAGCCGAAAATTCTGCCAGCCCCACACTAGTTTAGTGATGACCGCCAACAGCAAGCCAACACCCCATCCCACAGCAAGCAGGGTTAGTTGTTGTTCACGTTGCCAGCGGCGTTGCAGGTTTTGTATGAGGACCGCTCCTTTCATGCCCCGCCTGTTTTTCGGTAACTCAATAATCGCTCTAGCATAAATAGCAATAGCAGCATACCAATCCAATACCAGTCTGGTATCGGCTTTTCTGTTGTCAGTACAGCCGCCTTCGCTGTCGCAGGGGGGAAATCATGCAACTCCGTTTCTTCTACCGGATTGTTTGCCGGCTGCAGGTTTTGGTTCACCAAACCCGCCAACCATTCGGGAAAAGAAGCCGACCAAACGAGTTCGTTCCAGGCGGGATCGAAACGGGAAGAAAAATACAGGCGACCTGCATTGTCGGGCGCGGACCAAAGCACCGGTACACCCTGGGCATTTGACCACCAGACAGTGCCGCGATTTTTATTTTCGGCTATAGATTGCCGGTAGAGTGCCGGCCGATCAGCAGATGGATTCGCCACCGCTTTCAACCAGGAATCTTGTTCAGCAATCGGACCATCGACATATTGCAAAATATGTGTCGCTGTTGTAGTAGCTGGCGCTTTACCGTCGAGCCAGAAAAGCCAGTCGACCGTTATGCCTGGCTGGTAATCTATCATCAACAGTCCGGGCATCTCTGTTCTTTGCAAAGCGGTGAAAGCGGCCTTCAGGTAAGCCGCATCTTTGCTATTAGGATCGGCCTGTATGGCCACCGTGATGTTGACTGCAGTATCGATTTCTTCTGTTCGTTTTTTTGGCAAGAGTTTCCAGTGAAGCTCGTGCGACAAACCTGGTTTGCTGTTGCCAAATCGCTGGCGATCATCGCCTGTAATCAGGTAGAGCGACTGGTCGTCGCGCATTTGCCGGTCGGCCGCATCGAGTAAACTGAAATACGGAATCACGGTGTCGAGGCTATCGGTTTTTGCCGTGAGCAGAGGGAAATCTTTTCGGAAAGCGCGGCGTTGATAGCCTTGCCGCTGCAATGAATCGATTAGGTCAGCATAGGTCGACAAAGCATTGGCGCGAACATCATCGCTGATCAATAACCAGCCGCTGTTTCTAGTCACCGTATTTTTTCTCTTCTGCAAAAGTGGTTTGGCCAGCCAGCAAGCGGCGAGCACAAAGAGCAGACAGCGGACCAGCAGCAATAACAAGTCCTGCAGCTTTCGTTTGCGCGCCACGGCTTTGGCATCTTTTTCTAAAAACCGAACCGTTGGAATAGACAACACGCGCCCCGCGCGACTGCGCCACCAGTGAATCAGCAGTGGAATAAGCATACCCGTTGCAGCCAATAACCATATGGGGGCGCCGAAACTCAACACTCGGGTCGACGTTTTTTGACGTTGTTTTAAAAAATCGGTGATGGCTTCGTTCAAAGGCTGGTTGATGGGCAACAAACGGTAACTGATATTTTTTTCCAAAATTCGGTTGCGCGTTTCCGTTATATAGTCGTCCAGTAGCACAGCAGCCTTCTTAGCTGCGTCAACGCCGCCGTATTCGATGGCTTCGCCGGTTTCAAGGTCGCGAACCGAGGCATAATCGCCAAAATCCATGTTCAACTCCGCCGGCCCCATCAGTTGAAACACAATCGATTCATGTTTGCCCGCCGTCAATTCGTGCAGGAGCTTCAACAATTCATCGCTGTGCTGGTACAGATCGCTGATGAAAATGATCAATTCTTTCTTCGGCAATTTGTTGATCAGCGGCTTGTATAGGTTCTGCGGCACGAAAACACCCCCGGCTTTCACCTGCTCCAACTGGTAAAAAAATCGGGCAAGGTGCCGGGAATCATTTCGCGACGGTATGCTTGTATACTGGCCTTCGCAAAATACCGACAAGCCGATGGCATCCCCCTGGCGATAAGCCAGGTATCCGAGGGCGCCCGCTAACAGTCTTGCATAGTCGATTTTGCGGATGCCGTTTTCTATGTAGTTCATCGATCCACTGGCATCAATCATGATACGCACATGTACACTGGTGTCCATCTCTGATTCGCGCACATAATAACGATCGGAGCGCGCGTACATTTTCCAGTCCATCCAACGCAGGTCATCACCCGGTTGGTAGCTGCGGCACTGACTGAACTCCTGCCCCTGCCCTTTCACGCGACTCTTATTGATACCCGACAAATACGGATCAATAAGCTGCCGCGCCGCCAGTGATAAATTTTTGATCGATAATAATATGTCGGGCGAGGGAAACTGCATACTAGGCCTGGAAGTTTCGCTTAACAGATTTCAGCAGTTCGGCCGATACCATATCAGTGGTGATTTGTTCCGCCTCGGCTTTAAAATTGAGTAAGATGCGATGCCGCAACACGGGGTAGATCATGGTTTGGATGTCTTCGTGCGTAACTGCGTATCGGCCTTTTACCAATGCGCGCGCTTTGGCTGTTAGAATCAAGGCCTGGCCGGCCCGCGGACCTGCCCCCCAACCTACCCATTCTTTTACAAACGCCGTATTGCTGGTAGCCGGGCGCGTATCACGAACCAGGGCGGCTACATAATCAATCAGCTCTTTGCTGATGCTCACTTCACGCACCATCGATTGCAGTTGTAAAATCTCCGCACCACTGATCACCGGATTGATCTGCGCTTTTTGGGTGCCGGTGGTATTGCCGAGTATCGCCGACTCTTCTGACGCCGATGGATAACCGATTTTTATATACAGCAGAAAACGATCGAGCTGCGCTTCAGGCAAAGGATAAGTGCCTGCCTGCACAATCGGGTTTTGTGTAGCGAGAATAAAAAAAGGCCGCTCGAGTTGGTGCGTTTTTCCCGCATAGGTGATTTCAAATTCCTGCATCGCTTCCAGCAACGCGCTTTGCGTTTTGGGTGGCGTTCGGTTGATCTCATCCGCCAACACAATATTGGCAAACAACGGGCCCTTGTTGAATTTGAAAAATCGTTTGCCGGTGCTGACATCTTCTTCCAATATTTCCGTACCAATGATATCGGTCGGCATCAGGTCGGGCGTGAACTGGATGCGCCTGAAAGGCAAGTCCACCGCCTGCGACAAGGTTCGCACCATCAGGGTTTTGGCGAGGCCGGGTACGCCTTCCAGGAGGCAATGTCCGCCGGCAAGCAATGCAATGATAATCTCTTCAAGAATATCATCCTGGCCAACAATCTGTTTCTGAATTTCATTTTTGAGCTGCGGCAATTTTCCCAGTAAAGTGCGCAGTGCTGATTCATTCTGTATCAAGTCGCCCATTTTTTAAATACTGTTCTATGAAATACGGCTTATTTTAGCAAACCTTCGAAATCATTACATGACCGGCAATCGTATTGACATTCCTTCAGCAGCGGCTTTCACTTTTGTAAGACTCAAATACCGTTCAGGTGATTGGGATACCGATCAGCGCATGCCCGCGAACCTGCTGAATTCTTTGATTGAATATACTACCATTCCCGTAATACCACAGGAGAAAGTGGTGGAGCTTGCCAGCCGCGAATTATTCAATTACCCTTTTTGTTATATGAGTGGTCATAAGCTGGTACAATTTGACCAAACCGAGGCCTCGCATTTCAAACAATATGTGGAGAATGGCGGATTTGTTTTTGTGGATGATTGCAACCATGATATCGACGGACTATTCGCGCGTTCTTTCGAAGCCCAGATGACCGCGCTGTTCGGTGCCAATGTTTTAAAAAAAATCCCCGCCACCCACCCGATTTACCATTCTTTCTTTTCGTTCGAGAAAGGGCCGCCAAATACCGCTTTTGAATTGAATGGCTGGGGCGACGACCTTATTCACGATTACCTCAAAGCCATTACGATCAATGGTCGCATTGGCGTTTTGTACAGCAACAAAGATTATGGTTGCGAATGGGATTATGATTTTCGCAACAAGCGATTTATGGCCGAAGACAATACAAAATTTGGCATCAATATCATTGTGTATGCCATGACGCCGGCTGGCGCTTAGTTCCAATTGAAATCAAGCGGAATATTCAATCGAAGCGCGATATTTCTTCCCATGGCGAACACACCTTGTCGACCGCTTACCGGGTTGACGGCTGTGTATTTTAACCGGCTCACGGCGCTCTGGTACGACTGATCGGTTATATTCTGTACCGAGATTTGAATAGATGCCCACTTCTTATTTGCATGTTGCAAGTCGGTACCGAGTCCGGCATTCAATAACCAGTACGAGGGCGTATTGGTTTCTGTTTGGTAACCGGTGAACGCATGTTGCTGTGCAAAATTATAATCTGACTCCAGGTGCAGGTACAAATTTCGAATCGTTTTCCCTTCGGGCAATACGGTTACTGCCAGTTCGGAGAACAGCCGCGCTGCCGGAATATTCGGAATATTTTTAGAGCCATCCACCGCTGTGCTGAATTGCGCTCGTGTAACACTGAAAGCATTTTCAAAATGCAGCCAGTCGAGCGGGTGCGGATGGACATCAACACTAATTTCTGTGCCATACAAATTAGCATTGTGCTGGTTGAAGCGAAAAGCCATCCATTGATTGCCTGATTCGGGATCAACAATGATGGAATCTGTTCCTGCTGCCGTTTGCAATTTCTGGTAGAAAATAAAATCCTGCACATGGTTGTAAAACAGGCTCGCTTCCACCGACAAGTGCATGGTATTCCATTCCAGGCCGCCATCCACCTGAAAACTGGTTTCACTTTTTAACTGGCGATCGCCAATTTCATAACGATTGGTTCCTTCATGCGCGCCATTGCTGGCCAATTCAGCGAGCGAAGGGGCGCGGAAACCACGCGCGATATTTAGTTTCAGGTTCAGGGGTTTGGTCAGTGCATAGGCAATACCGGCGCTGCCTGATACATTGGTAAAGTTGCGACTGAAGGCTTGGAACTTGGGTTCATTGTCGATCGACATCGCGTTGCTATTGATGTGCCGGTTGTCGAGCCTCAGCCCACCGCTGAACGAAAATTTATCTTTATGGTATTGCGTGTAGCCGAAAGCGCCGATGTCAAAAACACGGTAGTCAGGAATCAACACTTCATGCGCGCGATTGGTATTGGTTTGGTACATGCCATTGAGGCCAGCCGCATATTTCCAATACTTATTCACCGAAGGCAGGTTGAGCCGCGCCGCATAGGTAGCAGTTTTCAAATCGAAATAAGCGTCGGGAGTTTTTGGTGCATCGGGGTCACCAAATTCCTGGCGCTGGTTGCGTTGCAAGCCGACCGTTACTTCCAGTTGTGATCCACCGAGGTGGAACATATTTTCACTCGAGATCTTGGTATGCTGAATGTGTTGGTAGGGCACTTGCGGATCGATCGATGTAAAATCGCTTTTAGTGGCAGTTGTTTCATTGCCACCAGGCAATGCTTTCAGAAAATGGCCCTGGTCATCGCGCTCGCCTTCTACCATGCCGGTATGCTGGTTGAAGTAACTGGCAAGTATATGCGAATAACCCCATTTGCCGCTGTACCCGAGCATGCCACCGACATTTTTTTGGTAGAATTTGCTGTTGTACACGTAACCATCGTATTTGTTCTGGTAATCGTGTGCGGCTTTGTAAGAGCCGTAGGCGTTCCAGTTAAAACCATTCTTGGTACCGCCGAGGTTGCCATAAAATCCGCGCAGTGCATTGTTAGATTGGTATTCGGTGCCGAGGCTGCCGTTGATCTTGCCTTCGGTGGTGGGTCGCTGCGAGATGATATTAATCACGCCGGCCAAAGCATCGCTTCCATAGAATAATGAAGCGGGGCCTTTCAATACTTCGATGCGTTGAATGGAATAATCATCCACTTCAATGCCGTGTTCATCACCCCATTGTTGGCCTTCTTGTCGAACGCCGTCGCTCACCGTAACAACGCGGTTATAACCGAGCCCGCGGATAAAGGGTTTCGAAATCGCGGGACCAGTACTCAGCACCGACACACCCGGTATGGACTTCGAAAGTGCTTCCATGGCGTTGCTGGAAACGATTTTTTGTAAGTCCTCGCGTTTCACCACGTCGATAGGTTGCGGCGTTTGTTTCACTTTCATGGCCGATGATACACCGGTTACGATCACCGCCTGGTTTTCGACGATGCGCGGCTCGAGCGAAAAACTGGTATCGAGACTATTGTTGAAGGCGATGGTTTCAACAATACTGGCAAAACCCTGGTAGCTGACTTCCACCAGGTAGTTGCCATTGCGGAGACCGCCGATAAAAAATTGTCCGCCGGTATTGGTCACCGTACCGCGTTTCAGTTCTGGCAGGTAGATCGAAGCGCCGGCCAGGGTCTTGCCATTGGCGGCATTGACGACTTTGCCGGAAAAGCCTGAACGACCAGATTGCGAAAAAACAGCGGAAACCCACAAGAAAGCCAATAAGAAGAGGAAAAATCGCATCACTACCATCGGTTGAATAATCACCAAAAATGCAACAATAGTTCAAATAAAATGCAACAACAGTTCATTTTTTCAATTTACCCTAGAATTATGTGATAAATACCGCAAGAACTGCAAAATCGCAAACCCACCCGACGGGTACTACCCGTCGGGTGCAACCCGTCGGGTGGAAAATATGGCCGCAATAGTCGACCTTTGCGCGATGGTTAAGTTGGAGAAGCCGAATATCAGGGAGTTGAGCCTGGAAGCGTTGACTACTTTTTTTACCGAAAGAGGCGAGCCGGCCTTTCGCGGCAAGCAGGTATATGAGTGGCTCTGGCTCAAACCGGTGCTGTATTTCGACGACATGACCAATCTCAGCAAGGGCCTGCGCCAGCAACTCGCCGATCATTTTTCGCTACCGGCCTTGAAAGAAGACCTTACCCAGCACAGCGAAGATGGTACCTTGAAAAGCCGTTTCAAGACCTTTGATGGCCACCTGGTAGAAGGGGTTTTGATTCCCACCGACGAACGGCGCACAGCCTGTGTGTCGTCGCAGATCGGTTGTTCGTTGAGTTGTAAATTCTGCGCCACCGGTTATATGGATCGCCAACGGAATTTAAGTTTCGATGAAATTTACGATGAAGTGGTGTTGATCAATCGCCAGAGCGAAGCTGTGTACGGCAAAAAACTCAGCAATATTGTTTTCATGGGCATGGGCGAGCCCTTGCTCAATTACAAAAATGTGCTGCGAGCGATCGACAAAATCACCTCGCCCGAAGGCTTGGGTATGAGTCCGCGGCGCATCACGGTGTCAACAGCCGGCGTAGCCAAGATGATTCGTCAATTGGGGGATGACAAAGTACGTTTCAAACTCGCTTTGTCGCTGCATGCCGCCAACGATGCGAAGCGCCATGAGATCATGCCCATCAACGACAGCAACGATATCAAAAGCCTGGTGGACGCCCTCAATTATTTTTACCAGCAAACGGGCAATGAAATCACCTTTGAATACATCCTCTTCAAAGACTTCAACGACAGTTTGAAAGATGCCGAAGAACTGGTGCAGGTCTATCGCCGCGTACCGGCCGACCTGATTAATATCATCGAATACAACCCCATCGATGCGGCTAGTTTCCAGAAACCCGAAGAGGAGAAAGTAATGCAGTTCATGCAGTACCTCGAAAAGAAAGGGGTAAACGTGCGGTTGCGGCGTAGCCGAGGGAAGGACATTGATGCCGCCTGCGGACAACTCGCCAACAAATAATGCTTTAACATTTCTTATCGAAAACGGGTTAAACCCGGTGGCTGTTTTTTCGTCCTATAAACAAAAGGACATGAAAAAAATATTTGCAACAATAGCCATGGGGTTGATACTGAGCGGTGCCATGGCGCAAGACAGTACCCAGCTCAAAAAAGGCCCTCACCATGGCAAGCACTTTAATCGCGCCTCTTTTGCCGATCTACAGTTGACGGCAGACCAGAAAAAGCAATTGGCGCAATTGCACCAGGAGCACCACGAAAAAGTGATGGCCATTCTTAGCCCTGAACAGAAAGCCAAATTGGCACAGCGAAAAGCAGATCGCCAAAAAGCGTTTGCTGCTAACAGCGAAAAGCGTTTCGAACACCTGAAAAAGGCATTGAAGCTGACCGATGATCAGGCAGATAAAATGAAAAGTTTGAACGAGAAATACCGCGAAGAAGCGGGATTGATCCGTGCTAACAAACAATTGGCAGAAGCACAGCAACGTGTACAATTGCAAAAGCTGTCTGCCGACCATCGCAGTGAAGTGAATGCCATGCTCAGCGCCGAGCAGCAGGAAACCCTGCGACAATTAAAGCAACACCCTAAGAGGACGGTTCGGTAAATAGACATAAAGGCCGCCATTGGGCGGCCTTTATTTTTGCAAATTCATTTCGCTATCAGGGGCGCGTGAACCAAAGCATGTCAATGCTTCCATCACCACCACTTACATGTTGTAACTTAAGCAGGCTGGAACTTGATTCCAATACTTCCCAGTCTTCGTTCAATTCCTCCAGCGGGTCGCCACTCGTAAAGGCCAGCACCAATTTCTTTTTGCTATCATCTGTTCCACTCGCATAGGTGCCCGTAACCGATGATCCACTTTTCGTGGCCGTTACCACATTGTTGCTGAAGCTGAAAACATAACCAGTGAAATCGCTGGTTTCATCCACTTCACCTTCCATAAAATGGCTGATTACCCAATTGCCGCTTAAGGTAATGGAATTGTCGGCGGGTTTGTTATCGTCTTTTTTACAAGCGCTGAGGCAAACCACCAGACTCGCGGCTGCCAGGATCATTTTAAGCATATAGGTTATTTATGTTGAAATAAAGGCTTTGTGTACCTTTGGCCCTCATCCTGTTGCAATAACAGCAAAAATTATGCATGAAGAAGACAAACGGTTTCGAAAAATTTGCTAAAAAAAAGGCCGGCACCATTAAAGAAGGCTTCAAAAAAGAAAAACGGGCCTTCAAAAAAGAAATCAGCCGCGAAATAGAACAGCAAAAAGCCGAAGCCAGTAAGCGAAAATCACCTACCGGCGACCGTTTCCGCAAACCGGAACCAGCCGGCAAAACGACCAGCAATCGCCAATCAGGGGCCACCCGCGGTGAAAGACAAGCAGGGACCACACAAACCGCCAGGCAACCATTTACAGGTAAACAATCGGGTACAGCAAAACAAGCAAGTACTGCAAAACAAGCTGGTGCAACGCAACATATTGGTGCCGCAAGTGCTGCTAAAACAGGCATTGTAAAAACAGCAAGCGCCAAATCAGTCAGCACCAAATCGCCCGCCCCCAACGAAAACAGCGCCCTCATGCCGCTGAACAAATTCATCGCCCATGCCGGCATCTGTGCACGGCGCGATGCGGCCGCCCTCGTTAAAACCGCAGTGGTGTCGGTAAATGGAACCATCATCACCGAACCAGGCTTCAAGGTGAGCGCCAAAGACGAGATCAAAGTAAATGGCAAGAAGATCCATCTTAGCCAGGAACTCGTATATATACTGTTGAATAAACCGAAGGATTATATCACTACGTCCGACGATCCACACGGCCGTAAAACCGTACTCGATCTCATCAAAACGGCAACCACTGAAAGGGTGTATCCCGTGGGACGGCTCGATCGAAATACCAGTGGTGTTTTGTTGCTGACCAATGATGGTGATCTCGCGCAGCAACTGTCGCATCCCAAACACGAGGTAAGAAAGATTTATGAAGTGCGATTGGACAAAGCCTTGACAAAGGCCGACTTTGAAAAAATTCTCGAAGGCATTACCCTCGAAGATGGTTTTGTACGGCCCGACGCGGTTGGCTATGCCGACCCGCGCGATAAATATGTTATCGGCATCGAAATCCACAGTGGCCGCAACCGCATCGTGCGCCGCATTTTTGAACACCTGCACTATGATGTGCGCGGGTTGGACCGGGTGATGTTCGCCGGACTCACCAAGAAAAATGTGAACCGCGGCAAATGGCGCTTACTCACGGAGAAAGAAGTTCGCTTACTCAAACATTTCAACAAAAAATGAAACCCGAAATACTGGTTGATGCCGAAGGATTTGTAGCAGTGAACAAACCCGCAGGTTTATTGTCCATTCCCGACCGTGAACAATCTGCAGAATCGCTCAAAGACATCCTGCGACAACAATACGGTGAGATATACACCGTGCACCGCCTCGATCGCGATACCAGTGGGGT